>FWPV01009193.1_pt1 | contig 16845 bp, 14 predicted proteins | sample 2228371 | NCBI WGS metagenome assembly FWPV01 (sample SAMEA103939776, study PRJEB20133) | metagenome | reverse complement strand
CTCGCCAGACTACCTGGGGCCGTGGGATCCTCTTCTCCCCGCATCTTGGCAAAGCCGCCAAAAGGGATGGCGTTGACCGAAAAAACCGTGCCGGGGTCCCAGAAATCCACCCGACCCACCGGAGCTCCATCCGGATCGTCCTCGCGGGCTTCCCGGATATCGGTGAGGATGCGGCGGCCCTTGCCTTGGGTTGAGGTGTGGTACACTACCCGCGAGCCAGTTCCGATCCCCTCCGGCGTGGGGAAACGGCGGGGGATGACGATCTTCTGACCATTGACCCCGATCCTCCCCGCCGTTTTCCAGAAAGCCAGAAGCCGGGGTGGGTAGCCAAAGCCAAATTCCTCCACCACAATCCCGGCTCTCTTGGCTGCCAGATAGTGTCCCAGTTCATGGACAAACACCAGGACACTCAACGCGATAACCAACGACAGAAGTGTCACCCCCTCACCTCGTTTCCCCTAGCCGGACCGAATTTCGTGCCAGGCCATCTGCAGTTTCTCCAACTGCTCCTCGCTCACCGCATCCACCTGCGAGTGGCGCGTTGTAGCTCCCTCTCTCACCCCGGATGGCTACAATGGCGCTGAAAGCAATGCTTAGCGAGTTCAAGTTGTAGCTCCCTCTCTCACCCCGGATGGCTACAATACGCGTCTCGGCTATCTGTGTGCTCGCTGAGTTGTAGCTCCCTCTCTCACCCCGGATGGCTACAATGGCTATGGTGCATTTACCACCAACGCGGTGGTTGTAGCTCCCTCTCTCACCCCGGATGGCTACAATGGAAAGGCGTATGACCGCCTGCAAGCCGAGGTTGTAGCTCCCTCTCTCACCCCGGATGGCTACAATGGCATGCAGATCCTTCCCATCGCGGATGTGGTTGTAGCTCCCTCTCTCACCCCGGATGGCTACAATTAACTGCCCCGAAACCCGCTACCGGCTTGCCGGTAGCGGGTTTCAGGGCGATTTTTTTCTGCGCTAGAGCAGCAGCATTTGCTTTGCATTGAGCTTTTTTTCCTGGATTTTGGGCAGGCCGACCAGCAGCTTCATCTGCGCGAACTGCTTCTCGCTGATTTGCAGCAGGCGCACGGAACCTTCCGGCGGGAGGTTGGCGGAAAGCCGCTTGATGTGCGTTTCCAAGTCGTCAAAGCCGTTGACGATGCGGCCATAGACTGACCACTGGATCATGTCATAGCCATCCTGGATCAGAAAGCGGCGGAACAACACGTAGGCCTTCTTGTCCGCCTTGGTCAGGGTAGGCAGGTCGAAGAACACCATCAGGCGCATGAAGCGTCGGGTCTCCTTACTCATCGTCTGGTTCTGCGTCCGCCGCACTCAGGCTCAGGCCGGGCAGGGCAAGGCCGGTTAACTCATCGTCCAGCCGTTGCGACAGGCTGACCACCACAGATTCGGCAGCGGCGAGCAGGGCGCTTTTTCCCGTCGGCCCCTCGGGCTGGTGCAGCAGCACATCCTGATGCAGCACGTTGACCACATGCGCCTTGTCCTCGCGCCTGAGGTCGCGATCCATCATGCCGGGCTCGGCATAGGCCAGCACATGGGCATCGAGAATGGGGCGGAAAGGTTCGATCAGGTCGTCCGCAAGATTGAAGGCATTCTGTTCGCTCTTGTGGTGCAGACCGAAGGCGGTGAGAAAACCGTAGGCCACCAGGTTGCGCGCCAGCGCGGAACGGATGACACTGTAGCCGTAGTTGAGCGCAGCGTTATGAAAGCGTTCCTGAGTCCGGCTAAATCCCGCGCCGAAGATGTGGCGGAAATAGATTTGCGCCCCTTGGGATTCCGCGTGGCCCGCATCGCCGGAACGCACCTCGCGCGCCAGTTGCCGCAGGCGGCGGCTGGCGGCTTCATGGCCTTGCCATTTCAGCACGTCGGCCTGGTTGATGAGCTTGCGCTGGACGATGCCTTGCCAGAGCCGCTTCTTGCGCGGCTGGCTCATGTCCAGTTGCTTGCGCATGACTTGCAAGGCGCGGCTGTGCGGAAGGTGCGGTAGTAGCACGCCGTTGGGGGTGTGGGTTTCGTCCACGGTGATGACGGCAATCTGTTGTGCCGCGCAGGAGGACAGCAGTTGCGCCGTAAGGCTGACTTGCGGCTGGTCGATGACCAGCACGGAAATGTCCTCCAGCGGGATGCGGACATCGCCGTCATCCTGCTCTACCGCCAATGCCTTCTGCGCAAGTTTCAGGCGGGCGGGGCGGGTAATGACCACAATGCGCCAGGCCATGAGTCAGCCCTTGAGGCAGAATTCAGCCGTGGATTCTGTCCTGCGGGTCTTGCCTTGCGGTGATTGAACGCCGTTCCTGACGGCGGTGTTCTTGTGGCGGAGCGGCTGGCGTGTTTCCTGCCGCACCGGGTAGAGGCGGCCCAGCAGGTCGACGTGGAATTTTTCGAGGGACAGGGCTGTTTTGATGCCGATGCCGCGAATCAGTCCATCCTTTACCACGGATTGGTTGCGATCATGCGTCCACACTGAAATGGCGCCTGTTGATCGGTCAAGTCCGGCGAAATAGCCTTCGATGATGGGTTTGTCTTTCAGTTGGATGTTGACCCAATCGTTCGGATGCAGGCTGAACAGGAAGCGGTAGTTCCCATCCATCACCGTCCATTCTTCTTCCGGCTTGAATGCCACCACCGCGCGGTTCGGGAGTTCTTGCTTGACCGCATTGGCCACATAGAGCGGCACAGCATGAAATTTCTTGCCGTCGGTGAAGATGTCCACCCGAAGCATGGTGCCGTTGTTGGCGATGCCGCCGCGTATGGGGATGCCGCTCTTCTGGGTGTCCATCAGGTTGACAGTGCGGACGATGGGCGCATTCTTGCCTAGTTTGCTGGGTTTGTAGAGCGGTTCCTTGAAGGCTTTCTTGCCATCGTCGCCGTGCGCTTGCAGGCGTTGACGGAGGGCTTCGATCAGCTTTTCGTTGCGCGGGTCGTCGTAACCGACAATGCGTTCAATGTCTTTGAGTTTCAGGTTTTCCAACGGCGTCTTCACCGCGCTCATACCTTGTTCGAGCAGTTTGGCGGAGCGGATGGTTTCCTGATGCGCCTGCCCCAGACCCCGGCGCAGCGGGGCGCGGGACACGCGGATGGGTTTGATGGCCTGCGCGCGCGCCTTGTCATAGCCGGAGACATGTTCGAGGTGCAAGGCTGGGTCGGGCTTGAGCCAGGCTTCAAGTTCCCAGCGGAAATGCTCCCAAGGCGCGGGGAACTGTGCTTCCAGTTTGCGCATGGCCTCGATATCCAGCACTTCGCCGGTCTGCGGATCGACAAAGCCTTCCCGCACCATATTCAGTTCTTTACGGCGTGAATAATCCCCCAGTCGCTTGACCATGCTGTGACTGGCGGCAGCGACCACAGCCGCATCCAGCGCGTGGTGCAAGTCGCCATCCTTGCGCATTTTGTTCAACCCCCAGCGTGTGCGCAGGAAGGCAGTCAATTGGCCGGAAACGACCACACAGCGTTTGCTCTCCGAGCCGTTCGCGAGTTGCAGATGGCGCTCGACAAGGTTTTTGAAGGCGCGGGCGATGTGGCGGGTGTCGGTCAGGTTGCGCTCGCGGAAGCCTTCGGCGGCTTTGTCACCAAAATCCTTGCGCAAGAGGCGGTCGCGTTTGGTCTGGCGGTAGTTTTTGTTGCTTTCCACCCAGGCCTTGAAACGGTGCCAGCTTTCGCTATCGTGCTCGCCGTCCAGGTATTCGTAGGGTGTACGGTTGCCTTTGTTTTGATTGCAGTGAGCATGAACAAGCACCTTGTTGCTCATGCTGTCATCAAAGCTGCGTGAATACGGTAGTGTGTGGTCGATTTGTGCATAGGTGCCGTCGGCAATAACACGATTGTCGTCCAGTGCCTTCTGGCAGTATGGGCATTGGCTAAGCTGTTCGTGATAAAGACGCCACTTCACCAGCTCATCCCCACGCGGAGGACGATTGAATTTGTCCTGAAAGTCCTTAACGCAGTCATTTTTCCGGTCAGCAAAGTCTTTCTGCTCACGCTCGATTTTCTTGCGCTCATCCCAGGACTTGTTCAGGTCGCGCGCCAGTTCGATATGCACGGCGGCAGGTGAGCCGTATTCGTCAATGATGGCGTTGACCAGCTTGCGGGCCTGGTTGAGGGCGCGGTAGACGACGGGATTGGGAAAGTCGTCCTTGTTGATTTGCGGGAGCCGGGGTTTCTTGTTCTCGTCCCTATGAAGCTGGCTGTGGTGGCTGTAGCCTGCGGCAAGCACGGCTTCGTCGTACCGAAGACCAGCCTCCATGTGCGGGATGATCTTGCGCAGGGCCTTGATGGACAGGCGGATGAAGTCGTTGAACGAAACGGTCAGTACGGCGTCGATAATGGCAGGTTCGATGCCTTGTTCCTGCATCCACAAGCGAGCCTCGGCATCGTTCTTGAATACCGTTTGGGCATAGGCAAGCGCATCCAGCCGATCCGGTACGGCGGCATCCCGCGCCCATTCGGTTTTCAGTCCTGCGTCTTCATAGGCCTTACGCAGGGCATGGAAGGCCTTGGCCTCGAACAGTACCGCATCTTCCGCCGCCAGTTCGTTACCCTCCTTGCGTTTTTTCCAGTAATCCACACCGGCGAATCGGGCAGTTTCGGGAAGCCAAGCTTTGGCGCGAATCTGCTTGTAAGAGACTTTGGCTTGAGCGAAAGGCAGGTGGATGACGGCTTGCCGCTCTTCGTCTTTCAGACTGCGCGTTTCGCCCTGATCGCTGATGCGCAGGTTGTTCAGGCGGGTGAGCCAGAGAAAGCGCTCAGCGGTATGACTGGCCTTGGGGGCTCGGTATTCGGCGGTCTCGAAGGTGCATGTGCCGACCATTTTGAGCAGGTTCTCACCAGAGAGCGCGGGTTTGCGTGCCATGAGCAGCTCATGCACGGCAGCTTCAAATTCGGGTGCGCTATGTGGATTGGCGTGCTGGCGTTGCGCGGCAAAGAGTTGGCGCAATTCGTCGGCAAGATCGGCGCGGGCGAAAGTGTGGTTGTATTTGCCACCCTTGTTGCGCTTGGCGTGCGCGAATTCGGGGTCGCGCGTGGCCATTTCGCCCACGGTGCGCCAGCCGCCATCCTTCATGCGTTTCTGGTTGGCGGTGACGCCGGTGAGCATCTGCCCGGCCTTTTCGTCGGCCTTGGCCTCGCTCTTGCGGTTGGACTGGAAGCCGCGATGCTTGACGATGTGGTAGAGCACTGCCGCCCATTCGGCGGGTGTGAGCAGGTGATCCAGTCCTTCGGCGCGTAAATCCCACGGGGAGATCGTGGTCGCCAATTCATCTGGCGCAGGGCTGGGGATGAGTCCCTCGCGCTTGAACAGACGGCGCAGGCGTAGCAGGCGGTGGGCGCGGCGACGGATGCGGCGGCGGGTCAGACGCGCTTCGCGGCGTATTTTGTTGAGAGATTCGCCTTCCTTGGCGGTTTCGGCCTTGTCGAAGGTGCGGACGTGCAGGGCGTGGATGTGGGTATCCGTCAGCAGTGCCGCACCAACGGAGGCCATGCCGATGTCCAGACCGAGGGTGTAGCTGAAATTTGGGTGTTCCATGTCGATTCTTCCTGAATTATAATGTTAATTATTGTAGCCATCCGGGGTGAGAGCCGTTGCTACAATAAATGGTCTTCAATGAACCGAACCCGACCCGCCTTGTGCGGGTCTTTTTTTGGTTCTTCACGCAAGTCCGGGGTAGGCCATATCGCCAAGGGCCAGCTTGGGATGGCTGATGAGCATTGCCCGGCCTAACTGCCGGGCGCAGATTGAAGCTCGAATGCCCGCTCGGAGGCGTTAGGCCGGTGGTGGCGCTCTTGGGCGCGTCGAGTAGCTCGCGGTCGTCGTATATGATCTTGATCATGCTATGCTCACCTCAAGCCATTGCGCGGGCAGTCCCTGGCCGGACCACCAATCCCACGCGCAGGCGAACCACCGTGGGCCAGCGCGGTGGTTCATTGTGACGGGCGCGAAACAGGCTGGAATCGGGTCCGATAGCCTGCGTTATGGGTCCCGGCGATACCCGATGATCGCGCGTCGGGCGGAACCCCGTCACTCTCTCCAGGAAGGCAGCCGCTCCCCCTCCCGCTGCCTCTTCTTCCGCTTGTCGTTGACGCTCAGGAAGCACAAGAATAGCCGGCCGTCCTTCGCAAGCCGCACCGCGCATCGCCCGGACTAGCCGCTGACCGAAGATCGAGACACCAGCTACGACGCGCTCGATCAGATCGTGCTTGGTATGCGCCAACATACAACCAACAGGTCCGACTCCGGCGTTCCATATGTTCAAGCTTGTCATGTCCACAGCGTTCGCCCTGTGGCTGCTTGCGGTGCTGGTGCTTGCATGGATTGCGGCAGAAGGGGAGGTGATGTGGCCGTTGTGATCCTGGCCGTGGCTATCTACGCCTTCACCGGCTTTGTCGTGGGTATTGCCGCATAAAAAACCCGCCGGGCGGCGGGTTTCGTTATTTCGGGGGTGAGTTTCGCAATCAGTCGCAGCGCCCCATGCCGGTGATGAAATAGCCGGAGTCGACGTAGATGTTCTCGCCGGTGATGCCGCGCGCGAGCGGGGAGCCGAGGAAGGCGGCGGTGTTGCCGACGTCGTCGATGGTCACGTTGCGGCGCAGGGGGGCGTTGCGCTCGACGTAGTCGAGGAACATCTTGAATTCGCCAATGCCGGAGGCGGCCAGGGTCTTGATCGGGCCGGCGGAGATGGAGTTGACGCGGATGTTGTCCGGGCCAAGGCTCGCGGCCATGTAGCGGACGTTGGCCTCGAGGCTGGCCTTGGCGACGCCCATGACGTTGTAGTTGGGCATGGCGCGCTCCGCGCCGAGGTAGGAGAGGGTGAGGATGGAGGCATCCTCGCGGTTCTTCATCATCGGGCGCAGTACCTTGGCCAGCGCGGTCAGGCTCCAGGAGCTGATGTCGTGGGCAATGCGGAACCCTTCGCGGGTGGTGTTGTCGACGTAGTCGCCGGCCAGCTGCTCCTTCGGGGCGAAGGCGACGGAGTGGACGAGGATGTCGAAGCCGTCCCAGTGCTGGCCGAGCAGGCCGGGGAGGGCATCGATCTGTTCATCCACGCTCACATCCAGAGGCAGGATGATCTTGGCGCCAAACTCAGCGGCGTATTTTTCCACGCGCTCCTTGAACCGGTCGTTCAGGTAGGTGAAGGCCAGTTCCGCACCTTCGCGGTGCATGGCCTTGGCGATGCCGTAGGCGATGGAACGGTCGTTGGCCAGGCCCACGATCAGGGCGCGCTTGCCGCTAAGAAAGCCCATGCTGTCACTCCTCAGACTATGATTTAATCCTGCGCATGATAGCACTCCTCCGTCGCCTGGCCGCCGCACTCTTGCTGGTTCTGCTTATCGTCCAGGCCCCATCTCATGCCGCGCCGGCCTTGGCCCTTGGTTACGAGCCGGCCTATCCGGCGGACTTCACCCATTTCAGGTACGTCAATCCGGACGCGCCCAAGGGTGGCGAACTCCTGATGTCGGCCTTCGGCAGTTTCGATTCGCTCAACCCCTTCCTGCTCAAGGGGCTGTCGGCCGCAGGGCTGGGGGTGCTGGTGTTCGAGAGCCTGCTGGAGAAAAGCCTGGATGAGCCTTTCTCGATGTACGGTCTGCTGGCGGAGGACGTGAGCCTGGCGGACGATGGTTTGTCGGTGACCTTCCGCCTGCGCCCGCAGGCGCGTTTTTCGGATGGCACGCCGGTCACGGCCCAGGATGTGAAGTTTTCCTTCGATACCCTGCGCTCGACGCTGGCCCATCCCATGTACCGTTTCTATTGGGCGGACGTGGAGCGGGCGGAGGTGCTGGATGCGCGCACCGTGCGCTTCGTGTTCAAGCGCACCAACCCGGAGCTTCACCTGATCCTCGGGGAGATGCCGGTGCTGTCAGAGAAATGGGTTAATGGCCGCCCCTTCGACCAGCTCGCGCGGGTGACCCCGGTGGGCAGTGGGCCGTATGTGGTCGAATCGTTTGACTGGGGCAAGCAGGTCCGTTACCGGCGCAACCCCGACTACTGGGCGCATGACCTCCCGGTGCGGCGCGGTATGTTCAATTTCGACCGCATCACCTTCAAATACTACAAGGACCGCACCGTTTCACTTGAGGCGTTCAAGGCGGGCGAGTTCGAATTCTTCTACGAGAACCACTCCAAGCGCTGGGCGCGCGACCACGAGGGTCCGCGCTACGCCAGCGGCGAGATCATCAAGACCACCATCCCGCACCACAACAACGCGGGGATGCAGGGGATCGTGTTCAACACCCGCCGCGCCCTGTTCCAGGACCGCCGTGTGCGCGAGGCGCTGGGGCTGGCGATGGATTTCGAATGGTCCAACCGCAACCTGTTCTACGGTCAGTACACCCGCTGTGACAGCTATTTCTCTAACAGTGAGTTGGCCGCGCACGGGCTGCCGGAGGGGGATGAGCTGGCCCTGCTCGAACCCTTCCGCGACCAACTGCCGCCCGAGGTGTTCACCCGGGTCTACCGGCCGCCGGTGGCGGGGGATGCCGCCGGGCTGCGCGCCAACCTGATCCGTGCCAAAAAGCTCTTGGAGGAGGCCGGCTGGCGGGTCCGCGACGGGGTGCTGGTGAATGCCGAGGGCAGGCCGTTCCGGTTCGAGATCCTGCTCGGCCAGAAGGGCTTCGAGCGGATCATGGCGCCGTATGTCTACAATCTGCGCAAGCTGGGCATCCAGGCGGACTATCGCACCATCGATGCGGCGTTGTACCAGCGGCGGGTGGATACCTTCGACTTCGACGCGGTGATCGAGGTGTTCGGCCAGTCGCAGTCGCCGGGCAACGAGCTGTTCAACATGTTTCACTCCGGAAGCCGGGGCCGCGAGGGCTCGAACAACGCGATGGGGGTGAACGATCCGGTGGTGGATGCGCTGGTCGAGAAGATCGTTTACGCGAAGGATCGCAAAAGCCTGGTGACCGCGGCACGCGCGCTGGACCGGGTGCTATTGTGGGGGCATTACTTGGTGCCCAACTGGTATATCGGCGAGCACCGCATCGCCTATTGGGATCGCTTCGGGAGGCCTTCGGTGTTGCCGCTCTATTTCGAGGCCGAACCCTGGGTACTCAAGACTTGGTGGCATAAGCCATGACCGAGACCCACACCAACCCCTGCCTGAGCTGCGGCGCCTGCTGCTCCACCTTCCGGGTCAGTTTCTACTGGACGGAGGCCGAGCCGGCGGCGGGTGGCTGCGTACCGCCAGAGCTCACCGAGAAGCTCAACGACTTCCGTGCCGTGATGAAGGGCACCAACCGCCCCGAGCCGCGTTGTGTCGCCTTGCAGGGCGAGGTGGGGGGCTTCACCCCCTGTGCCATCTACGAAAACCGCCCCTCGCCCTGCCGTGAATTCCTGATGGCCCTGGATGATCCGGAACCGGACTCGGCCTGCGACCGCGCGCGCGAGCGCTGGGGGTTGCCCCGTCTGAAGCCGCTTGATCCCAGCAAGGGGGGGGATGATGATTAGATTAGGGTTACTCGTATTGCCCCTCCTTCTGACCGCCTGTGCCCCGCAGACGGTCGTGGTCAAGCGTTACCAGCCGCCTGTGGACGCGGCCGGGCAGTCCTGCCTGAAAAACTGCGAGGCGGAGCTTGCCGCCTGCCAGGCGCGCTGCAAGGCCGAGCGGGATGCCTGCGAGGCGCAGGCCGAGGTACGGGCGCGGGAGAATCTGCCCAAGGCCCTGGACGCCTATGCTGCGGCCATGGACCAGTACCGCACCGAGCTCCTGTTCTGGCGCCTGAATGTCTGGCAGGACGACTGGTTCTACGACCGCTTCCGCCCGCGCTGGGCGCCGCGACCCTTCTACGGCTGGTACGATCCACCCCCTCAGCCGCCGGCCGGACCGCCGACCCTGGCGAGCGAGATCGCCCGTGCGCGCGCAGCCTGCCGCAAGGACTGCGGCTGCCAGCCGCCGTATGAGGCCTGCTTCCTGCGCTGCGGGGGGCGCATCACGGAGGAGCGCCGGCCTGTAGGTGAGGGGGCTGAGTGATGGCCCACTACATTCTCAAGCGCCTGCTACTGATGATCCCGACCCTGTTCGGGGTGTTGCTCATCACTTTCGCGGTGACCCAGTTCGTGCCCGGCGGCCCGGTCGAGCAGTTGGTCCACCAGCTCCAGCACGGCGGACGTGAGGGCGGCGAGGCGAGCGTCGGCGCGGAGGGCATGTACCGCGGGGCACAGGGGCTGGATGAGGAGCGGCTGGCGGAGATTCGCGCCTTCTACGGCTTTGACAAGCCGGTCCACGAGCGCTTCCTCGACATGCTTGGCAACTACCTCACCTTCGACCTTGGCGAGAGTTATTTCCAGCATCAGGATGTGCTCGCGCTCATGGCGAGCAAGCTGCCGGTGTCGATCAGCCTTGGCATGTGGACCTTTTTGCTCACTTATCTGATCAGCGTCCCGCTCGGGGTGCGCAAGGCCGTGCGCGACGGCACGCCGTTTGATGTCTGGACCACGACCCTGCTGCTGGTCGGCTACGCCATCCCGGGCTTCGTCCTCGGCCTGTTCCTGCTGGTGCTGTTCGGCGGCGGCAGCTTCTGGGACGTCTTCCCCCTGCGCGGGCTGGTGTCGGACCACTGGGAGGATCTGTCGTGGCCGGCGCGCATCGGTGACTATCTGTGGCACATGGTGCTGCCGGTGACCGCGATGGTGGTCGGCAACTTCGCGGTGATGACCCTGCTGACCAAGAACAGCTTCCTCGAGGAGATCCGCAAGCAGTACGTGCTGACCGCGCGCGCCAAGGGCCTGTCTGAGAACCAGGTGCTCTACGGCCACGTGTTCCGCAACGCGGTGATCCCGCTGGTGACCGGCTTCCCCGCGGCCTTCATCGGCGCCTTTTTCACCGGCAGCCTGCTGATCGAGACCTTGTTCTCGCTCGATGGCCTGGGGCTTCTGTCGTATGAGGCGGTGTTGCAGCGCGACTATCCGGTCGTGCTCGGCACGCTCTACATCTACACCCTGCTCGGGCTGGTGGCGAAGCTTTTGACCGATCTTTCCTACGCCTGGGTGGACCCGCGCATCCAGTTCGGCGCGGTGGGCCGTTGACATGAGCGACGCCGTGCTTGCCGCCCCCACTCCCGGTCGCCGCGCCTGGCTGCGCTTCCGTGCCAATCGGCGCGCCATGTGGAGCCTGTGGGCCTTCCTCGGCCTGTTCGGCCTGAGCCTGCTCGCCGAACTGATCGCCAACGACAAACCTCTGCTGGTCAGCTACCAGGGCGAACTGTACGCGCCCTTCCTCAAGAGCTACCCGGAGACTGCCTTTGGCGGGGAGTTCGAGACCGAGGCGGACTACCACGACCCGTTCGTGATCAAGCAGCTGACGGAGGGCGGCAACTGGATGCTGCGCGCCCCTATCCCGCACGGCTACAACAGCATCAACTACTACACCGACCACCCCAACCCCGCGCCGCCATCGAGTGACAACTGGCTGGGCACGGACGACCGCGGGCGCGATGTGCTGGCGCGCCTGATCTACGGCTTCCGCCTCTCGGTGCTGTTCGGCCTGGCGCTGACCGCGGTGGGGCTGGTCCTCGGCCTGCTGACTGGGGCCCTGCAGGGCTACCTCGGTGGGCGCTTCGATCTCGCCTTCCAGCGCTTCATCGAGGTGTGGGGCTCCATGCCGGAGCTGTATCTCTTGATCATCTTCAGCTCGATCTTCACCCCCAGCATCTGGCTGCTGTTGATCCTGCTCTCGCTGTTCGGCTGGATGGGGCTGTCGGACTATGTGCGTGCCGAGTTCCTGCGCGGGCGTAACCTCGAATACGTCACCGCAGCGCGGGCGCTGGGCGTGTCGGATGGGGCGATCATGTGGCGCCACCTGCTGCCGAACGCCATGACGCCGGTGCTGACCTTCCTGCCGTTCCGTCTGTCCGGTGCGATCCTCGCCCTGACCAGCCTCGACTTCCTCGGCCTTGGCGTGCCGCCGACCACCCCGAGTCTTGGTGAGATCCTCTCCCAGGGCAAGGAGAACATCGAGGCCTGGTGGCTGTCGCTCTCCGCCTTCGGCGTGCTGGTGGGGCTCTTGGTCCTGTTGATCTTCATCGGTGAGGGGCTGCGGGCGGCGTTCGACACCCGCAAGAGCTGATTCATTCGCCGGGGCGGTAAATCGCCACGTCGAAGCCCATCTCGCGCAGGCGCTCGCCCGCGACGGCGGAGAGCAGGCCGCGTGTGCAGTAGAGCATCAGCCTGCGGTCCTTCGGCAGCTCGTGCAGCCGCTCGTCGAGCTGGGCGTAGGGCAGGGCGAGGGCAGTCTCGGGGCGGGGGTGGCCCGCGGCCTCGGCCGCATCGCGCAGGTCGACGACCAGGCCGTCGCTCGGATCATGCACAATGGGGAGGCTGGTGCTGCGGGTGGCGCGCTCGGGGATGTTGCGTACCAGCAGGACCTCGGCGGCCTCCAGGGCCTGGTCGAGCACCTCCCAGGGGAAGGCTGCCTCGGCCTTGTCGATCGCGCCCGCGGAGGCGGAGGCGTGCGGCCGCTCGATCAGCGCGCCGCAGTATTCGGGGGTGCAGGCGGCGTGGTGGGCGAGGCCGATTCGCTCGGCCTGGGCGATGATCTCCTGCTTGTGCATGGTGATCAGGGGGCGGATGACCAGCATGTCGATGGCGCTGTCGATGCGGTTGAGGTTGGTCAGGGTCTGGCTTGCCACCTGCGCCAGGCTCTCGCCGGTGATGAGCGCCCCGGCACGGGCCTTGTGCGCCACGCGCTCGGCGGCCTTGAACATCATCCGCTTGAGCAGCACGCCCAAAAGGCCGGGGTCGGTGTGCGCCTTGAGGGCCTCGACCACACCCTCGAACGGCACGATGACCAGGCGCGGGTTGTGCGAGCGGGCATGTCTGCGCCAGAGGGTGTAGACCTGCGGCAGGACGCTGCGGATGTGGGTCTCGCCGCCGAGGCGGAACAGGCAGAAGTGGGTCAGCAGGCCGCGGCGCAGGGCGAGGTAGGTGGCGACCCCCGAATCAAAGCCGCCGGAGATCAGCGATAGTCCGGCACCGAGCTCGCCCAGCGGATAGCCGCCCAGTCCCTCGTGGCGGGCGATGATGCGCCAGGCCTGCGGGCCGTGGATGGCCATGCGCACCACCACATCGGGATGGTGCAGGTCGACCTTGGCGGTGGGACTGAGTTCCAGCAGGCGTGCGCCCAGGGCGCGGTCGAAGTCGATCGAGGTGAAGTCGGTCTTGCCACTGCGCTGAGTGCTGCAGCGAAAGCGCTTGCCGGCGATCGCCCCGGCATAATGCGGGGCCACCTTCTCCACCAGGTCCGCCATGCCGTCGTAGACGATCTCCTCGGCCTCCAGTACGTGGGCAATGCCGGGGGTCTGGGTGAGGATGGCGCGGATCGCGGCCTCGCGGCCGGGGGCAGGCGCCACCTCCAGCCGGTCCCAGTGGCGGGTGATCCACGAGCCTGGCGCGTCCTCGTCCAGTACGGTGTGCAGGTTGTGGTAGAGCTGGCGCACCATCTTGCGGCGCACGCTGTCGCTCTTGATGGTGATTTCGGCGAAGAGTTTGACGATGAATTTCATGAGCGCTCGGGGTGCGAATCAGGCGGTCATTCTAACCCGGAGCCTGTGGTAGGCTTGCGGCCAGTTTGAAAGTGGAGTCTGTCGTGGAGACGCTGCAGCTTGAGCGGGCCCAATCGCTGGTCGAGGCCGGCCGCTTCTTCTTCTCGCGCGGCTGGGTACCGGCCACCAGCAGCAACTTTTCCGCCCGCCTGGACGAGGCGCGCGCCCTGCTGACCGTGTCCGGCCGGCACAAGGGGCGGCTGACGACCGACGACTTCCTGCGCGTGGCGATCGACAGCGGCTTCTCACTGGATGCCGGCCGTCGCCCGTCGGCTGAGACCCTGCTCCACACCCAGCTCTATGCACGTGATCCGTCCATCGGCTGCGTGCTGCACACCCATTCCATGCCGGCGACCGTGCTCTCGCGCCTGACCGAGGGCGCGCTGGAGCTGGAAGGTTATGAGCTGGCCAAGGCCTTTCCTGGGGTGGACAGCCACGAGGCGACCCTGACCATCCCCGTGTTCGCCAACGACCAGGACATCCCTCGTCTGGCCGCCGAGGTGGATGCCTGGATCGACGCCCACGGCCTGCCGGTGGGGTACCTCATCGAGGGACACGGGCTGTACACCTGGGGCGCCACGGTGGGGGACGCCGTGCGCCACGTCGAGGCGCTCGAGTTCCTGCTTGAATGCGAGTTGTGGTTGAGGAGGGTCGGCTGATGTCCGAACTGCGTATCTTTGAAGAGAACCGTCCCCAGGCGCCGGTTGCGATTCATGCCGATCCGGAAGTGATCGCGCATGAACTGGCTGCGATCGGGGTGCGCTTCGAGCAATGGGAGGCGAGTGTGCCGCTGGCCGCCGATGCCGGTCAGGAGGCGGTGCTCGCGGCCTACCGCGACGATGTCGAGCGCTTGAACCGGGAGTACGGCTTCCAGTCCGTGGACGTGGTCAGCCTGCGTCCTGATCATCCGCAGAAGGATGAGTTGCGCGCCAAGTTCCTGGCCGAGCACACCCACGACGACTTCGAGGTGCGCTTCTTCGTCGACGGGCAGGGCATGTTCTACCTGCACGCTGCCGGCAAGGTCTACGCCATGCTCTGTACCCAGGGCGATCTGATCTCCGTGCCGTCCGGGGTGACCCACTGGTTCGATATGGGCGAGCGGCCGAGCTTCAAGTGCATCCGCTTCTTCACCACCCCGGAGGGCTGGGTAGGGCACTTCACCGGCAGCGGCATCGATCAGACCTTCCCCAAACTGGACGCCATGCAATGAACATCCAGGCCATCGTCACCGACATCGAGGGCACCACCTCCAGCATCGACTTCGTGCACAAGGTGCTGTTCCCCTATGCCCGCAGGCGCATCGCCGACTTTGTGCGCCAGAACGCCGACCGGCCGGAGGTGAAAGAGCAGATCGAAGCCGTCGGGCGTGAGGTGGGGGACGACCACATTCCGCTGGAGGAGGCCATCCTCCATCTGGTCGAGTGGATCGACGAGGACCGCAAAATCACCCCGCTCAAGGCCCTGCAAGGGATGCTGTGGGAGGAGGGTTACCGCCACGGCGACTTCACCGGTCACATGTACCCGGACGCGGTCGAATGGCTGCGCCGTTGGCATGATGAAGGCATCCGCCTGTACGTCTATTCTTCGGGCTCGGTGCAGGCGCAGCGGCTGCTGTTCGCCCACTCCGACGCGGGCGATTTGACCCCGCTGTTCTCCGGCTATTTCGACACCACCATCGGTAGCAAGCGCGAGGCGGAGGCCTACCGCCTGATTGCCGAGGCCTTGGAGCTTCCGCCCGCCGAGATCCTGTTCCTCTCCGATATGCCCGCCGAGCTGGATGCAGCCAAGGCGGCCGGACTCCAGGTGCTTGGCCTGGCCCGCCAGGGCGAGCCGATGTCCAGCCAGGCTGCCGCCCACCGCTGGTGCAGGAACTTCGATGAGGTGGATGGGGTCATCCGCGGCGCGGGCTGATTAGTCGCGCCGGGGGGAGGATTAGATCATTCTAATTTTCTTGTGATTGGCGGCGGTCGATACTGCCCGCCGCCTTGCCCCCAGCGGGCGGCAAGCCCCGATCAACACAAGGAAATCGAAGGATGATGAAGTCCCTTTCCACGGCCGTGGGCGCGGCCGTATTCGGATTCTGTTCTGCCGTCGCGATGGCCGACGGTCACGCCCCGCACTGGTCCTACCACGGCCATGAGGGGCCGGAAAACTGGGGCAAGATTGCCGCCGAATTCGCCACCTGCTCGGCGGGCAAGAACCAGTCCCCGGTCGATCTCTCCGGCGTGGCCGAGGCCGATCTGAAGAGCATCGAGTTCAATTACAAAGACGGCCCGCTCAAACTCGTCAACAACGGCCACACCGTCCAGGTGAACGTGGCGCCGGGCTCCACCATCACCGTGAACGGCCACGCCTACCAGCTGGCCCAGTTCCACTTCCACAGCCCGAGCGAGCACACCGTGGAGGCCAAGTCCTTCCCGCTCGAGGCCCACTTCGTGCACAAGGACAAGGATGGCAATCTGGCCGTGGTCGGCGTGCTGTTCAAGGAGGGCGCCGAGAATGCCGCCCTGGCGCCGATCTGGGCCAATCTGCCGACCGAGCAGGGCAAGGAGAAGAGCGAGGAAGGCGTGAGCGTGTCCGCCAAGGCCTTGCTGCCGGAGAATCCGGAGTACTACCGCTACAGCGGTTCGCTGACCACCCCGCCGTGCAGCGAGGGCGTGACCTGGCTGGTGATGACCGAGCCGCTGGAGGTCTCCAGGGCCCAGGTCGAGAAGTTCCGCAGTCTGATGGGCGGCGACACCAACCGCCCAGTCCAGCCGCTGAATGCGCGCCTGCCGATCAAGTAACCCTGCCACGTTCACCAAACGCCGGGCGCATCATGGGGTGCGCCCTTATGCAGGGGCCTCGCCTGAAGGGCTGGAGCGTTCGCACAAGGCGAAAATCCAGCATACCAAGGGGAGGCCTCTTCGCTCTGTTGGGTTGTAGGAGGCCCGCCCTCGGGCCGACGCTTGCGCACGATACGCATGTCGCGGCGAGGCAGGCTGTGTCAAAAGCCTTTGACACAGCCTGGAAATACGAGCCATGGATGGCTCGCGCGAGAATCAATCACTTATTGTGATTGATTCTCGGAGCCCGTCGCGGGCGCGTACCGCGACGAGGCGAGTTTCAAAAGGGCAGGACAGCCCTTTTGAAACAGTCTGGAGGTCGCCTACCTCGGCGTTCAGAGCGATGAGACAGGTTCATGCGCTTGCCCTGGTCCTTGCCGTTGGCGGGGGCTACTCCTCGACGTTGCGCATGTGGTCCGCCACCCGCCAAAGGGACTGGTAGAGTTCTTCGCGGAAGGCCGCGTCCTCCACAGTCTGA
>FWPV01009192.1_pt1 | contig 16845 bp, 14 predicted proteins | sample 2228371 | NCBI WGS metagenome assembly FWPV01 (sample SAMEA103939776, study PRJEB20133) | metagenome | reverse complement strand
GCGAGTTCATCACCAGCAGCGAATCGCCGGCGATCAGGCGGTTGGTCCAGCCGTGCCTGTGCTGGTAGAACTCGATGGCGCTGCGCAAAGGTTCCTTGCGTTCGACTTCGAAAAGCGGCATCTGCGTAGGCTGGCCGTTGCCGTTTTGCTTGCGGACGGCTTCGAGGATCGTGCGTGGGTCAATGCGCTCGTGGACGTGAAGCGAAACGGTGGGCACCTCGAAGGAGGTTTGCTCGGCCTTGCCGGCCCAGACCAGTTGCGGGTCTAAGTGCGGGTCGTAGGCGTAGGTCTTTTTCTTGTCGGTATCCGGATCGGTCTCGGGCGTTACCAGCCCGACGGGCGGGTTGCTGACCCGCTCCTTGTCACGGTGCTCGTAGGATTCGATCGGCCGTTTGCCGTTATTTTTCCTTTTTCGCACCATCAAATCCTTCCTGTCTGTCCTGACATGTTATATAGAGGAGGCTAACATAGTTTGAACAAGCATTCGGAACTGGCGAGTGGGCCCACCAAGGGCCGACATGCGTCCTGGCCTTGGCTCGGTTCAGTCTTACGGCCCCTCCCACCCGTGTGTATCACGTTCGGGGGCGGGGACCGGTGTCCAGCACATGGTTGTTTGTTCGGTATGCGCCAACGTGTACCATGACTGTAGCTTCTTGTCAATTGACAGTCTTTCATCCTTGGCCCGTTCGCTCTCCCGAGCCAGTCCGAACAGTAGGCCCAGGGGCTTGGATCATCGCTGGTCTTTGGAGGGCGGCCTCCAGGGTCAGGTCGCAAAGGGAATAGGTCCTGTGGTCGGAAAAGGAATTGGCCGGGAGGACTCTTATTTCCTAGCTTTCCCGGCCTTCCTCGAATGTCCCTGGGTGTTGAATTGGTGGAGCTGATGGGGATCGAACCCACGACCTCGTGAATGCCATTCACGCGCTCTCCCAGCTGAGCTACAGCCCCACAAGGACGATCTCATCTTATCGGGAGGCCGGCCGGGATGTCAAGGTTGTAATTGACACATCTGTGCCCCTTTTCCTATAATGAGGCCAAAACGGCGCTTCGAAGCGGTGCGACTTGATCGTGCCGGAGTGGTGGAATTGGTAGACGCAGGGGACTCAAAATCCCCCGGGCCTCGAGTCCGTGCGAGTTCGATTCTCGCCTCCGGCACCATGGACATCAGCCCTGGCCTGGTCCTCGGTCAGGGTTTTTTTTGCCAAATCGCGCCGTTGCCGCAAAGAAACCTTTGGGAAAGCCCGCTTCGACCGGCACGGCCATGGACGCCCTGACCGAGGCCCCCATGGACCATGAGGCGAGTATCCGAAGCGAGGCGCTGAGGGAATCGGGCAAGATCAGTGGCGCCAAGACAACGACGGCCCTGGTCCAGGCGTCGGGAGGGCGAGTGATGCTCGCTTCGGCCGCAGGGGCCAAGGAGGTCTTGCGGAAGGGATAAGAAAAGGGGGGCGTTCCCAGGCCGCTTTCATGATGGCGCCGGGGGACTTCAGGGGGCCGGGCGGTCGTGGGCCCGCTCACAGCCGCGTCGGATGAGGGCTCCCATCGCGGTTGGGTGGAGGACAGAAAGAGCCGTATCAAGGTTTGAAGTCCAGGGAAGGATCGTTGAGATCTTGGGCGAGATCGAGGGCCATCTCGATGCGCGGTGATATCGCAGGGCATCGGGAGATGCCGAGTCAGTACATGGAATCGATGATATCCCGGTATCTCCTCTCTATGATCCTCCGTTTCCCCTTCATGGTAGGGGTGACCTCGTCTTCGTCTATATCAAGCTCTTCTGGGAGGATCCTGAAGTACTTGACCTGGGCCACCCTGGGCAGTTGATGGTTCAGGGCTTCCAACGTCTTCCGTATCAATTCTTGCACTTCGGGTTTACGGGTAAGGTCCTCGAAATCCTCGAAGATGATCCGGTTGTCCCTGGCGAACTTTGTGATCTCCTCTTCATCGAGGGTCACAAGGGCCACGAGGTAAGGCTTCTTGTCGCCGAATACGACGCAGTCGTGGATGTATTTGCTGGTCTTCATGAGGTTCTCGACGTTGGCTGGGGCGACATTCTTTCCTCCGGCAGTGATGAGGATGTCTTTCTTCCTGTCCGTTATCCAAAGGAACCCGTCTTCGTCTATTCTGCCTATATCGCCGGTGCAAAGCCACCCGTCCCTGAACAGGCTGTCGGTCCCCTCCTTGTCGTTCCAATATCCGCTGCAAAGGCTTTCCCCTTTGCACAGTATCTCCCCGTCCTCCTCGTCGATCTTCAGGCTCACACCGGAAAGGGCCTTGCCCACGGAGCCGAAGCGGTAGTCCCCTTCGGTGTTGGCTGTGAGGACACCTGCCTCTGTGCTACCATACTGCTCGAGTATGAGGATACCCACCGAGTGGAAGAACTCGATTATCGCCTTGGAGATAGGGGCGCCGCCCGATGCGGCAAACCTGATCCTTCCCCCGAAGAGCTTCCTTATCTTTCTGAATACGACGAGGTCGGCGAGGAGGTAGGCAGCCCCGAGGATGGGCGAGACCTTTCGCCCCGCGAAGGTGATCCCTACGCGGGGCCCGTGGGGCTCGCCGGCACGCTCCTTGGTCAGAGGCGCTTGGCCGCCACGACCATGACCCACTCCCCCTCTATGGCCACCGTGCCATCTCCTTTGACGACCTCGTAGTGAAAGCGGACCGTTCCACGTGGCTTCGCCGGGTGCGATTCCGTCTCCTCCACGACTAGGACCACGTGAATCGTGTCCCCGAAGAGGACAGGAGACCTATACCGGATGGTCTGCTCCAGCATGGCAAGGCCGGTCCCCGCTGTGAGCCCCAGGCGCTCCTTGAGACCGGAGGCGATGGCCACCGCCATCAGGCCAGGGGGGAACCTCCCTCCGAAGAGGCCGTGGCTGGATGCGAACTCCTCGTCGACGTGCATGGGATTCATGTCCCCGGTGAACATGGCCCACAAGAGCCCGTCTGCCTGTGTCACCGTACGGCCCTGGGTGACGAACCGATCGCCCGGCTTGAAATCCTCCAAGAAACGTGCTGAAGGACCCACCGGTCTCTCCTCTTCGGCCATGATCCCTCCCTACTGCTCAAGAAGGCCCAGCCTTCGGAGCCAGGCCAGGACGGCGACCTCCAGGGCCTTTTCCGTCCCCCTGTAGTAGTGGTCCCCTCCTGGAAACATGACGAAGTCGCGAGGCTCGGCCATGAGGGCGTGCTGATAGGCGAACCTACTGTAGTCCATACACATCCAGTCGCCTTCGCACACCGTGACCAAGAGGGGCTTGGCCAGCTTGTGGATGTAGTTGCCAAAATGGTGGATTGGTTCCGGACCCCACGTGGAGAGGAACGTCCGGGCCGTACTGACCAAGGGCATGGGGCCGTGATGGCGGAAGATGACAAGGCGCTCCCCCTGGCCGTTACCGACCATCCGCTTGGCCTCCTGAACGGCGTCCTCGTAGGGGATGTCCAGGTAATGCCTCGAGACATCCCGCATCAAGGCAGCGGGGCTGCAAAGGACTAGGGCTTCTACATTCGGATCCGGCTCCAGGACCTGGGAGTAAGCGGCCTTGGCTGCCCCGTAGCTGTGCCCGATGAGGACGAAGCGGCGGTAACCCCTTTCCCTGAGCAGGCGCAGACCCGCTGCCATGTCCTTGGGGCTGTCCTCGAACTGCTCCCGAAGGAGCCCGATGCATGGCTCGCCGTCGGCGACTGTGCCATAGTCGTGGCCTCTATTGTTGAGAGACAAACAGGCGATCCCCCTCGCTACAAGGGCACCCGGCAGGAACCTCCCAAGTCCGGTGTAGAAATTTCCCCATCCCCCATGGGTGAGAAAGGCGCCAAGTCCTGCCTTCTCGTGCGGTTCGAACATGGCACCGTGAAGGAGCACACCGTCCTCGGTGCGCACGCTCAACAGCTCTGCCAAGGGCTTGCTCCTGTTCGCCTTCTGCCTTTTCCTGCCCTTCGGTTGAGTGCGCTCTGTGGTCATGCCTTGAACTCGACTCCCCAACCCGCGCATCGGTTCGCGGGGAAGGGCCTTCGTTTGGGCGTGTCCCGGAGGCTCTATCAGGGTTTTGGTCCGACCTGCCTACCAGGTTCAGCGTCCCTTATATCACAGGCGTTGAGGCTGTCAAGGTCTCCCTTGGTGCGCCGCGGCCACGTCGAAGTCTCCATCTCGTGGGGACCTTGGGGCCAATGGGAGAGGTCTTGCCCGGGTGATCAGCCACGATCCTTTCGGGCAACCATCCTCGACGACGAAAGAGGCCGCAAGGGCGGCAGCTTGAGCCCGGAGGGCGATCCCCGGCCTTGCAGTCGGTGAGCCCCGGCGAAAGCGGGATCATGAGGTCGTGAAGCGAAAGGGCTTGTTCCCGCAATGATATCGTTGGAGTGTGCCTTGTACTGATGCGGCCTTGGGTCCTGTGTCCCTGTCGTTGACAGATATCGGTCCCCTGTTGTATTGAATGAAGCGCGGCGAGGGTATGCCATTCGGTGGAAGGGGCGCTCGTGGGAAAGGCGACGCTTGGGGGGCTCACCGAATATTCATGGCCCCAGGGAGGATGTGAGCTGGGAGGGCGCGGTGTGACACCCTGGTCTGGTTCCTCCTCTTCGATCGGTGATTCAAGATCTGCGAGGCAAGGGAGGGGAGGGTGTCTTTTCTCTCCTATGTTTACCGAAACGGCCTGTGGGTCTCCATCCCCCTTTTCGTTGCATCCGCCATAGCGCTCGTGCATTTGATTCGAGGGGTCATCAGGGTCGTGAGACAGGCTCACCTCGTCAGCGTGCCCCTCGTGGAGGAGCAGGCTGTGGAGTTCGCTGAGACCGGCCGCGTGGCCGTTTGCATCGAGGGGCCCCGTTTCACGACCCTCTTCGCCAAGCTTTCATACAGCCTGATCGGGCCTGACGGCACAGAGGCCAACGGAAGGAGGAGTTGGTTTCGTCCCCACAGCTCAGGTGCCTCCAAGGTGAGGATGGAGCTAGGACGCTACGAGATCCCGACCCCCGGGCGGCACACCCTTCACATAAGGGGACTCGAGCCCGGCAGAGGGCCCGATGGCGGGCATCGGATCGTCTTCATGAGGCCGCACCTGGCAAATGGCATAACGCGCCTGCTCGGCATCGTCCTGGCTGGTATGGTCCTGATCGGGAGCGTGGTCTTCTCCTTCATGCGCCTGATACTGGGCAACGGGGGCGCGTCTTGAGTCGTGTGCGAACAGGGGGCGATGTGTCGGCGTGCGCAAGGAGAGGGGCGGTGTGGTGACGAGGGAATCACGCCATGGAGCATACCTCGTGGAGACACACGGGGTCCTGATGATCGCATCGGATGACCCCATGTGGCCCGCGCCGGCCAACGTGTTCGTCATCCGCGACGGGCATGGTTTTTCCCTGGTGGATGTCGGGTGCGGAGGGCTCTCCGGACCTGATCACCTGATGGCCGGGCTCGCCCACTGGGGCCTGGACCTCAAGGATCTCCACACAGTGGTCCTCTCCCACGCCCACCCGGATCACATGGGGGCCATGGGCTGGTTGCTCGGTGAGGTCCAGCCCCGTGTCTTCGTTCATCACCTGGACCTCGAGTCGGCCCTGGATCCTTCCAGGTTGAATCTGACCTTCGACATCGCCCTGGTCAAGGAGCGTTGTGCCCAGGCCGGCAAAGGAGAACAAGTCTCCTCCTTGGAGATCCTGCGTTTCTTCCTGGCCTCGGGCTGCGAGATGTCCGCGGCAAGGGAGGTGCTGCCCCTGTCCGACGATCAAGTGATCCGTATGGGGGATCTGGACTTCCGCGTCATACACACCCCAGGGCACGCCCCGGGCCACATCTCTCTCTTCGCAGGGGAGCAAGGGCTCCTCCTGGCGGGAGACCTCGTGGGGAAGTTCCCGGCCTGGTACACACCGGGTTCAGGGGGACTGCTCGCTTACCTGGGAAGCCTGGAGAGGCTGGAGGCCACCAATGCCACCACCATCCTTCCGGCCCATGGGCCGCTCATCTCCGATCCCCTGAGAGGCATAGAGAAGATACGAGGAAGCCTCCTCAGGAGGGAGAAGACCCTGCTCGATGCCCTGGGAGAAGGCCCCAAGACCTTCTGGGAGCTGTGCGAGGCCCTCTTCGATAATCCGGTGTTCCGTTTCTTTCCTGGCTGCGGGATCGTGGAGAGTCATTTGGCCAAATTGGAGGGGGAGGGCAGGATAAGGAGGGAAGATGGGGTAGTGACCCTCGCCGGATGACTGGTCCTGGAACTCCTGACAAAAAACTTTTCTATCTTAAGGCCTTAAGAATATCTATTGACATTCGACATGAATTATTTTAAACAACATCTTGATTTCTTTGGTTGCTGTGAGCGGCATGGTAAGGGCATCGAAGAGCTGCTACCTCCTTGCGGCCGCCCTCTTGTGGCCGCCCTTTTTCCTTTCAAATACCTCCGGCTCGCTGGCCATGGAGGGTGCGGCCGATCTCACCCGTTACCACGCCGTCTCCCCAACGGATGACTCGTACTGCACCTTTCGCCTGTACATATCGCTTCTCGATTTGGACCTCTCGGCCTTCTCTGCCCAGCTCCATCTGATGGGTGCAGGTGAGTATTCCGAGGAAAGGGGGTTCTTGGAGCGGGCATCGACGGGGGGAGGGTTCAGGGTGGGGCTTTTCAGGTACTTTCACCTGGGGGTCCGCCTCGTGGCAACTCGCTACGAGTTCGACCTGAGCCATGAGACATCGCGAGGCAGGGCGGCTCGTCTCGGCGAGGGATGGGCCCCAGAGGGGGAGGCCTTCTTGGAGTTGAGGATCCCCCTTTTCGACTTGGCCAAGAGGCCTGTGGCCTTGTTTGGATCAGAGACCTACACCTTCAACCTGAGGGATACCCGGGGAGTACTGAACCGCATTGAGGGGGGGCTAGACTATTCGCCCCTCCCCTGGGGTAGGCTGGCCATAGGGTGGAGGCACGAGGACGTGATCAAGGGGCCGGATGCGGATCAATTCATGATCTCCTGCGGGGCGAGGTTCTGAGGCCTCGCAAAGGCGATGCAGGGGCGGGGTGTCCTGCGCCCCTGCATCGCAGGCCTGCTCGCTTCCCTTCCCGTGATCAGGCCGGCACCATGTCCCCCCTCAGAAGATACCTGCCACCTGCTGGGCCGCGAGCTGGATCAGGGTGGGGGCAGCGGCCTCTGTGGTGAGCCAGATCTTGGTCGCCGATGCGGCCACCCCGCAGTCATGGTACCTGGGCTGGGCCAAGGCCTGCTCTGTCACCCTGACGTCTATGGCGATGACCTGAGTCTTGGTCCGGGTGGCGATGTCGGCCCCCATGCCCAGGGCCCCGCCCACCAAGGCCCCCCCCGCTATCCCAGCGGCACTGTGTGCGATGGCCAGCCCCGAGAGGGCGCCGACGGCAGCGCCCGTGATCACGCCGTCCCTCATGATCCCGTCGTAGTAAGTGCCTATGTACCGGATGTTGGACTGGATCAGGTAATCGGCCCTGTTGGGATCGGCGACGATCTGGTACCCCTTGCCCTGTATCATCCCCACCAGGACCGGTTCAAAACCGCCGACCAGGTCAGGGCGGTTCGTGGTGTGCTTGACCTCCACGTAGACCGTCTTGGGGCTCTTGTAGATCGGCTGGAGGAAGATCGACCTGTCCATCTTCACGTCGGTCTTCATCTCGCTGTAGTCGATGACACGCTCCGTGGCCGCGCACCCCAAAAGCGCCATGGCCAAGCACGCCGATATCCCGAGAAATGCCATTTTCCTTCCCATGGATTTCACCTCCTTGAGCCTCCTGCAAACACGACCAGGACAGGCCACGCCCTGCCTGTCTCTGATCGCTTGCGGTCACTTGAGGACCGTCCTACTTGGCGTCCCTCAACACCACCAGGGCGTCCACCGCCACAGGTTGGCTGCCACGCACTATCAAGGGGTTGACGTCGATCTCCTGGATGGCATCCTGTTCCATGCCCAGGTTGCCCAAGGCGATGAGGCTTTGACTGAGCACCTCCAGGTCCACGGCCTCCATACCCCTTATGGCATCGAGGATCTTCTGCCCCTTGATCTCCCTCATCATCTCCATGGCGTCCCGCCTCTCGATGGGGGCCACACGGAAGGAGACGTCCCTGAGGATCTCGGTGAAGATCCCGCCGAGCCCGAACATGACGCACGGGCCGAACTGTGGGTCCCGGATCATGCCTATGACCAACTCCCTGACCCCCTTGACCATCTCCTGCACCAGGAAGCCGCCATCGAGACCCTTGGCCCTCTTCTGGAGGGCCTTGAAGGCCCTGGTCAGGTCCCTGGAATCCCTGATCCCCACCTCGATTAGCCCCTTCTCCGTCTTGTGTGTGACCTCAGGGGAGCAGAACTTCAGCACCACCGGGTAGCCGATGCTAGAGGCGGCCTCCTTCGCCCCGTTCACATCGCCGACCAAGGCCTCCTTCACCACCGGGATGCCGTATGCCGCCAAGATCCTCTTGCTGTCGTACTCGGATAGGGCCTTTTGCCCTCGAGCCTGCGCCTCAGCCAAGATGCTTTGCACGTCGTTCATCGTCGGTCGCGCCCCCTGTCTCTCTTGAATTCTAGTCACCTGGAAGGTGCCACACCTTCACTTGAAGTTCTTCTCGAAGATCTTCCTGGCCGTCTCCTTGTCTTCCCGGTCACCCGGGTCCCCGGTGTCGGGGGCATTTATGACCCATTCCAGCTCTTTCCTGGCCAACTCCTTCTCGTCCATGGCGAGATAAGTCTCGGCGAGAAATACCCTGGTGAGGAAGTTGTTCGGGCCCACCTCCAGACCCTTCTTCAGGTATTCCACGGACTCCTTCTTGCTCCCCCCGGCGAACCATGGCAGTTTGTAGGCCATCCTCCCGAGGACGCGATAGGCACCGCCCTGCATGAACTTGGGGTCCAGCTTGATGACCTTGTTCATCTCCTCCTTTATGGGATCCACCAAAGAGAGGCTCTTGAGGACCCCCTTGGCCTCGCCGTAAACCCCATAGTTCACACCGAGCCAATAGTGGCACTCGATGCAGTCGTCCTTCAGGGCCACCCCTTGCTTGGCGTACTCCACCCCTTTTTCGAAGATGGCCAGCTTTTGGTCTTCAGGGCTGTGTCCCCCGAGCCACCAATGGGCCCTGGCCAGCTTCCACAAGGCCTCAACGTTCTTGGGGTCCTGAACCAGGATCCCCTCGTAGATCTTGATGGACTCGTTGCACTTGGAGAGATCCGCCCTCTGGGCCCAAAGGGCATCCGCCTTGTCCATCATCTCCTTGATGTCCGCGGCGTAGAGGACCCCCACGAGGCCCCAACCCAAGAGGAACAGTGTCCCCAGCAACGCCCGCCTTCTTCGAGTCCCCATGCTCACCTCCGTCTCATCCCCGGTGCGTCCGCCGTCGACCCTCCCGACCGACACACTTTATACACCAAAGGGCATGCCCCTGTCCATTGCAAGGGCCCCATATCGCCAATCCGGTTCCTCGCGTCCGGGCGGGGGTGGATTCAGGGGGTCCGAGGGGTTGGATGCCACTATGGACTCGGCCTCCATGCGGGGTGACGGGCCCTTTGAGGACAGCCATGTATCAATCGGTCTACATTAGAGAGGGGCCTTCTCCGCGTGTCGGGGCAAGCCCGTATCTCCGCAACTTCTTATAGAGCAAAGTCCTGTGGATCCCCAACAGGCTCGCGGCCCTTGCCTTGTTGTATCCGGAGGCCTCCAGGGCCCGCAAGATCGCCTCCTTCTCCGCTGTGCCCTTGACATCCTTCAAGGAGGGACGGCGCCCTGCCAAGGTCCCCTCGCGCCCCTTGCGCAGGTGAAAAGGCAGGTCCGACGGTCTGATCGTCCCACCGCCAAGGGATGCTACCACGCGCTCCAGGACATTGGAGAGCTCCCTCACGTTGCCCGGCCAGTCGTATTCCATCAGGATCCGCTCCGCCTGTCGGTCCAGACGGGCCTCCGGCAGGTACGAGGCTCGAGCTATCTGCCCAAGCAGATGGGTCGACAATGGCAGGATATCTTCCTTTCGTTCTCTGAGCGGCGGGATATGGAGATGGATCACGTTGAGGCGGTAAAAGAGGTCCTTGCGAAACCTGCGTGAGGCCAGCATCTCCTCCAAAGGTTGGTTACTCGCGGCCATGAGGCGGAAATCGGCCTTGATCAGAGATGTACCTCCCACTCGCTCGAATTCCTTCTCCTCAAGGACCCTCAGCAGCTTGGGCTGCATCTCCAAGGGCAGGTCACCGATCTCATCCAAGAAGACCGTGCCGTGGTGTGCCAGCTCGAATTTCCCTGCCTTCCCCTCGGACCTGGCCCCGGTGAAGGCGCCCCTCTCGTATCCGAAGAGTTCGGATTCGAAGAGGTCCCTGGGTATGGCGGAGCAGTTGATCCGGATGAAAGGATGGAGCCTGCGGGTGCTGGCGTGATGGATCGCCTGGGCGAAGAGCTCCTTGCCGGTTCCTGACTCCCCAGTGATGAGGACCGGCAGGTTGGTGGCAGCCGCCTTGAGTGCCTCCTTCTTCAGGGCGTTGATGGAGCTGCTGACCCCCACTATGCTCTTGAGGGTATACCTCGTGGAACGAAGGGAGATGAGCTCCTCCTCGTAGAGCTTGACCTTGGATTCCAGCACAGATAACTTCCGGGCGAGTTGCCCAACGTCCTTCACATCCTTGAACATGACCTGGCCGAATACCGCTATGACCTTCCCGTCCTTCCAGATCGGGATGCGCTGTACCACCATGGTCTGCCCCTTGATTCGATGCCTGGAGTTTATCTCCGCCCTTCCGCTCTTGGCCACGATGTGCATACGGCTGTTTTCCACCACGTCCGTACAGTGCCTTCCTATCTGCGCTTCTGGGTCCACTCCCAGGAACTCCCCGTATGGCCTGTTGAAATAGATCACGTAGCCTTCGGCGTCGGTTATGAGCACCCCGTTGTATATGCTGTCCAGGACCAGCCGAAAGAGCTCCAGTTGCCGGCGCATCTCGGACTTTGCCCTCGGCTCTTCGGTGAGCGGGATCAAACCCTTCTTCACTGGCGGATTGGTTTTCCTGTCCACCATGACCATCCCGTAGCATATAGTCTACATGTATCAAGTGTGATCCGTTTTCCGCTGTACATACACCCCTCAGTCCGAATTTGCAATGGGAATCGGACCCGCCGGAAGCAATAACCATAAGATTTTGAAATCACAGCCCTATCCCTCCACCTAGCTACGTACTGCGAGCTCTGCGCAGGTTCGTGGTCGTGGTTGGCGCGAAGCTTGCATCCGATAACCCCGACGCTGGGAGAAAGACCGTGGAGATCTCGCAACCAGAGATCAATCGCGAAGACATCCTCATCGTCCTGGACGACGAATTCATCCCGCGCAATGTCTGTCTGGTCACAGGCGCGGCGAGCGGCATAGGGCGGGCAACGGCTGTGGCCGCTGCTGCCAACGGTCTCTATGCCGTGGGGGTGGACGTGGATGAGGAAGGCGGTGAGCAAACGCGGGCCATCGCCCACAAGATGGGGGGGCAGATGGCCTTCATCAGGGCCGACCTCACGCGGGACCAGGAGATCGAGCGCACCGTGAAACAGGCGGCCTCCGTCGGGGAGGTCAAGTTCCTTGCCAACATAGCGGGGATCCAGAACGTGTACCCCCTGGAAGAGTTCCCCATGGAGAAGTACGACCTGATGCAGCGGCTCATGCTCAGGGCCCCCTTCTATCTCTCCAAGCTCGTCATCCCTCACATGAAGAAAAGCAAAGGTGGCACCGGGGTGATTGGGAACATGGCCTCCATCCACGCACACATATGTACGCTCAACAAAGCGGTTTACAACATCGTCAAGTTCGGTCTGAGGGGGTTGACCCAGTCCATCGCCGCGGAAGGGGAGGGGAAGATCCGGGCCTTTTCCGTGAGCACAGGGTTCGTGAAGACCCCCCTGACCTTGAACCAAGTCCCGGCCCAGGCCCAACAGAGGGGTGTCTCCGAACAGGACGTGGTGCAGGAGGTGATGATGGGGAGGTCCAAGGTCAAAGAGATGATGTCCCCCATCGAAGTGGCCAATCTCTTCATCTTCGGATTCTCGCGGCATTCCAGGTACCTGGTAGGAGGCGACCTTCTTTTCGACGGAGGCGTGGTGCTCACTTACTGATGTCCAGGGGCGGGCACCCCTGGACGGGTGCTCCTCCCGCCGGGGTTGCTGCATCGAGCAGCGCTGTCTGGTGGCGCTGCGGGCCTCACCCAACGGGGAGGGACAGTGTCGCCCTCGACGAAGGGAAGACCGTCATGAGGATAGGCTCTCTCATTTGCGGCCATGCGCGTTACAGACCTAACCACTCGGCTGTGGTGTTCGAGGAGCTTCGGCTGAGTTATCGTGAATTCAATGCGAGGGTGAACCGTCTGGCCAATGCCCTGCTCGGCCTCGGCATCGAGAAGGGGGACAAGATCGCTACCCTCCTTCCCAATTGCGTGGAGCTCCTGGAGGTATATTGGGCCGCCGGCAAGATCGGGGCAGTGGTCGTCCCCATGAGCACCCTGCTCCTCGGGAAAGGGCTGGCCACGCTCCTCAAGGATTCGGATACGGTCCTTGTGATAACCGACCCCAGCTTCTCCGAGGTCCTGGATTCCGTGAAGGGGGAACTGCCCGCGATACCGGGGGATGGATATGTCATAACGGGAGGATCGGCCAAACCTGGCTATCGAAGTTACGGGGAGATGGTCGCCAAGGCCTCCGACGAGGAACCTGCGGATCCTGGTGTTCATGACCATGACCCCTTCAACATCATGTACAGCAGCGGGACGACCGGTCTGCCAAAGGGGATCGTCCACACGCATTTCGTGAGGGCGATGTACTGTACCACCTTCTCCTCCGCCTTCAGGATGACCCCTGAGAGCGTCGTGCTCCATGCCGGGTCGATCGTATTCAACGGGGCCTTTGTGACTCTCATGCCATGCTTCTACCTGGGTGCGACCTACGTGCTTCAGAGGCAGTTCGAACCAGAGGCCTTCATCGAGGCCGTAGAGAGGGAAAAGGTCACACACACCGTGATGGTGCCATCCCAGATCATCGCCATGCTCCATGCCCCGAACTTCTCCGCCACGGCCCTACACTCCCTGGAGATGATCTGCACCCTCGGTGCCCCGCTTCATCGGGAGCACAAGGAGGAGCTCAATCGAAGGCTTCCAGGGAGATTCTACGAGCTCTACGGACTCACCGAGGGGTTCATCACAGTGCTGGACAAGACTCACTACTCGGCCAAGCCGGACTCGGTGGGTGTCCCTACCTACTTCTCGGAGATGAGGATAGTGGGGGAGAAGGGCGAGGACCTTGCACCCGGTCAGGTGGGGGAGATCGTGGGCCGCGGCCCAATGCTCATGCCTGGTTACTACAAGCGTCCGGACCTGACCGCGGAGGCCATCCGGGACGGATGGCTGTTCACAGGTGACCTCGGCTACGAGGATGAAGACGGCTTTCTTTATCTGGTAGACCGCAAGAAGGACATGATCATCTCGGGCGGTGTGAACGTTTATCCCAGGGATATAGAGGAGATCATAGTTCAGCACCCAGCGGTCAAGGAGGCAGCGGTGTTCGGCGTCCCGAACGAGAAGTGGGGCGAGACACCCCTGGCGGCCGTGATCCTGAGGGAGGCTGGCCAGGTCAGTGCTGAGGAGCTCAAGCGCTGGGTCAACGAGCGCGTCGAGGCCAAGTTTCAACGCGTCTCGGAGGTCGTCCTCATGGAGGATTTCCCCCGAAGCGTGGCAGGCAAGACCCTGAAACGTGTGATGAGGGAGGCCTACTGGGTCGACCGGGGAAGGAAGATCTGAGGTCATGGTCCGCCTCAGGTCGGTCCCATCTGGGGCAACTGCGGCCCCACCTGGACCAAGAAGAGGAGGTCTGTCATGAGGAAGAAAGTCGGATTCGCCTTGGTTTCCCTTGTGACCGTGCTCATCTTTGTGGGGAGTTGTCTGGGTCTCGACGAGATAGTCGAGAAGAAGACGTTCGAAATGAAGGATTTCACGCTGATCAGCGGCAAGAAGATCTCGCCGGTAAAGGTGGGGTACGAGACTTACGGGAAGCTCGCCCCGACAGGAGACAACGCCATCTTGATCTGTCACTTCTATTCGGGCAACTCCCACGCGGCAGGCAAGTACGCCGCCACCGACCCAGCGCCAGGATACTGGGACGCCATCATAGGTCCGGGAAAGCCGTTTGACACGAACAAGTACTTCATAGTGAGCTCGGACACCTTGTGCAACATGAACCCCAAGCTCCCAACTGTCATAACCACCGGGCCTGCTTCGATCAATCCTGCAACCGGGAAGCCATATGGAATGACGTTTCCCATGGTCACCATGAAGGACTTCGTGAACCTGCAGTATGAACTCTTGAAATCGCTCGGGGTCAAGAAACTCAAGGCGGTGTCCGGGGCATCCATGGGAGGAATTCAGACCTTTCAATGGATCGTTTCGTACCCGGATTTTGTGGAGAAGGCGATCCCTGTCATCGCAACCCCCAAGCTTCACGGCTGGCTCCTGGGATGGCTCAAGCTTTGGGGGGACCCCATCAAGTTGGACCCAAAGTGGAACAAGGGGGACTACTACGGCAAGGAGGAGCCAACGGATGGGGTCACGTACTCGCTGATGTTGATCACTATGAGCGCTCAGGGGTTCGAATGGGCTGACAAGTCGTTCGACAGGAAGTGGGCGGCGGAAGGGAAAAGCCCGTACGACGCAATGGAGCATGAATTCCTGGCAGAGGATGCCCTATATAAGGCTGGGGCTGCCAGGGCCAAGACCGCGGACGCCAACTCCATGCTCTACCTCAACGAGGCCAACGGCCTCTTCGACATCGGTCACGGCTTCCCCTCATTCGAAGACGCGGTGAAATCCGTGAAGGCCAAGGTGCTCATGATCGCTGCGAACAACGATCTGCTCTTCCCACCGCAGCAGATCAAAGACCACGTGGAGCTGTTCAAGAAACTCGGGAAGGAGGCCTCATACTTCGAACTGAAGAGCCCCAACGGGCACCTGGGAGGGGTCACGGCCATCGCCCAGGCCTCAGAGGCCATAAGCCAGTTCTTGCAGAATTGAGGCGGCTGTGAAGACAAAAGGGGCCCCGTTGACAGGCTACTGTCGTGATGAAGGTCATGAGGTCCCCTGAAAGTGGGTGAATGCCCGAGACAGTGCACGCAAAGTAAACGAGAAAAGGAGGCAAAGAGATGAAGATCAGGTATCTCGAAGGATTCGTCGTGGTTTGCGCCCTGGCCTTGGTCCTGAGTCTTTTCGGGACCCAGCCGGTCGGGGCTGCGGAGACCGTCAAACTGGGATGGACCGCAGACATGCCAGGCATCGGGGCTACCTTCTACAAGTCACAAAAGGCGGCCATCGAGATGTTCATAGAGGAGGCCAACGCTGCGGGGGGTCTGCTCGGCAAGAAGCTCGAGCTGGCCATCCGGGACTCGGCCCTCAAGCCTGACATCGGGGCAACCATGGCCCGCGAGCTGGTCCTCCAGGAGAAGAGCGATTTCCTCATAGGGCCCACCAGCAGCGGCGTAGCAAAGGCCGTCACCAACGTGGCCAAGGAGTTCAAGAAAGTGGTCTATTTCCACACCTCCAATACAGAGGATCTCACCACGGTCGACTTCCACCCCTACATGTTCCAGGTGGTCCCAAACACAGGGATAGAGGGAAGGGGAATAGCGCTATACCTCTCCAAAAAGCCCTTCAAGCGGTACTGCTTCATTGGGCCGGATTACGCTTATGCCCACACCCAGTGGGAGGCCTTTCAGAAAGACCTGAAGGCGCTAAAGCCCGATGCTGAAATCCTGGAGGCAGTCTGGACCAAGCTGGGGGAGACCAACTATGCACCCTTCATACCCACCCTCATGGCCAAGAACCCAGATGTGATCTATACCAATCTATGGGGGGGAGGGCTGAGCAGTTTCATTAAACAAGCAGCGCCTTACGGCCTGTTTAAGAAGGCGAGCATTACCTCCCTTTTTGACTTGGACATGCTGAGGGCTACTGGCATGGACATGCCTGAGGGGCTTCTGGGCTACTCTCGGGCACCCTTCTATGCCATCAACACTGAAGCGATTAAGGAATTCAATGAAAAGTTCTTCAAGAAGTACCAGGAATGGCCCTCAGACTGGGCCATCATGGCGTATGACGGGCTGCTGGCCCTAAGCGAGGCGGTGAAGAAGGCCAATAGCATAGATTCGGATAAGGTCTCCAAGGCCCTCGAGGGGATGCACTGGAAGTCCCTTAGGGGAGATCGATTCATCCGAGCCGAGGACCACATGGCCAATGTTGGCATATACGTGGGATATTCGGCTAAGGACCCGAGGTTCAAGGACTTCCTGATCCTAAAGGATGTGGAGGAAGTCCCGGCGGAGAAGGTATGGTTGCCAGTGGAAGAGGTCAAAAAGAGGCAGCCCAAGTGATGATGGTTGGAGGGCCCGGTCGGGAAGGTAGTGATCGGGCCCTGTCCCGCTAGAATTACTGCGGAGGGGGCCGTGACAATCGAATTTCTTCTGTTCATCCTGCTAAATGGTTTGAGCCAGGGGATGGTTCTATTTATCGTGGCCTCGGGCCTCTCCCTTGTATTTGGTGTGCTTAGGGTGATCAATTTCGCCCACGGGGCCCTGTACATGATAGGGGCCTTTCTAGCCTTTTCTTTGAGCACTCTCTTGGACATGACGTCTTTGTTTTCCTTTGTGCTCCTTATGCTCCTTGTGCCCCCGGCCATAGGGCTCCTAGGTATGAGCCTGGAGATACCCTTCTTCAGGCGGATATATTCAAAGGAACACCTGCTTCAACTCCTGCTGACATATGCCATACTCCTCGTCCTCGATGACGTGTGTCGGCTGATCTGGGGCGGGGACATCCGCAACGTGCCCAGGCCGCAGGTACTGGCGGGATCGGTT
>FWPV01009191.1_pt1 | contig 16846 bp, 6 predicted proteins | sample 2228371 | NCBI WGS metagenome assembly FWPV01 (sample SAMEA103939776, study PRJEB20133) | metagenome | reverse complement strand
CTCGCAGACCCTAAAGGTCTACCCGGCAAAGAAATTTTACCACCAAGCACACAAAGGACACAAAGTAAAAACCTTTGTGTACCTGGTGTCACCTGCCCCCGCCGCAGGCAAGGGGTTTGTGGTTTTGGTTCTGGCTCGGCCAGGCTAGGGCCCTAAAGGTCTGCTATCACAAGGAGAGTCGCCATGTGTGGAATCGTTGGATATGTGGGGAGCAAGAATGCCACCGCCATCATCCTCGAAGGATTGCATCGTTTAGAATATCGCGGCTATGATAGCGCCGGCATTGCCGTCATCGAAGCCAGCGGCGCCATTGGGATACGGCGCAATGTGGGCAAGCTATCCAATCTGGCGAATACGTTGATGGAGCAACCGCTCAAAGGCAACATTGGCATTGGTCATACGCGCTGGGCCACGCACGGCCCCCCCAGCGAAATCAACGCTCACCCGCACACCGATTGCAAAGGCGAGCTGGTGGTGATTCACAACGGCATCGTGGAAAATTTTCACGAACTGCGCGAACAGCTCAAGGCGCAGGGCCACCGCTTCGCCTCCGAGACCGATACCGAGGACATTGTTCATCTGGTCGAAAGTTATGTGAACGAGGGGGCATCGCTCGAAGAGGCCGCCCGCCGCGCGCTGGCGCAACTCAAAGGCGCGCACGGCATTGTGTTGATGAGCCGCCTCGAACCGGACCGGCTGGTGTGCGCGCGCATCGGCAACGCCGGCGGCGTGACCCTGGGCATCGGCCAGGACGAAATGTTTATCGCCTCCGATATGCCCGCCATCCTTGACCATACCCGCCAGATGGTGTTCCTGGAAAGCCGCCAGATGGCGGTGGTCTTGCGCGACGGCTTCAAGATTGTATCGCTCGATAGCGGCGAGCGACTGGAGCCGCCTGTCCACACCATCCCCTATGACCCGATCGCCGCCGCCAAAGGCGAATATCGCCACTTTATGCAAAAAGAGATTTACGAGCAGGCGCGCTCGGTGACGGATACCATTCGCGGGCGGGCCGATTTCGAACATGGGCGCGTTGTGCTCCAGGAGATGAATCTGACCGCCGAACAGGCGCGGCGGCTGGAAAAAATCTTTATCGTGGCGTGTGGCACGTCCTATTACGCCGGGCTGGTCGGCAAGTTTCTCATCGAAGCGCTGGCGCACATCCCGGTCGAAGTGGAATACGGCAGCGAGTTCCGTTATCGCCATCCCCTCATCACCCCTGAGATGGCGGTCTTGTCCATCACCCAATCCGGTGAAACGGTGGACACGCTGGCCGCGATGGAAGAAGCGCGCGCCAAAGGCGCGCTGCTGTGGAGCATCGTCAATGTCATCGGTTCGCAGGCGCATCGTTTATCGGATGGTTGTATTTTGATGCAGGCCGGGCCAGAAATCGGCGTGGCCTCCACCAAGGCGTTCACGGCCTCGCTGGTGGACCTGTACCTGCTGGGGTGTTATCTGGGGCAATTGCGGGGGACGTTGAACGTTGAACAGGGCCATGCGCTGGTGAATGACCTCGGCCGCCTGCCCGACCTGATGGGGCAGGTCCTGGCGCAAGGCCAGCAGCGTTTTCAGGTGGCCGGCGGCGCGTATATGAAACAGCCGCCCACCATCTATGAAGATTTAGCCAACCGCTTTCACGACCGCGAGCATTTCCTGTATCTGGGGCGTGGCATCAATTACCCCATCGCGCTCGAAGGCGCGCTCAAGCTCAAAGAAATCAGCTACATCCACGCCGAAGGTTATCCCGCCGGTGAAATGAAACACGGGCCCATCGCGCTGATTGACGAGCGCATGCCCGTCGTGACGATTGCGGTGCAAGACAACGTGTATGACAAGATGCTCAGCCAGGTCGAGCAGGTCAAGGCGCGTGGCGGCACGGTCATCGCTGTTGCCACCGAAGGCGATGAAACCATCCAGAACAAAGCGGATTGCGTGCTCTACATCCCGCGCGCCTCGGCGCTGCTCACGCCCGTGCTGGCCGTGTTGCCGCTGCAAATGCTGGCGTATCATCTGGCCGTGCGGCGCGGCTGCGATGTGGACCAGCCGCGCAATCTGGCCAAAAGTGTGACGGTGGAATAAATGAGAAACCCGTTTTCTGATCGAAAACGGGTTTCTCCTGAATCGAACGCGCTAACCGAGCTGTTCTGCCAAATACTGCTGGATGCCCATCTGCTTAATCTGGTCGAGTTGCGCCTCGAGCCAGTCAATGTGCACTTCTTCATCCTTGAGGATGGCCTCGAGCAGTTCGCGTGTCCCATTGTCACCCACTTCAACCGCCAGGCGAATCCCCTCATTGTAGGCTTTGACGGCCCCATTTTCAGCATCCCAGTCGTTCTGGTGTTGAGTCTCGACCTGAGCGCCGATGGTAATCTTGTTCAGGTTACTGACGATGGGACGCCCTTCGAGGAACAGGATACGCTCGATCAGTTTTTCGGCGTGTCTCATCTCGTCAATGGCGCGCTTTTGGTCGGCCTCGTGCAACCGCTGATAGCCCCAATTAGCGCACATTTCGGCATGGACGATGTACTGATTGATGGCCGTCAGTTCGTCCGCCAGTAGAGCGTTCAATGTTTCAAGGATTCGTTCATTGCCTTTCATTTCTCCCTCCTGATGTTATTGAATTCAATAGGGCAGGCCGATAAAAGGATGCTCGCCTGCGCCGGATAGTGACATTATTTTAGCATATCTATCCCCCAAAAGGCAAGTGGAACCTGTTTCGCTTTACGGTCTATTCGCCATGACCAGCGGCAGATACAGTCGGAAGGGAGGCACCGTCGCCGCACTGACCTGCACCGGACCGTAAACGGTCGCCTGACCGTGCGTATCCATGGCTTCCAGTTTATAATAGTAAATCAGGCCAGGGCTGACCTCTTGATCCATCCAGGTATAGGTTGCACCCAAGGGCGAGCCGGGCCGCAAGGCAAGAATCATCGCCGTATTGAGTGACCGATACGGTCCCTCCGGCGAGGTGGCGCGATAGAGATTAAAGCCCAGGCGGTCGAGCTCGCTGGCCGTTTCCCAGCGCAACATGATGCCATCCGGGTCAGGGACGGCCAGGAAGGAAACCAACCCCACCGCCGTCGGATGGGTCACCGTCACTTGCAACATATCTTGCCCGACGCCGCCATCATCATCGCTCACGGTCAACGTGACGGTATAGATGCCGCTGATGGGATAGCTATGCGTGACGGTCAACGCGCCGGCGACAAGGCTGCCATCCCCCAGGTCCCACGTGATGGTGTGCGTATCCAACACGCCCGGGTCGGTAAAGGCACCCGTAAAGGTGACCACGACGCCGGCGTACACGGCTCGATCCGGTCCGACATTAACGGACGGCGCGACATTTGCCACATGGATCGAGACCGCGCCTTGTGTTGGCGTGATAACCTGCTCGCTGGTGACGGCGGCCGTGTTGACCAGCGTCGCAGGGCCTTCCAGCACGCGCACAGGAAAAGTGGCCGTAACCGCCTGCCCGTATTTGATGACCAGATCGTAAGCCAGCGTGGGCAACGTCCCGGCACTGCCGGGCCCCGAGGTCTGAAGTGTGACCGGCCCAACCAGTTCGAGACCCGCCGGTAGTGTATCGGAGATGAGGCCGCCGGTCGCCTTGCCCCAGGTGTTGCGGACCGTCACCGTATACGTGATCACATCGCCCTCGGATGGACTGAGGTCACTGGCCGTCTTGACGACCTCAAAGATTGGTGGGAGATAAACATCCTTCACATTTCGGAAGGGACGGCCGCGATCCAGCGCCACAGCCACGTTGCCGGTCGGGTCAACGGCCTGGACCAAGTATTCGATGGGTTCTTCCACCACCGCGGCATCGCCTTCAGCCCAGCCGGTAAGGGGATTGTAAACCAGTTCAACCTTGTTCCAGGTGTTCCCGGTCAGGCGGCGATAGAGCGCAATGACGCGCCCGATCTCGCCGCTATCATCTTCCACCTGCACGCGGAAGCGGAGATAGACGCTGGTGCTGATGGCTTCCACCTGCCAGATGCTCGGCGCAATAAAATCGGTCGCGGTAAAGGGCGCGTGGTAGATGTCGAATTGCAGCGCCGAGTACAGGCGCAGCGTGCCGGTCGTCGGCGTGGTGACGCCGGTCGCCTGGAACTGGGCCGGCACCACCACCAACCGCTCATAGGAAATCCCCTCGATGGAAAGGAAGCGATTGAGTGTGCCGGGGATGACCGGATACCACGCGCTGGTGGGATAGAGCGACTCGGAAGTGGATAGCACGTCAGTGACCACGCGCGCGATGACCGGGTCATAGCCATTCACGTCCGTGAACGTGCCGCCCACCATGAGCGCGCCGTGCGCCAGAGTGCCGGTTATGTGAACGCCTGTGCTGGTGCGTGGCAGCGAGGGCCGCCCGCCGGAAACCTGGACATCCGATTCGCCGACGAGCGTGTAATAGGTGCCCAGACCAGGCAAGGCGTGAGCCTCGTAATCGAAGGACAGGCTCAGGCTGCTGGTTGTGACCCCCTGCGCCATCACAGCTTGCCGCTCAGTCTCCCCGTCTCCCTCTCCCCTTGTCGCCCAATCTCCCCCTCTCCTTGTCTCCCAGTGTCTCTCTCCCGGCGATGTGGTGCTGGTGACCGGCATGCTCACCTTCAGCATCGGCAGGCCAAAGATGGTCATTTCGCCCATCATAGATGCTCAACGTACCGGCGGCGGCCGTGTTGTAATAGCGTTGCTTGGCGCGCAAGAGCGCGGTCCCAATCGTGGGCGACTGCCCGTCTTTCCAGTACCCCAGTTCTTCTACCAGGTTAGCCATCAGCCGCTCAGAATAGGCAACCAGGTCCGAATCGCCGTAGCCATAGCCGGTGTTGCCGACCCAGGTCGCGCCCTGGCGCAAAAACGCCTGCGGCCAGTCGGTGCCGGTTTGCAGAGTGAGCGAGTCCTCGTCGGGCACATTCAGGGCTGAATGGCAGCCGACCGAGAACATGAGCGTGCCGCTGTATTTACCGGTACCGGCGATCTCGGTGGCCTGGACCACGCCGCCGTTCAGGTCGGCCGGGACAAGGTAAAAGTGAGCCAAGTGCGCGTTGAGCGAATTGAGGTCTTGAGCGCGCGCGACCCAGATGAGCTCGGCCCGCAAATCGTCGGCGTTCCAGTCATCACTGATGAGCGTGGTCATATTGCTGATGCCCTGCGCCGAGAGTGTTGCGCTGATGGCATGGGCCTGATCCTTCAAAAAGTCATAGCCTGTGACCAGCGCGTTGTCGGGCGCAAGCACCGGCTGAGCCAGGAAAGCATCAATCGCCATGGCAATCTCGGAAGGCTTTTCGACCAACCGGCCGGCGGCCATTTGCGGCAGATACAGCTCGCGCCCGCGCCAGGGCAAGGGCAACAGGCCGGTGTAATAGTCATCGCTGAGAAAGTAGCGCGCCGCCAATGCAGACGAAATGAGCGGTGTGTAGGCAATCTGGGCATAATGGCGCTCGTTGGCAATCATGGTCTCGTCCACCACGCGACGGTGCGGGATGATGCGATCGTCGCCGACCAGGACAAGGTACTTGAGATCAGGATAAGCCGGCGCCAGACGATACAACAGCGATTTGATGTGCATGGCTACAAAATTGGCAAACTTGGGATTATCCGAATGATTGTCCCACTGGCGGTATGCATTGCGTAGCTCGGGGTAACTATCCAGATTGACCACCACGCCGTTGACGTTGGGATGGGCCGCCAGCGTATCGAGCCGGGCGACCAGTTGCGCCGAAGTGATTGTGTCGCCGGTCGGATAGATTTGGTTAAAGCGCGTCGCGTTGAACAGGATCAGCGTGTTGACGCTGGGGCTGGTGACAGGCGTGGTAAAAGTGGTCGGGACGGTCGTGGTGGGTGGCGATTGGACGACCGGCGGCGGCGCGATAAAGGCGGTCAGCGTATAAGGTTGCCCAACGGTGGCCGATGTATAGCCGCTGACGGCGATGTAGTAGGGGCCGGCCCTTTCGTGGACGTTGTAGACGATTTGCTCGGTGGTCGTCAGGGGATTGGCCGACAGGCCGACCAGCGTGCCAATGTTGCCGATTTGCCCAATGTTGCCAATCTGACCGATATTGCCGATTTGCCCAATGTTGCCAATCTGACCGATGTTGCCGATTTGCCCCAGGTCGAGCAGGTCGCCAATGTTGCCGATTTGCCCAATGTTGCCGATTTGCCCAATGTTGCCAATCTGTCCAATGTTGCCAATCTGACCGATATTGCCGATTTGCCCGATGTCCCGTATCTGCCCGGTCTCTTCGTCCACCTCCGGCGCAAAGAGGAACATGTCCAAGTCACCTCCCAAACTGTACAAGGTCACAGTCAAGGTCGAGCCGGGCAGGGAAACGTAAATCTTGTACCAATCGGTATCACTTGTGCTTTTCACTGTGCCGGTGACCGGCGTTGTTGTGGTGATGACTTGAGCTGCGGCGCGCGAAGTGATATTAAAGTGTTGTTGAGCCGCAAAAGGCGAGCCGGCCCATGCGCTATCAATCGCCTGCACGCTCCAGTAATAGGTGCCGGGCGTCAGGCGGCTGATAAAGTGAGTGGTCGTCACACCGGCGTTGCCCAGGTGGATTACCTGCCGGTAACCATCACCGCCGCAGATGGTTTGGCTGATGCAAGCCATGGGCGACTCGATGTCCAGCGCGCCGGGCACCTCGCCCACGATCACATTGTAACTCAGGCCGGGCGATGACGTTTGCGCATCGTTTGCCGGATTCCAGCGCAGGATTGCGCCCGGCCCGACAACTTCCGCCGTCAATCCCGTCGGGGCAGAGGGGGGCGTGTTGTCCGCATCGTTTTCATATAGCCGGGTGCTGCGCCCTGTTCCATCATAGCCGGCCAGCAAGAGGTCCAGGTCGCCGTCGCCGTCATAGTCGCCCCAGGCGGCCGCGCTGTGCTCCACGCCCGTCAGACGGGCATTGCTTTCCTCGTAAAACAGGCCGCTATCGTTGCGATAGATTCGAGCGATAGGGTTCATTCCATCGTTGCCGGTGACGAGAATATCCAGGTCGCCATCGTGGTCATAATCGCCCCAGGCGGCCGCGCCCGACTCGACGCCGGTCAGGAAAGCCCACCACATTTCACTAAAGACGCCGCCTCCTTCGTTGCGATACACTCTAGACACCGGACCAGACCCATCATTGCCGGTGAGCAAGATGTCGAGCGCGCCGTCATTATCATAATCACCCCAGGCCGCCGTGCCGCCCGAAACGCCAGTCAGGCCCGCGTCTATATCCGTAAAGACACCTCCCCCATCGTTCCGATACACGCTGCTCACTGCGCCGGGCAGCGAGCCGTTCCAGCCGGCGAGGAGCAGGTCCGCGTCGCCATCGTTGTCATAATCACCCCACGCCGCCGAACTGCTATACACTCCATACAGGCCCGCATCAACGTAAGTAAAGAGCCAGCCCGAGCCGGCCGCCGGGCCATCGTTGCGATACAGTTTGGGCGTGATGCCCATCGTGTTATCCTGACCGGTCAGGAGAATATCCAGGTCACCATCGTTATCATAGTCAACCCAGGTGGCCGAGCCCAAGGCGACGCCGTCCAGGCTGGCGTCTATATCGCTGAACGTCCAGCCTGAACCGCCCGCAGGTCCATCGTTGCGGTAAACCCGGGCGATTTTGCCGGCATCGCTCCAACCCGTCAGGAGAATATCCAGGTCGCCATCATCATCGTAATCGCCCCAGGCCGCCGCGCCATTGGAAACGCCGGTCAACCACGCGGCCGGGCTGAAATGGCCTCCGCCGTCATTGTGGTACACAGCCGCGCTGCGCCCATTGTCCCCCATGCCGGCCAGCAAGACATCCAGATTGCCATCGTTGTCGTAATCGCCCCACGCCACGGCTGCATAGTCGAGAGCAGGCAAGTCTGTACCGGGCCTGTCTTGCCAGACGCCCCAGCCGCGCTGATTGGCATAGAGCATGGTCACCGGCGACCATGAATTGTCGGAGCCAGTCAGGAGAATGTCCAGGTCGCCATCGTTATCGTAATCGCCCCAGGCCGCCGCCCCATCACTCACACCGGCTAACGTTATCGTATAATCTTCATCAAACAGGTCTCCACCGTTGTTGCGATATACAATCGAGACCGGAACACTGCCCTCGTCGCCAGATAGCAAAACATCCAGATCGCCATCGTTATCGTAATCGCCCCAGATAGCCAAGCCGCTGGAAACTCCTAAAAGATTGCCCAGTCCCATAAAGAGACTGCCGTCATTCCGATAAATCTCTGCAAAGGGTGCAAAGAACTCGTCTCGGCCCGTGAGCAAAATATCCAGGTCGCCGTCATTATCGTAATCGCCCCAGGCCAGCGAGCCGTCCTCGACATTCGCCAGGCCGGCGCCGATAGCCGTAAAGGTCCAACCAGAACCCGAAGGGCCATCGTTGCGATACACGTCGGTCAGCGGTGCCATTCCATCGCTGCCTGACAGCAAAATGTCCAGGTCGCCGTCGTTGTCGTAATCGCCCCAGGCCACCGCGCTGAGCGCGACATCAGGCAAACCGGTCGTCACCGGGCTAAAGGTCCAGCCCGAGCCGGCCAAAGGGCCATCATTGCGATACAGCCGGGTTATGGGCGATTCGCTCTGGTCCTGGCCTGTCAGCAAAATATCCAGGTCGCCATCGTTATCGTAATCGCCCCACGCCGCCGCGCCACGGGTGACGCCGGTCAAGCCCGCGCCTGTATCGCTAAAAGTGCCATCGCCGTTGTTGCGATACACCTGCGCCACATAAGAACCGCCCGCGCTGCGGCCCGTGAGCAAAATGTCCAGGTCGCCGTCATTATCGTAATCGCCCCACGCCACCGAGCCGTCCTCGACGCCGGTCAGGCTGGCTATGCTCGTAAACACACCCTGACCGTCATTGCGATACACTCGCGCAATGTCCGTCGAGCCATCGTAACCGGCGATGAGAACATCCAGGTCGCCGTCGTTATCACAGTCGCCCCACGCCACTGCGCTAAACTCGACCGCCGGCAGACCCGCGCCAATAGCGGCCAAGCCGCGGCTGACCCCGCCCACAGTAAACTGCCATTGATAAGGAACCAACGCCCGGCCCAAAGTATCCGATAGGCCGTCCGTCACATTAACGCGCACCACGTCGCCTGCGTAAAAATTGCTCGATGGGTCGAACGTCACGGTGCGGCTGCCGCCATCGTAACTGAGTGCGCCGGTGCGGCGTCCGCTCAGGCTGCTGTGCACAGAAAATGTCCGGCTGGTGATGGTGCCGGCGTTCACATCGGCATTGAACGCAGCAGTGATGTTGGTCGAAGGCGATACGCCCACTGCGTTGGCGGCGGGCTGGTTAGCGGTAACAATAAAATACGCATACTCGACGGCACCAATGTCGCACAACCAGCTACCCGGCGCCGGGCGGGGCTGGCCGCGCTGGTCGGTGGGCAGGTCGCACGCGCCGGCATCAATCGCCGGGCTGCCCGGCAGCAAGGCGTGAGTCAGCGTGTTCCCACCGTTGTCTTGCAGCGGGCCGAGTTTTGCGTTTACGTTTGTAATGTTACCCGTCAGGTCGCCGCCGAGGGTGCAGCCATTGGTATCTCCGATCAGGTTGTATCCCTGCGAATCGAGCGCGCCGTGGCAATCGTGCTCGCCATTCCAGGCCGAGTTGCCGGCGATCAGCGTGTTGCGGATATTGACCGTGCCGCTGTCGTTATAGATGCCGGCTCCCTGGCCGGTCAAATTGCCGTCACGGCCGGTCAGGTTGTTGGCAAGTGTGGCGTTTTGCAGCGTGATTGTACCGCCATTGTTGTAAACGCCACCGCCGCCGCTAAAGCCGCCCTGCGGACGGGCTTCGTTGCTGCTGATAGTGCTATTGATGATAGTCAGTGCGCCGCTATTGTAGATGCCGCCGCCGGCTACAGGGTTTGACCCGAGGGCAATCGCCACGTTGTAAGCGATGGTGCTGGCGAAAATTGTCATCGTACCGGTGGCAGCATTGAAAACGCCGGCGCCCCCGCTGTTTGCGCTGGCGGTGGTCGTATTGCTAAGAACCTGCGTCCCGCTCAACACGGCGACGCCGGCCAGATTGTACACCCCGCCGCCACCGTCCGTGGCCCCTGTGCCGGTGGCCGTGTTGCTGATGATTTGCCCTCCATACAAGTACGCCTGACCGTATTTCACGTACACTCCACCGCCAAAGGTAGCGGTGTTGTCGGTAATTATGCCGCCCGTCTGGGTAAAGGCCGCATCCATGTGAATGAATACACCGTTACCCGAATTGTGGCTGATTTCTCCCCCTGTCATCGTCACGTCGCCCCAAGAGATGGCCACGCCGCCAGGGTTGTTGCTGATTTTCCCCCCGCTCATCAGCATAGTGCCATAGTAAACCCACACGCTGCTATTGTCACGGATTTCTCCCCCGTTCATGGTCAACAGGCCCGTGTCAACGAACACTCCGTTGTTGATGATTTGTCCAGCATTGATCGTCAGGCTGCCCGAGCCGATATACACCCCACTGCCAGGGCCGCCCCCGCCTGTATTGTTGGCAATTTGCCCGCTGTTCAGCGTCACCGCGCCCGAGTTCACATATATCCCGCCGCCGCCATCCCCGGCCGCATTGCCCAAGACAACGACATTGTCGAGAGTGAGGTTGCCTCCATTATGATAAATGCCGCCGCCGCGCTGATGGGGACTGGCAGCATTAGCATTGCCATCGGTGATCGTAAAGCCATCCAGCACAGCCGTCGTCCCGCCATTGACGGTGACGACGTGATACGAGTTATCCGTATTGTTCTCCGCTACGCCAATATCGCCGCTGAGAACGGTGACGTGGGCCGTCCAATCGCGCTGGCTGCGGAGCGTTTCTGTGGCCGCAAAGCCGCCGTAAATCGCCACGCCATCTTTCAGCGTGAAAGAGAGCGCGCGGTCGGCCCCACCGGTGGGTTTGTACACGCCTTCGGCGACCCAGATTTCATCGCCCGAAACAGCCGCCGCCAGCGCCGCTTGCAAATCGGTATAGGCATCCGTCCACGATGTGCCGTTGTTTGCGCCTGTCGCATCAACATCCACAAAGCGCACTGCGGCAGCGATCTGCCCAATGGCCTGCTGCGCCGAATGATGGCTGATAGCTGTAGCGCAGTCGTACTCATAGTCATTGGAAGCGGTCAACACATATACGCCCGGCGCGTTGGGCAGCGTTATCGCATTGGTGCTATGTCCGCTGGTCACGTTGGGATACACGGCCGGGATGCCATTGTAGGCGCAATACTTGCCTTCGTTGCCGATGCCGATGACGATTTGCCGGATGCAGGCCGGGCACCAATCGGGATTTTGGATGGTGTAATCGAGGTCCACCGTAACCATCGAACCGGGCGGGGCTGTAATAATACTGCCCGAACCATTCAGGCTGACATTCGTCACGCTCCAGCCGCCGCCTTCGGCATAAGCAAGCTGAACAATGACGTGGGAAGCAGGGAATGGCATCAGCCCCGTTGCCCACGAGAGCGCTACCGACAAGATTAACACCAGGCGAAACGCCCGCTCGAATAATGGATAAAAATGTCTTGTGTTCATTTGGACCTCCAAATTCCACCGGTTGGCACGGTCTGGAGACCGGCCAGAGCAAAGGGCAAAGGCATAGCTCTTGCCGGTCTCTGACCGAGCAAGAGGTCTCTGACCGAGCAAGAAGCGCGGTCTGGAGATCGGCAAGAGACTCCTGGCACACCGAAAAGACGTGGTCGAGCTACTGACACTATTAATTCAGTCGCTCTAACGGGGGGAAATGGGTCATAGCAGAACGGGCAAAGGGACCGGACCTGCCATGCGCCAGACAAGGGGAATCCCACCGCCGAGATGCTGAAGCCGCCGCGTCGAGGGGGACCAACACCCTTTGCCAGTATGCTAAACCAGGGCGCGGGCTGCCGCTAAATCCATGTCGGCCCCCAATTGTTCAAAGGTCAGGATGCACTGCTCCAGAGCAGCGCGACCGGCTGTGAGGTTTCCTTGCGCGTGGCAGGCGCGCGCCAGGGCCAGTTGGCCGCGCGCCCGCTCATATTCATCGCCCACTTCGTCCAGGATGGCAATGCTTTGCTGCAGGCGTTCTTGAGCCAGGTCCCAGCGGCCCTGAGCGATGGCCAGCTCACCCAGCACACGCAGGCTGCTGCCTTCTTCGCCGCGCATGGTCAACTCGCGGGCCAGCTCCAGCGCCTGTTGACCATGCATCTCGGCCTCACCCAATTCGCCGGCGCACAAGGCCGCTTCGGCAAAGTAACGGTGCAACTCGGGCAAAAAGTCGCGGGACTGCGCCTGCCAGAAATAGCCCTGGCTGGTGCGCAGATGCTGATGAGCCGTGGCCAGGTCGCCTTTACGCACCAGCGTTGCGCCGATGTTCATATGCAAGACCCCCAACATCCAGGCCGAACCGCCAATCTGCTCCAGCGTGTGCAAGGCTTCTTCGTAAAACATTTGCGCCTCGCGCAGACGGCCTTGATTACGCAGGATGCCGCCCAGGTTGTTATCGGCGATGGCGCGATTGTAAGCATCTCCCAGTTTATCAAAGATGACGCGCGCCTCACAATAGCTCTCTTCGGCTTCGCGCCAGCGGCCCATATCAAAGGAAGCATTGGCAATCTGGTTGCGCGCCAGAGCCTGGCCGTGCAAGTCATTAATGCGCTGATACAGGTCCAGGGCGCGCTGAAAGTGTTCAACAGCCGCCGTGCGCTGGCCACGCAGCCGGGCGATGTGCCCCAACAGATTGTAGGCGCGCGCCTGGGCCGAGACCTCGCCCAATTTCTCAGCGATGCGCAGGCCGTTTTGACACTCTGTCAGCGCGTTCTCGTAATCGCCCTGACGGGTATGAATCAACCCGGCGATCAGAAGCAACTCGGCCGCCTCGCCGGTTTCGCGTCCACCCAGCGTTTCCAACCCACGTTGGATCCAGTCCAGGGCCGGCGGATATTCGCCGCACAACTCGTGCCAGCGCGCCAGCCAGCGACAGGCATGGGCCTGCGCATCGGGGTTGCGGCACGCCTCGGCTAACTCTAACGCCTCATCCAGATGCGGCAACGCCTGCTCATATTGCGCCGTAATGGTCAGCAGTTCCCCTAATGCGGCGTGAATGGTCTGACGCTGTTCGAGGCTCTCGCGCTGGTCCAGCCGCCCGGCCAGTTGCAAGGCTTGCTGGTAATGGTCTATCGCTTCCTGGAGCGCGTACAGGCGGCGCGCCCGGCCGCCGGCCCGAAGCCAATAATCCACCGCCTTTTCTTCATCTCCGGCCCGGGTATAGTGATAGGCCAGCGTTGTCGCCAGTTCTTCCAATCGCTCGGGGAAGGTGGCTTCGTACCATTTGGCCACCGTGCGATGCAATTGCTGGCGTTGGGCAAACAGCAACGTCTGATAAGCTACTTCCTGAGTGATGATTTGCTCAAAAATATACGTTGGATCAGGTTCGGATGCATAGAGAGCCGTCAGGTCCAACGCCGTCAGAGTCTCCAGGTGCAACTTGAGAATGGCATGGCTGATGGGGGCATACGGGCGGAGAGTGTGATGAAGCGGCGTGCACCCAAAGATGCGCCCGATGACCGAAGCCACTTTGAGCGTCAATTGATGTTCTGGCGACAGGCGGTCAATCCGCGCCAGAATCAGCCCCTGGACCGTATCGGGCAAAGTCTGGGCCGCCTGCGTCAGGTCTCCAATGATTGTACAACGAGCCCGGTCCGGTGATGGTCCGGGGACAATCGCAATCAGGCCCTGGTCGCGCAAGGTGTAGGCCAACTCTTCGGCGAAAAAGGGATTACCCTCCGCCTGCTGACGCACCAGGTCGGCGACCGGCTCCGGCAGGCCGCCTCTGGGCAACCCCAGCCGGGCTTCAGCCACCGCCACCGTTTCTTCGGGGTTGAGAGCAGACAAATGCAAACAAGTAGTTTCTTTCAATGACTTTAAAGTGGCCAGATGCTTAAACCCGGCGGCGTGCTCATCCATCGGGCGGGTGACCAGGACCAGCAAGAGGCGTTCGCCGCCGGCAAGCAGCGTGCGCACCGCTTCCATGACCAGTTCCCACGACAGGCTATCGAGCCAGTGGGCATTTTCAAGAAAGATAATCTTGGGGGACCGCCGGCCCGAGTCTTGCAAGAATTGTATCAGCAGACGCCGGGTGTTATCGGCCCGCACCTGGCCGGTCAATTGCGCCGTGAATTCATTATCGGGCATTTGAAAAGGTAACACGGCGTTCAACAACGGTGCCTGACGCATCAGGTCGGGTTCATCTTCGATCAAATCCAGGAAATGCCGCCGCTGCGTGTCGAGGTCTTCCAAAACACTGATGTCGAACAGTTGGTTGAACACGCCGCGCCAGGCATAATAGGGCGTGGACTTTTCGACCGAATCGCCCGCGCCGGAAAAGGTGCCGATCCGCGCAAGAGCCGCCTGCTGCCTCAAATCGTCCGCCAGGAGCGACTTGCCAAGGCCGGCCTCACCTTCGAGGATGACCACCCCGCCCGTGCCCCGACCGAGTTTCTGGAGGCTCTCGGCCAGCGTAGCGCGTTCGGCATCGCGCCCAATGATAATGACCTCTTGAGCAGCCGGGAGGGCTGGTTTCTTTTTGATGCCGAGTGGACGATAGACCGGCACCGGTTCGGCCTTGCCTTTGACAGTGACGGGCGGCAACGCTTCCCAGTTGAACAGCTCTTCGACCGTCTTTTGGACGCGCCGGCTGACCAGAATCTCGCCGGGGGGGGCGTGTTGCATCAGCCGCGCCGCCAGGTTTACCTCATCGCCCAAGACCCCGTAGGTGTGGCGCGTTTTCCCGCCGTAATCCCCCGTGCGCATGGTGCCCCGGCTGAGGCCGATTTGCACCGGGCTGATCAAGTCCAGGGGCGGCGGCGGCGTGCGCAATTCCAGCGCTGCGCTGACGGCCCGGCGGGCATCATCCTCGTGCGCCACCGGCGCGCCAAAGGCCGCATAGAGATAACTGCCCTTTTCGCCAATGGTCAACTGGATGAGCGTCCCCTCGTACATGGCCAACACATTCTGCACCCAGCGAATGTAGCGGTCCAATTTATCGCCCGCCGCCTCATCCCGGTCGTAATCAATCCCCCCAAAACGCAAAAACAGCGACACGGCCGGGCGTAGCTCCGTCAGAAAGACGCCCTGCCCACCGCGGATGCGTTCATAGACGGCCGGCAAGGCCCACGGACGCACCTGCGCTTCGGTCAGCGCCTCAACCGCCAGCGCGGGCCAGGGGGTGGCGGGCGCCTGTCGGACCAGTTTCTCTATGACCGCAAAACGTTCGCCGGTTGATTCATCGGCCCGCCACTCTTTCACCTGCACGCCATCGTCCAACGCCGCCATCACTCGGGCATCTGTGACCACTTCACCTTTACCGGCCAGATGCTCGGCCGCAGCCAGATGATCGAGCGTGGCACCGGCCAGGACATCAATGACATGCAGGTCCGGATCGCCGACCAGGAAGCGGCGCACCGGGCCGGCCGCAACGGCCACTTTCATCGCCAGCGTGACCGGCTTGCCGGAGGGCGTGGTGACGGCCGCAAACTGTTGCATGGCCTGCTGCATCGCGGCGGCGCACGTCACCGCTCGCAAAGAAGAAGACAAGCTGCAAGAGGCCCTCTCATCCTGCTTCTTGTCTCTTGCCTCTTGCCCCTTGCCCCTTGCCTCTTGATCGTCAAACCAGCATGTGATGGCATCGCCGCTAAAACCGATGACGCTGCCGCGATAACGGTCCACCTCGGCGATGAGCGCATCATAGACCATATTGAGTTGGCGGGTCAGTTCTTCCGCGCCGCGCTGGACCCCCAGGTCGCGCGCCAGCGCTTCGGCCAGCGGCGTAAAGCCAGAGATGTCGGCAAAAAGCGCCGCGCCGTGCGTGCGATCGGGCAACGCTTCGCCGCGTGCTATGGCGAACCGCCGATCTATGGGAATGTAGATGCTCAAGGCTGCTATCATCCGACTGCGTCCTGACCGGTTTTCCCTCTGAGTTCTCGCGCCCGTTTCTGCAATTGCTGAAAATACTCGGTTTCGGTAATCTCGGCGACCTCGCGCGCCTTTTTGACTTCGTCAATCTGGATACGCAACTCCTGGACCTGTTGTTTCAGGCGTTGTTCACGGGCCACCACCTCATCGGCCATGCGCTGGAAAACGCGCGCCAGTTGCCCCAATTCATCCGTGCGTTGACTGACTTCGTCCAGGCTGCGCGGGTCGTAGCGGCCGGCTTCCAGCGCCACCGCCGCGGCCGAGATACGCGCCATCTGTTGCATATATTGAAAGTCCTGCGCCATATCCTGCATGCGGGCGCGCAGACGGCGATTCAGCACCCGGATCACCCCTCGCGCCACCTCGGCCCGTTTCGCCATCAATCGGTAAAACGCCTCCTGATTGAGACGCAGCAGAACTGTATCTTCCACCACCGTCACCGAAGCGGCGCGGGGTTCGGCATCCAGCAAAGCCATCTCGCCAAACACATCGGCCGTCCCCAAATAGTTCAGCGTCATTTCGCCATCATGCACCCGGACGCGCCCCGTCATAATGATATACATGCAATCGCCGCAATCCCCCTTGTGAAATACAACCTCGCCGGCGTTGAATTGGACCAGTTCGAGCAACTCGGCCAATTCCATCAAGACATCATCCGGGGTCTCCCCAAAGAGGCTGACGGATCTCAGGATAGCGGCCTTCTCAGGTGTTGAAAGCATGCGTTGTCCTCCGGCCTGGTCATAGCGGGCCAGGCGTGCCCCTCAGGGCACAGACACCAGGACCGCCCCAACGGTCAAGAGTAGAATGTGAAAAGTTTGATCCACCATCAACCGCACCATTGTGTTCGGCGTCTGACCATAAAAACACATCCAATGGTCCACGAGTGCGGTGGCATCGAGCAGCCAGTGCGAAACAAAA
>FWPV01009190.1_pt1 | contig 16846 bp, 14 predicted proteins | sample 2228371 | NCBI WGS metagenome assembly FWPV01 (sample SAMEA103939776, study PRJEB20133) | metagenome | reverse complement strand
CTTGTTGATCACCAGCAGATCGGAGCGCGTGATGCCCGGCCCCCCCTTGCGGGGGATCTTGTCACCGGCGGCCACGTCGATGACATAGATTGTCAGGTCGGACAGCTCCGGGCTGAAGGTGGCAGCAAGATTGTCACCACCGCTTTCGATGAAGACCACATCCACTTCCGGGAAACGCCGGAGGAGACGGTCCACCGCCTCAAGGTTGATGCTTGCGTCCTCCCGAATGGCGGTGTGCGGGCAGCCGCCCGTCTCCACACCCAGGATGCGTTCGGGCACGAGCGCACCGTGCCGCACCAGAAACTGGGCGTCCTCGTCGGTGTAGATGTCATTGGTGACCACCGCCAGACTGTAGCGATCGCGTAGTGCCTGGCACAGGGCTAGGGTCAGGGCGGTCTTGCCAGAACCGACCGGACCGCCGATGCCGACGCGTAGGGGCACCCTGCCCTGACTCATGACCGGAACACCCGTGTGTACTGGGTTTCATGGCGGCTGCTCACGATGGCAAGGGAGGGCAGCCAATTGTGCGTCTCTTCCACCGGTGTGCGCGTGGCGACGAGGGCCAGGGCGGGCAGCTTGCCACCAAGCTCCAGCAAGATGCGCTGGCCGGCCGTCTGCCCCAGCGGTACCGCCTTGACCGCAGCCATCACCTGGTTCTCCAGCCAGGCCCAGAGATAGCCCTGGACGGCTGCCAGGATCGGGATCGTCCAGCCGACGGCGGCCAGACTCCAGGCGAGCGGCAGGCTCACCTCCTGAAAGGCCGTGAGACGCTGGCCCAGCCGTTGGGGCAGATCGGTCAACAATCTGGCCAGGGAGTAACCCATCTGCAGGGTCTCGGCGCGAAGCTCGGAGGTCTCACGACTGGCGATGAACTCGTCGTTGAGCATGTTGAGGCGGTCGTGGTCTACCCTCTCCCAGGCCTCTATCATGCGCGCCAAATAAATGGCCTCACCTCGTGCCACCCCGAGATCTAGGCAATCCCGGATCCAGCCCCGGGCGCTTGCCTCATCGCGCACCAACCCCTGTTCGATCGCGGCCTCCAACCCCTGGGAGTAGGTATAGGCACCCACCGGCAAGGCCGGACTGGCAAGCTGAAGCAGGCGTACGAGCGACAAGTTCATGATGAGGAAACGGTGCCTGCGGCCTGCATCTCGTGAATGCGCGCCCCATGCCCCTCCCTTTCGGCGCTATGGCCGTGGGGATGGACATGCCCGCCGTAGGCGCCCCCCTCCGGGTCGAAGGGGGCAACGGTTTCCCTGACCTCGAGACCCAGCCCCCGTACCAGCGCCTCCAGCACGTGGTCCACCGGGAAACGCAGCCGGCCGGAGAGGAGCTGCACGGGCACATGGCGGTTGCCCAGATGATAGGAGGCCCGGGCAAGCAGGAGGGGGTCGTCAGTACTCGCCTCCAGCAACGTCTCTGGTGCGGCCACCACCTCGACGATGCGACCGTCGGCCGCCCTGAGGTGGTCACCGCTGCGCAACACCGTGCCCCTGGGCAGGAACAGGCCGGCCTCCTCACCACTATCCAGCCGGGTGCGCAGCCGGCTCCTGCAGCGCAGTTCATAAGACAGCAAGAGCCGCCCGCAGGGTGCCGTGTGGTCGCTTTCCACCAGTCGCTCGAGGATCAGCATGGTCAGAACAGAAAGTAACGCTGGGCCATGGGCAGTACACTGGCCGGCTCGCACACCAGCAGCTCCCCATCGGCGCGCACCGCATAGGTCTGCGGATCGACCTCCACCACGGGTGTGGCGTCATTGAGGACCATGTCTTTTTTGCTGAGATGGCGGGTGCCCCGCACGGCCACCAAAGGCTTGCCCAGTTTGAGGTCAGCAAGCCTGTCCAGGGCGGCATGGGAGACGAAAGTGACTGAGGTGGTCAGGGCCCCCCCATAGCTGCCGAACATGGGGCGGTAATGGACCGGTTGCGGCGTCGGGATAGAGGCGTTCGCATCACCCATGGCCGCCATGGCGATCATGCCCCCCTTGAGGACGAGGGCCGGCTTGACGCCGAAGAAGGCCGGCTTCCACAGCACCAGATCGGCGAGTTTGCCTGGCTCGACAGAGCCGACCAGATGGGCGATGCCGTGCGTGATGGCAGGGTTGATGGTGTACTTGGCGATATAGCGCCTGACCCGCAGGTTGTCATTGCGTGGGCCGTCTCCGGGCAGTGTGCCGCGCTGCAGTTTCATCTTGTGGGCAGTCTGCCAGGTCCGCAGGATGACCTCGCCCACCCGGCCCATGGCCTGGGAATCGGAGGACATCATGGAGATGGCGCCCAGGTCGTGCAGGATGTCCTCGGCGGCGATGGTCTCCCGCCGGATACGGCTTTCGGCGAAGGCGACGTCCTCGGCGATGGCGGGGTCCAGGTGGTGACACACCATCAACATGTCCAGGTGTTCATCGACGGTGTTCACGGTGTATGGCCGGGTTGGGTTCGTGGAACTAGGCAGCACGTTGGGCAGGCCGACGGCACGGATGATGTCGGGCGCGTGGCCACCACCTGCCCCCTCGGTGTGAAAGGTGTGGATGGTGCGTCCCTTGAAGGCGGCCAGGGTCGATTCCACGAAACCGGATTCGTTCAGGGTGTCGGTATGGATGGCCACCTGGACATCCATATCGTCTGCCACCTGCAGACAGTTGTCTATGGCCGACGGCGTGGAACCCCAGTCCTCGTGCAGCTTGAGGCCGATCGCGCCGGCAAGCACCTGCTCGCGCAGCGGTTCCGGCCGGCTCACGTTGCCCTTGCCGAGGAAGCCCAAATTCATCGGAAAGGCCTCGGCGGCCTGCAGCATGCGGGCAATGTGCCAGGGGCCGGGTGTACATGTGGTGGCGCAGGTGCCGGTGGCCGGCCCCGTACCGCCGCCCAGCATGGTGGTGATGCCGGAGGCGAGGGCTTCCTCGATCTGCTGTGGACAGATGAAGTGGATATGGGTATCGATGCCACCGGCCGTGACGATCATGCCCTCGCCGGCGATGATCTCGGTGGCCCCACCGATGGGGATGTCCACGCCCGGCTGCACATCGGGATTCCCGGCCTTGCCCAGGCGCCAGATGCGTCCGTCCTTGAGGCCGATGTCCGCCTTGAGGATACCCGTGACCGCATCGACGATGAGGGCGTTGGTGATCACCGTGTCGGCGACCTCGGCCCAGCCGCCCTGTCCCTGTCCCATGCCATCGCGGATGACCTTTCCGCCACCGAATTTCACCTCCTCACCATAGCGGGTGTCATCCCGCTCCACCTCGATCCACAGGTCCGTGTCCGCGAGCCGCACGCGGTCGCCCACCGTCGGGCCGTACATCTCAGCATAGGCCTGGCGGCCGATCTTCATAGCGCCCCCTGCACCTTGGACTGAAAGCCGAAGACACGGCGTGCACCGTCATAGGGGATCAGCTCCACGGTGCGGGTCTGCCCCGGCTCGAAGCGCACGGCGGTGCCGGCCGGGATGTTGAGCCGCATGCCATAGGCCTGTTGCCGGTCGAAGACCAGGGCCTCGTTGGTCTCGTAGAAGTGGTAGTGGGAGCCGACCTGGATCGGCCGGTCGCCCGTGTTGGCCACCTCCAGCACACGTACGGGACGCCCGGCATTGAGTTCGATCTCTTCGGGTTCGACTAGGTATTCACCAGGGGTCATGCGCGGACCTCTCAGAGGATGGGTTGGTGCACCGTGACCAGCTTGGTGCCATCGGGAAAAGTGGCCTCCACCTGGATCTCGGGGATCATCTCTGGCACCCCTTCCATGACCTGGTCGCGAGTGAGTAGCGTCGTGCCATGGCTCATGAGCTGGGCCACGCTCATGCCGTCGCGCGCCCCCTCAAGGATGGCCGCCGTGAGATAGGCCACGGCCTCCGGATAATTCAGACGCAGCCCACGCTGCAGGCGGCGCTCGGCGAGCAGCGCGGCAGTGAAGATCAACAGCTTGTCCTTTTCGCGTGGTGTGAGTTCCATGTCGCCTCATGTACTCCAAATGCGTGGTGGCTGGGCCTGCCTGCCTAGCAGTGCAGGCCGCAGTAGCCGCCACAATGCGGTGAACCATGCACGGGCAGCCTCGGCGGAATCACCGAGATAGCGGGCAACCAGCACCCCCTCCGGCAGGGTGGTGATGCCGGTGCGGGCCGCGCGCCCCGGTGCCTCGATCGTCCGGCAGAGGGGCAACAGGGCCGGATCCAGGCAGGGTACGGCGGCCGCGAGTGTACCGCTGACCTGAAAACCAGCCAGTCCCGTAGCGGACTGCAAGACGGGGGAAGCACCGGTGAGCCACCCGCGTTCGATCCACAACGGACTTCCCGCCCGTAGCAAACGGCTTTGCAACCGCAGGTTTCCTGTCCGGAAACGTTCTCCGGCGGCGCGGCGTCCCAGGCAGAGCACCTCCCAGCCGATGTAGCATGCATCCGCCGCCAGCTCGACCTCCATGCCCATCTGCGCGCATGCACCATCGTAGATGATATTCTCCTGCGGCAGCCACTCCAGGCGGGCCCCCTCCCCCACATGGAAACGCACGTGCTGATAGGCCCAGGCACCGGCACTGCGATACCACTTGCCCGCCCCCGGAGTGGTGAGCAGGGCGTGGGTTCGGCCCTCGAGCCTTCCGTGGAGCGACAGTCGGTCGCCGTTGACAACCCCGCCCGGTGGGTGCAGGACGATGACATGACAGACCGCATCCCCCTCAGGGTAAAAGGCCTTTTGCACGCGCAGTGGTCCTTCGTGCCGTCGCCGGCTGAGCACGGTGCGTGCGCCGCGGCGGTCGAAGCCAAGCTCGAGCGATGCCGCCCAACCACCCGTTGGCCGCATGGGTTCCGCAGGCATGCCGGCATCATACCGAAAGTAGCTGCCGTATGCCGTCCCGATCCATATCGGTGCCTGCCCCCCGCCGGATGATCTCCCCCCGTTCCATGAGCAGATACTGATCGGCCAGAGAGCGGGCGAAGTCGTAATACTGCTCGACCAGCAGGATGGACATGCTTCCCTCTCGGGCCAGGGTGCGGATGGCCTGTTCGATGTCCTTGATGATGGAGGGCTGGATCCCTTCCGTGGGTTCGTCCAGGATCAGGAGTTTGGGGCCGGCGGCCAGGGCGCGCCCGATGGCGAGTTGCTGCTGCTGCCCACCGGACAGGTCACCGCCGCGCCGCCGCAGCATCTGCCGCAGCACCGGGAACAGTTCGAACACCCGCTCCGGGATGGGCGTGCCGGCCGGCTTTGTGGCCAGCCCCATGCGGAGGTTCTCCTCCACCGTGAGGCGGGGAAAGATCTCCCGGCCCTGGGGCACATAGCCGATGCCGGCCCGCACCCGCACATGAGGCGGTGGCTGGGTGAGGTCCTGGCCATCGAAGATCACTCTCCCTGTGCGTAGGGGCAGGAGTCCCATCAGACACTTGAGCAGGGTGGTCTTGCCGACACCGTTGCGGCCCAGCAGGCAGGTCACCTTGCCGGCCGGCACCGTGAAGGCGATGCCGCGCAGGATGTGACTGCCACCGTAGTACTGGTTGAGGTTCTCGACCGTCAGCATGGTTGGCGGGAGCATCAACGACCGAGGTATACCTCGATCACCCTGGGATCGTTCTGCACGGCGGCCAGATCTCCCTCCACCAGGACCGAACCCTCATGCAGGACGGTCACCCGACCGCCGAGCTGGCGGATGAAGGCCATGTCGTGTTCCACCACCACCAGGCTGTGCCTCCCGGCCAGAGACCGGAACAGCTCGGCGGTGCGCTCGGTCTCCTCATCCGTCATGCCCGCCACCGGTTCGTCCAGTAGCAGCAGCTTGGGATCCTGCATGAGCAGCATGCCGATCTCCAGCCATTGTTTCTGGCCATGGGAGAGCAGCCCAGCGGGCCTGTGGGCCATGGCCCCGAGGCGGATCAGCTCCAGCGTCTCGGCGATCCTGTCCCGTTCGGCCGCGCTGAGCGAGGCGAAAAGGCTCCTGCGAACGCGCTTGTCAGTCTTCAGCGCCAGCTCCAGATTCTCGAACACCGTGAGCTGTTCGAAGACGGTGGGTTTCTGGAATTTGCGTCCGATACCGGCATGGGCGATCTCCGCCTCGCTCATGCGGGTCAGATCGAGGGTCTGACCGAAGTAACAACGCCCCACATCGGGCCGCGTCTTGCCCGTGATGACGTCCATCATGGTGGTCTTGCCGGCGCCGTTGGGACCGATGACGCAGCGCAATTCCCCCACGTCTACGCTGAACGTCAGCTTGTTCAATGCCCTGAAGCCATCGAAACTGACCGTCACGTCCTCCAGGTAAAGGATGACCCCGTGGGATACGTCCACCCCTGGCTGCAGCACATGCCCCAGCGCCGACGCACTCTCTGCCCATGCCTCATACGGCCTCGTGTCCATCACCGACCTCCGCGCCCGCGATGCCTGAACAAGCCTACCAGCCCGTTGGGCAGCCACAATGTGACGATCACGAACAGCGCCCCCAGGAAGAAGAGCCAGAAGTCCGGAAAGGCGACGGTGAAATAGCTTTTCGACAGGTTGACCAGTACGGTGCCGACGACCGGGCCGATCAGGGTCCCCCTCCCCCCGACGGCGACCCAGATCGCCATCTCGATGGAGTTGGCGGGGGACATCTCGCTCGGGTTGATGATCCCCACCTGCGGCACGTAGAGGGCGCCGGCTATGGCGCTGAGCATAGCCGACAGGGTCCACACCGACAGCTTGTAATGCAGCGGGTTGTAACCGAGGAACATCACCCGCGACTCGGCATCGCGGATCGCCTGCAACACCCGGCCGTATTTGGAAGTGACCAGGTAGCGGGCGGACACCAGGGTCAGCATGAGCACCACGGCGGTCAGTACGAACAGGATCACCCGCGTCAGCGGGGCGGTGATGTCATAGCCCAGGATGCGCTTGAAGTCCGTGAAGCCGTTGTTGCCGCCGAAGCCGGTCTCGTTGCGGAAGAACAGCAGCATGGCCGCGAAGGTCATGGCCTGGGTGATGATGGAGAAATAGACCCCGCGGATGCGCGAGCGGAAAGCGAAATAGCCGAACAGATAGGCAAAACCGGCCGGCACAACCAGCATCAGAAACAGCGCCCACAGAAAGGAATCACTGCCCGTCCAGTACCAGGGCAGCTCCTCCCAGTCGAGGAAGACCATGAAGTCCGGCAGGTCCGACTTGTAGACGCCGTCACGGCCGATCTGGCGCATCAGGTACATGCCAAAGGCATATCCGCCCAGGGCGAAGAACACCCCGTGCCCCAGAGAGAGGATGCCCGCATAACCCCAGATCAGGTCCATGGCCACGGCGACGATGGCGTAACACAAGATCTTACCCATCAGGGTGATGACATAGGTGGACACGTGCAGGGGATGATCCGGCGACAGGGCCAGATGCAGCACCGGCACCACCACCAGGCTCAAGGCGGCGAACAGCCCCAGGGCATACCAGCCGCTGCGGGGCATGGCGGCCAGGATGCGGAAGGTGAGCGGAGAACGCATGTCAGTTCCTCCCGGACTGGGGTGTGCAGACCGGGCCGACTGCCGGCAGGCAGCCACGAACGCGGTACGGCAGCGGGCGATCCATGCTAGTTGTCCACGCTGCGGCCCTTGGGACTGAACATCCCCTGCGGACGCCGCTGGATGACGACGATGATCAGCACCAGCACCAGGATCTTGGCGATGACCGCGCCGGTCCAGCCCTCCAGGAATTTGGTCACCACCCCCAGGCCCAGGGCAGCCCACACGGTGCCGGCGAGCTGGCCCACCCCGCCGAGGACCACCACCATGAAGGAATCCACGATGTAGCCCTGGCCCATGCCAGGCCCCACGTTGGCGATCTGGGACAACGCCACCCCGCCCAAGCCGGCGATGCCAGCCCCGAGGGCGAAGGCCAGGGTGTCCACACGGCTGGTCGGCACACCGACGCAACCGGCCATCGCCCGGTTCTGGGTGACGGCGCGCACGTACAGACCTAAGCGGGTCTTGAGCATCATGCCCCAGACCAGGATCAGAACCATCAGGGCAAAGGCGATGATGAAGACCCGGTTCCAGGGCAGGACCAGACCGGCGGCGAGCTCGATCCCCCCAGAGAGCCAACCCGGATTCGCCACCTCCACGTTCTGGGGGCCAAAGAGCATGCGCGTGGCCTGAATCAGGATCAGGGACAGGCCCCAGGTCGCCAGCAAAGTCTCCAGGGGGCGGCCATAGAGGTGGCGGATCACCGTGCGCTCCATGAGCATGCCCACGGCGGCGGTGACGAGGAATGCCGCGGGGATGGCGGCGAGTACGTACCAGTCGAAGTAGTCCGGCAGATGGCTGCGGAACAGGCCCTGCACCAGGAAGGTGGTGTAGGCGCCGATCATCAGCAACTCGCCATGGGCCATGTTGATCACCCCCATCACCCCATAGGTGATGGCCAGCCCCAGGGCAGCCAGCAACAGGATGCTGCCCAGGGAGATGCCGGTGAAGGCCTGCGCCACGGCGGAACGCAGGGCAAGTCTGGACTCGATCTTGGCCAGGGTTGTCCTGACCGCCTGTCTGACCCCCGCATCTGGTTCGTTGGCCTCCTCCAGCAGCGGCATGAGCAGGCCCTTGGTATCCAGGCTGGCGTAATTGGCGAGGGTCTGGACGGCTGCCAGGCGGACGGACGTTTCTGGGCTGGTCAGGCTGGACTTGGCCTGGGCCAGGATCAGCCGTTCGCGTACCGCCTCGTCCTGCTCCCGGCCGATGGCCTGCGCGATGAGCGGCAGCAGCCACAGATCCGGTTTTTCCAGGAGGGCGGTGGAGGCCCGCAGGCGCACCGCACGCTTCGGACTGGCGAGCTCGAGCACGGCGATGGCGTTGGCGAGCTCGCTCCGGATCCGGTTGTTGATGGTCACCGAGTCATAGTCCTCGGGCATGGGTTCGATGGGGGCACCACTCACGGCATCCACCGCCTTGCCGCCGGTGAGCAGGAACAGGCGTGCATCGGGCGTCACATAGAGGGCATCCTCTGCCATCGCGGCGAGCAGTGGCAGGGCCGCCGGGTCGCCCTGGGTGGCGAGCAGTCGGATGGCCTCGATCTTTTCGTCCGCCTCCTCGGCCACCAGCCGGGCGACGATCTGCGCCGGTAGCCCGGCACAGGCGCCAAAACCTGCCAGCGCCAGGAGGGTGAAAAGCAGGACGCGCAACAAGTACATGGATATGCCTGGATGGTTGGCTCGGTATAGCCCTGGGGGTGCGCCACGCATCCCCAGGGCGATGCCCCCCGCAGGGGGCAGGGGCGTCAAACGGGATAGTCCTTTTTGTTCTCGTTGCCCGGGATGAACGAGCTCCAGGGCTGGGCGCGGATCGGACCCTTGGTCTTCCAGACGATGTTGAACTGGCCGTTGGCGCGTACCTCACCGATGAACACCGGTTTGTGCAGATGGTGGTTTTTCTCGTCCATCTTGACGACGAAGCCCGAGGGCGCCTTGAAAGTCTGACCGGCCATGGCGTCTATCACCTTGTCCACATCCGTGGTCTTGGCCTTCTCGACCGCCTGTTTCCACATGTGGATGCCGATGTAGGTCGCCTCCATGGGGTCGTTGGTCACCACCGTGTCGGCATTGGGCAGCTTGTTGCGCCGGGCCCAGTCGCGGTACATCTTGATGAAACGCTCGTTCTCCGGGCTCTTGATGGACATGAAATAGTTCCATGCCGCCAGGTGTCCCACCAGCGGCCGCGTATCCACCCCACGCAGCTCCTCCTCACCCACCGAGAAGGCCACCACCGGCACATCGGTCGCCTTGAGCCCGGCATTGCCCAGCTCCTTGTAAAAGGGCACGTTGGAGTCGCCGTTGATGGTGGACACCACGGCCGTCCTCTTGCCCTCGGAGGCGAAGCGCTTGATCTTGGCGATGATGGTCTGGTAGTCGCTGTGACCGAAGGGTGTGTACTCTTCCATGATGTCTGCATCGCCGATGCCCTTGGTCTTCAGGAAGGCGCGCAGGATCTTGTTGGTCGTGCGCGGATAGACGTAGTCGGTGCCCAGCAGCACGAACCGCCTGGCCGAGCCGCCGTCCTTGCTCATGAGGTATTCCACGGCGGGAATGGCCTGCTGGTTGGGAGCCGCTCCGGTGTAGAAGACGTTGCGCTCCAGCTCCTCGCCCTCGTATTGCACGGGGTAGAAGAGCAGGCCATTGAGCTCCTTGAACACCGGCAGCACGGATTTGCGCGACACCGAGGTCCAACAGCCGAAGACCACCGCGACCTTGTCCTTGGCGAGCAGCTGGCGTGCCTTCTCGGCGAACAAGGGCCAGTCCGAGGCGGGGTCGACCACCACCGGTTGCAAGCGGCGACCCAGTACACCCCCCGCCTTGTTGATCTCTTCGATGGTCATGAGGGCCGTCTCCTTGAGCGCGGTCTCGGAGATGGCCATGGTCCCGGAAAGGGAATGCAGAATGCCGACCTTGATCGGCTCCCTGGAGGCCAGGGCCGGCCGGCCGGCCAGGCCGGAGAGCGTGAGCAGACTGCTCAACGCGGTGTATTTGAGAAAGGTACGACGGGTTTGCATGTCAGCGCTCCTATGCTCGGTTGTGGACGGACTGCGTGATCCGCGGGCTCAGATTAGGTCGCGGCCATGCCGGTGCCTATACGTCAGATTGCGTATATCAGGGGCGGGTGGTTGTCATGTCGTCCCCTACTGGCGACCAGCCGGCATACGTCGATTGACGTATTCAGCCCGAAGTCCGGAGCGCCTAGTCTGCGGGCAGGGGGATGACCCATCTGGGCCATCCGGGATTCATCCACGACCTGCAAGGAGCAGACATCATGCCGAACGCCACCCCCCATCTTCCCCCGCATCCCACTTCCAGGCCCGCCCTGCTGGGGCTTTTGTGCCTGGCCTCTATGGTCTGGCAGGGCGCCCAGGCCAGGGCCACCATCCCGTTCGGACCGGACAAATCGATCAGCATCGGCCTGGGCCTGCGCGCTAGCATCACCCATACCGAGGATGGCGCCCCCAGCGGCAAGGACGACCTGGACATCAACCTGGACAGCATGCGCCTGTACCTGGGCGGCAGCCTGAACAAGTTCGTCAAGGCCACCTTCAACACCGAGAAGGACGCCAACGACGACATCAAGCTGCTGGATGCCATCGCCCGTTTCGAATTTTCGGACAGCTTCAACCTCTGGGTTGGACGCATGCTGCCCCCCAGCGACCGCACCAACCTGGATGGCCCCTATTACCTCTCGGCCTGGTATTACCCGGGGGTGGTGTCCCAGTATCCGGCCAAATTCGCCGGTCGCGACAACGGCCTGACCCTCTGGGGCCGGCTGGCGGACAAGAAACTGACCTATGCCGTGGGTGCCTTCCGTGGCCACAACAAGTTCGCCGGCGCCTCCAACGAGGACGGCAACCTGCTCTATGCGGGACGCCTGCAATACAACTTCTTCGATGCCGAGCCCAGCCCGGCCTATTACACCAGCAGCACTTACTACGGCTCGGCGCGAGTGCTGGCGCTGGCCGTGGCCGGCATGTACCAGGCCGATGGCGTCGGGACGGCGGCCACCCCTGGGGATTACAAGGCCTGGAACGTCGATGCCCTGTTCGAGCAAAAACTGGCTGGGGGCGGCGTGCTGACCCTGGAAGGGGTCTACTACAGCTACGACACCGACGACAAGGCGGACGTGGTGCCCGGTTTCGGTGGTGCCGGCCCGACCGACAACGTCGGCGGGATCACCCAGGGGGACGGCTGGCTGGCCGGTGTGGCCTACCTGATTCCGACCGAGGTGGGTTGGGGCCGTTTCCAGCCCTATTTCCGCTACCAGAAGTTCGATGCCGACCTGACCAACATCACCACCAAGCAGTATGACTACGGTGTCAACTACGTGATCGACGGCCACAATGCCCGTTTGGGTCTCACATACAGCAAGCTCGAGCAGACCGCAGTTCCTGACACCGATCGCCTGGTGTTGGGCCTGCAGCTGCAGTTCTGACTCAAGGACCACGCATGCCCTGGCAGGGTCTGCCCGGCCGGGGCATGGTCAATGCACCTTTCGGATTCAGTTTCAGTCGCTGCACGGCCACGGCCGCGGCGGCGGTGCGGGTCTCCACGCCCAGCTTCTCGAACAGGTGCTCCATGTGCTTGTTCACGGTGCGGTGGCTGACGCCCAGGATCTCGCCGATGTCCCGGTTGGTCTTGCCGCGCATGACCCAGTAGAGGACCTCCGCCTCCCTTCTGGTGAGATCGAGCATCTGCACCAGGCTGCGGATCAAAGCAGCATCATTCTCCTCGCGCAGCAGCAGCAGACAGCCCTCCTCGGGTGAACAACCATGCAGGTGGAACCATAAACGCCCTTCCCCTGTGTGGATCAGGAGGGAGGCTTCCTCTTCCCTGTCCCGCCCGGCCAACTCATGCTGCAACCAGGACAACACCCGTTCCGGCACATGCATCTCCTGCCCACCGCAATGCTCCTGCAGTAATCTGCGCGCCAGGGTCGTCTGCCACAGGATGCGACCGGACTCGGGATGCACCGCCGGACAAGCCAGCCCCTGGGAATCGAGCACACCGCTGGCGATCCGCAGGCGATGGGTGTGGCGCAGGTGCGCCTGGATACGGGCGACCACCTCGGCCGGTCGGATCGGTTTGGTGATGTAATCGACACTGCCCGAGGCGAAGGCGTTGAGCACATGCTCCGTTTCGCTCAAGGCGGTCATGAAGACGAGGGGGATCGGCTCGGTCTCGGCATCGGCCTTGAGCCGGCGTGCCACCTCGAAGCCATCCATGCCGGGCATGATCGCATCGAGCAGGATGATGTCCGGCAGGTACTGACGCGCCCGGGTGATCGCACTCTCCCCGTTGGTCGCCAGGAGCACGGCAAAGCCCGCCTCCTCGATGGCATCGCACAACAGTGACAGGTTCTCCGGCACGTCATCCACCACCAGGACCACGTTCTGATGCATCCGGTCAATGTGACTCATGGCAGTGCTTGTGCAAAAAACCCTGCATGGCCTCGAACTGGAATCGCTCGGCCAGTGCCCGCAGGGCCTGGACGAAACCCTCGTGTGCGGGATCGAGTTGCCGGATCTCCTCCAGCTTGGCCAGGATACCGCGCAGATAGCCCTGGTCGATGAGCTCGCGCAGCGTCTCCAGGTGTTCCGGCCCTGGCGGCCGGATGACCGGTTGGACTGGTCGCATGGGCGTCTCCACGGTCTCTGGCACCGTTTCCGTGATCCATTCCAGATCGAGGCGCCTGCCTAGCCAATCCAGAAGCGTATCCACCTGCAGGGGTTTGGTGAAGAAGTCCTCCGTCTTGATCCCCACGTCGTTTTCGGCGCCCCGGTCATAGGCATTGGCCGAGAGGATGGCCAGCGCGATCCCGGCATGAACCTCCTTGCGGATCCGGCGCAGGGTCTCCCAGCCGTCCATACCGGGCATGGCCAGATCCATGAGGATCACGTCCGGACGGAAGCGGGGGATCAGCTCCAGGCAGGACTGACCGCTGTGGGCCTCGGCCATCACGAATCCGAGGGGGGCGAGGACATTGACCAACAGCTCCCTGTCCATCGCCTCATTGTCCACCACCAGGACACGACGACGAGGTCCCGTGTAACCGCAGCGCCTGACCTTGGACCCCGCTTCTGCCGGGGTCATGGCAACGCTCGGCAGATACAGCCGCACATAAAAGCGGCTGCCAGCACGAGGCTCGGACTCCACCCGTAGCTCCCCCCCCATTAGCTCGGTGAGCATGCGGGCGATGGTAAGCCCCAGGCCGGTTCCACCCGTCGCACCCAGGTGGGCTGCACTGCCGCGCACGAAGGGTTCGAAGATGCGCTCGATCTCCTCCGCGCTGATGCCCGGACCGCTGTCCTCGATGGTGAAAAAGGCCATCTCCCGCCGATAGCGCAGACGCAGGGTGACGCCCCCATGCATGGTGAATTTCACGGCATTGCCCAGGATGTTCAGCAGGATCTGGCGCAGGCGTTTCTCGTCGGTGCGCACACGGGCGGGCAGTTCGCCCTCGGGTTCGTAGTGGAACTCCAACCCCTTTTGGATGGCCTGTTGCTCCACCATGGCGGCGATCTGCCGCATGCACTCTGGAAAATCCAGCTCACGCGCCTCCAGCACCAGTTTGCCGGCCTCGATCCGAGCGATGTCCAGGGTCCCCTCGATGAGGGACAGCAGATGTTCCCCGCTGCGGCGGATGATGGACACGGCCTTGCGCCGCTGGGGCGGGATCGTGGGATCCGCTTCCAGGATCTGGGCATAGCCCAGGATGCTGTTGAGCGGGGTGCGCAATTCGTGACTCAGGGCGCTGATATACCGGCTTTTCGCCTGGTTCGCCTGCTCCGCCGCCGACTGGGCCTCCTGCAGGAGGGCGGCCGTTCGCCGGTGGGATTCGACCTCTTCCATCAACAGCTGGGTCTGGCGCAAAGACTCCTCCTGCGCCACTTGCCGGCTCTTGTGGGTGAGCACCAGCCACCAGGCCACCACCGCTGCCACCAGGAGGAGGGTGGCAAAGACGTAGAGCAGGGTCTGACGGAATAGGCTGTACGCCTCGGGTGCCGCACTGTCCAGGAACTGATCCACCTGCAAGCTGAGCAGGCCGTAGAGCAGCACGAGAAAGGCAACGATGCCCGTCATGAGCAGCAGGTAATGCCCCAACCCTGCATCCAGATAGGGCTGCAGCCGGCGCGGCAGCAGGCGGGCGAGCAGCGCGCTCCACTGGGCACTCAGGCGCGCATGGGGTTTGCAGTGGTCGTGGCAGCGGGCATCCAGGGTGCAGCAGAGCGAACAGATATGGTCGCGGTAGGCCGGACAGCTGGCCATGTCCTCAGTCTCGTAGGTCTTCTCACAGATACAACAGCGCTGCACATGCGCTCTGGACGGGGGTGCGTCCACCGGCCGGGCCAGGTAATAGCGGCCACCGGTGACCCAAGCGAGCAGGGGTGTGGCCAGCAGTGCGACCGCTATGGCGATGAAGATGGCATAGGGTTGCAGGGCATTGCCAAACAGGCCCAGATGGGTGCACACGGACAACAGTGAGGCGAGCCCCATAGCCCCCATGCCGACCGGATTGATGTCGTACAGATAGGCACGGCGGAATTCGATACCGGGTGGTGCCAACCGCAGGGGCTTGTTGATCACCAGATCGGCCACCACGGTCATCATCCAGGCCACCGCCACGTTGGAGTAAAGGGCCAACACGTGCTCCAGGGCCTGGAACAGCCCCAGCTCCATCAGCATCAGGGCGATCAAGGTATTGAACACCACCCACACGACGCGCCCTGGGTGGCTGTGGGTCAAGCGCGCGAAAAAGTTCGACCAGGCCAACGAGCCCGCGTAGGCATTTGTGACGTTGATCTTGATCTGAGACACGATGACAAACAAGGCGGTGGCCGCCACGGCCAGACCTGAAGTACCGAACACCTCCCCATAGGCGATGAGATACATCCGGTTTGGATCCACGGCCTCGGCCACCCCAAGCCCTGCCTGAAGCGCGAGATAGGCGAGCAGGGCGCCGCCCAGCATCTTGAGCACGCCGGGGATGACCCAGCCGGGTCCGCCGACGAGCACCCCAGCCCACCAGGGCCATCGCTTCTCCGCTAGGCGGGGAGGCATGAAGCGCAGGTAGTCTACCTGTTCACCGGTCTGGGTGATCATGGCCAACACCACCGCCATGCCCGTCCCGATCCAAGGCAGCTCCGCCAGCCCTCCCGTTCCATACATGCCGGCATGGCCGGTGATGCCGCGGAGCGATTCGGGCTGCTCCAGCAACAGATAGGCAAAGGGCAGGATCAGCAACACCAGCCAGAGCGGCTGGGTGATGCTCTGCATGGCGCTGATGGCGGTGATGCCGTGGGTGACCAGCGGGATGACCACCAGGGCACAGATCAGATACCCCCAGACCGGTGGCACGCCGAAGGCGAGCTCCAGGGCGTAGGCCATGATGGCGGCCTCGAGGGCGAAGAAGATGAAGGTGAAGGAGGCGTAGATGAGCGAGGTGATCGTGGACCCGAGGTAGCCAAAGCCCGCACCGCGCGTGAGCAGGTCCATGTCGAGCCCGTGGGCAGCCGCGTAACGACTCACCGGCAAGGCGGCCAGGAAGATGATCAACCCGGCAGCCAGGATGGCTAGGGCGGCATTGACGAAACCGTAATTGACCATCAGGGTGCCGCCCACGGCCTCCAGTACCAGGAAGGAGGAGGTGCCGAAGGCCGTATTGGCTACCCGGAACTCCGACCACTTGCGCCAGCTGCGCGGGGTATAGCGCAGGGCATAATCCTCGAGGGTCTCATTGGCGACCCAGGTGTTGTAGTCCCGCCGTATCCTGACGACGCGTTGTACGGCTGGGGTGGGCATTTCGACGGCAACTGGGTGCTTGTCACTGCACCGGCAACCTTGCCCCACCAAGTAAGGAAGAAGCAATGGCCACCGGTTCCACCTTCCAGATCTCCTGTGCATAGTCGCGGATACTGCGGTCGGAGGAGCACTTGCCGGAACGGGCGGTGTTGAGGATGGACATGCGCATCCAGTGGCTGGGGTCCTGCCAGGCGTATCCCACCTCGCGTTGACAGGCGCTGTAGGCGTCGAAGTCGGCCAGCACCAAAAAGGGGTCATGGTGGAGCAGGTTGTCCACCAGCGGGCGGAACAGCTCGGTGTCGCCACGGGTGAAGAAACCGCTGCGGATGAGGTCCAGGACCTCTTTCAGCACCGGATCGGCGTGGTAGAGATCCTGGGGCCAGTAGCCCGCCGACAGGATGGTCTTCACCTCCTCGGTGGTGTGGCCGAAGAGGAAGAAGTTCTCCGCCCCAACCTCCTGCCGGATCTCCACGTTGGCCCCGTCCAGGGTGCCGATGGTGAGGGCACTGTTCATGGCGAACTTCATGTTGCCGGTGCCGCTGGCATCCTCGCCAGCGGTGGAGATCTGTTCCGACAGGTCG
>FWPV01005615.1_pt1 | contig 16846 bp, 19 predicted proteins | sample 2228371 | NCBI WGS metagenome assembly FWPV01 (sample SAMEA103939776, study PRJEB20133) | metagenome | reverse complement strand
TGCTTTATATTTTTTTGCTGGCCTTCAAGGAAAATATTATAAATATGAGCTCAACCCTTAAAGGAGGATAAAATGGGCCGCAAAACTCTATTTTCTCGCTGGCGAGAAATAATTCTATTAGCGCTTAGCTTAAGTTTAATTCTGCCTTATGCCCATGCGGCAGCTACAAAAAGGCCAATCACTTATGATGTTTATGATGGATGGAAATCAATCCAGGGGACCCGGCTCAGTGCTGATGGTCAGTGGCTCGTCTACGCTCTGGTGCCTCAGGAAGGAGACGGTGAACTGGTCGTTTATAACCTCAAAACCCAGGAGGAAAAACGCTTCCCGCGGGGACAGAATCCCGAGCTAACCATAGATAATCAATTTGTCGTTTTTACCATTGTGCCACCTAAAGCCGAGGTGGATAAAGCCAAAAAAGAAAAGAAAAAACCAGAAGAGATGCCCAAAAATGGGTTGGGTATCCTCAACCTAAAAACGGGGGAGCTAAAAAGTGTCGAGAGAGTTAAGAGTTTTAAATTGCCGGAAAAAGCAGGCGCTTGGCTGGCCTATCTTCTGGAACCTCCTCTGAAGAAGGAGCCAGAAAAGCCTGAGGCCAAGAAAGAACCAGAGAAGAAGGAAGAAAAGGCTGTCCCGGAAAAGAAGGAGGAGAAAAAGGAAGAAAAGAAAAAGGAACCAGGAACTGACCTGGTTTTGCGCGAACTGAGTCAAGGGAAAGAAATAGTCATTCCAGAAGTGGTGGAGTATGCCTGGAACAAGAGCGGAACTTACCTGGCTTATGCTGTTTCCTCGTTGAAGCCAGAGAACGACGGTGTTTATTTGTGGGAGGCGAAGACGAGCAGAACAGAAGACTTGCTCACTGGGTTAGGGCATTATAAACAAATCAGCTTTGATGAGGCTGGCCAGAGCTTAGCTTTCCTGAGCGACCGCGACGAGTATAAGCTCGAAGCTCCTTCTTTTAAGCTCTATTATTGGCAGGCCAAGTTGCCTTCGGTACAGGAAGTTGCTTCCAGGTCTTCCAGCCAGATGCCGGCAGGAATGAGCCCCAGCGAAAATTTTACGCCTTTATTTTCTAAGGACAGTGCCATGCTTTTTTTTGGGTACGCGCCAGCGCCTAAACCACCGGTCAAAGACGCGCCGGAGCCGGTTAAAGTTGACCTCTGGCACTGGAAGGACCTGGAGCTCCAGCCGATGCAAAAGGTGAGGGCAGAAGAGGAGAAGAAACGGAGCTACTTGATGGTTTATCATATAAAGGAAAAGAAGCTTGTTCCCCTGGCTTCACCCGAGCTGCCCACGGTCAGGCTCTCTGAGGATAAAAGAGTAGCGCTGGGGGTAACTGATATTCCCTACAAGCAACTGATCTCCTGGGATCAGGCTTATTATGATTATTATTTAATTAATTTAAGGGATGGAAGCCGCCAGCTCGTCGCGCGTAAACTGGCTGACCAGATGCGGCTTTCCCCGGGCGGAAATTATTTGCTCTATTATGATGAGCAGGATAAAGTATATTATTCCTATCGGATTAGCGATAATAAAAAGTTTAATTTAACCGGCTCGCTCGGCGTCCGTTTTGAGCAGGAGGAATGGGACACGCCTTCTGAGCCGCGGCCCTACGGCGTGGCGGGCTGGACGGAAAATGACCAGTCCGTCCTGATTTACGACCGTTTCGACATCTGGGAGATTAAGCCGGACGGGTCAGCCGCCAGGATGATTACGGCCGGGCAGGGAAGAGCCAAACAGCTCGTTTTCCGGTACCATTCGCTCGACCCGGAGGAAAAATTTATCCCCACGTCAAAGCCCATCTGGATGTCTGTTTTTAACGAAAAAACAAAAGCCACCGGTTATTACCAGGTCACCCTGCAGCCGCTATCTGGACTAAAGGAAATAATCATGGAGGATAGTCTGCTTCGTGACCTCAGAAAGGCCAAAGAGGCAGAAACCTATGTCTTTACCAAGCAGCGATTTGACGAGTTCCCTGACCTGTGGGTGACGGGGCCAGATTTCAAGGACAGGAGAAAAGTCAGCCAGGCTAATCCGCAACAGGAGGAATTTATCTGGGGGAAGGCAGAACTCATCCACTACCTGAACGCGGATGGTCAGGAGCTCGAAGCTATCCTCATCAAACCCGAAAATTTCGACCCTAACCAGAAATATCCGCTCATGGTTTATATCTATGAGAGGCTGAGCGACCAGCTTCATCGCTATTCTCCTCCCTCTCCCGGGACGAGTATCAATTTCACTCGATATGTAAGCAACGGCTATGTCCTTTTACTCCCCGATATTATTTATGAGGTAGGACATCCTGGTTTGAGCGCCTTTAAATGTGTTATCCCGGCGGTAGAAAAAGTCGTGGGTATGGGGTTTATCGACCCCAAGAGAATCGGTATTCAGGGACATAGCTGGGGAGGATATCAGATAACATATCTCATCACTCGCACTAATCTTTTTGCCGCAGTGGAAGCTGGCGCGGCGGTGAGCAACATGATCTCTGCTTATGGCGGCATTCGCTGGGGGTCGGGTATGAGTCGGGCTTTCCAGTATGAAAAGACACAAAGCCGCATCGGTGCCCCTCCCTGGGAAAAGGCTCTTCAGTTCATCGAGAATTCACCTATTTTCTGGGTGGAAAGAGTCAACACCCCTTATCTGACTATCCATAACGACGAGGACGACGCTGTGCCCTGGTACCAGGGAATAGAGTTTTTCACGGCCATGCGGCGTTTGGGCAAAGAGGCCTACATGTTCACATTTAACGGCGAAAAACACGGGCTGCGGGAGCGGGAGAATCAGAAATACTGGACCGTTCATCTGGATGAATTCTTTGACCATTATTTGAAGGGGGCGCCCCGGCCAGAATGGATGGACAAAGGAGTGCCCTACCTCGAGCGAGGAAAAAGAGACGTTGCTTCCCTTTTTAAGCCTAAGGAAGCGAAGAAAGAAGAAGAGAAGAAGCCAGAAGAGAAATAGGATAGCTAAGCGAGCCATTTAACCGGTTCAAATTTTTTTATTTTAGCTCATCTTCCGATCAGGTGATAAAAAATACAATATCTCGCCGACTAACCATAAAATTTCATCGGCATAAAAGTGAGATTCAGACCTAAAATATCAAACCGAGAACGAAGAGAGTATCTCCTCTGCCTTTTGATCAGGCCTAACTCTAACAAAAAGAAGAAGTTATTAATCCTGCCGTCTCTAAGAGATAAAAAATATTCACCAACTACCGTGAAGACAAGCCTTAATCTTTGATAATTTCTTCCGCTGATAAAACTTGGTTATTTGAACCAGCGCTAAAAATTATCACTTTCCCCTCTTGACAATCCCTGGGTTATTGTATATTTATACATCATTATGAATAAATATACAAAAAGTTACAGGCAGAAAATTTTGCGACAGATCATCGAGATGATGGGCATAAGCGACCAGGCTCATCTTCTCCAGGAGCTGAAGCGGCGGGGAGTAAAAACCACCCAGGCTACCATCTCCCGGGACTTACACGAAATGGGAGTAGTCAAAACCAAGGTCGCGCCCGGCGTTTATATTTATAAATATGAAATCCTGGGCTCTCTTTCTAAAGATGTTATTCTTCGCCGGCTGAAAATTATGTTCGAGAATTTTGTCGTCGACATTAAAGGGACAGCCAACTTAATCCTAATTAAAACATCACCGGGAAATGCGCATGGCGTCGCCAGCTTGATTGACCTAACTAAATTTAAAGAAGTCCTGGGCACAATTGCCGGAGACGACACAATTTTAGTTGTGGTCGATGAGAAGCAAAACCGCCTGCGGTTAGAAAAAAAATTCTATGAAATCTGGCAAGGTAAAAAAGCAATCGAAAACTCTGCTTAGTTTTTAACGTAACCCAAAATTATTCTGGAGGCAAACATGGAGAAGGTAGTTTTAGCTTATTCGGGAGGGCTGGATACCTCGGTCATTTTAAGCTGGCTTGCCGAAAGGGGATACGAAGTTATCGCCTATACGGCTGATGTCGGCCAGAATGATGATTTAGCTGAAGTCGAAAGAAAAGCTTTAGAGACAGGCGCGGCGAAAGTAATAATCGAGGACCGTAAGTCGGAATTGGTCAAGGATTTTATTTTCCCCGCAGTCAAAGCCAATGCTATTTATGAGAGCCGTTATCTTTTAGGCACAGCTCTGGCAAGGCCATTGATTGCCAAAGGACAGATTGAGGCTGCCCAGCGCGAAGGAGCCGAATACGTGGCTCATGGAGCCACCGGTAAAGGCAATGACCAGGTTCGGTTTGAGCTCAGTTATTATGCTCTTAACCCGCGGATCAAGGTCATTTCGCCCTGGAAAGACCCGGCTTTTCTTCAGGAATTTCAAGGTCGGTCAGATTTACTCAGTTATGCTGCCAGAAAGGGCATTAATGTCAAAGCATCACGAGAAAAGCCGTACAGCGAAGATGCTAACCTGATTCACATCAGCCATGAGTCAGGAATTCTCGAAGACCCGAAAGCCTGGGCCAAGGAAGAAATTTTTAGTTGGACCAAGAGCCCTCGTCTGGCTCCAGACAAGGAAACTTTTATCGAAATTCATTTTAAAGATGGAGAACCGATAAAAGTGGTTGACCTGACCAACGGCGTCGACAAGGCTGACCCTCTCGAGCTCTTTCAATACCTTAATTATCTGGGCGCTGAAAACGGGATTGGCCGCGTGGATATGGTTGAAAATCGGTATGTGGGTATCAAGAGTCGGGGCATTTATGAATCTCCAGGCATGACCATTCTCCAGGTAGCGCACCGCGACATCGAGGGCATCGCCATGGACCGTGAAGTAATGCGGCTGCGGGATATGCTGGCGCCCAAGTTTGCCGAACTTGTTTATTATGGCTTCTGGTTTTCGCCCGAGATGGACTTTTTAATGGCGGCCATCAACAAGAGCCAGGAACTAATTGACGGTGTGGTCTACTTATCTCTTTACAAAGGCAATGTCCAGGTTTTAGGCCGGGAATCGCCTACTTCTCTCTATGATCAAGCCCTTTCCAGCATGGATATCGAAGGCGGTTTCAATCAGATGGATTCCACGGGGTTCATCAATATTAACGCTATCCGGCTTAAGGCCCATCAGCCATCATGGCCAGTCGGGGCAAAAAAATAACTGATTTTTTAAGGTGAAAGAAAAATGAAAGTCTGGGAACGAAGAATTGGCCAAGGTGTAAGCGAGCCTTTAGCCGACACCTTTAACGCTTCAATTGACCTTGATTCCTTTCTCTGGAAGGAAGAAATCGAGGCATGCCTGGCTTATGCTCAAGCTTTATTTCGCGCGGGGATACTTTCTTTGTCTGAAGTAGAGATGACCGAGGCCGGGTTGAAGAAAGTTAAACAAAGGATTGAGGAAGGCGAGGACTTGAGCCGGTTTGAGGATATTCATTCCGCCGTGGAGTTAATGCTCCAGGAAGAAATAGGGCTTGTCGGCCAAAAATTAGCCACCGGCCGGAGCAGGAATGAACAAGTGGTCACCATAGAAAAACTCTATTTAAAGAAAGAATTGCCAGCCCTTATAAAGTTGATAAGAGACATACAACAAACGATTATTGAGCAAGCAGAAAAATACCCCGAGGCTATTATTCCTGGGTACACGCATCTGCGACCGGGACAGTATATTCTTTGGTCTCACTACTTGATGGCTTTTTTCTGGCCGCTGGAAAGAGCTAAGGTTCGATTGCTGGAGGCAGGGAAAAGGCTGGACAAACTCCCTCTGGGCGTTGGGGCGCTGGCCGGTTCGACAGCGGCCATTGACCGAGATTTTTTAAAAGAAAAACTCGGTTTTACGTCGCTCACGGAAAATTCGCTGGATACGGTAGCTGACCGGAGTTTCATCTTGGAAGTATTATTTATCTTGGCTCTTCTTCACCTTGACCTGAGCCGGATAGCTGAGGACCTGGTGATTTTTTCTTCGCCTGAATTTAACCTTATCGAGATGGAGCCTGGCCTTGAGACCTCAAGCAGCCTTATGCCGCAGAAGAAAAACCCGGATATCTTGGAGTTAGTGCGAGCCAGTTGCGGTCGTTTGTTCGGTTATGTGAGTCAGCTGTTTATCGTGCTCAAAGGCTTGCCCTATTCTTATAATAAAGACATGCAGGAAGACAAAATTCCGGTGCGGAAAGGAATAGAGGAGACCAGGCGAGTACTCGAGGTTTTTAACCTAACCCTGAAAAAAATTATGCCCGGTCCCAAAAGCCTGGACTCTTCTTGCGACCCTCTTTTAATCGCGACCGATTTAGTTGATTATTTAGTGGCCAAAGACATTCCCTTCCGCGAAGCTCATGGGCTGGTGGGCGAAATAGTCCGGTATGCTGAAAGTAAGGGAAAATCTCTCGCTTCCCTGACCCAGGATGAGTTCAGCAGATTCAGTGATAAATTGACCAGCGATGTTTATCAGTTATTCGACCGGCGCCGGTCGGTGGAGAAGAAAAAGACAAGCGGTTCCACCCATCCTGAACAAGTTAGGCGACAGATACAGATGGCCAAAGAAATTATTAGCCAGGGCCAAGAAAAAGAAAAAAATAAGCCTATTAAGCCTAAAAGGTAAAGCCTGGGCGGCGAGGGCGAATGCTGTCAGGGAAAGGGAAGGGGCGGAGTTAGCTTATCTCAATAATATATCAATAGCTAAAGGGAAACTCGGTCGGCATGGTTTTTGCGTTAATTTCCACGACCATCTCGGAGTGTCTCATATTTAGGCTAGGTTTTAGACTAGAAGTTTTTTCGGCTATGATTAGGCCTTACTTTTTCCCTTATTCTACCAATCGACCCTACGACGTTGACACCGCAATTATTTATATTAAAATTATGGAGAAGATAATAAGAGCGGGCATAACTCAACGGTAGAGTGCGAGCTTCCCAAGCTCGGAGTTGCGGGTTCGAATCCCGTTGCCCGCTCGGTGGGGACGGAAAAAACGTCCCCTCTTTTTTTATTCAGTAAACTGTGGCGTGAGCGACGATGAAGACGTGGCGGTTGATCATCCATAATCAGCCTTTCTCCGGGGCCAGGAATATGGCCATCGACGAGTTTCTTTTTCTTTCTTTGCCAGAAAAAAATGCCACCACGCTGCGGTTTTATAGCTGGGAAAAGCCGACGGCTTCTCTCGGCCAGGGGCAATTAGTTGAGCGTGTCCTTGACCTCGATGCTTGTCGTCGGCTGGGGGTGGATGTCGTTCGTCGCCCTACGGGAGGAAAGCTTGTTTTGCATCATCAAGAGATAACTTATGCTCTTTGCTCCACAGACACCGAGCTTTTTACTGATAGCTTGGCCAGCTCTTATCGCCTTATTTCCATGGGGTTGATGGAGGGGTTAAGACTTTTAGGCCTCCACCCTGAATTGTCCGGGCCAGCGGATACCTCATATTCGCGAGGCAATTTGCCCTGTTTTGCTTTACCTGCTCAGGATGAGGTGGTCATCGCGGGTAGAAAAATCATCGGCAGTGCGCAACGTCGTCTTGGCTCTCGTTTCCTTCAGCATGGCTCTCTCCCTCTGCGTCCGCAAGAGGATTGGCTGCGGCAAATAAGCCGGCTCGAGGACACCGCTAAACCGCTGAGAATGATTTCTCTCGAAGAAGCCCTGGGTCGGCCAGTTTCTTTTGAGGAAATCGTGCCTTTTTTGGCCAGGGGGTTAGCTGATTTTTTTCAGGTTCAACTCGAGCGCAGTGAATTAACCTCGGCAGAGATGAAAGAAGTAGCCTTTATCGAGAAGGCTCGGTATGCTAATGACGCCTGGACCTTCCGCCGGCAGGGCGGAAAATAACCCCTCTTGTTTGTCTTTTAATATCTTGGCATGGGCGGGAGCTGCCAGCGAGAAGGAAAGCATAAGCAATTTTTTGCTTCGCGCTAATCTTCTTTTCATGTCCACCGGCTGACTCTGGAAGCATTATTTTGGCCAAGCTGGAACCTGGTTAATTTGCTCTGGATGAATTGTCGCGGCTTGCCCTTGAAGGCATAGGAATTGGTCCAAAAATCCGTTATGGAAAGCAAGTCATAAATCACTTTACTTATTAATTTAGCTTGGAATGGAAAAAGCAAGAGGACGCTAATGGCCATTAAAATTTTCCGCGGAAAAAGAAATGCTTTTATAACCAAAGTTGCCTTGATTTTTGGTCAAGAGAGTGTTAGGATGGAAACGTCGCCGGAAGAGGAGCCAAATGAATGAACTGGAATATTTGAGCCAGGTTGACTTAAAGACTTTACCTGCTCTTCGACCGATGACTCTGACTGACCTCCATGCGGGGGTGCGGAAAAATCTTTACTTAGAGATTGGGTCCGGTTCGGTTCTTTATATGCTTTCCCCGTCTTACGCCATCCTTACCCCAAACCCTCCCGAAACGGCCATCGATTTTGTCCAAAAAAATGAACCACTTCTTGATTATCTGCGGGAGTTGATCATCCAGAGTCTGGCCATTTACTCGGTTTTAATCGAGATTAACAGCTATTTCATCGAGCAGAATAATTATCTTGTCCTGGCGCGATTACGTGAGAGAAACTCGGCTGGCCGAAACTATGAAATAAAATTTTACACCCATTCCCCCGCTGAACTGATTAGTCGTTATCAAGATAAAATCTACATCGGCCGAGATTTCATCGACCTGTATAATTTTCGGCGCAAGCATTTCGGCGTCAAAGAATTGCTTCTCTCGCTGGCAGAACAGTATGACCACCTACTTGACCGGGCTCAGCAGCGGGTGAAGCATCCCCTGGAGTATAAATCTTATTTCCAGGAAATACAGGAATCGGTGAATGAATTAAAGAAAGAAGCCCTGGAGATTATCCAGGGGCTTCCTCCTTATCTTGATTTGGCGAAGGTGACGGAGAAAGAACTTATCGAGGTCAACGCGCAGTATCGGAAGATAAATCATTATTTGATCGAGTTGCACGACGAAGTAGGCGAGTTCGAAAACCTGCTGCGCTTTCGTCAGGAAGTGGATTTTGTCCGGTATGTAACTAAGTATAAAAAAGATATAACCAATTTAATTTCTTATTTTAACATTAAAATAAACGGCTGTCTTACCCAGCGCATTCACCAGGCCAGGCTCAAGGAAAGATAGTTTCTTTTTTCGTTTCGCTACCCGGTGCTTGTTCGACAATTACATGGCCAAAGCTGCTGTTGATGAGAACGGTCGGCTCCTCTTTTTTTTGGTCAAAAGCAGTGAGAATGGTTTCGCTATTCTTTTCCGCGACGGAAGCGTTAGCCGCAAGACGCCAGAAAATTTCTCCGTGGCGAATGCTAATTTGCGTCGGCCAAGCCTCACCCGGGGGCCACACCAGACGGAGGGAAGCATGATTCCCCTGAAAATTAAGGCCAGAGGCAAGAGAGGCAGGCTCAAGGTAGCCATCACCATGGTGCAGAGAAATAATGCATTTCCCAGAAAAATCTTTTAGTTCGACATTATCATAAGAGGAAAAAATTTCGATTTCTTGACTCCTGACCTGCCGAGCGACTACCCGAAGATTTTTTCCTGAAACGCGGAGGTTGCCCTGTACTTCGCTTATTGCCGCCGTGGCATACCGGTTATTTACGATAAGTGAACCATCGACTTTTTCTACGCGGACCAGGCCATAGCGGTTGTTTATCTCTGCCTGGCCGATTTCTTTTAAATCCACGGGCTCATAGGAAGTGGCCAGGAAAATAGGCCCTTTAATTTTTCTTCCCTGGATAGACAGATGCTCGGCTTTTACCTCTAATTTTGCCCCCACGTCCTCGATGTCCAGATGACCGTGGCGGGCCTCAAGCATTATTGGCTGCTCCACCCGAAAGAGGACTATATCCCCGTGAGCCGAAGAGATTTCAGCCGAGCCAGTTATGTCGCTGAGGCTGATGTTTCCATGGCGGTTCTTAACGGTGGCGTCGCCGGATAGTGAGGTAACGGAGACTTGACCATGGGCATTAACGATATTCGCCCCCGCCATTCCATCCACTCGCACTTGACCATGAGCATTAGTTACTTTGACCACCAGCGAAGAGGGAGCATTTATTTTTAGCCGGCTTTCGTAACTCCTCTTTATTTTAGTCGGCCGCAGGACGTTGATGATAGTTTCCATAGAATTACTGGCTACGGCCAGTTTAATTTCATCGGCCGTGGCTCTGGCCTCTTCTTCTTTATCCGCCCAGACTTTTTTCTCCCAATTTATTTCTATGGCTTCTGTGTTTCCTTTCTCGATGACCACCTCGCCGCGGGGATTATCGATGACTAACCGCGAAGGAAAAGGAGGGGCCAGGCGGTGAGTTTCCTCAAAACTGAATTCTTCTCCGCCCCGCCATGCCTCAACCCACCACATTGCTGGCCAGTGAAGTCTTCCCGTCTGGAACAAAGTAAGCATTACTCCAGCCAGAATGATGAGCAGCAAAAGAATAATTTCTCTGGTTTTCATAGCTGGGTCGGTTTTTCTTCGGTCGGCGGAGTCGTTTTTTCCTGGTCGCGGCTCTTTAAGGCAGCCTGGAGCTTGCTCAACCCCCAGATAATAAGGATTACCGGCCAGAGCTTACCCACATATTCCCACAAGTCATATCCCAGGTTTTCTAAAAGAAAGATTAAGCCCAGGATAACCAGAATTGTTCCCCAGACTAAGTTTCCCCTTTGTTTTTGGTGAGCCATTCTTTTCTCCTTTTTATCCATGCCGCTTCGAAGCATCAAAAATAAGCTTGACGCCAATGATAATAATAATCAGTGGCCAGTAATCAAAGATATGTTCGTAGAGAATAATATCAAAATTGGCTAAGAGGAAAACAACGCCCAGAGCTATAAGAAAAATACCCCAGAAGACTGAGCCTTGAGGGCGATGTGCTGTCGGGAGACTCAACTCTTGGGCCGTCAGGGCTTCGCCTTCAGCTCTGGCGTTAATCATTTTCGCGCTATGGACAGAATCGAATATCTGGAAGAAATAGAATCCAGCCAAAATAAGGCCGGCAAAGGGCTGGACACCGCTACGCGTTTGCATCGTAATTAAACCAGCAAAAATTACGATATAAATCATGCCTCTTAAATAGTCTCCGTTGTAAAGAGTGCCTGTTCCGGGGAATAGGGCCGAAAACAAACCGGCCAGGAATGGAGATTTGAATGTTTTTTTAGCGCTTGTTTTTTCGTTCACCTTATGCCTCCTTAAATTTTTTCTGACGCTTGGGGCCGGGAAGAACTGATATTTTTCAACGATTTCTGGATCGATTCCCGGACCACCGGGAGATAACCAGGAAGCCCTTCGGCCTTGGCGACAAATCTTTCCACCCGGCTTAACCCAACATGAACCTGTTCATTAAGCGTGCGGGAGAGGAAGCGTCCGTCGGGGTGGAAAAGAAAGAAGGAAATGATAAAGAGAAAAATAGAGGCCGCAGCCAAAATAGGTTGAAGGGAAGGTCTAAGGAGCCAATCGAAAAGTGCCGAAAATTTCTTGGCTGGAGCCTTCTTTTGATAAGGTATAGCGTAAAGCCTTGCCTGGAGTGAGGGGCTTACCTCCAGTTCAGGCAGGGAAGCCAGGATGGAATTTATTTTGGTTAAACTGGCCAAAATGTCGGCACAGGAGGAACACTGGGCCAAGTGCTTTTCGACCAACCGCATTTCCTTCGGCGAAAGCTCATTTTCCAGGTACATAGGCAGTAACTTTTCTAAGCGGGCACATTTCATGGCTTTCCTCCTGAAGGCCGCAGGAGATGAGCTAGCTGAATTTTACCCCGGCTGACTCTTGATTTGACGGTGCCGACCGGCACGCCCAGGATGGAAGCGGCCTCTTCATATGATTTTCCCTGGATCTCGGTAAGAATGATGGCTAAGCGCATGTCCGCCGGAAGTTTGTCCAGGCCTTGCCAGACCAAACGATGCTCTTCCGTGGCGAGCATAATCTGTTCCGGGTCAGGCGTCAATGCCCCGAGCAAGTGTTCATCAAATTCATCCCGCATGGACTTTTCCCTTCGGGAGTGGCGGTAGGCGTCGATCAGATGATTCTTGGCTAAAGTCAAAACCCAGGCCGTGAAATTTTTTTCAGGATTATATTTGGGGAGGGAAGTGTAAAGTTTCATAAATATTTCCTGGGTCATGTCCTCCGCCTCTTCGTAGCGTCCGCAGAATTGATAAGCCATGTTAAATATCCTCCGGGAAAAGGTGTCCACCAGCGTGCGCCAGGCAGCATCGTTGCCTCGCAGGCATTCCTGAACCACCTTCTCCAAAGCCAACTCACTTCACTCTTATAGACGAAAAGAAATGATTTAGCGTTCCCTTATTTTTCTAATTTTTTCTTGAGCTATTCTATGCGGCTTCTTACCCAACTGTCAAACCAAGGATTATTTTCTTGACAAAAGGCTTGGCTTTAATAAAGTATATCTTTCCTAAATGTTCTTTTTGCTTTGGCTATGGGTCAAATAATCTATATCCATTTTAAGGAAGGAGGTTAAATGGTAGGCATAGTTGGGTATGGAGCTTATATTCCATGCTACCGGATTAAAGTCGAAGAGATTGCGGGCGTCTGGGGCGCTGATGCGCAGAGCTATAAAAAAGGCCTTCTTTTAGAGGAGAAATCAGTTCCCGCTCCGGATCAAGATACCATTACAATGTCGGTCGAAGCGGCCCGGCGAGCCATCAAGCGGGCCGGGATTGACCCGAAAGAAATCGGGGCCGTGTATGTGGGTTCAGAGTCGCATCCTTATGCGGTGAAGCCCAGCGGAACAGTGGTGGCCGAAGCTATCGGCGCCTGCCCTGAAGTCCATACGGCTGACCTCGAGTTTGCTTGCAAAGCGGGCACAGAGGGGATGTATTTAGCTATGAGCCAGGTCAAGGCTGGCGAGATAAAGTATGGCCTGGGGATAGGGGCGGATACATCTCAAGGTGCTCCCGGTGATGCCCTCGAATATTCTGCCGCCGCTGGCGCTGCAGCTTTCATCTTTGGTCGAGATAATATTGTCGCTGAAGTGCTGGAGACCTATTCTTTTACGACCGACACCCCTGATTTCTGGCGAAGGGAATATCAATATTATCCCCGTCATGGCGGCCGTTTTACTGGCGACCCGGCTTATTTTAAGCACATCGTGGGTGCTGGCAAAGGGATTATGGCCAAGGCTGGAGTAAAGCCAGAAGATATTACTTATGTTATTTTTCACCAGCCCAACGGCAAATTCCCGCTGCGAGCCGCCGAATTGCTCGGGTTTCAGAAGAAGCAAGTTGAACCCGGTTTGCTTGTTAATCGCCTGGGTAATACTTATTCTGGGAGCTCGCCGCTGGGGCTAACCGCCACCCTGGATGTGGCCAAACCCGGGGATATAGTGCTTATTGTTTCGTTTGGTTCAGGCGCAGGAAGCGATGCCTTTCTTTTTCGGGTAACCGAGAGGATTAACGAAGTAAAAGACCTGGCCCCGAAAACGAGGGACATTTTATCTGTTCGGCGGGTTTACGTGAGTTATGGCGTCTATGCCAAATTCCGGAAGAAAATCCGGAAAGCGCAAGAATAAGGAGGCATCATGCGTGAAGTAGCTATTATCGGCGTGGGAATGACGAAATGGGGCGAGTTGTGGGAAAAATCTTTGCGCTCGATTTTTGTCGAGACAGCTCTCGCCGCGCTGGACGATGCCGGGCTTGACCGCGTGGAAGCGATGTATGTCGGGTCAATGTCCAGCGGGCTGTTTGTAGGCCAAGAGCACCTTGGGTCGCTGCTGGCTGATTATCTGGGACAGAAACCAATTCCCGCAGCTCGGGTGGAATCAGCTTGCGCCTCGGGCGGTCTGGCGCTTCGCTGTGGTTTTATAGATGTAGCTTCGGGAATGAATGACGTTGTTTTGGTAGCGGGCGTGGAGAAAATGACCGACCTCAACGCCAACGAAGCCACTTATGCTCTGGGCACAGCTGCTGACCAGGAATACGAAGGCTACCACGGAATAACGTTTCCCGGACTTTATGCCTTGATAGCTCGGGCTCATATGGAAAAATATGGGACCACGCGCGAGCAATTGGCTCAGGTGGCCGTAAAAAACCATGAAAATGGCGCGCTTAACCCCTTAGCCCAGTTTCCTTTTCGCGTAAGCGTGGAGACGGTTTTGAATTCGCCGTTAGTCGCTGACCCGCTCCGAGTTCTTGATTGCTCACCTATAACTGACGGCGCGGCCGCGGTTATCCTGGCGCCTGTAGAAATGGCTAAGAAGCTAAAAAAGCCAGTAGTAAAAATTATAGGGTCGGGCCATGCCACGGACTCTATTGCTTTAGCCCAGAGAAACGATATTACCTGGCTTGAATCCACCTATCAGGCGGCCAAAAAAGCTCTGGACATGGCCCAGAAAAAAATAGAAGACATCGACGTTTTTGAAGTTCATGATTGTTTTACCATCGCTGAAATATGCGTCATTGAGGCCCTGGGTCTGGTGGAAAAAGGGAAGGGAGGCCAGGCGACGGAAGCCGGCTTAACGCGCCTCGACGGTCGTTTTCCGGTCAACCCGAGCGGTGGCTTAAAAGCAAAAGGGCATCCTGTGGGGGCTACTGGCGTGGCCCAAGCCGTGGAAATCGTCAAGCAGTTAAGAGAAGAAGCCGGCGCGCGCCAGGTAAAGGGAGCTAAAATTGGTTTAACCCAAAATATGGGTGGGACAGGTGGCAGCTCTGTTGTCCATATTTTGGCTGCCGAGTGAAAGGAGGGAAAATGCCTACTCCATCAAGATATTGGCGTGAAATTCCTCAGCGTTATCGTCTGGAAGCTGGCCGGTGTCAGAAATGCGGTCTTATCCTTTTTCCACCACGCTTGATCTGTCCTGGTTGTGGCAGCCGCGAGTTTGAGACTGTCAAGCTGGCTGAGGAGGGGAAAATAATTAGCTTTACCATTATTCGTGTGGCGCCGCATCAATTTGTGGACCAGGCACCTTATGCCGTCGGTATTGCTGAACTCGACGACGGCGTTAAAATCATGGGGCAAATCGTCGATTGTCCTTTTGAAGAATTAAAAATCGGGTTAAGAGTAAGGCTGGAATTCAGGAAGATGATGGAGGAAGGAGAGGCGGGGGTTATTTATTATGGATATAAATTTGTCCCCGCCTAAGATCTCATGGGAAAAAGAGACGATAAAATTTTTTGGCCCCGCGATCTTAAAAAGATTAAGATTAAACAAAATAAAAATTAAATTAAACTTTGTAAAAGTGGTAAAGTAAGAGAAGAAGATGGTGAACGCGGCTAGGCTTTAAGCTGTGCACCTGGCTGATAATTTATTTGCCTTAAGATAAAATTAAAAAGGTGGTCAAGGAAAAACATGTTTCGTCTGGAAAGTAAAGTCGATACCAAGAGCCCTGAGTATCAGGAAAATTATGCTTACTTCAAACGCTTAGTGGAAGAATATAAAGAGGTCCTTAAGCAAATCCAGCAAGGTGGTCCCGCTCATTACAAAGAGTTGCATAAGAAAAGAGGAAAACTTCTGGTGCGGGAGCGTCTGGAGCGGCTGTTTGATAAAAATTCCCCTTTTCTCGAGCTTAGTCCGCTGGCGGCGTATAACATGTATGACAACGAGGCCCCTGGGGCTGGAATAATTACTGGCATAGGGGTAGTGCATGGCCGGGAAGTGATGGTGGTGGCTAATGACGCTACGGTTAAGGGCGGAACTTATTTCCCGATGACGATTAAGAAGCATGTCCGGGCGCAAGAAGTGGCCATGGAGAACCGGCTACCCTGCATTTATCTGGTTGACTCGGGAGGGATATTCCTGCCTTATCAGGCCGGTACTTTTCCTGACCGCGACCATTTCGGCCGGATTTTTTATAACCAGGCACGGCTTTCTGCCATGGGCATTCCGCAGATTTCGATCGTCATGGGCTCATGCACCGCAGGCGGCGCTTATGTGCCGGCCATGAGTGACGAGACGGTTATCGTCCGGCGTCAAGGGACCATATTTATCGGTGGGCCGCCCCTGGTCAAAGCCGCCACAGGCGAAGAGGTCACCGATGAAGAGCTGGGAGGAGCAGACGTCCATTGCCGGATTTCAGGGGTATCGGATTATTATGCCCGGAATGACGAGCATGCGCTGGAGATTGCGCGCAACATCGTGGAGACGCTTGACCCGCCACGGAAATTTGAGCTGGATATGGCTGAACCAGAAGACCCTTATTATGACCCAGATGAAATCTATGGCATTGTGCCCAAGGATTTGCGCAAACCGTATGATATCCGCGAGGTAATTGCGCGGCTGGTTGACGGCAGCCGATTTCAAGAATTTAAGGAGCTTTATGGGCCAACGCTCGTCTGCGGGTTTGCTCGGTTGATGGGTTATCCGGTGGGTATTCTGGCCAACAACGGCGTCCTTTTTTCGCAGAGTTCTTTGAAAGGCGCTCATTTTGTCACTCTCTGTGCGATGAGAAAAATTCCGCTTATTTTTCTCCAGAACATTACCGGGTTTATCGTGGGTAAACAATATGAGCATGGAGGCATTGCCAAGGATGGCGCGAAATTAGTTCACGCCGTGGCCAACGCCGATGTCCCTAAGTTCACGGTCATTGTGGGGGGCTCTTATGGAGCAGGTAATTATGCCATGTGTGGCCGGGCTTACGGACCTCGCTTACTCTGGATGTGGCCGAATGCCCGGATTAGCGTTATGGGAGGAGAACAAGCAGCCAACGTTCTTCTGACAGTCAAGTTAAAAAGGTTAAAAGAACAGGGAGTAGAGATGAAGGAAGAGGAAAAACAGGAGCTGATGAAATCAATTCTGGAAAAATATGAGGAAGAAGCCACTCCTTATTACAGCACGGCGAGGCTCTGGGATGACGGCATTCTTGACCCTCTGGAAACAAGAGCCGCGCTGGCGCTGGGAATTGCCATGAGCCTCAACGCACCTATCCCCGATTACCGCGTGGGCATTTTTCGGATGTAATAGAGTTATGTTCTGGCGAAAAGTCTTGCCTT
>FWPV01009187.1_pt1 | contig 16851 bp, 18 predicted proteins | sample 2228371 | NCBI WGS metagenome assembly FWPV01 (sample SAMEA103939776, study PRJEB20133) | metagenome | reverse complement strand
TGCTGTCAATCTGTTGTCAAGGATTATTGTCAAGATATCTGTGTTGTTATAGACATTGTTTATTAAAGGAGGAATTCCTGCATGGAAAAATGTACTGTCTCCTAAAAAAGCAACAGATCTTTGCTTGCTTACTTTCCTTATTCCATGAGCAACACCCGAACCAGCACCCATGGATATTATGTAATCTTGGGTGTTATTTGGTGGGTAGACTCCAATTATGTAGCAGCCAATGTCGCCGCCGAATATTGTGTCTGTTCCAACTGCTTTCTTGACAGCCCAGAAAGTAGCTCTGTGAGGACATCCTGGGCACAAAACAGAAATTCTTCTTGGCAGTTTAAATTCAATTATCTTTGGCTTTTCATATTTTGTTTTTGTTAATTTAGCAATCACTTCCTGAACCATCTCTGGCTTGAATTCAGAATGGCTCGGCAGAACATCCTTCCCATGTATGATTAATTTAGGATTTGTATCTTTTGCAGCAGCTTTCAAATCAGCTTCAATAGCTCCTTCAAGCTCTTCAACAACTAGTACCTCTTTAAGATTTTTTATGAAATTCTTAACAATTGCCTCTGGGAAAGGCCATGTAACTCCTAACTTTAATACAGGCAATTTTAAGTTAAGCCTTTGCATCGCCTCCATTACATAAAGATAAGAAACGCCTGATGTGACAATGCCTAATGAACCATTCCCGTCAATGATTTTATTTAACGAGTTCAATTCTTTTGAATTTTTTATTTGATTTAATTTTTCATTAATTTCTTTATGGACATCAAGAATCACAGGCGGCATAGTTCTGTTCCATTTTCCTTTTCTGTAAAAACCTTCCATCTTTGGCTTTTTCATCTGTTCAAGGGAGACTACGCCGCTTGCATGAGCAACTCTTGTTGTTATTCTCATTATGATTGGAATTTTTATTTTTTCAGAGAAATCAAAAGCAAATTTTGTGAAATCCTTACATTCCTGCGGATCAGACGGCTCAATTAAAGGCATGTGCGCAATTCTTGCCAAATATCTCGAATCTTCTTCATTTTGGCCAGAAGAATGCATACCAGGATCATCTGCACAAACTATAACCATTCCTGCTTCAACACCATGATATGGCAAAGGAAAAATTGAATCAGAGGCTACATTAAAACCAAAATGTTTAAATGTTGTCATTGATCTTACACCTGAGAAAGCAGCCCCTGCCGCAACTTCTGTAGCTACTTTTTCATTTGTGGCATATTCAAAATAAATTCCGGCTTCTTTAGCCACTTCAGCAAATGCTTCAGCTATTTCTGAAGAAGGAGTTCCTGGATAAGCACTAACCAATCCTATTCCTGCTTCTAAAGCCCCTCTTACAATTGCCTGGTCTCCCAATAAAATTGCTTTTCCTTTTGGTTTTAGCAAATCACCCATATTTTCAATTCCTTTTTTTATTCTTTAAAAACTTTTCCAGCCTATCCATTGCAATTTCTATTTTTTTAATGTCTGTTGCATAACTGCATCTTATGTATCCTTCTCCGTAAATGCCAAACTCTGTTCCCGGAACAACCGCAACTTTTGCTTTTTTTAGAATTTCTTTAGCAAATTCAAAACTGTTGTTGCTATATTCTTGTATGTTTGAGAATGTATAAAATGCTCCGCCGGGCATCCTTGTAGGCAAACCAATTTCATTTAGTCTTTTAACAATAAAATTTCTTCTTTTTTTGTATTCTTCTACCATTTTTTCAGTATATTTTTTTCCGATTTGCAATGCTTTGATTCCTGCAAACTGCGAAATATGCGGAGGGCAGATTGTCACATAGTGGCTTGATTTGTCAATTTCCTTCATAAGCCTTTCTGGACCGACAACATAACCCAAACGGAATCCGCACATTGCATATGATTTTGAGAAGCTGAAGAAGCTTACAGCATAATCTTCCATACCATTCAATGAACCTATTGAGACGTGCTTATTGTCATCATAGATAATATGCTCATAAGCTTCGTCTGAAAAAACATAAGTATTTGTATCGACAGCGATATCTGCTATTTCTTCTAGAATTTTTCTACTGAGGACATTTCCTGTTGGGTTAGCAGGTGTGTTAATAAGTATTATTTTTGTTTTCTTTTTGTCTATTATTTTTCTAATTAAATCAGGATTAATTGCAAAATCATCTTTTTCTTCAAGTTTTATATAAATTGGAACGCCTTCAACAAGCTCAATCGCAGGAATATACCCTAAATAACTTGGATTTGGAAGAACAACTTGTTCAGTGGGATCGAGTGTACATAATAAAGCGTTGAATAAACCTTCTTGGCTTCCTGCAGTCACTACAACATTGTTTATGTCTGCATTTATTTTGTTTTCTTTCTTTAGTTTTTTGCATATTGCTTCCCTTAGTTCGGTTCTTCCTGCTGGAGCTGAATATTTTGTGGCTTCTGCAATTCTTTTTTTTGCATAATCGAGTATTGGCTTCGGCGTTATAAAGTCAGGCTCACCAGGACCAAGAGAAATTACGCTTTTATCTTCTGCAGCTATTTTCAATAAACTGCCTATCACTGCGTCAGGAAGTTCTAGTTCTCTTTCGGATATATCCACCATGCTTTAATCTAATCCATGACTTTATATAAACATTGTTAATAACTCAAAAATAGTTAGAACTCTTCTAGATCATCTTCTGCTCTGGTCTGCTTAAATTCTTCTAATTTTTCTTTCTTTTTTGGCTTGACTATATTTTTTATTTTTTCATGCAATTTTTTACCATGTTCTTTTATTTTTTTTATTTTTTCATTTATTGCTGCTTTCTTTTCAGGGATTTTTGCCTTTTCTTTCATCTTTGCAACTTGTTGAGCAATTATTTCGCTCCAAATGCCCAAAGTTATATAAGGATTCTCTATCTTATTACCATACTTTTCAATAAAAACTATTTTTTCAAGCTCGTATTTTGGAGTTTGCTTCGGCTCTTCTGCACAATAACCTAATGTAATTACTGCTACTGGTTTCGCAGGTTCAGTTATGCCCAATATTCTTTTCATCTTTTCTTCATCAAATGCAGAAACTATACACGACCCTAATTCTAGATCTGTTGCAGCAAGCAGCATGTTCTGAGCAGCCAAAGAACAGTCTTGTATTGAATAAATTTTCTCACCTCTTACCCCATAAAACTTATTCACTTTTTTCATATCAGCGCAAATAACAATATGAACAGGAGCGTGTTGCATCCACATTTGTCCACCACAAGCTTCTGCTATTGCTAGCCTTGTTCCTTTGTTTTTCACTACAATAAATGACCTGTCCTGCAGGTTTCCGGCAGAAGGAGCCAATCGTCCAGCATTTAAAACAACACCTATCAGCTCTTTATCAACCTCTTCGTCTTTGTATTTTCTGCACGATCTTCTTTTTTCTATCGCCTCTAAAGTTTCCATAAGTGATTTTTAGCTAGTTTTATATTTAAATATATCGGTGTTTTTCGGAAACTGTTTGCATATTTACTTGGATTTACCAAGGCGTCTTCAAACAGGGTACTTGCTCTTTTGGAATATGTGACAAAACCTTTTTATATTATTCAATGTTTTAATTATATATGAAATACTCAGATCTGGTTAATGTTTATTCAGCTCTTGAAGCAACATCAAAAAGGCTTGAAAAAACACACATCATTGCCGAGTTTTTAAAAAAAGTTCCTGAAGATGATTTACCGAAAATAGCTTTGCTTCTGCAAGGAAGGGTTTTTCCTCCTTATGATCCTAGAAAAATCGGTGTAGCGGCAAGATTGATGATAAAAGCCATTTCAAAATCAACCGGAATCAGTGAGCGTGAAGTTGAAAAGGAATGGAAAAAAATCGGCGATTTAGGAGAAACTGCTGAAAATCTGATTAAAAGAAAAAGGCAATCAACATTGATGAGCACATCTTTGACGGTCTCAAAAGTTTTTGACAACATGAGAAGATTGGCCGAATTTGTCGGTGCAGGTACTGTTGAAAAGAAAATCCAGCTGATTTCTGAGTTGCTTACATCTGCAAAACCAGCTGAAGCGAAATTTATAACTAGAACCGTTCTCGAGGAAATGAGAGTTGGTGTAGCTGACGGAACATTAAGGGACGCAATAGTGTGGGCTTTTTTTGAAAAAGAAATTGGATTTAAGTATGACTTAAAAGAAAATAATTTCGAAGTCGAAGACAGGGATAAATATAATCAGTATGTGGACTTATTGCAGTCTGCTTATGACGCGAAGAATGATTTTTCTCAAGTCATCTTATTGGCTAAGAAAGGAATAAGCCATCTGAAAAAAGTTGAGATAGAGATTGGTAAGCCGATAAAAGTAATGCTCTATCAAAAAGCATCAGATTTGAAGGATGCTTTTGATATCGTCGGAAGGCCTGCCGCAATCGAGTATAAGTATGACGGATTCAGAATGCAGATTCATAAAAAAAATGGTAAAGTTAAGCTCTTCACAAGACGACTTGAAGATGTAACAAAACAATTCCCTGATGTTGTTTCTGTTGTTGAAAAGCACATCAAAGGCGATAATTTTATCCTTGATTCTGAAGTTATCGGAATAGACCCAAAAACAAAGAAATGGAGGCCTTTCCAGGAGATATCCCAGAGGATAAAGAGAAAATACGGCATTCATGAGATGATAAAAGATCTCCCGGTTATGGTTAATGTTTTTGATGTAATTGAATTTGACAATAAAGACATGCTTTCAGAGCCGTTCAAAAAAAGGAGAGAATTGATTGAGAAAATTGTCGATTTTGTTCCAGATAAGCTTCAAGTCGCTAAACAGATTGTTACAGGCGACATAAAAAAAGCAGAAGAATTCTACAAAGAAGCGCTTGCAAAAGGCAACGAGGGAGTAATGGTTAAAAGTTTAGAGAGCGAATACAAGCCAGGCTCAAGAGTTGGTTATGGCGTAAAGGTAAAGCCAGTAATGGAAACTTTGGATCTAATTATTGTTGGTGCAGAGTGGGGCACTGGAAAAAGGGCTCATTGGCTGAGCAGCTTTGACATCGCTTGTTTGGATCCTGAAACAGGGGAATATGTCGGTATTGGCAAAGTAGGAACTGGAATAAAAGAGCTTGAAGAGTCAGAAGGAGCAACTTTTGAGGAAATGACAAAGCTTCTGAAGCCGTACATAATTCATGAGGAAGGCAAACATGTTACGATAAAGCCTAAATTAGTAGTTGAAGTTAATTACGAGGAAATACAGAAGTCGCCAACATATAAATCAGGGTATGCATTAAGATTTCCAAGATTAGTTAGAATAAGGGAAGACAGAAGGCCGGATGAGATTTCTACTATTGACGTTGTGGAACATTTATATAAAATACAGCGTCATCGCTGATTAAGCCCCCTTAGTATAGCCTGGATAGTACGCAGGGTTGCGGTCCCTGTAACCGGGGTTCAAATCCTCGAGGGGGCGGTTTATTTTAAATCCAGAATTTTCTGCATTGTTTCAAACTGTTTTAAATACTCCCCGCAACTTCCATTATTTTGTTTTTACCTTTTACCATTTCTTTTTCTTTAATAAGTTTATAAAAAAGTAGGAACAGGATTTGGTTTTGGAATCGCAGAATTTCTCGACCAGATTGGAGCTGCGATTGGGCCGCTCATCTTTACATTTATTTTCATAAATATCGGTAATATAAATAAAATATTTGCTGATTATCAACTTGCTTATAGCTATCTGTGGCTTCAGTTCGTAATGCTGATGCTTACTGCATTGTTTATTCCGTTGGTATTCTCTTACAGTTTTGTGCTTATACTCCTCGGTATGTTTTTTTGGGGAGTCGTTATGGGATCTCATGAAACAATAATGAAGGCATCAATCGCAGATATAACTTCAATAAATAAAAAGGGAGCCGGATGGTATTTTTAATGTTATTTATGGATTTGCGTTGTTCATTGGAAGCTTTGCTGGTTTCTTATATGATGTATCAATACAATTGTTGATTTTGGCATTAGTTAGTTTTGGGGCGATATCTGTTTTTCTGTTTTTTATAATGAAGAAACAGATAAAAAATTAATTTAGTAAAGTTTATAATCTCAAAAAAATAAGAACACTTTATGAAACAAATAATCTTTGCAATCTTGCTTATCTTCTTAGTCGGATGCGCTAATACGATGGTTAAGAACGATCAGACTAAAGAATCAACAATAGTAGAACCTGCAGCGCCTGTTGTAATTAAAGAACCACAGCAAAAAAAGCTCTCTCTTTATGATGTCCAGCAAATAGTTTGCGCTTTCGTAAAGACGTGCGCTTTCACTGAAAGAGTAACTGCTGGAAAAGCTGCCGAATTGCCTGAAGGCCAAGATTTGAAATATTATGAAACAGTTGGCGGGCCGTTTTTAATAATGGAAGGAAATATTGGCAATTTCTCAGCTTTTGTCAATAACCAGGCAAAATTAAGATTTGAAAAGCTAAAGAAAAGCATAAAACCTACTGATTTTAGAATTCAAACGTTTTATTCTGTTGAAGAATACAAAAAAGCTTATCTGTATAAATACAAAGTGTGGGAATATACATCGCCAAGCGGCAGAGATAATGACAAAAACTTCCTGCAGCCTATTTATGGATCAAGGTTCTTTGTCAAATGCTCTGATTACGTTATAGAGGTATTCCCTGATTTTTTTGGCGGAAAGAACGAAGGCTGGGAAGGCTTGAATGAAATCGATTATGATGCGACAATAGAAAATGAGATTCAATTCCAAATTAACAATATGAAGCCAAAAGTGGACGGTTTGCTCGGTCTTTGCAATTGATTTTTGTTTTTTTATTTGTTATTGTTCTCTTTTTTGTGAATTTTTTGGCGTGGCTCTTTTTCAATAATCTTTATTTCCTTTATTTTTTTATAAAGACCTTCTTGTTTTTTCTTAATTAATTCGTACAGCGCGAATAGTGTTAAGACTGAACCAGCAATTGCAGAGATTATCAGCGCGTTCTCTTTCAATATCATTAAAAAAGGCTTTTTTGGAGCGTGATCCAAATTCTTTTTTTGGTCAGCATATTCATTAAAAGCGAGAGTTATGCTTATATTTGCCCTCAATACATCACCGCCCAATAAGGCTGATTCAGCATTTCTTATGTGGCTTTTTAAGTCTGATAAACTTACTGCTGAAAGATCATAGTTGTCTTTTTTTTTCAACATTTCTTCTTCAAGAGAATCATATTTGTTCTTAAGTTCTTCAATTTTTTGCGACAATAATTCCATTTCTGTTTTTCTCCCTCCTTCTTTTCCAGATAAGTTTGTATTTACTGGAGCAGAGCTTCCGACCTCTATTGTCTGATAGAATATCTTGTCCTTTATTTTTATCGTGAGCAGAATTGTTCCGACTTCGGATAATCTTCCAAGCACAGTTAAATGGCTTTTTTGGCCGGGTTTTAATACAGATATAGTTGAAACGTCATATGTTGCAAAACCCTTTCCTATTATCACAGGCACAAGTCCTCTAAGTTCGACATTCCCTGTGTTTTTTATTTGCATATCAAAAACAACATCGCCTGTAACTACGACATTCGGTTCAAAACTAACAATTTCAAAATCTTCAATATTTTCATTTTGAACAAAGCTCTCATTTGTACTTTCATTTGCAACTTCTTCTTGCGCAAAAGATAGTGCGAGCAAGATCAGAAAAACAATCCAAAAAACAACTAGTTTCTTCATTTTGATTAATTTTAAATCAGATGGTTCCCTTTACTTTAAGCTCATTTATAAATTTAACCATTTAAAAATAACAGTTAACTTTATATAGTGGTACCAATAACAAAGAACGCGCTTATAAAGCGTAAGATGGCAATTTTAAGGCTTATTGTGTGCTATTTTACCGCACTTCTAAGAAGTATGTTATCACTAATAAGTAATTACAAAACGAAAGATTTATATATAAGAAGAATTGTAAATTATTGCAATGGATAAAAAATGGATAAAAAAATAGAAGATTTGATAAAAGACTGGAGTTTTGAAGGTATAAATAGTGTGATTTCTAAACTTGAAAAGTCGAAAGAAAACGATAATCTTGTAATTGAATTAATTCAGCTTATTAAAAATTATGAAAAGATGGCTTCAGATATGATTGAAAAATACAAGAAAGATATAAAATGTATGGAACAGCAACTTAAAGAAAAGCGCCTTTCAGAAGAATTTGAAAAAAATATGTATTATGTTCTCAGAGAAAAATACCCTTATCTTTTAAAGCAAGAATATAATGGAGTTGGAAGTCTCTTGCCTTTAATAGAGTATCTAGAAAAAAGCCACGAAGAATCATTTATAGACCCATTGACAAGACTAAACAACAGACGATTCTTTGATGATAGATTAATAAAAGACATCGATAGAGTGAATAGTGGCAAAATACCTGCGCTTTCTTTGGCAATTTATGATGTAGATAATTTCAAGAAAATAAATGACCTACATGGGCATTTAGTTGGAGATAGGATTCTTGTAGAAATAGCGCAAATAGCTAAGGAAATATTGCCTGAAAAATACAACATTTCAAGATACGGTGGAGAGGAATTCGCAATAATCATGCCTGACCCAATATACAACAAACCAAAGGAAGATTCAGCGATATATAATCTTGAGAACTTCAGGAATACAGTAGAGAAAAAGTTAGTTTCAAACAACCATAATATGCCTGAAAAAGTGACAATCACAATAGGCGTTGCAGATTATAAAAAAGGTAACAGCAAAGACGACCTGATAAAAGCTGCTGATGACGCTTTATATTCTGGAAAGAAAAACGGCAAAAATCAAATTGTAGTAAAAGATGACCGATTAAACAAATTAAGCACACCTACTAAAACAAAACTAACGTTACTGGATAAATTAAAAGCAGTATATAAAATTATGTTCTCTTAATAGTAGTAAATTATAGAAATATTTATATACTTGTATATACTAACAATTTTTATGTCATGCACAATTGACGGAATATTAAGCAGATTTGACTTGCCTGCATTCGTTTCAGAAAGCCTTAAAACCGATGTTCCTAGAATAAAAAGTCAAGACCACATATTGTGTGTTTTTGGTATTGAATCAGAGTCAAACTTAAAAGATAAAAAAGAAGTTCTTGAAAAGTTGCTTTCAATGAGTTTTGATTATAGGACTCTTATTGATGATCGCCATTTTATAGGTTTGTTTGAAACAGAAAAAAGCGCTGATGTAAATAAGATTGCGTATGACTGTAGACAAGAATTGCTGCCTTTTTTCAATAAACTTTATACATGTAGCTTTGTGACTTATAGTTCTAGCTTTGATGAAATAAAAAAAGGAATTAATGAATGCATCCAAAAGTCAAAAGAACAAGGTACGCATTTTCACAAATATTAATTTAATTAGTTATGGTTTAGTTGTTTTGTTTATGTTAAATTGATATTAATTCTTGTAAGCCAATGTGCTCGGAGCTTTTCTTCCTACGCAAGGCCCGTTTTTAACATCAAAACCAACTTTTCTTAGATTATCTCTTACGGTTTTTGCGCAAGAATACGTTGTTAAAAGGCCTTTGTTCATCACATTATAGATGTCCTTCATAAATTCTTCTGTCCAAAGTTCAGGGCATTTTTTTGTTGAAAAAGGATCAAGAAAAACAAAATCAAATTTATGATTCAGTTTTTTTATTGTTTCTCTCGCATCACCCATTACTAGCTTTATTTTTATTTTTTTGTCTTCATATTCAAGTTTTTCAGCAACATTTTTGATTATTTCAAAAGCTTTTGAATATTTTTTATCCATGTTTATAGTTTTAATCAGCTTAAGAATATTGAAGTCATTTTCCAAAGCAACAATGGAAATATTCAGATTATTTTCAATAGCAAAGTGAACAGCAGCCAGAGAATTATAACCAATCCCGAAGCAAATGTCCAGTACTGCACAACCATCGAATAGCCGCGATGGCCTAACATACTTTTCAAAAGCCTCCTGTAAAGCGCCTGCGGTGGAATGATAATGCTCTTGGTATTTTTCGTTGTAGAATGTTTCTGAGCCATCTTTTGTAATCACCTTTTTCATCTTTGCAGTCGCAGTTTAAAAGCATATTTAAAACTATCTGTCAGCTCAGCATATTTATCTTTTATTTCTGATATTTTTTTAAGAGTTATAAATTCCTTAAAATTGTCAACTTTCTCAAAATCCCATCTTCTTTCAGATATGTATATTCCTGATAAGCCTATTTCTAATGCGTGCTCTATGTCTGATTTAAAGGAGTTACCGACAGAAAAAACATTTTTTAAAGTAGGAATTTTTTCCGAATCAAGAACCCTTTGGAAATAAAATGCACTTTTGTCATCAACAATATAAGTGCTGTTGCCGAACCATCTTTCAAGCTTCTTATCCTTTATTTTTTTAGACTGTATTTCTTTATCGCCTTTTGTTAAAAGGATTAATTTATCTTTCTTGTATTTTAAGAAATCCAAAACATTTTCAGCACCTTCTTTGAAAGGAGATTCGCTGCTAAAAACCGTTTTGCCTATTTCGTAAGCTTCTTTTTTTGCAGCACGAGGGCATCCTGGAAAATAGCTTTCATACACTTTTGCACAAGCAGAAGGAAATCTCTTTTGGCTAAACTTGTTCTTTTTTGCTCTGTTTATAATCTCCATGTCTATTTTATATATCATTTCAGCAATACTTAATGCTTTTTGTGCTTCATTTTGTTTTAAATTATACATGAAATCTTCAAAACCTAACTTCAATTCAAGAACATCTTTTTTTACTTCTTTTACTTTTTCAATCTCTTCTTCCAAATTTGTAAATCCGTTATTTTTTCTTTTTTCTAATATTTTCAATATCAAAGTTGCAGCAGCATTAGAATAGTTATGCGCATTTGAAATTAAAGTATCATCAAGATCATAAATCCAAGTTATTCCTGCCATTCACTTTTCAGAACATAGTTTATATTTAAACTTTGCCTTCGTCAATAATCAGTGATTAATCAAACTTTTTTATGCTCATCTGGCCTTTTCGCTTTGTTTCTTTTACTGCAATGTCTTTTTCTTTCACTTTCTCGCCAACCTGCTCTTTTATATTTATTGCAACTTTTTTGCCAATCAGATATGCAAGTGTGGAAATATCTGTTTTTTTCACATCGCTGATGTCTTTTATTCCATTGTTAAAAAGAATCCTTGCCCTTACTCTGCCTATGTTTTTGAGTTTTATTAAAGGCATGAGCTCTTCTTTTATGCCGTGCTGAACCCTTAACCTTATTTTCATTATTTCTTTAAGCAGGTTTTGGGATTTCGTCAGTTTCGCGAGTTCTTCTATAGAATAAAACAGCCAGTCAGCAATTTCAAGTTTTGCTCTTATTTCTCCCGGCCTTATATTATAATGCTCAAGGAGAAATTCCTCGTCTTTTTCATTTATCCAGTCTTCAAAAAACAAAGATGTTTTTATCGAATTCATGAAATCATCATACATCGGATCGTATAAAGAAGGTTCGAGCATGAGCAAATTTGAGCTGAATTCATTTAGCTTTTCAGAAATATCGTCAAATTCTTTCTGCTTGACCCTCAGCAAAGGTCTCATTTCCAGAGTATTTGAAATCAGCTGCAAGAAAGATATCGGTTTTAGTGTAACACGCTGAGCTCTATCCAGTCCTTCGATTAATTCATGAGCAGTCAGAGGATCGATGTAGAGCTCAGCAACCCTTTGGCCAATCAAAGTTGCCCTTAATTTATCTTCTGCAATGTCTGCTGCCGATTCAAAATCAGGCCCTCTTTTTTCTATAAAGTTCCATTCCTCCAAAAGATGCAGCATCTTGTCAATTGTGTCCTCAAGCTTTTCAATATCTTCAAACTGGTAAGCCCAGAATGTTTTTGAAAAAAATTTCATCAATTCAGACCTTGTTCTTACAAATTTTGTCGCAATAAGGCTTAATATATAAGTTCTTAAAACAGGCTCAACAGCAAGCTTTGAGTGGATATCTTCCGGTTCGCCTTCAATATATTTTTCCCATATCTCTTGTTTTTCAGCATTAGATCCTGCAATCACAATCGCTTGACCTTCTGCATCATATTTTGGTCTTCCGGCTCTGCCAGCCATCTGCATATATTCCAAAACCTGTATTCCCTGTAAACCTCTGGTTCCGTATCTCCTTAGGTCTCGTATTATTGATCTGAAAGCAGGCATATCAATTCCGGCAGCCAAAGTTGGTGTGCAACAGATTATTTTTATTGTTCCGTTCTTAAAATTATCCTCTATTAAATCCCTTTGTTTGTGAGTTAGCCCGGCATGATGAAAAGCGATACCATGTTTTATGCAGTAAGCAAGCCTTTCACATTGTTTTGTCGGCCTTGGAAGCACATGCAGAATTTGTTCAGATAATTCTAAAAATTCATTAATCTGATTTGTTTTTGTTTTCTTAAAATAATCTGCAATCGTTTCTGCTGTTTTTTCAGCAGATGCTTTTGTGTTAACAAAAACTAAAGCTTGTTTGTTTTTTTCAACAGTGTCTAAAACAATATTAAGAACAGGGTCTTTTGTTTGTTGTTTTATTATTATATTTTTCATGATTGAAAGTGGGCCTGCCGTGATTTGAACACGGGACCGCACGATATCTGAATTATTTATCAGTCGTGTGCTCCATTGCCCACGTTCCCGTTTCCATAAACGAGGTGCGTCCAGGCTAAGCTACAGGCCCGAAAATAAAAAGCGCCTCCAGGCAGACTCGAACTGCCGACCCCATGATTTCTACAAAGCGAACGACTTTATATTCGCCACGTAACAGTCATGTGCTCTACCTGCTGAGCTATGGAGGCAATGTTTTTTTGGTTAGAAACGACATTTATAAACGTTTCGTTAGAAATTAAAAGCAAAAAGGGCTAAAACAATAATTAAAAAAGCAATATTTTTCAGCAAAATCTGATGGTGTTTCTCACTCCTTAAAGCACCAACCGCAACACCATAGATGAAGACTGCTGATGCAGCTGAGTCAAAGAAAGATGTTTTGCTGGCAAAATAAAAAATAAATGCAAGCACAGCATAAACAAATTCGCTTTTTTCTATTAGCCAAGACTTATTTTTCACTTTTTCGAGCTCTTCTTTCGCGAATTTTTTAATAATAAACCCTCCAAAAAGTCCAAGATAACAGGCAAGTGCAGCAAGCATCATCTTGAAAACCTCGAATGGCCGATATGTATGAGCAAATCAACATCAAGCTGAGGAATGTCGCATGCTCCAAAACAAGAATCAGCCCAGATCAAAACTTTGGCATTTGTGTTTTTCTTTATGAAATCAACAACTTCTTTAACTTTTGGCCTTAGGCCTTCTGCCATCTGTATGCAGACTGTCTTAGCTTTTAGTCTTTTTATCTCAGCAACAGCTTTGTCAAGTTCTAAATCACATTCCATAACAAAAAGAATAAAGAATTAGTTTTTAAATGTTTAGTTTACATCAAAAATATCTCATCAAGATCAGAATCTGAAACAACCTTTCTGTTTAATACGTTTCTGAAAGTCTTGTTCTTTTTTTCCTCAATCTCGCTTAAAATATTTCTTTCATCTTCAAAGTCTTCGAAAAAGTCCATTTTTGTTCCTCCTTAATTTAATGAAAAAGTTATTTTTCTTTTAAATTCGATGTTTTGTTCATCGTCTATGTCGTCTTTAATTTTTTTGAAGTCATCATTTCTGATTAGATTTTTGTTTATTTTGTCATAAGCACATTTTATAAAATTGTAAACATTGTATTTATCAGTTTCAAATTTTATGCCTATACTGCTGTCCAGTATTTTTTTAATCTTAAGATAGTTTGTTTTCTTCTCATAATTCTCCATTTTTGTCAGCCTCTTTGCCTTTGTATGGAAACTGAAAAGCATATACTCTTACTATTTTATCTGTTTTAGGATTATAGACAATGCCTGTTTTTTCTCCTGGTATCCCGTAAACTGGCAGATTTTCGCCTTTAAATATAAACTTTCTTCCAGTATCTTCAAATCCCATTTCTATTATTTGCTGAAGTTTAGGTTTAATATCGTCTGCCATGTTACTACTATTTAGTGAATAACTTATATTTAAGCTTTTCGTTCGATATATTTAAGGCTTAGAGATGGCTTATTTGCCTATACAGAAGTCTATTAAAGCCTTATTTACGACAATTATACGGTCTGATTTGCACATGTATAAATCATCAGCAATTTCATTAGAATCGTATGCTTGACAACCTATTGAATTGCTTAAAGACGCACAGCATTTTGCTATATCTGATTGTGGGATGAGCTTTTCATCTATTTGTTCATAGCAAATCTTTGCCTTTTCCTTGATTTCTAATGCCGTAAAAGCATTTATGCTTCCACTGTATTTTATGGTATATATCACTAGACCTAAAAAAATAAATGCAACGAAAATGCTTGCAAACCAGACTGATTTATGCGCGCTCATTTTTTTCCTTGTTCAACATCCTGTTTACGTTTTCTTTTGGTATGTTGTCCGTTGCAAAAAAGAATTCTTTCAGCTTTGCTTTCAATCTGTTGTCTTTGTACTCCTCGCCAATCATAAATGCTGCTAGTTTTTTATATTCTATTGAAATATCTCTTTTCGGAGAATGCAATACTGCTGGCTTGGTTTCTGCCAGTGCTTCAAGAACTTTTATGTCTTCAGGAAGCACAGCAAGAACGGGCAACCCTGTTGTTTCTTCAATGTCTTCTGTGCTTAACTCAAATTTTTTGCCTCTCTTCTTATTTATTATTATGCCTTTGATCGGAGTTTTTCTTTCTTTTGCAATCTTGACAGCATTCATTGTGCAGCTTAGTGTAGGATAGTCAGGAGTTGTTACAACATAAAGCTCATCAGAAGCAATCATTGTAGCCAATATCTCTTCGTTAAGTGTTGGAGACGAGTCAACGAGAATAACGTCATAGTGCTTCTTTACCTGCGCTAGTCTGTTCGTCAATTTGAAAGGGTTTATTTTTTTATAAACTAAAGACGAAGGAACAATATGGAAGCCATGCTCATGCAGCTGTATTGCTTCCTGCATTGTCGCTTTGTTATCCATGACATCATGCAAAGTCTTGTCAGGATCGACTATGCCGAGATGCAACCCGAGATTTGGTGCAGAAAAATTTGCATCAACAAGTAAAACCTTTTTTTTGAAATCATTTGCAAGAACAGCACCTAGATTAGAGACAGTTGTTGTCTTGCCAACCCCTCCTTTTATTGATATTATGCCTACAACCTTGCTCATATATTATACACCTCTTTCAGTTTATTTAAAATTTTCCTCTTTTTAGTGTCTTTTACTTCAACCAAAGGAACATCCTTTTTGATTTTTTCTTTTATCTTTTTATATGTTTTAGCCTTTTCCATCTCTTCTTTTAGAATCTGTTCTCGTTCTTCAACATTCTTTGATTTTTTTATTATTCTGAACAGATTCGAGCTCTGCCTAACTGCAGCCATTCCAACTTTTTTCTCTATGCGCATTTTTTCATTATCTATTTTTTCTTTAATGTTATTTTCTTTTTCTACAATTTGTTTTTCAATTTCTTTCAAAGCACGTCTTTGTTTTTCTATATTCTTTGTTTCTTTAGCTAGACTTTCTGATTTTGCTATTTCCTTATCTCTTACCAATATTTTTTCTTCTTTTCTAATTAATTTGCGCTCCTTCTCTAGTTTTGACATTAATTGGCTCAGTTTTCTTCTTGTTCCGATATATCTTGCCAAATCTCTTCTGAAAACATCTGCTGGAGTTTTTGGAATAGCAGCATATATTTTATAACTAACTATTGAAACTACAATTATCATCATTAAAGTAATTGCTAGTTTGTGGGTTATGTTTCTTAATTTATCAAGCATGCTTTCCAACTCTAGCTTTTTAGGTTTTTCAACAACTGGTTTTTTAGGTTCAACCGCTGTAAACTCTTTTTCAGTTATGTTCTCTTCCTTAGTTACAATCTCTTCTTTTATTGATGGTGTACAATATCTGTACATATCAGGCCTTAACAAATATGTTCCGCAGTTGTTTAATTCAATGCATTCTCTTATCTGCAAGCCATTTGCAGAACATTCTGACCATTCTGTACAGTTCCATTTCTCAGCACATATTGGTTTGCTTTTCCCTCCTCCGCCTGTTGTTGGCGTCGTTGGCTGAGCAGTTGTGAAGTTTCTCGGACCTGTTGTATTGCAATTCCCGCTTATATCGCAGCTTGTTACATTGTAATAGTATAATGTTCCGTTCGTCAAGCTAGATAGTGTTAAGTCATGGTTTGTTGTGAATGTCAATTGAGTCACAAAATTGCTTAAAGCAAGAGTTGTTCCGTATCTTACTGTTCCGTTTGCAGCTTCATTAGTGCTCCACGTTACATGAGCGCTGTTTGTTGTTATCGAACTTGCAGTCACAGAGCTTATTGTTGGAGGAGTTGTATCTGGAATTGTATTAACAACTGTTGTAAAGTTATATGTTCCGCTGCTGTTGCAGTTGTTGTATAAGTCACAACTTGTTACGTTGTAGTAATATGTCTTGTTTGCCTGTAGATTTGTCAATAATACTGTCTGTGATGTTGTGAATGTCGCGTTATATCCAAAATTACCTAATGCTGTTGTTGTTCCATATTGAACAGTTGCATTTGCTGCTTCATCTGTTATCCAAGTTATAATCGCTGTTTCATTTGTTATTGTTCCGTTCGTAACTGCTGAAATAATTGGAGGCGTTGTGTCTCCTCCGTAACTTGTATTTACATTGAATATTACGCTGTCTGTTCCAATCCTGTTGGATGTATCATTTGCATAAGCATAAAGTGTTATTGTTGAATTGTCTGTGAAATCTACATAAGTTGGTCCTGTGTAGCTCATATTTGTTCCATTCCAGTCAAACCAAATCTTATCTACATCAACATTATCGGTTGCAGTAATATTTACAAGTATGCTTGTGTAGTTGTATGTTGTTGCCAATGGGTTGATTATTGTT
>FWPV01009152.1_pt1 | contig 16851 bp, 12 predicted proteins | sample 2228371 | NCBI WGS metagenome assembly FWPV01 (sample SAMEA103939776, study PRJEB20133) | metagenome | reverse complement strand
TCAAAATCTTGGAGGATGGATCACCTTTGGCCGTTTGTAGAACAGAGGGATCGGGTTTCAACGAAACAGGTTCCATCAGATGGAGAAAGAAGAGGATCACCTCTTTGGGTGGTTGACCGAAAATGGTGTGGATGGCCTCTGAATAGACCTCCACCTGTGGTTTGTAATGTTCAACCCTTGAATTCAAATCCTTTTTCTCCACCTGGTCGGTCTTAAAATCGAGAACCACCAATCCGCCATCCTCTTCAAAAACCACATCCATCACTCCTTCAAAAAGCATCCCATTATTCTTATAAGTAAAAGGAACCTCTTTCTGGTAATCCCCCGACTGGATGACCCTCTGAAGAAGAGCAGAACCGAGCGCCTCCTTCACTATCTTCCCTGCCCTTTTGATCATGGACTCTGATGCCCCGAGTTCCTTTCCTTCTATCTCTGCCATCTTTTCAAGCAAATCAGGCCTGCTCCAGTCCATCTTCTCAAAAAGGCGATGCACCAGTTTTCCAAAAATTGCTCCCTCACCCCAGGGCAGAGAAGAGACCTCCCACTCCTCATCCTTCTCATATTCTCTTACCTTTTCTGTGGCTGTGGTCATCGGACGTCCCATTTTTGATTCCCTTGTCGATTTCTCCTGCCTCTCTTTCCATTTTTCTCTTTCCAAAAGGCATAATCTTGCCTCTTTTCCTCCTCCCTTCTCAATATCGAGTGGAAAACGGAATGGAGGCTTTTCTTCAGGTATCAGTTCAAGCTGATTCGTATCATAGAACATCCAGCCTTTCTCCCACTTTCCGAATGAGACTTGTTCGAATGTCTTCAAATAGGGTTGGAGGTCTGCCAAAAAACTATTTTTAGGAACCTCCTTTTTCCCATTCTTCTCCTTCACCCAGAAGACCGGAAGGACCAGAAAGTCCCTTGCCCTGGTCATTCCTACATAGAGAAGACGCCTCTCCTCTGCGATGGCCCGTTTCTCTTCCCATTCTATTAATGCTTTGAAATTTCTTGTCCAAAACTGACTCTTTTGATCTCCTGCATTGATGGCGATCCGGCACCCACTCCGGTCAACGATAAATTTCTCATGCACATTCTCTCTTCTAGCAAGGTCCGTCAGGATGACCATCGGAAATTCCAGCCCCTTCGCCCTGTGGATCGTCATCAACCGCACAAAATTGTCTCCCCGCTCGAGGGTCGGAGGTTCTTCCTCTTCGGCACCTTCTTCCTCTCTCTCAGAAAGCCACCGCACAAACCCTCTGAAGCTTAACATCCCCCGCTCATCCAATGCACGTGCCATATCTCCTATCTTTAAAAGATTGGCAACCCTCTGTTCTCCCTGCGGCCTCATGAGAAAGAGCACCAATCCACTCGTCGCTTCGTAAAGTCTCTTCAGTAGTGTAGACACCCTCACCTCATTTTTGATCTCATAGAGTTCTCGAAAAAGGCGAAAAGGTTGTTCGAGGGGAGTGCCTGAAGCCTCTTCCATGTAATTCATCCTGCCTCCTTTTGCGTGATACAGGAAAAGCTCCTCATCAGAAATTCCAAAAAAGGGAGACCGAAGGGCTGCCACCAGGGCAACGCTGTCCAGGGGATTGTCTATAGCCTGGAGAACCGTCAGGAGTTGACCAACCTCCTGACGTCTGTAGAAATGTTTTCCACCACCCACCCGGTAATCCACTCCAAAGTCCCTCAAGGACTCTTCAAGGAAAGTTAATGGGGTATAGGTTCGCATCAGAATAGCAATGTCTTTGAATAGGATTTTGCGTAAACACCGATCCTCATCATCCCACACCTGCCATTTTCCCTCCTCCACTACCCGCTGGATAAAAGCGGCAATGCATCGTGATTCCCATAAGCGGCATGCATTTTGGTTCGTCAGGGCCACCTCTTTTTTGAGAGGGGGATAGAGGAGGACTGTTCCATGTTTTTTCGGAATCGTCTCATCATCCCTACCCAAATGAAGTGGTACATATCCGGGCTGATACAGACCATCCTCCGGTGTTTGAATCAGATGAGAAAAGATCTGATTGACAACGTCGATCAAAGAGGAGGCACATCGAAAATTCTGAGAAATCGAAAGCAATCTCTTCTCTCCCATTTTCGCCTTGGCCTCTTCGTAAATCTCGATGTCCGCCCGACGGAATCGATAGATGCTCTGTTTGGGGTCACCCACCAGAAAGAGTCGTTTCGGTGCAATCCGAACATCCTTCCACTCCCTGGCCTCTCCTCGCTCCGCTTCAGATAGAAAGAAAGCGATCTCGGCCTGGAGGGGGTCGGTATCCTGAAATTCATCCACCAGCAAAAACCTGTAACGGTCCTGGAAATATCTCCGAACCGATAAATGCTCCTTGAGCATCTTCCGTGCATGAAGCAGGAGGTCCTGAAAATCAAGGAAGTTTCGTTCCTGTTTGGTCTTCTCGTAAGCCTGGATGTAGCCGGTTAAACAATGGGCTAAATCCGTCATGGTGGATTCGATGATGAAAGCCCTGACTTCATCGAGATGTTTTGAGAGTGCCTGGAAGTGTTCCTTCACGGTTTTGAGCTGCTGGGGTGGTTTCCAGTTCTTCTGGTTTCCTTTATTTGTAAATTTCTTCCGAAATTCTTTCACAATAAATCTCTCTTGATCCTCCCTTTCGACAAGGGACTCAAGTTTTGCGAGTTTTTCGTTTAATTCAAGGATGGTCAGCAGGCCTTCGTCTTGAGGGTTGATGCAAAATGCTCTCAATTGGTTGAACGAGATCACCCTCTCTCGAAAAGTCTTGAGGAATCGGCTGTATGTGTTTTTAAGTTCATCAGGAGATGGTGAAGAGGGAAGCCACGCCAGGACATCACGGTTATTCAGCATGGACTGGCTCATTTTGTAAATCTGATCCTGCTTCAATCCCAAAAGCAATGACCGGCGCAGGACAGGGTCATCTTCATCCATCTTCTTTTCAAACCACTCTTCCCACACCTCTTTCTGCACCATTTGAGCCATCAGATCATCTGCCACTTCAAAATTGGGGTCAAGGCCTGCTTCCACTGGCCGCTCCCTTAAGAGAGAGCCACAGAAGGAGTGAATCGTTGTCACCTGCATTCGCTCTAAATCAGAAATCGCCTTCGCTATACGCTGGTGCTTCGAAGGATCGGACTCCTCTGTCAGGGATTTCTCCAGTTCCTGGCGCAGCTTTACCTTCAATTCAGCTGCCGCCTTTTCGGTAAATGTGATGGCGACCACCTCTTCCAGTTGCGCCTCTTTCTCTTTGATCAGATTGACGATGCGACTTACAAGAAGGGTGGTCTTTCCTGTTCCTGCTGCCGCTTCCACCATATAACTTTGCGAGAGATCCTGAGTTGCTTTTTGACGCTGTTCCTGGTCTATCAGCACTTTCTCTGATTTCATTCCTCACCCTCTTCAGCCTCTTCACGCTTTTTTGTGACCATCTCTAAATACCGCTTCACCTTTGGATCCCTTGACTTACGATCAAAGAGTATTGATGCCCAGGTCCCGCAAATGGTTCTGAAATCACAAGACCGGTAGCGACAACCCAGGCCGTCCGGATAAGGAATAAAAATTCCCTCTTCAATACCCTCTGAAATGGTCTGGAGAATCTCCTGAAGTTCCGATTCTTTCTCATCCAGCTGGGAGGCTTCGAAGCAAACCGTTTTTTGCTCCTTGAGAAAACAATATTCAGCAGATTCAACCTGAATTCCCTTATGGAGTGGCTGGAGCAACTGCCTCACTGCATAAAGATAGAGTGGAAGTTGGAGGGTGGTTCCGCCCTGGAATTCATTCTCTTTGGCTGTGACTTTTCCTGTTTTATAATCCCTTATGCGTGCCTTCTTGCCATCTCTGGTCAGGTCAATCCGATCAATCCTCCCCCGTAAGTTGATCGTTCTTTCTGCCAATTTAAAAGGAATGGGATCTTCTGTGGAGATCTCGCTCTCCTGACCGCCATGACTTCGCATGCCATAACGAACCTCAAAATAGGCAGGAATAAACTCAGAATCGTTAAGCTCTTTATCAAAGAACTCTTTTAACATGTCCAAAATTTCCCTCTTGGCAACTTCCCAGAGTGCCGGATAGCCGGTGATCCCCATCTTTTCAAATGCGTCAAACCTCTTCCTGGCAATCTCGTTGAGTTTGGGAAGATCTTCTGAATTTAATTGGAAAGCCCTCCCCTTCTCTCTTTTGAGATCTGTGTAAAATTGCCAGAGGATCTCATGAACAAGTTTTCCCTTATCGGGGGGAGAGAGGGTTGTTTCTCTTTCGGGTTCTGTGAATGCCTCGATCCCCATGATCTTGCTTAATAAATATTGGTAAGGACAGGTGGCATAGGTTTCAAGCCAGGTCGGGGAAATACTCTTTTCGTAAAGAGAATAGCAATTCCGTAAGATGTCGAGGGCCTCCTTAGATCCCAGAACACCATCATAGGTTGTAAATCCCCTCTTTCCCCATCGAGAGGATTCAAGCACCAACCCCTTTGTAAAAAATGGAGAAGCATCCTTTAAATAGAGAAGGGCCTCTGGTTTTTCCGATGTCAGATTCTTTTGTCCTTGGGCGATATCGTATTCCAGCAGGTCCAGGGCTTCTTCGGGGGAGAGGGTGGCCATTCTCGATAAAGGGATACGGTCAAAGTTTTCAAACCTTTCGAACCGATTGAAATCCACGCTCTTTCCTGTAAGGGCCTCGACAGAGGCAAGAAGAAAAGAGGAAGGTAATCGTTCTTTTCCCGTGCCGATCTCGATACGCGGAAAACTGAGGATCAAACGCTTTTTCGCAGCGCCGACCGTCAGCCGGAAAAGAAGCCTTTCTTCATCCAGTCTTCCTTCTGCCTTCAGGGGCAGTGGCCCATTCTCACGTCCACTCAGGAAACGGTTGATCTCCTTCCGTTCTCGATCTAAAAGAATGGCATCCTGGCGTATCAGAGGAGGAAACGATTTTTCAACCATGCCTGGAAGGATCACCATTTGAAAAGGAACACCGCGAGCGGCCATCAGATGAACCAGAACGGGACCATTCCGCTGAAACTTTCCAAGAAGTCTTCTTTCTTCGTGAAGCACTTCGTTAACCAATCGAATGAAATCGGACTGGGATGGCTCAAGGCCAAGCCCATCCAAATCAGAAAGCCTTTTGATTGCCTGCTTCACAAGAAGACCATCGTCGTCCATGACGATCAAGTCTTCATAAGCCTGGAGCAAGGCTTCTACCTTTTCATTCCATCTCTTTGCCCTGAGGATGTGATGAAGGTTACCGAACAATTTCTGTGTAAATAGGGTTAACTGATTTAGGGCGACGATATCCTCTGGATGAAACCTTCTCGTTCCTTCGTCCTCTTCCTCATTCTCTTTCTCCATCAACGCACTCTCTTGTAGCCTGCGAAGCCTCTCTTCCCACTCCTTCTCTCCCTGAACAATACCCGCCTTGATCGAGATGGCCTCCCAGCGGGAGTGATTGACCCTGGAACTTTTTTCCGAGGAGAACAGATCTGTTCGCAACTTCGCAAAGGTGACAAATTCCATCACAGAGGATCTCGAAAATTGATGCTGGATGATATTTAAGATCAGCAGGAGACTTCGACCAGCTCTTGTGTGCCCTAGAGGGACACCTTCCCTGAAGTAGGGTTCCATTTTCAGACTTTCAAATTCCTCCCTGAACAGAGTGGCATATTCTTCAGGAGTCCTGAGGAGGATCCCGATCTCATGGAGAGGGATTCCCTCTTTCTGTGACGATTGAATGGCCTTTCGGATCAGTTCACGAACCTCTCTGGGTTCGCCAGGAGCGGATAGGATTTCTATTTCTTTGCCAAGACTTTCTATGCCTTTCCCTCCACTAAAAATATGTTGACATAAATGTTCAATGGGAGGGACACGGGTCCGGGCCACTTTGCTGTCGCATGAGACTTCTTTAAACTTCATCTCCCTTAGCCAATTTAAGGTGGGTTTGACAAATTCAAAAGCAGGGGTTGGTTCATAAGGGAGAAAGGTTGTCGTTTCCTTCTCGCCAAAACAGGTCTTGAGGAAGCGCCTCTGTGCAGCATTGAAATCGTAAAAACCATAGACCAAAATCTTCGGTGTTTCCTGGAGGCAAGAGAAATTCTTGACCCACTGATTTGCAGAAACCATCAGGTCTGGCTCATCGTAATATTTGAGAGATTGAATCCGTTCCTCATACCCTTTCCAGATTTTGACAAAATCTTTCAATTTACTGATGTGGATTTTTTTCGATATCCTGCTATCGTGAAGGGAGCGCTCAAACTCATCTGGCGAAAGGCACGCATCCTTTAGGTCCTTAATGGTTGCAAGGGCAGCCCGATGGAATCCCGGACGATTGCCAATCTCTTTAAAATAAAAATCCTGATCCCTTTTGGCCAGGTTTTCAGTAATATTTCCAATGATTAACTCGTCCGCATATTCGGGTATTTCGTTCTTGCCTTGAGCAAGTAGATGGGGGGTGCTGATCTCCCTTGCACACTCCTCTAATGTCTTGAACCGCAGATTAAAATGCGAAACTCCTTGTTCCGCAAGGAGTCGGCGAAGATGAAGTCCCAGGAGCTTCGATGAAACAAGAATGAGAAGTGGAGAAAATGGGTCTTTGGTTTTTGTTGATCTGATTTCTTTAACAAAGGAGGACTCAAGAATTGGAAAATCCCCTGTTACCAGAAATCGCTCTTTCCCATTCACCTCTTCCATGATGTCCCCACCAAAATGTTTTTTATTTTCATCTATTTTATGTCCTTAACCAAAAGGATGCAACCCGTTCTTTTTTCAAACCCCGCACCATCCATATTGCACGATTGACATTTTAAAGCAAGACCTCCCCCATAAAGTGTCCTATGTTCACAGCCACCGAAAAGCCTAATGACTTGTTCATCCCGAACAAACTTACACCAACAATACCAATACCGCATCATTCCGAGGAGTGAAGTGATGGAGCAATCTCAAGCCAATTCGAGATTGCGGCACCCTTCGGTCTCGCAATGACTGTAACAATAATGATTCAGCGTTTATTATTTTGGAGAAACGGAAATTCTTGGTGGGTCTTTTTGGAATTTAAAGGGAAATTTGCATTTAAAAGACTTCCAGATAACCCCTGGCTTTCAAGTCTGGGGATGAAGGATATCCAGAGCGAAGCAAAGTAGTCAGCCAGGGATAGTGAGCACAGAAGAAACCCTAACTTTCAGGCAAGGGAGTTTCATTTTTAACAAATTGCAATATTGAAAGCCTGCTCCCAAAGCCCAAACGGACCACCTATTTTGGAGAAGACTGCCCACTGGAGACTCCTCCAACGCACATCTTTGCAGCAGATGAAAAATACAAGCTCGGGGTGAGCGATTTCCGGCGCATCAACATCATCAAATGAGGCTGGATGGAAAATGCTCTTATATAGAATCGGATGAATTCATCGGTTGGGCGGCCTGTCAAACCTGACAACAGAAAATCCCATCGCTTTTGCCCCCTCTATCATCACATGATCAGCAGTGGCAAGAGTCTCTGCCTGAATCTCTCTTGCAATCATCAGGTGCAGTGCATCGAGGGTCCGAATGGGCAGTTCAGGATGAACGGATATAAGATTGACCGCACCTTTAGCCAGGCCCTCTGGTAAGGGGTGGCAGATCAGATATTTTTGGCGAATATCTTCTTCAAAGGTAGCAAAGATTTTAATTTCTGTTTGCGTATCAATATATTTCTCCCTCCTTCGCCGACCAAGAAGACTCCGCATCTCAACGATAGTCAGGTCACTTATGTCAACCGGACCTTGCTTTTGGATATAGGTTTCAACGCTGTCGGACCCTGCTTCGTTTAAGTACCATTTTGCCAGAGCACTTGTATCGAAGTAGATAATTTTCCTCATCTTGCGTCCCTTTCTTCACGAATCAATTTCTCACTTCTTTTTCGCATCCGTGGCATTGCCTCCCGCAAATCCCGATGGGAGGGAATAGGCCTTTTTCGACCCACTGGAACCAGGTGGGCAATAGGTTCGCCACGCCGTGTCACCATGACCTCGCCTTCTACCTCCAATAAATGTTCCAGATGGGTTAGAGACTTACGAGCCTCCCGTATTGTGAGTTTCTTCATCGGCAATCCCCTCCTATCTTATCGTGAACGAAGAATGTGCTACATTTAAAAAAAAATGTAGCACATACTTCAATTTTTTACAAGAATGACTTATTATGGAACCAAATCCATCCATTGTTGTCTTTAATATTTAAAAAACTAAAAAGGAGGCAGTTTCCCAGGAAAAGCCAGTCCTCTTCATGACCATCATTTCATTTCTTCTCTCCATCCAGATAGGATATCCTGCACCTTTGACGAGTACCCTCAAAGACCAGCAGGATGTGGCCATTACGATCTATAATTCGAATATCGGGTTGGTGAAAGACACCCGGATCATCGAGCTGAAACCGGGGGTCCATGAATTAAAATTTATGGATGTGGCCGGAAAGATCGATCCTACGACCGTCCACATCAAGTCCCTGACCAGTGGGTCAAGTCTTAATGTCCTGGAGCAGAACTACGAATACGATCTCCTCAGCCCTCAGAAGCTTCTTGAAAAATATGTGGGGCAAAGGATCCATCTCGCCATGATCAACCCTGAAACGAAGAAAGAGGAAATGGTTGAGGCAACGCTCCTCTCCACTCAGGGAGGAAATATCTTCCAGATTGGAGATAAAATCCACATCGGCCATCACGGTCGGATTCTTCTCTCTAAAATCCCTGAAAACCTGATTCCCCAGCCAACGTTGATCTGGTTGTTGGAAAACAGGCTATCCCGTCCCCAGAAGGTGGAGGCGTCTTATCTGACCTCCGGCATCAACTGGAAGGCTAATTATGTGGCAGTTCTTAATCGATTGGACACCATGACGAACCTGTCCGGTTGGGTCACAATTGATAACCGAAGCGGTGCAACTTACCAGAATGCCTTGCTAAAATTGGTGGCGGGCGATATCCATCGCGTTAAGGCAGAAATGGGGATGGATTATGCACGACCCCTGATCGCGGCAAAAGAGGCAAGTCAGCAATTCAAAGAGGAGTCCTTCTTCGAGTATCACCTCTATACCCTCGACCGAAGGACGACGATCAAAGATAACCAGACCAAGCAGATGTCCCTGCTTGATGCCAATCAGGTTCCGATGAAGAAGCTCTTCATCTTTTCAGGCCAACCGCACTACTATTATTCGCGCTATGATCAGAGAACCAATAAACAGAAAGTGGGAGTCTTCCTCGAACTGGAGAACACAGAAAAGAATAACCTCGGACTCCCTCTGCCCAAGGGAACCATCCGGGTTTACAAAGAAGATAAGGATGGAGGCCTCCAGTTCATCGGGGAAGACCGAATTGATCATACCCCCAAGGATGAAAAGATAAAGATGAAAATCGGCGAGGCTTTTGACGTGGTGGGAGAGAGAATCCAGACCGAATATAAACACTTGGGCTGGAATCTTTACGAGGTGGCATTTGAGGTCAGTTTAAGGAACCATAAAAAAGAAGATATCAGAGTCTTAGTGGAAGAGCCGATCCCCGGTGACTGGGAGATGCTTTCAAACACCCATCCCTATGAAAAGCTCCAGTCCAACTTGATCCGGTTTGAAGTGCCTGTTGCCAAGGACAAAGAAGTAAAAGTGAAATACAGAATTCGGTTCAAGTATTAAGGGAGCCCCTAAAAAGGTCTGTTCTACTTTTAACAACCGTGCTATCCCGTCGTTGGCGGGACTCTGGCTTTTTACCCTGCCTACCGGCAGGTAGGCATGACAGGTCTCCCACCCGTTAGAATGCCCTACCCTTCGCTGGGCACACCAAAAATTCAGTCTCACCCCAAATGCCCAATTGCCTCTTCCTCACTTTCACCGGTTCGCACGTTCCAAAACGGTTAATAATCTTCGAAGTGCTCTATTTACCTGCGCTACTGCCAACCAAAGGTCTTCTCCATCCATCCGTTTCAACGCACCCTCTGCCACTTTTGCACTCGCTCGAAGTAAAGTAAGGGCCGCGCTCTGAATAGCAGATCCTCCGTGCATTTGTTCACTTACCCTCACAATCTCCTCAACCTTCTTGATCCACTCCGCGCTCGATTTCGATGCTCTATTGGCCACTTGGACAACGTCGCCTGGTTCGAGTGTGGTAATGATCCTATCGTTTTGTTTAGCGGTCAGGTAGGTCTCGTTCAGATTGGACCGGACACCACTACCAAAAAAGATATTATGGGACCTCAATATACCATCATAAATAATCTTTCCCTTGAACGGTAAGAGCACAGTCTCTACCATAATAGGCAACGGCCGTCCCTGGAAGAGCTCTGACAGGCTATTGTTCAAGCCCACGACACCATAGACTTTTGATGCCTTGCCTATAAAAACGGTATAATTCTTTAAAAAACGAACGATATGGAAAGTGTCAGCAATAAACAGTTTCCATTTACAAATAATTTCTTGCTCATCAGGCGGCAAATGGTCAGGGTTCGAATCAAGATAAGCATCTATCAGTTTCGGGTTTTTCCATAAGGCATCCCGCACCACAGCCTTATCCGAAAGAGACAAAGCAGTATACTCTTGAATAGAATGCACATTTGGTTGGATTTGGAGTTGCTGATTGACGTAAAATTGCACCCCCCACATCAGCTTATAGAATAGGTTTGCGTTTTCCTCTGATAATTTCATCGTCTCACACCATAATAGAGGCTGAAGGGGCAGGTCTCAACATTACACAAGCCCTCCCCCACCCTCAATGTTGGTCTCATGACCCTATTGGAAACCTGGCCTATGTCCCTTACTTTTCTTGGGACGGCACCGAATTTTCTTGCCGAAACCCATAATAAAAAGATTTGCCCTCGTTGGCTTTCCACCTCCGCAAGGACGTCAAAGACAAAAAGAAACCCTGGTCATCAGGCAAGGGAGTTTCATTTTTAAAGAATTGCAATATTGCGAGCCTGACCCCACAGTCCTAACCCCTTACCTTCACTCTTTCACCAGCTAGACGGGTAGATTAGCTTGATGGCGTCTTTGTGGCGCCTTTGCCCAATTATTGCCCAATTGATGCCCAATTTGCCCAATTATTGCCCTTTTTTAAGTCTGTAAAAAGTTCCTCTACCCCTCGTCCCCACTTTTTCAAATAAGTGTTTTTTCACTAAATCTTCTAAATCATTTGTTCCAGTCCGTTTCGATACGCTAAAAAGTTTTTGAAATTCCTGGTTCATAATCTTCTCTTTCTCTTTTACATAAATTACCGCCTTAATTTGACGTTCGTTCAAGCCAAGTTTTTGAAGGTATTCCTCCGTGTAGATATCTTTTCTAAAGATTACTCTGAAGCCCTGATTGACTTCAAACTTTGGCTCAGGAATCCCGGCCTTCGAACAGGCTTTTCTCATCTTATCGATCCCGCTTCCCCACTGCTCTATCAAACCCATGTCATAAAATATCGCACCTATTCCCTTATTTCTAAGGACCGAAGGGTGAGGTTTATAAAGATACTCCACGGTTAAACCCAAGGGCAATCCACCCGGATTCCAGATGACCAAATGATCCTCGTATATCCTTTATCAGAAACGCCAATTAAAATAACACCACCTTTTACCAATTCTATTAATTTCCCAGATATCAAACTCTCGACTCCTTATTATTTTCCCACATATCTCCCCAATAGGCCTGCATTGAGGCTGAAGCATCGGGTCTCAACAAGTCTACCTTACCCTTAATGCTTTCATTATGATCCCGTTGCAAACCTGGCTCACGTCCCTTACTTTTTTGGGATGACACCGAATTTTCTTGCCGAAACCCATAATAAAAAGATTTGCCCTCGTAGGCTGTCTACCTCCGCAAAGACGTCAAACATAAAAAGAAATCCTGGTCATCAGGCAATGGAGTTTGATTTTTAAAGAATTGCAATATTGCAAGCCTGACTCCACAGTCCCTCTGCAATCTCCCTTTAGAAAAGGGAGGTTTTTTTATTATTTCCCCTCCTTTTTAAATACCTTCAATTCCTTCCCCTCTTTTCTAAAGAGGGGTGAGGGGAGATTATCCTATGCTAATGTCAATTCAATTATGAGACTGTTAATATGTCCACCCACGAAGTGTCGATCGTTGTCACCATCGGCTTATAAAAAAGCCCCTGCGGTTTTCCGAAACGGATGATACAGTCATACTGGACCGTTTTTTCAGCCATGATGAGGTCCAGTTTTCCGATCTCTTGACCAACCCCTCCGCATGTGCCGAGGTTGATGATCCGGTCTGGCTGCCACCGGTCGATTGCAAACTGGCAGGCAGTCGCGGACCTGGTTTTTGTATCCCCGCTCTGGTAGAAAATTCCTTCGTGACCATTGAAAGGTTGTTCAAAATACTGGCCGAAGGGTTGGAGACGTAGCCCTTCTGCCTTGATTCCTAATATCTCCATCAGGCTATTCCATTCATGTGTTGAACAAATCTGTAAAGCGAGTCTCATGGTGGCTCCTTTAAATCGCAATCTGAATCGGAATAATGGTTCCTCCCTCCAATAGCGACTCTGCTGGAATACTGGAGGGAGGAGTCTTTTAAGGTTCTATAAGCGTATCATGCTTTATAAATTTCCCCGTTTGTGAGAGATGCCAGATCTCATCGTTAATTCTTAAAGCAAAAGGGGAATCCTCGTTGGTTTTCAGTATTCTGGCGATCTTCTCAGACGTCAGTTCGCTGAAAGAGATGCTTACAGTTGCCGATGATACCAGGTTAAGCCCCGAGACTCTGATAGCCTCAGACAGGGATTGATAGGGGCCCTGTGGTTCATCGAAACTCCAACCCACTGCATATCTGTCTCTCCACTTGTAAATGAATTCGTCATCTGCCCCCGCACCGGGCGCACCGCTATCCCAGAACACACTGTAGACAATCTTTCCAAATCGAATGATTTTCCGAGGATCGATCTTATCATCTGCTCGGTTCCCCTCGGTTTTCCACGAAATCTTCTGTTTGTTGGCTATTTTCGCATTCCCTTTTCGGTCTGTCGTGCTTCTCATTTTAGTCCTCCTTATCATAGCATGCGTATTTTAGGTTACCTGCTGCTCGCTAATCTTAAAGTGGGCTGTTTGCAGGTATGCTTAAAACTCACGAAACCCGGGTAATGCCAGATTCTCCCGTCTCTGGGGTTGTAATAGTTTGAATTCAGTTTTCGTTCGGCAAGCAGCTCCCCGCACCCGGCGCACCGGTTGTCATTCTGACAAACGCAGTGAACCTGGACAACCAATTCACCGAAATCGAGGATTGAATCGAGACACTCCCCTCGCCATTCCCCGCAACGAGGACAGGGAAGAAGCCCTTTTGGAACACCGTTTTTCTGGAGACCGCGAAGTTCCTCTGCTTCTTCAGGGGTTGGTTTTCTTCCCCCCTTGGATAGGTCCCCAAGGATTTGCCCGTCCTTTTTGATCGAGCGGATAAATCTGTCCAGGACCTCCTCCCTCTCTTTTAAACCTCGATCCTCAAAAAAGGTTTTGCAGGGCTTTAAGATGTTATGATAGATGGTGCCTCCCCTTGGGACAAAGGTCCTCGGAACTTCTCTACCGTCCGGGTAGAGGAAAACGGAGGACCGGGGGCCAAGGACCAGACAGGATTTGAGCCTGTTGAAAGACATCTGCTTCCTGACGATCTCCATCAGCTCACCCTGGCCCCCTTCGGGGAGGACGATGATATGATACATATCCGGAACAATGAAGGTCACCAGGTAAGGGTAGACCTCCGGATGTGTTTTTATGGTATAGGTTTGACCGATAATCATAAAATCCTCCCTGTTGGTCTCATTCTTTTAGCTCTTCAATCCCTTCCAGGGCGATCTCGGAAAACGCCACACCCCTTCCAAGATTGTAGGGTGGTCTGCTGAATACATAATCCTCGATCAGGACTCCCATCTCTCTGAACTTATTGTAGGCAACCGGAAATGAACAGCCGGTCTTTTTCATATACTTATTGAGATAATGGACTAATATCCCAGGAATCCTGTAGCCCTCGGCTTGTGCTGCTAAATACCACTCTCCAGGGGTTTTAAATCTGAAGATGTCATGATGTTCCATAAGGTTCCTCCTTTCGCCCCCTTGCCTCTGGTTTTCCCAATCGAAGAGGTGGGGGGATCTTTTTTAGTTGGGTGGTAATGACTTTTTAAGCTAATGCCCATGGCCACTGGGTTACCCGCGAACCATGAAAATTCAGCGGCGCATCGGTTAGGGTTACGGCTACGAAGCCTGTTTCGTTTAACGTTTAAGGGTTACGTTAAATTCTTTAGACGTGAGACGTTACCGAATGACGATACGGTCCCGCAAAATGCGGGATCACCGTAGCCGTAAGACGTTCCCTGTTTTCTAACTAAGAGACAGATGTGAAACTAAGGATTAAGGGGGTTTGACGGTTGTGAGTTCATGGGCGCACTCACCTCCTTTCGTGAAGAGGGTTGTGCACCAGGAGGCAAAAAAAATCGCCCGCATCAGGGGCGATTGAGGTTTTGCTCGGCAGGTTTCTGGAGACTCTTTTTCAAAACAGACTGTTTTGCGCATCGAGCGGCTTAAACCACTCAAGGCACCGTAGCGTCTCCTGCTCGGTTGCCGAATCCTTTCGGATTACTCCTGATGCTAAAAGTTTTTATAGCACACGAAATTCGGGAATGCAAGAAAAAATTTTTATGCCCACTTTTTTTTACATGAATTAACACGAGTTTACAGCAACATACCCTGCCGTCCCCTATTATGTTGCATTTATTAACCGTCTTAAAATAGTAATGATACCAATTTGTAAAATCTCTCCCAACGTCCCTTTAGAAAAGGGAGGTTTTTTATTATTTCCCCTCCTTTTTAAATACCTTCAATTCCTTCCCCTCTTTTTTAAAGAGGGGTGAGGGGAGATTATCCTATGCTTATGTCCATTCAATTATGAGACTGTTAATAAGACCATGGCAGGGCTTGCAGCGGGGTTGAGTCAGTTACCTCCCTTTTGAAAAGAAAGGGTTTTTATTATTCCCCTCTTTTTTAAAGAGGGGTGAGGGGAGATTATCCTATGCTTATGTCAATTCAATTATGAGACTGTTAATAAGCTATTCGGCCTTGCTGGGCCCCTGGCTTTTACCCTGCCTGCCGGCAGGCATGACGGGGCTCCCACCCGTTAGAAAGCGCTGCCCTTCGCTGGGCACGCCGATTTTTGAAGGTTTGACCCCACAGCCTGTTTGCTTTTTCGACAAAGCTTTCAGGAGTTATTCAACCTAATCAACAACGTCCCGTCTGGTGGTCCGCAGTACCATATGACCTCCAAGAATATTGATTTGGACAAAATAAAAAGCCGTAATTCAAATGAAGGTATTACGGCTTCTCATTTTTTTTCCCGCTTCCCTACGTTGGAATTACCCAAACAGGTTCAAGGGGTCTCCCTGCCATTTCAGCTTGGCAGGGACTCTCAGCTAATATCAGCTCCCCCAGCTTTTTCCAAATATAACCAAAAAAGAGAGTGTTGTAAAGTCGTTAGTGCTCCCGACTGCAATTCCGTAATTTAAAACAATCCCTGGGGTCACCCATTCCTGACTTTTGCCAGGACAGAATTTTCAAGATCTAACAGGTGCCCTTTAATGGGTGACCCCATAGCAGTACAGCATAGAATAATCTCAAAGATGGTAGAGATAATTCAAATCCCTCTTGAGGCCCCTAATACAAAAAGAATCCTTGAGAGGATAATCAAACATAATAATGAGCTCTTCCTCTTTTTATATAAAGAGGCATAATTTATGACAATTAATAAAATGGTATAAGATAATTCTCAATTAAAGAGGGATAGTATTGGATCTTACGAAATACGGTTTTAATTGAGCCAATAAGTGCATCAACAGTTGGAAAGCAGTGGTTGTGGGTTGCTTCTCGCCTTGTATACCCCCATAGAAACTCCATGGGATTGAAAGTTGGCGAGTAGGGAGGGAGAAAACAAGGTTCAATTTCTTTCCGATGAGCATCGAACCAAGACCACATCTCAGGGCTTTTATGATATCTGGCATTGTCTTCAACCAAAAAGATCTTTTTAGGATAGAATCTGCGAACCAACACTTCCAAAAAATGCTGATGAGTCGCACTGTTACAGGAGTCGGCAAACCGATAGCTAAAGTCGGCCTTAGGGATACTGATCGCCCCATAGACATGCTGGGTGTTTCGCTGCCCGTAGGTAGGCACAAAGGAACGAAGACCTCGGCGGAACCAACTCCGAAAAAGGGTTGGGTCCTGCCGGAAAGCCGCTTCGTCTTCAAAGACGATTATCCCCCCTGCCTGTTGGCACTTTTTTTTAATGAGGGATATGTTTTTCGTACCCATTTTTGTTGTAACTCTGGCTTTGCTAAGGCTAACTTCTTCGCCGGACGTTGAACAGAAAATCCCATCTGATGGAGAATCTTTCGCACATGGTCATGATGATAACGAATCCCAAACTCCTCCTCAATGACATGTTGAACCGTTGGACAAGTCCAAATCCCTGTCGTAAGACCATAAGCTACGGGGCCACTATCAAGAATATCTTCCAGCCTGGCTCGTTGAGCCTCTGTCAGAAGGGGAGGCCTCCCCGTATGATCTCCCTCAAGCAATCCTTCCACTTCCTCTTCCTCATACCAATGGATCCAACGATAAACACTCTTAAGCCCAACATCCAGAAGATCAGAAATTTCATCAGGCTTTTTATTTTTCAGATACAAAAGAATACTCTTGGCACGCTTCCAAACCCGAAGATTATTTTCCTGTTCGCAGTGAGCAAGCAGCTTCTTCAATCTCCTAAGATGCTTCAACTTTGTATCTTGAGGTTTTATCAGCATAACTACCTCCATCACAAAGTTTCTTTTTGTAATAGAGGTAGTATGCATTATTAAATTTATTTTGTCAAATATTATGCCGTTTTATATAGTAATGAT
>FWPV01009182.1_pt1 | contig 16860 bp, 18 predicted proteins | sample 2228371 | NCBI WGS metagenome assembly FWPV01 (sample SAMEA103939776, study PRJEB20133) | metagenome | reverse complement strand
TTTAATGCAAAAAGGCTTTGCTATCCTAAAAATTCTCTGGTCCACGCGACATTCTTTAATAGGCATGTGAGTTGAATAAAAATTATTTTCGCAAGCGAAGATAATTGGCAGTCTCTTCAGGCTCGCAAAGTTGAGCGATTCATAAAGAACCCCTTCCCCTGCTGCCCCATCTCCGAAAAAGCTTACCGTGACCTTTTTTTCTTTCTTGATTTTGGAAGCAAGCGCTGCGCCGAGGGCAAGCGAAATAGTACCTGCCACAATCGGAGCCGACCCCAGCATTCCAACCTCAGGTGCAATGATATGCATCGACCCTCCTCTTCCTTTCGAGCACCCTATGTGCTTACAGTAAATTTCCGCGACGAGCTCCCGCAGGCTCCCTCCTTTCGCAATATAATGACCATGTGAACGGTGTGTCCCAAAAACGTAATCATCTCGAGACAGAGCCAAACAGACCCCGGTTGCTATCGCCTCTTGTCCTGTATAAAGGTGAACGGGACATCGGATTTCACCCTTAAGGATTGGTTTGACAAAACTTTCCTCACAAATACGGATCCGAAGCATCGTGGCATAGAGTCTTTCTAAAAATTCTCTCGAGTATTCATTCATACCCTATCTCTTGAGAACAGTGAGGATTGTCCTAACGATAATTTCCAGGTCGGTTAAAAAAGATTGCTCTCTCGCATATTTCAACTGCAGGCGTATCTTTTCTGGCCTTATTTTCTCAAGATATGTCATCTCAGGGTCTGGGCTTCCGGCAAGGAGGGCTCCCTCATCCGAGTCCCAAATTGATGCCCAATCCGTGATTCCAGGCCGCACACTTAATATGGCTTTCTCCTCTTCTGTAAACATGTCTACGTATATCTGAACTTCTGGCCTCGGTCCTACGATACTCATTTCTCCTTTCAAGACATTAATAAGTTGAGGAAGCTCATCTAACTTAAACTTTCTAAGAAATTTCCCCACCTTGGTAATTCGAGGATCGTCGTCTGCAGTCGAGGGACCTCCAAGCCTTTCGGCATCCACCACCATCGTTCTAAACTTAAAGATTCTAAATGGTTTCCCAAATCTCCCTACCCGAACTCCTCTATAGAAGACAGGTCCCCTATCTTCTTTCCATATGAGAATCGATATAGTCACCAATACTGGAGAAAGTAGAATTAAACCGATCAGGGAGAAAAACAAATCGAATGCTCGCTTTAGCATGTTCAAGGATTTTTCTTCTCAACCTCTTTACCGTTCTCTTTCCTAAGTCCCAAAAGTCTCGACCAGAAAGGTGATGAGCTGAGTACCTTAACTGCCCCCCACATAGATCCTAACCCATAAGGGAAATGGAGAGAGGCAAAAATGAAAGGCATTGTAAACAGGTACCGTATATCCTTTTTATCCCAGGCAATTTCAAAGGAGGCCCCGAGACTGACAAGTCCATATGTAACGAGAACAACAACGAAAACGAAAAAGAAAGGAAACCAGATAAGTCCCAAAGCAGACGAGACCAGTAGGCATGTTACAAGGAACAGGGGAACCAGATGACGCCACGAAACCGGCATGATTGGGCTGTAAAGAAAAGGTAGGATAGCCCATAGGCCATTTCCGAAATTATGCTTCCAAAAGGATTTTATGTCAGAACGCGCATAGTAATAACTTACAATGTTCGGAATGAGCAGCGTTTTCCCGCCTGACTTCTTCAACCTCAGGTTGAACTCCATATCTTGCCCTCTCACAAGATTTTCATTGAATAGCCCTACCCGATCAAACACTTCCCTTCTATAGCATCCTCCAAAAACTGTATCGACCAGTTTCGGTTGACCAGTTTGAACTCTGAAATATGAATTGCCGACGCCAAACCTGTGGCTGAGACTTGCCGCGATAGCGCGCCCAATGAAAGTATCGTTTCTTGGTAGCGTTTTTATGATCCCACCAACATTATCGGCTTCGTACTTCTCGAGGCTTTCAACGCATCGTCTTATATAATCCTTTTCGTATCGATTATGCGCGCTCATCCACATGATAATCTCACCCTTAGCATTGTTGATGCCAAGGTTCAGCGCAACTGGGGTAATTTGTTCTGGATTTTCAATTAGTCTGATCCAAGCATATTGCTGCGCATAGCCCATAATGACCCCTCGGGTTCCGTCTTTACTCATTCCATCGATGACCAGCACCTCAAGCCTTTCCTTTGAGTAATCATTCTGAATAATCGAGTCGAGACACTTTGCAATGAAATCTTCCTCGTCTCGACAAGGAATGATGATGGATACCAAACGTGCTTCGCTGACCTCTTCCTGCTTATTCAAGAGCATTCTCCTCGATTCGAACACCCATCGGCGTAATTTCTCCCCGAACCCCCACGCTTTTTAGGTTTCTCCTCCCTTAGGAGACCCAGGTAGCGACGCTCCATTTCAGCCATGCTTAATGGCCACGAAGCTCGTTTCTGTATGATTTGCCAATTGATATCCATAGTTCTTTCCCGCCATTCCGGATGTCGTATTGCTTCAGTGATCATTTCAGCGAGTTGATCCACATCGCGGCACGCAAATAGCAGGCCATTTCGGCGATGCTCAATCCAGGCACGGTTAGCCGCTATATCTGTAGCTACCGGAAACACTCCGCAGGCCATCGCTTCATTCAACGAAACGTTATTCCCATCGGAAGGTGATGTTGTCACGAATATATCCGCGCAGGCAAGAACGTCTGGCATCTCATGATGTGGAATTTTGCCAAGAAACTCAACATACATATTAACTCCAAGTGACGCTACCATTTTTTCAAACTTCCCGCGCAGGGAACCGTCTCCCACAACCACAAAACGAACATTCTTGCACGAATCCAATACTTTGGGTATTGCCCGAATAAATATGTCGACGTCATATCCATGCTCAAGATGTCGCGTGCTAATAACAACGAGCCGCTTCCCTTTACGGCTTGCTTGCCTATTAGCGCGACGACCGAGGTTGAAAACCTCCGTATCCACCCCGAATGGCAACGTAATTATCTTATTGGCGGCAGCATACTTTCTCTTTATCAAGTGCGCTGTCATATGCTGCGCCATGGATGTTATCAAGTCAGCGCGGCTCATTGAAAAACGGACCATTAGACGGTATATCCATGATTTCTCGGGCTCGATTAAAACGTCGCTTCCCCATGCAGTGATAACAAAAGGGTGTTTACCTGCAAGAGCTCCCGCCAATCCATAGCTTGTTGCATAGTGGGCGTGCAGAATATCGGGATTGATCCCTTTAACCATGCGCTGCACCTTAGGGAGCATTTTGACGATGCGGAAAGGCGACACTAAGACGTCGGACGAAAGACAGATTGTATGGATTCCCTCAACCTCACCATATTGAAATGAGATGATCGTAACCTCATGGCCCCGTTTCTGGAAATGTTTTGCCCAACGCTGCGTATGAATACTCTGGGCATTGGCTAGATAACAGATCTTCATAACATTCCTTGACATCTATACCATTCCACCATTCGGCAAAGTCCCTCCCGCCAACCCACAGGGCACACAAATCCTAACTCTTCGGTCAGTCTTGTTCTGGGGAACCTCACCTGGTTATTTAAGGCGGTCAGCCGTGCAATGATACGGGATCTTGAGAAACCTGGTAGTCTCCTGAGAACTCTAAGCCCGGTTCTTATCAGAAACGAGAGTGACGCTGGTAGCTCAAGCCATGGCCTTGCAACCCCTAAGTCGTCAGCTAACGCATCAACAAATTCTCCCATGGAACAGTCGTCCGAAAGATTGTAAATACGTCCGACTGCAGCAGGATGTTCGGCTAGAGTCAAGCAGGCATGAGCAACATCATCCACAAAAACGTAATTGGAAATCGCGTGCCGTCCCCCAATGTAAACAAAGTGCCCTCTCTTAACACTTCGGATCAAGCTCAATAGCCCTGTTCTTTGATCGCCTTCTCCGAAAACATTCGAGGGCCGTAGGATGGCAACCCGCAGCCCGCCGTTGCCGGCATGTCTTACAAGTTTCTCAGCCTCCCACTTCGTCCGTTCATACGCGTTATGGGGCTCACAGAAAGCGTCCTCATTAAACACTCTAGGCCTTAAAGGATCTGCTCCTACCACTCCGACGCTGCTCACATGAACAAAGCGCTCAATTCCCTCATCGATCGCTGCAATTAATAAGTTTTCGGTTCCCCGCACATTAACTTCCCAAAAACGAGCGCGATCATATTTCTCCCCAGCAGCATGAATTACTATTGCAGCATCCTTCACGGCCCGCCGGCAGGTAGATAGATCTGTCAAATCTCCTACAACACAATCCACTGATGAGAGCCCGCTATCTTTTTTTCGCGTCAAAATCCTAAGGCTATCTCCGCGCTTTAGTAACAGGCTCTGGATACGACTCCCTATGAATCCACATGCCCCTGATAATAGTATCCTCTTCTCAGCCATTAACTTTCTCTCGACTACGTTATCTTCTTGAATGTTCCTCTAACACCTGCCGCAACACACCTTCTACCTTTCTTGCCGTGGTTTCCCAGCTAAATCTTTTTTCCACCAACATTCTCCCGTTCATTCCTAACTCATCGAGTTTATCCCTTTCCTTGTAGCTTTGGATAATCTTTGACGTCAGATCTTCGACATCATCAGCTTCATACAGATAGCCGCACTTTCCAGTATGAATTACTTCCGATATTCCTTGCAACTTGCTTGCGATTACAGGCCTTCCAGATGCTAAATACTCGTACAGCTTGAGGGGTGATAAACCTATCTTTGAATTTCTTTCTCTCTTAAAAGGCGCTATACACACATCGAAGCTATTTAAGAACGTAACCACTTCTTCGTAGGGCCTCATCCCCGTGAAAATAACCTCTCGGTTTAATCCATGCTTCCTCACCAATCTTTCTAAATCCATTCTTGTCTCCCCATCGCCAACCAACACACACCGTATGTCATCATACCCCCTACCTTTGATCAGACAGATTGCCTTGATCAGCGATTCGAGATCAACCCATGACCGAAAAGAACCCACAAAGCCTAGGAGAAAGAGATTCTCAGCTAAACCCAATTCTCGTCTGCACGAAATTTTGTCTTTCGGCTTGAAAAGGTCTGTATTAGCAGCATTGGAGACAACCTCGCATATTTTCCCCTTCACTCCGTAATTTTTTGCCAGTTCTCTTTTTATCCCTTCGGTCACGCATATGACCCTATTTGCCATTAAATAGTTCAGTCTCTCCCTCGCCCTTAAAAACCATCCAACAAATTGGTAGAGGCGAGGTTGCTGTATTCTAATCTCGTCCGGATATATACCATTTGCTTCTGCTACGGAAGGAACATTGAAAATTCGAGAGATAACTCCACCTAAAGTTACGCCCCGGTAATATAGGATATCTGGTTTAAACATCAGTAGGAAAAAAATCAAGTGTATAGTTGACAAAAAATCCACAAGGAAAGTCGTAAGGTATCTAACTTCGATAATCGGAATATATTTGAACTTCAAATTTCTGGGTTCAGCTTTCTCTCCCCTGCATATAACCAAAAGTTCGTTTCCAAATTGTTGTAGATTTCCTCCCATCTCTAAGAAATGTATCGAGTCTCCCTTTTGCAGGCGAATATTGAGGGGGGAAATATATAGAATTTTCATCGAGTCCGTCGTCCAATAATTAGAAAATCGTCCGCCGTAAGCGGATGTTCAAACATCTTTCGTTTCAATACCCCTTCTACCGGGTCTGGTAACCATGGGATGTATCTTCGAATTTTGCCATAGACAATTTGCACAATTCTCGGTGGAATCCAACCGATCCAACGGGCGCTAAGTATCTCCACTCCAAGACTGCTAAGATGACTTTTTGTCTCTTGATTCGTAACCGTATAATGTCGGTATCCCTGGCGATAATCATACCAATATTTGACATACAGCCAGTCCAGCGACGGGTTCATATTGGGATGCTGTATCAAGACAATACCGGTTTTTGGTTTCGCGACTCGAACATGTTCTGAAATCAATTTCCGCCTAACTCGGTAGTTTCCGAAATGCTCCACAAGGCCCATCGAAAAAACAACGTCGAAGACCCCGTCTCTTATCGGTAGGCAGAGACCATCAGCCAGCACAAAATTTTCCACCTTTGAGGCCTTAACGGGATCTAAATCCACTCCGAAGGTGTTAGCCCCGTATTTTTTTTTAATTTAGCGCAGCCATCGACCATTCGAACAACCGATTTCAAGCACTCTCAAACTATTCTGCTGGGGAATGCACCGTTCAACTTCTGCGACTAACTCTCTTTCCCATAACTGCGTCAACGGGGGTAGTTCGCCCAAATGCGATGTATATATGGCCCAGTCGAACTCTTGCCTCATCTCATGATCCGTACTTAAAATAGTCCTTACATTTCAAGACGAGACTTGATTAAAGACTCGAACTATTTGATCGGTCAGATTTCTTCTTTCAAATTGGCCTATATATTTCCTATTAGGTCGAAAACTCCCCAGCTCTCCTTTTCTCCACATGTTAAAAATCTCCTGTAGTTGTTGTCTCATCTGATCGTGATCGTAGGAAAGTATGAAACCTCCTCCGGCTTCACCAATAATCCTTGCCGCATCTCCATCCTCTGGCACCAACGCAAGTACGGGTTTACCAATCCGAAGGTAATCATAAGTTTTTGTCGGTGTCCACTTGGCGTACGAAGGCATAACCAAAAATAGAAAATCACTTCCGAGAGCAAAGGAGAGCGCTTTCTTCCTGGGCAGCTGATGAATACAGACCACGTTCGGCATCTTCATTGCTTGAACCGCTGCCGCTGCCCTTCCAATGAATACTACCTCCGCTTTCCTATCAATTTCATAAACAACATTCACAAATTTTCGAATTTCATCCTCAAAGGGTGAATAATAGCTACCGAGAAAAGTAACAGTCAAATGGTCCGCATTAAGCCTTCGTGGCGTCAACCCTTCAAAAACCGCTTCATCGTATCCATCCGTGATCACCTCTATCTTACTCTCCCTGACTCCATAAAATTCAACCCACCGCCGCTTTACATGCTCATGAATGACCACAACCTTGTCAGCCCTTTCAAGGATCTTTCTTTCCGCTCTTTGGATGCGAAGGGTCTGAACCCAGCGCAAAGGTTTGATCAAAGTTTGATTGTACTGAAGGATCAAAAAATCGTTAACAGCCCAGCCATCTAGGAAGTCGGCAATCCATGGGACACTGAAGCTATTCTTCAGCTCCATTGCCACGAAAGCTGTTACAAAGGTTGGCGAGGCACTGTAGACCAAGTCAATCCTCCCATTCTTTAAGATCTCTTTTGCCACCCGACAGGCAGGGCGGAACCAAGACTTATAATAATCTGGGAAATCCGCAGCGATCATCAATTTATTGCGTATGTATTGCCAAAATTTCGAGGGCTCCCTGTGACCAACCCGATGGATCTCGATATTATTGGGAATCTCTTGAAGCAAACTATAATCTTTGTCGTAGCTTACGCGTTCATCTGCTGAGATCACTATCGGCTCCCACTTAAACTCAGGAAGCAACTTCACAAACGCGGTGCCTCTATAATCTGCCGCAAGAGGCGGAAAGAAATAATCAATGAATAACACTCGTTTCATCTTGCTTTTCGCGACCCTCAAGTTCTGCCAGTCCATATTCTCACGAACCTTTTTCTCCTACTCGCTAGGTAAGAGAACACTCTTTTTCGCTCCGCCATAGTCACCATGCCGCTGGCAAACAAAATCAATACCAAGAACATCCCGATTCCTGCAACAACCCTGACAAGCAAAGAAAGGATTGGATAACCCAACTTTATCTCCCAGCCCAATCCGAGTGCAACCGCCATACACACTACTCCACGAATCATTCCTTTCCAATCATATCTTACCGGAAAGATTCTTCCAACCCACGCGTAGACCAAAATCCCAAAAACAAAATAGCAAACTACGGCATCTAAAGCAGCTCCCAAATGACCCAATCTCGGCAGAATTACAAGGTTAAGCCCAAAATTCAAACCCGCTGCAATCAAATAAACTGCTGATGTGATCTCTGGTCTTTTAACCAGGAGCGCGGTTAGCCCACCTTGACTAGTCAAAAAATAGAAAAAGGGAGCTAGTGTAAGGATAGGCACCAGATTGGTTGACTTCAAATAATTTTCATCAGCCCCAAAGTAGATGTTAAGAATCCGAAGAATGTCCCTACTCCCCAAAGTGATTGCCAAGTAAAGAATACCGCCAACAATAAAAAAGTATACTAAACTTCTTCGGAGAAGTTCCTTAGTATCCTCATTTGATCTCTCTGCGGCGTAAGCGAAGAAAAAGGGGTCAATAAGGAGAGCAATGGGGGTGGCCAAAAGTACTCCAAATATGTTAGCAAAATTGTACGCCAAAGAATATATACCCACAGCACTCTCGCCTGAGAAATGAGCTAATAAGATTCGATCAGAAACACTGAGCACCCACATTGCAAACCCGCTAACAACGTATGGAACACCCAGCCTTAAGAGTTCTTTTAAAGATGACAGGTCGGCAGAAAACTCAATGTGCTTTAGACAAGAAGGAACCATGAGACACAGAGTCAAGAGACTAGCCACTGCACTCGACTCGAAATATCCGACAATCCCTCTCCCTAACGAAACAATAAAGTAAAGTTTCAGTAAGAAATCAATCAAAAAACCAAACAGAGAGAATCCCACGTATAGTCCTGCCCTCTTTTCCAACCTTAGAAGAAATAAGGGAACACCCCGCAACCCTGAAAAGATCAGAACAACACTAAGGATCTCAATGGCATGTCTATGCGCTACGGTTTTGAACAAAAGGGTGGAAACCAGCGAAGCATGCAAAAAAAGGATTCCGCCTCCAAAAACGCCCACTGCCAAATACCACAAGAAAGTTATGAAGACCAATTCTTTTTTCTTTGCTTCTGAAGCTTCATAGTAAAGTCGAACTAATCCATTCATGAGCCCACCACTAATAAGGAGGGTAAGCAAAGACATCAAGACAGCAAGCACCGAGATTACCCCATATTCGTCGGGTGTAAAAAAACGGAGGTAGAGGGGCAGAAGAATGAGATTAAGGGCACTCTGAAGAATATTTCCCAAGCCATAGGTAAGGAACTGTCTTAAGGCATTCTTAACCATCCTATCCCTTACTGAACATGTAAATTTTATTTCGCCTTCGCTATGCCATAGATAATTCTATATTCCGTTTCAGCCGAGTCACCGCAAAGAGCGACCACCTCAACATCCTCAACCAACCTCATCTCACCTTCTCCAAGTTCCTGTTTCAACGTGATGCTTAAAGTTTCTAAACCGATTGCCCGTTTGATTACTTCATGCAACCCAATGGATTTTAGAACCATACCAATAACTTTCTTTGCCACACGTAGAAATTTCGGCTGATTTCCACGCAATACGTTTTGCCTACGAAAAGCTCCAAACAGTTTTGTATCAAAACCATGTTCTTCCAGCAGAGAGAATAATTCCGGAACTGAGTAATATTTCCGACTGAGCGGGCTTGGTCTAAAACCTGGAACATCCTTGTTAGGCGTATTGACAATCAGCATCCCCCCGGGCTTAAGAACACGGCGACACTCCTCTATGAAAACAGGAAAGTCCATGTAGATAATAGCTGCCAAAGATATAACGACATCCAGACAATTATTCCTAATCGGTAATCTATGTGCATCCATGCAAACAAGTTCAACCCTTGAACCATAGTGTTTCTTGGCGAGCATCAAGCTTTCTTTGGTAATATCTCCGCCGACAACGTATTTACAATGGCATGATAGCCAGCCCATGCCAAGACCCGGCCCACAGCCGACTTCTAGCGCAACCTTTCCGGAAACTAGTCTCGAGCTCCAGTAGTAACGATGGGCAATAATCTGTAGGGTGTCATTATTAATCTTCCTTCCCGGCAGCTCAGTTTCGCATATGAAATCTGCTTCCATATCACACCGACCACCCTTTAAGGAAATTAACTCTAGGATTCCGACTTCTCGAGGTATAAGTTGAAGTGGTCGTTGCGCTCTTTACAGAGGCTCATAAGCTGTTCAACTCTTTTTATCCGGAGGTGGTCCTCGTTCGGAGTTCTATTTTTCATGGAGTAATCACGCCCGACAACGGACATTCTAAATTGAAAATCACAAAGAAGCCTTCGAGCAAATTCCTCCGGGGATTGTCCCATCTCTTTGATCAATAGAGGAAAGAACTCAACCAACATAATTAGGTTCTTGTTCTTTCTGATCACTTCTTCCATCCCTGCAAGGGCCAACATTTCTGCACCCTCAACGTCCATCTTAATCAGATCTACTTTCTCTGTTTTTCCCCTAAGATAGTCGTCCAGCCGCACTTGCTCAACTTCGACGAATTCTTTTTTCGCATCAACAAAACCAGGTCGATAAGCCTGGATCCCGTCATACTTCTGGATGGTGTGATGACCCGTATCATAGGGACATATAAATAGTTTAACCGTGCCGGGCTTATCTGCCACAGCTTTTTGCACCGCGACTACATTCCGATACCCATTTAATTCAATGTTTCTTACAAGATACTGATAGTTCCTCGGTTCTGGCTCAAAGGAGTAAACTTTCCCACTCTCCCCGACGAGCTTCGCCGCGAGCAGTGTGAAATATCCAATATTCGCTCCTAAGTCAACGACAACGTCGCCTGACTTTACAACTTTGCAGAACAAAGCCGTTGTTGCTTCTTCGTGAACCTTCTTCATAGCATAAGCACGAAATGTCCGACGCATACTTAAATCTGGATGAAAAACATCAACATACATTTTACTACCTTGGATCTCCATAACGGTTTTACTCCTCCAAAACAGATGAAAAAGGGATTCGTAAACGATCTGCGTTGTACGAACCATTGTACTTTTCCCCAGACTCGATAGCCATTTGTGCTTCCTTGCAAGCTGCACACCTCTTGACAGAATTGAATTGTAAATTCTCATGAAAAACGAAAACAAAACGTATTGTTTTTTTGACATCATCATCCCCCTTTTTGCTCTATTCAGACTTACCCATTTCACTCTCGGATAAGGGGTTATTTCTTCATCAGATGATTCTTCACCAATTTAAAATACGTTTCCTCCATTAACTTCATTTCTTTTCTGTAATTATTCTTCTCTTCTATGACTCTCCTATTGATTTTCCCAAATTTTCTTCGGACATCTTCATGTTTGAGTAGGAAAACAATTTTCTCAGCCAAAACTATTGGGTCCTTAGTTGGGACGATGAACCCCCCTTCGCCGTTTTTGACCCAATCCCTGTTATTCCCAAAGTCGGTAATTATAACCGGTAGCTCACAGGCCATTGCCTCCGCCGTACTAGCGGCCAGCCCGCCGTCAGAAAGCGAGGTCGAAACATAAACGTCTGATGATGCAACATACTCTGCAAGGTTTTCGTTTGCAATTCGGCCCGTAAAGTGAATATTGCGCCGAACTCCTAGCGACATTGCAAGGCTCTCTAAATAGCTTCTCTGTTCACCTTCACCTACTATCACGAATGTAGCATCCGGGATGCTACTGAGCACGTGAGGCATGGCCTTAATCAATGACTCTACATCATAGATTGGGTTGAGGCTCCGAAGAGATATCACTATTGGAGAATCAGGTCCCAATTGCAATTCCCGCCTCAATCTAAGATCTCTTTTGCTTGGATTGAATTTCTCGGTATCAACTCCAAAATATATGAGCTTTATCTTCTCCCTATTCACCCCAAGCTGCCCTATTTTCCGTGCTAAATGGTCCGCGTCACAGGTTATAAGATCAGCTTTCCTCAGTGCATACTTTACCATCCACTTGGATAATTTAGATGCTTTTGCACGCACCAGAATATCAGATCCCCAAGCGGTAACAACAAATGGGTGAATTCCACACATGGCTCCCCAGAATCCATAATCCGCAACGTAGTGAGAGTGGAGGATCTCAGGGTCAATCCTGCGCAGGATTCTTTTTATTTGGGTCAAACAGAGGAGATGGTTAAGGCCCCTTGTCCCAGGAAGAACTTTTACCGCGTAAAGGTTTACCTTGCCGGGGTAATTGCATTCCGCGGAAGTTATAGATATCAAATGAACTTCATGACCCGCCTCAGCGAAATATCCAACCCACTTTTGAGTATGAATACTGGCCGCATCAGCAATGTAGCAGATTTTCATTTTCGATTCCTCATAGACATGCAACTGCCATCACTTCTACAGAAAAGTGTACTGTCACCTCGTCGGATGTTTGGGCCAATATGGAATGAGCAGGTGAATATCTTTGTGTGACACTCTCCTATTCACCATCCTTATATCATGCTACACTGAAGTCTGCCGTATCAATCTACGCACACGAATCGCAACAGGTCAGGCAAGAATTTTCTTGGGACCTTCTTAACACCCATGCCACACCAACTTTCAGATCGCGTTTCACGTGCACGCCATTCAAGTACCGTCACTTTGCCTGGAGGCATGGGAGTCCCGCAAATCCTGACACAAACACAAAGGCTCTTCCGAATAGCTGTTTCGGATCGGTGCCAAATGAAAATTCTGGATGTCGATCGGAAACAGCAGAGCTCTGCTATTTCATACAGCTCAAACCGACCTACCCTCGAGCTCCGATCCCCAGCATTCGGTCCGCTCGAAACTTTATCTAGTGCTTTTCGTATTTCCGATTCAATCTTCTCGCTTCAGCAACGACAAAGTTAGCCCCTTCCACCGCCTCCTCAGCATCCTCCAGTTTATACTGATCAGTCGGAATCAATTCGACGTCACCACAAAAACCGGCCCTCTTTCATCTCCCAATCTTTTGAAATCGCTGCAATCCCTAGTCTAAAAGGGTCGGGTCGGAACCTTCGAGAGACCCTCTCACAATTCTTGCCGCCTAAAGGGTGAAGACCTTCATGAAGTCCAATCCTGGCTCCCTTAAGATCTTATCCACCGACGTTTTAGCCTCCCTTATCGAAGTCACCAAAATCGCGTCGGCCCCCAGACGCTTCAGGTCCCTCAACCCCACCGTATGTCCAAACACTTCTCTCCCCTTTCTCGATTCCTCTTCATCCACGATCCCAGCCAACTTGATTTTACATCCTTGAAGAGTAGCAAAGGCGACCTCCATCTCATCGCTCACTCCGAAAAATGCCACTCGCCTGATCCCCTGCCGCTCCATCTCAGGCAACCTTCGTCAAATGACTTTCTTCATCTCCAAGTAATGCTGTATATTACAGGAGAAGAAATGTAGCATCAGCTTCGACTTCTCAGCAAACCCCTTCGGCGTAAGGTATTAGGCAATCCTTCTCGGTGGAATTCCCTTCAGTCGGATGAGTCCCCTCCGAACCATCCGCTTAATGCAAGCATTCGTAACCCCCAGAGCGACTCCAAACTCGTTCGAAAGCTCCCCTGGCGAGATTTTTGGATTCTGAAGATGAGGATCTTCTTGTCTGGGGAGCACCGTAGATATGAAAAAGGCAAGAATCTTTTCCCTCCTCGATGCTCCGAATAAGTACGAAACCCTCTTCTGACAAGCTCGAGATAAACTCCGAAGTCCCCCGGTCCTTCCCGCAACTTTCAATCACCACAACTCTCACCTCACCCTCCTGAATGCTTTCCATGGCCTTTCCCGAAGAATCTGGCATTTCCAGAAATCTTCCATTCGCATAAAAAGCCATTCGCCGAAGGTCTCTGGGTCCCATGATCACTGATCCCTCGTAACCATTCTTCTTCAACCACAGCCCTACCTGCTTCATCAATGCTTTATCGCTTCCCTTCCCGCTAAACCCTTGCAAAAGAAAACAGAGGAAGAAGAACAGTGGGATGATGAGTGGCAAGATCTTCTGTACCTTTTTCGATCCGAAACTTACCCTCTCCGCAACTTGTGACGAAACTTCAATTAGAGATTTTAAACCATGGCCTCCGAGGAAGAGACAGGGCAAGACTAGCGTCAGCCCGTGCCGGGTACTAAAGTAGTAAATCTGTCTCGCATAAAAAACTGACATCACGAATAACGCAATCAAAATAAAGAGAGGATATTCATCAGAATGGATAAGCCCTTCCCTTCTTCGTTTCCAGAATCCAAGCACAATAAGCACTAAAAGAAAATTTGCGGATTTGACGAACTTGTAGACTACCTCGGATGTTGCCAAAACAAATCGATGGCGACTCGCCAGCTCAAGGGAATCCCGAGAAATTACGGGTAATGAATCGTAAGTCTCTCCCCCCATCGCTTCTATTGGATCCTGAGGTTTAAGAATCATCCGGGCGTGTGCGGTAATAAAATTAAAAGAAAACGAGCGCATTTCTGAAAAAGCCTTTTGGCCTGAAATCATATTAGAAGAGACAAACACAATGCTAACCAGCAATGGGAAAAAAAGAAAGAATAGAGCGAGATTTAAAGCTTTTCTTTTCGCACTGTAGGCTTTTAACATCCTCACCACGATATATAGCCCTAAAACCACCCATAAGAAAAACCCCTCAACCCGTGTCAAAGCGCCCAGTCCGGCGCTGATGCTGGCGAGGCAAAAGAGAGATGGCCGCGCGCTCTTGTTTGCCTCCCAAACTAACCAAATTGTGGAGACCATGAAGAACCAAAAAGTGGGGTCCCGAATAACCTGGGTATCGAACTTTATAGAATTTGGAAGCACAATATAGAACAGCGCAGATAGCAAGCCGACTTTTTCGGTATAAAGGCTCCTTCCCAGAAGAAAAACCGGGATTACGGTAAGTGTTCCCAATCCAATGGAGATCAGCTGACCGCTAAGTTCCCAGTCGCCAACGAGTTTCTGAACAAGAAAGATGAGAAGCGGATAAAGACTAAAGTAACTTCCTGGAGTGCCAGCATACCTACCCTCTGAGAATTGCTTAGCCATTTGGATGTAGAGGACGCCATCATTCGTAATAATCTGAGGCTGAAGAAAGACAATAAGCCTTGGGATGAGGGCAACGATAACAAGAATAACCAATTTCAAGGCAAGAGGCATAGAAGTGAAGAACCTTAAGAATCCATTGCGGTCTTCTCTATTTTCTTCCAAATCGGTTGTAAAATCTCTTGACGTCATCTTCTTCAAAATATCCTCAATTCTTGCTTCTATCAAATATCGCGGTACTCTCAGGTATTTTGTGTAAAATTTTCTCCGGCCAATTTCTGTCTGACTGAGTCGGGTCCGCCTCTGGCGGAAGGGTCAATCCCTTGGAGGGTGAAATTGCGACCATAGGAGCCATTGCGATGATTCGGATCTTCTTCCCCCGTCCCCTCATAACGCTTTCGATCAAAGTGTGCGCACAAAAGCAAGCGGGCGTATATTGCCCCCCCTGACCGGAGCACGCGGACAGCTTCTAAGTCTGCTTGAGCCTGGCGAAACCAGCGCCGCGCTTCAATCTGAGGGACGTTCATAGAGAACCACCCCTTCTTTCTGCACAATCCAGCCAAGGCCAGTCTCACCCAGGCGCTCAAACTCTTCTGGGGTGTAGACCAGTATCTCCGCAGGACGGTCGAACTCTACCAGATAGGGCACCATCTCTTGCAGCCTCTCCAGGAAGGGCAAGTCTGTACGTTTGATGACAATCACGTCATAATCACTATGCTCATCCGCCTCGCCTCGGGCTCGTGAACCGAAAAGGATAATGCGCTCCGGTTCATACCGCTCAAGCAAACGAACCAGTTTGTCCAAGTGAGGATCAGCCTCTAGCGTTTTCATCGTCTCGCCTTCCCAAAAACCTCATATCACCTGCATCCGCATCTGCTCCCACAGGTCCACTTCTCCAGCCCAGCGTACTGGGCATAGAGCCAGCGAAGGAACTCAGGATAGTCGGTTTTGAGAATGAGGAATTTCACAGACACCCCTCCGGTGCCTACTCCTAAGAAGGCACACGGCCTGCCTCGGAGACGAGGGGGAGGTTTTCCAGGTAGACCCCTCTTTCTTTGATGCCAGGCAGCAGCTCACTGGCATCCAGTACCTCGATGGCCACAATACGCTCCCCTGGGCCAATATCCACGGCCACCTGATCGCTCAACCGGATGGTTTCGCACTCAACGCGCTCCTCAACCAGGCGGATGCTCAGGGCATCTACCGTTGGATCATAGATGATTCTCATTAAAGACCTCCTTTATCAAAAATAATACACGAACACCGTGATCACGACCAGCCTGTCCGCCTCCTCCGCCACAACGGGAGCCACTTGCTTCACTGCGTACTGTTTCCCTCGCCACTGACGATTGAAGGCAAAGTTTTTACGGAATGAATTTCTGCCTTTCCGGGCCGGCTCTGCACTACCTGTGCGGATTGCAACACGAACTTCATCTTCTGAAGCTCCCCGGTCGAGCATCTTCTCCCGGGCATGCGTGCTGAAGTCGATCGGTTTGGAGAGATCCATCATCTTATCGCCAACCAGCCTCTGGCAATTACCATCTGCTCCTCATAGGGCCACATCTCCAGCCCAGCGTGCTGGGCATAGAGCCAGCGAAGGAACTCAGGGTAGTCGGTGTTGAGAATGAGGAATCTCATCGCGACATGCCACCCGGATGTTTAAACCCTCAATAGTCCCATCCAGCTTAAAAACGAGGGCACCGAAGTCATTCTCCCACGTAAACATAACATTAAAAATATCTTAGTTCTCCCAAAATGTCCGCTGTAATGGATGAGACCACTTACTAAAGATAAGCTCACACCAAGCGGACGACCTAATTCCTTCTAACTGGCGTCGCGAGTACTCGAAAAAGCAAAGAGTTCTCCCAATCGCAACTACATGCCATCTGTGCATCCCCTTTCCCCAAGCGAATAGGACGTCCTTACCGAGCGTGGGGGTCTCGATATATCCCCACTTTCCGACCCTCATGAGTTCACGACAGACTTGTATCGGATCATCCACGTGTTCAAGGGTATGAGAGCAATAGACGAAGTCAAATACCTTGTCTTGAAAGGGCAATGCATGAACATCC
>FWPV01006882.1_pt1 | contig 16861 bp, 12 predicted proteins | sample 2228371 | NCBI WGS metagenome assembly FWPV01 (sample SAMEA103939776, study PRJEB20133) | metagenome | reverse complement strand
CGAGGGCATTGCGGCCTATCCGGGCATGGAACTGATCGGTATGGACTACAACCTGGATGACGCCAATACCGCCGCCGAGCAGACCGCTGCCGTCCTGCAGCGCGAGCCGGACCTGGCCGGTATCTTTGGCGTCAACGTGTTCAGCGCCCAGGGCGCCGGTAACGCCGTGATCAGCGCCGGGCTGGGCGGGCAGGTCCAGGTTATCGCCTTTGATGCGACCCAGTTCGCCATCGAGCAGCTGCGTGCCGGTGTCGTGACGCTGGTGATCGCCCAGAAGCCCTTCGACATGGGCTATCTGGCTGTCACCTTCGCCATGGCTGACTGGCGCGGTGTGACCAGCCTGCCGCATCGCGTCACCACGGGCTACGCGGTCATCACCGCGGAGAACGTCGACGATCCTGAGGTCGCGCGCTTCATTTATCAGGTTCCGTAACGCTTAAGGCAGTTCTGTGCATGAGGGCGCTCGTCCGGGCGCCCTCATGCCCTGCTGCCACAGCCCGGGATTCCAAGGAGAGAAAGCCAATGGCGGTAGACGGTCAGACTGGAGCCACGTCCCAGCCTGTGGGGATTAAGCGACTTTCCGGCCAACAGCGGGCTATTCTGATGTTAAGCCGGGTCTGGGGGTGGGTCTTCCTGGCGTTGTTGATCGTGTTCTTCACGATCTCGGCAGGTGCCACGCAGGGGGTGAACTTCCTGTCCCTGCGCAACTCGCAGAACATCCTGGTGGCCATTACCCCGATATTGCTGATGGGCCTCGGCCAGACATTTGTGATCATTGCCGGGGGGATTGACCTGTCGGTGGGCTGGGTGATGGGTTTATCGTCCGTGATCGCGGCGATGGTGATGCGCGATATGGCTGTGGCCGGCACAGTATCCGAACCGGTGATGCTGATCGTCGGATTTGTCCTGTCGGTCGGCGTGGCCGTGCTCACGGGTCTGGCCAATGGTCTGGTCATTGCCAAACTGCGTGTCCCGCCGTTCATTGTGACGCTGGGCATGTCCTTTATTGCGCGTGGCATTGGCTTTCTGCTCTCCGGTGCGAACGTGGTCGGGGGCCAACCCCGTATCGTGCGCGATTTTGGCAACGAGGCGTTGATGTACTGGATGCCAGGGGATAATGGCGGACTGTTCTTGCTGCAGCGGCCAGAGGTTGCCGCCGAGCAACTGCGCGTGCTGGAACGAATTTTCCCCTGGCCGGTGGTGGTGGCGGCTATCCTGGTCTTCGGGACGATCTACCTGCTGCATATGACGCAGTTCGGGCGGCACACGTATGCCATCGGCGGCAACCGCGAATCGGCCATCCGCGCCGGTGTGCGTGTGGATCGCCATACCATCCTGCTGTATATGCTTTCTGGCCTGACGACCGGCGTGGCGGGTTTCCTGCATACGGCTCGCTTCAACGGCGGTTCGGCCATCGCCGGGGAGACACTCCTGCTCTCGTCCATCGCTGCGGTGGTCATCGGCGGGGTGAGTATGTTCGGCGGGGAAGGGCGCATCAGCGGGACGGTGATCGGCGCTCTGATCATCGCTGTGTTACAAACAGGCCTGGTCATGCTGAACGTGCAGCCCTACTGGCAGTACATTGTGGTTGGCGCGATTGTTATTCTGGCCGTGCTGATCGACCAGAGCCGCGATCTGATCATCGGTCGTGCGGAGGCGGGATAAGGCTATGGAACCCTTGCTTTCGGTGCGGGAGATTGTCAAGCGCTTCGGCGGTCTGACCGCGGTCGATCATGTCAGTATGGATGTTTATCCGGGTGAGGTGATCGGGCTGGTCGGGGATAACGGCGCGGGGAAGTCCACGCTGATCAAGATCGTTTCCGGCGTGTACCAGGCTGATGAGGGCCAGATCTTTTTTGATGGGCGGCCGGTGCACATTTCCCGCCCGTCAGATGCCCGCGACATGGGGATCGAGACAATCTACCAGGACCTGGCCCTGGCGGGCAACCTGAGTGTGAGCGCCAACATTTTCCTGGGGCGTGAGGTCAAAAAACACTATCTCGGTGGGCTGGTGCGGACGCTGGACGAGAAGAAGATGCTCAGCGAATCCCAGCAGGTCTTGAACCGGCTGGATATCCGTATCCCGGCCATGATGCAGAAGATCGAGAATCTCTCCGGCGGGCAGCGGCAGGCGGTGGCCATCGCTCGCGCTATCTTCTGGAACGCCCGGCTGATGATCATGGACGAACCGACCAACAACCTGGGCGTGACCGAGCAGCGCAAAGTGCTCGACCTGATCCGTACCCTGCGCGAGCAGGGGGTGCCGGTCATCCTGATCAGCCATACCATGCACGACGTGTTTGCTGTCTCCGATCGCATTGTCGTCCTGCATCGGGGCCGCAAGGTGGCCGAGAAGCGCACGGCAGAGACGGATCCTGAGGAGATCGTCCAGTACATGATCGGGTTGCGGGACGATACCCAGCCTGCCCAGTAAGCGCTACCTGCACGTCACCATCCGGCTGTGTGGCTCAACAACGCCCTGCTGGCTGTGCCTTCAGGGCGTTGTTGTTCCCTGTGGAACAGCCCCCGGCGTGCAAAGCTCTGGTACAATGGCTGCCGTTGTTGTGATTCCCCCTTGTCCCAGTCCTAAGACTCATCCGTAGCACAGGCCATAGCCTGCCAGGGGGCCGCGCAGACTTGAAAGGACGAACTATGCCTGCCGTTCGCTTCGATCGCTACTATCGTTATGAGGAACTGACCGCCCTGCTTCACGCCTACGCGGAGGAATTCCCCGATCTCGTCCGGCTGGATAGCCTGGGCAAGAGTTATGAGGGCCGCGATGTCTGGCTGGCGACCATCACCAACGTCAAGACCGGGCCAGCGGAGGAAAAACCGGCGCTGTGGGTGGATGGCAATATCCACGCGACCGAGGTTTCACCGTCCAGCGCATGCCTGTACCTGATCGAACGCCTTACGACGGGGTACGGCCATGACGCGACGATCACCCGCTGCCTGGATACACGGGCCTTTTATGTGTGCCCCCGGGTCAATCCGGATGGCGCGGAGTGGATGCTGGCCGATGAGCCGCGCCTGATCCGTTCCAGCACGCGCCCTTACCCATATGACGAGGACGCGCTGGAGGGCCTGGAGGAGAAGGATGTCGATGGGGATGGCCGTCTGCTCTGGATGCGCATCAAAGACCCCAACGGCCCCTGGAAGCCGCATCCGAACGAGCCGCGTCTGATGGTCCGCCGCGAGCCGGAGGACATCGAGGGCGATTTTTACTGGCTCTTCCCGGAAGGCACGATCAAAAACTACGATGGCTATATGTTCAGTGTACCGCCCAAAAAGCAGGGCCTTGACCTGAACCGCAACTTCCCCTCGGAGTGGCGACCGGAGTCCCAGCAGCGGGGAGCCGGACCTTTCCCGACTTCAGAGCCGGAGGTGCGCAACCTGGTGGCCTTCGTGGCATCCCACCCGAATCTCACCGGGGCGGTGACGTTTCACACCTACAGCGGCGTGGTGTTGCGCCCCTACAGTACCCGGCCCGACGATGATATGCCGGCGGAAGACCTGTGGACTTACCAGAAGATCGGCCAGAAGGCTACGGATATGACGGGATACCCCCATGCCTCGGTCTTCCACGAATTCCGGTATCATCCCAAAGAGGTCATCACCGGCGATTTTGATGGCTGGTGCTATGAGGAGCGGGGCATCTTTGGCTGGACGGTTGAGATCTGGAGTCCACAGCGGCAGGCCGGGATCAAGGAATACAAGTACATCGACTGGTATCGTGAACATCCGCTGGAAGACGATCTCAAGATGCTTACCTGGAGCGATACCGTCCTGGAGGGGAAAGGGTACGTGGACTGGTACCCTTACGATCATCCGCAGCTGGGGCCGATCGAGCTGGGCGGGTGGAATACCCTGTATTGCTGGCGCAATCCGCCGCCTGCGTTCCTGGAAAAAGAGATCGCGCCTTTTGCCGACTGGCTGATCTGGAAGTTGATGCTCTCCCCGCGCCTGGAATTATACGCCCTGAAGGCTACCGCACTTGGCGAGGGCGTTTATCGCGTGACGCTGGTCGTGGAAAATACCGGCTGGCTGCCGACCTACATCACCAAGAAGGCGCTGGAGAAGAAGGTCGTGCGCGGGGTGATCTTCGAGATCGCTCTGCCGGAGGGGGCCTCGCTGGTTACGGGCAGGGAACGCGAGGAAACGCGCCAGCTGGAAGGCCGGGCTTATACCGCCGCGCTGGCCTCCCCCTGGGCGATCGGATCGGCCAGCATGGAGGCGCGTCTCAAGCACGAATGGGTGGTGAAGGCCGCGCCGGGGACGGTGGTGACGGTCACCGCCCGACATGATCGCGCGGGCAGGGTGCAGCGCCAGATCGTGCTGGAATAACTGCCGGGTAGCCCGGCAGTCTGTGAACCGCAAACCAGCCAGCCCTGAAATCGGCTGGCTGGTTGTTTTGAACGGCTGTTCCGTCCGTGGACGGCGGGGATAACTTAACCGAGCGACATCACGAACCAGTCTGCCGTTGTCCGGATCACGGCGTTGGCCATCGTCTGGTCTTCGCCCAGCACACCGTAGATGTGATCGGCGCCTTTGATCAGGTAAGCGGCCTTGAGTTCGCCCTGCGCGTTTTGCATGAACCAGTCCACATAAGCGCCGGAGAAGTCTTCCGTGCCAGCCACGACATACACGGCGTTCGGATACTTTAGGAATTCGGCCTCGACATCCAGGACGGAGAGACTTTCAAAGAACGCTTTGCCCAGCGTGACCTCCCGCCAGCCCAGATCGACCGTGACTTTACCCTCGGTGGCGGCGGTGTCAAGCTGTTCCTGGGTGAACCCATCGAGCATCTCTTCAGCCAGGTTGCCGCCCCATGACCAGATGGCCAGCGATTTGTACCACGTGGGATTCTGCCCGGCAGAAGCCAAAGACACCGCCCCGCCCAGGCTGAAGCCCAGAAGGCCGATTCGCTCAGGATCGACAAACGGCTGCTCCAGCAGGAAGGCATAGGCTGTTGCTGCGTCTTCCACCATACCGGTGACAGTGCTGTTTTCCATGCCGCCGCCGCTTTCCCCCCAGCCGCGGAAATCAATGCGCAGGGAGGCGATCCCGCGTTCGGCCAGCGCGGCTGCCAGCCGCTTGTACATATCGCCGACTTCGTCCTTCTGGCTGGCAAAGCCGTGCAGCATCAGGACGGCGGGGAAGGGGCCATCGCCTGCCGGTTCTACGATGATCCCGGCAATTTCCCCTTCAAGCGTGACTGCGGTTTCCCGCATCCCCTGACCCTGGGCGAACGCGCCGCCCCCTGCAACAGCCAGCGCCAGGCTGACGGCCACCATGGTGGTTATCATCCGGAAGTAGCTCATCACACACCCTCCTTTGTGTCATCCCATCCAGGTATCGGCAGAATAGAGCTGCCGGTGGGCGACAGCCATGAGTTCCCGGAATCCCACCGGAAGTGCCGCTCACCCTGTATTGTACAGCGGCATCGGACGCGCTGTGCGATGCTGCTGTCGGTTCACGCCCAGCCGCGCGCGCGGACGGCTTCCGCCACGCGCTGGACGGCTACGCAATAGGCCGCCTTGCGATTGTTGATCTTCAGTTTCTGGGCGGTCTCATGCACAGTATGGAAGGCGGCGGTCATCTTTTCGTCCAGGCGTGCCTTGACCGTTTCCGCATTCCAGTAGTAGTTGTAAGCGTTCTGCACCATCTCGAAGTATGAGACGGTCACGCCGCCGGCGTTGCAGAGAAAATCGGGGATCACGTAAACGCCGTTTTTGTACAGGATTTCGTCTGCTTCAGGCGTTGTCGGCCCGTTGGCCAGCTCGGCACAGATTCTGGCGCGGATGTGGGGGGCGTTCCGGGCGTTGATCTGATTTTCCATGGCCGCGGGAACCAGGATATCCACGTCCAGTTCCAGCAGGTCTTTGTTGGAGATCGGCTTAGCACCGGGGAAGCCCAGGACTGTGCCGGTAGCCCGTTTGTGAGCGACGATCTCGCTGGTGCTGAGTCCGTCCGGCGCATAGACGCCGCCCTTTGAATCGGAGACAGCCACCACCTTCACCCCCAGCAATTCCTCGCCCAGCAGCGCGGCATATTGCCCGGCGTTGCCGAAGCCCTGGATGGCCATTGTCTTGCCCCGGGTATCCATACCGAGGATGCGAGCGGCCTCACGGATACAGCTCATACCACCGCGGGCGGTGGCATCCTCGCGCACCTTGGAGCCGCCCAGGATCAGCGGCTTGCCGGTGATCACGCCGAAGTCGTTGTGGCCCTGCAGGACGGAGTATTCATCCGCCATCCAGGCCATGATCTGCGGGTTGGTGTACATGTCCGGGGCGGGGACGTCCATCTCCGGCCCCAGGATGCGCCCGATCTGGCGGATGTAAGCCCGGCTCAGACGCTCCAGTTCTCCTGCGGAAAGCTCGCGCGTGTTGCAGACAATGCCGCCTTTGCCGCCACCCAGCGGGATATCCACAACGGCACACTTCCAGGTCATCCAGGCGGCCAGCGCCCGAACCAGATCGATCGTCTCGTTAGGGTGAAAGCGCAACCCGCCTTTCGTCGGTCCGCGCGCGTCATTGTATTGAACGCGAAAGGCCTTGAAGATGCGGACGGTCCCATCGTCCATGCGCACGGGCAGGCTGACCTGCATCTCACGCAGGGGTTCGCGCAGCAGGGCATGGATCTGGGGGTCAAGCCCCAGGATTTCCGCTGCTGCGTCAAGCTGGGCCTGAGCCATCGCGAAGGGGTTGAACTGGCCATTGGCGGAGACGGACGTGGATGTGGTGGACGGTACCTGTTGGCTCATGCCGGAGGCCTCCTTGTCCTGCAGAACTGGCCGCAACAGAGGTGCAATGGCAACCCACATCGGGTTGCCTGGTAGCATCCTATCATGGGTGTTTTCGATACACATCATGCACTTTCGCTCAAGTTGGATGACCAATGATCCCAAAGGGAAGGCCCTGACAGACAACAGGCGCCGCCTTACAGCGAGCGCCTGGAAGGACTCTGGTGTCTGGTGGTGGGGAAACACCAGCGGTCAGTATCCTGAGCGGGTGGCCAGCGCCCGCGCCCGGCAGGCCATCGCCAGGCTATCCAGGCCGTTCTGCCCGCTGACCCGCAACGGCTCCTGACCCTGGATGGCTCTGATCAGGTTGCGAAGCCCGGCCTGGATGCTGGCGCGGTAGACGGCGGATTTGCCCTCCGGTGCGCGGGTCATGGCGTGGAAGCGCCCATCGGGTTGCGGCGTCAGCACCATCTCGCCGGGGAGGAACGCCTGCCAGCGGTCAGGGGAGACCGGCGTCAGCAGTTCCAGCGAGGTTGGCACCCATTCCCGCAGGATCACGTACCCGCGCTCGAAGGTCAGCATCACCGTTGTCTGTTCGGTTGCCCCGGACTGATCGAAGGCGTGGTAGAAGTGGGCAGCGGTTGCGCCATAGCGGGCCAGAGCTTCGACCCGGTCGATGACGCCATCAGGCCGGGTGAATGCCTGTGAAGCTGTGATTACGCCCGGCTGTCCGGCAACCCAGGCAAAGGCGTCGAAAAAGTGTACCCCGTGCTCGATCCAGATGCCGCCGCTTTTCTCCGATGCCCAGAACCAGTGATCGTCCGGCAGTTCCAGGCCGGCGGCATGGTTGGCCAGATCCATGTGACGCAGCGCGCCTAACACGCCCGATTCACGCAGGGCTGCTGCGGCGGCCCAGAAGGGGTTGTGGCGCATCACGTAGTCGACCGTAAGCAGGGCGCCATGCTCCTCAGCGGCCCGGATCAGCGCTTCGGCTTCGGCCTCGGTCAGGGCCAGCGGTTTTTCGCAGAAAAGGTGTTTGCCGGCGCGTAACACAGCCAGACCCTGGGCATGGTGCAGGTAGGGTGGTGTGTTGAGGGCTACGATTGCGACTTCAGGATCGGCCAGCAGGTCGGTGAGGTCGGTGCAGGGCCGTGCGCCGTACTGGCTGGCCTGCTCCCGCGCCCGTTCACCGTCGATATCCGCCACAGCGACAATCCGCACTTCCGGCATGGCGGCGAAGGCCTTCAGGCAGAACTGCCCGAAGGCCCCCGCGCCGACCAGGGCTATTCCTGCAGGAGGAGTCATGGCTAACCGTTCCGGGCGAAATCCAGCACGTCGGCGAAGGGCGCGGTCGCCAGACCGATCAGGCGGTCGCTGCCGCCGTAGTAGAAGTACAGCTCCTCGCCGACGACCAGGGCGGCGGAACTGAAGATCACATTGGGCACATCGCCCCGGATCTCCCAGGTCTCCTGCGGCTCCATGATGAAGCCGCGCGGGCGGTGGATGACCCGCGAGGGGTCCTCCAGGTCGAGCAGGGCTACGGACTGGCGGTAGACGATCGGACTGGGATAGCCGTGATAGAAGAGCAGCCAGCCATGTTCGGTCTTGATCGGCACGCCGTTAGCGCCGATACGCACCGAGTCCCAGTCGTTATCCGGGCGCGGGGTCATGATCACCCGGTGATCGGTCCAGGTGCGCAGGTCATCGCTGAAGGCGATCCAGATGTTCGGGGCGCGGCGATGCAGGATGGCATAGCGACCGCCGATCTTCTCCGGAAAGAGGACGTGATCCTTGTTTTCGGCGCGCTCCAACGGGCCGATATCTTCCCAGGTGATCAGGTTTTCCGAGCGGGCGATCATGGGGAAAAAGCTGGAAGCGCCATACGCGGTATAGGTCATGTAGAACGCGCCGTCCAGCGGCGTGACGCGGGGGTCTTCCACACCCCGGTAATCGTCCCGACCCTGGTGCGGGGCCAGCACCGGCTGTTCCAGCCGGTTCCATTCCAGACCGTCGGTGCTGACGGCGTAGCCGATACGCGAGACAAAGTCCACACCCTGGGCGCGGTAATGCATATGGAACAGGCCATTGTGGTAGATCACTGATGGATTGAAGACGTTCAGTGATTCCCACTGGTGAAGCGGGTTGGGGTAGAGCAGCGGGCTGCGCGGGTGTCTGACAAGACGCATAGTGAACTCACTTTCACAGTCAGGGTGCTGTTTCGACCAGAGCGCTCTGGCCGGTCAGCGTGTCATAGGTCAACACAAACTGCCGCCCATCCGGCAGGGCGAACACCCGGCGGGGGGTGGCTGGCTGCAGGTAGAAGGCATCCACTTTGGCCAGCCCTGGATTCTGCTCGGAGCCGCCTTCCCCCGCGTACTCGTAGCGGAGGGTATGCGTCCCCGGCTCCAGATGAACCGGCTCGACGGTGACGCGGTCCAGCCAGAAGTAATCGCTATCCGGGGAGATGGTCTGCGGGAGCAGCACCGGGTCGCCGTCATCCAGGCGCACGCGGAGGGCGACCTGCGGCGCGGCCAGGGCGTCAGCGCTCAGTTCCGGCGTGGCCAGGACGAGCGCCAGCAGGTTGGCGGGCACATCCGGATCGCGTCCGGTGAGATCCATGAAGGAATTGCCACCGATGCCGCGCCCCGCCTCAAAGCCGATGCGTCCCCCGGCCTGCGGCGCGCTGACGCCCAGCGATTCCCAGGGGATGCTGGCTTCATAGATGTAGCCGCCTTCGAAGGGGGTGAAGGCCAGCTCCGCACCGCGCAGGAAGCGCGTGTGAATCCAGTCCCAGACCTGCGGGCCGTCCGGCGTCTGAGCCAGGGTGAACTTGGCCGAGAGGGTGCGGGCATCCGGCGTAGCGGTCATATAGAACCACAGGGCATCGCCCTGCCAGGCAGTGCTGAGTGTATAGGGCTGGTTGTGCACCGGATCGCGCACCGTCGCCGCGATATACAGGCGGTCGGCGTCCCACAGCAGGCGCACGGCATGGCTGTCCACCTCTGGCCCCTGCCACAGCCCGGCCCCACGCAGGAACTGGCGCTGGGTATTGGACTCAAGGACGGGTACATCCGGCGGCCAGTCGGCCAGATCGCCATCGATGGTCGGCGGTGAGTCGGTCAGGCGGATGGTGAAGGCGGTGCTGCTGGCGGCCTGATGCATGTGGGCCACGTAGAGCAGGTAATCGCCCGGCTGATCGATCTCGAATTGCAGGCGCATGCGCTGCCCTTCGCCCAGGCCGATATAGCGCCCGGCGCTCACATAGCCTTCGCCCGTCCACGTGGCGGCGTAGTAGACCGGCGTGCCCAGCACCCGCTGGCCATCCTCAGCTTCCAGCAGGCGGTAACCCGGCGTGCCGCCGGCTGACCGGGCATAGAGCATCTCTACGGCCAGCGGCTCATCAGCCAGGGTGATCAGGCTCATCAGACCTTCGATGGTCGATTCCGCGCCACTGTTGCGGTTGACGCGCCAGGCAACCGGGCCGTTGATGCCATCGAATACCCGGCCGCTGGCCAGATCGACCATCGGCACCCCGGCCATGTTGTTGCCGAAGTACCAGCTCCCCGCCAGCCCGGCGTAACGGGCATAGCGTGGCTCCCCCGTGGCGCGGTAGAGCGCCATGTACGCCTGAACCAGCATGTTCGTCCCATAGGCGATCTGACCCAGGCGATCGGGTACAACACCAATGTGCCGGAAGCGCTCCAGCACCAGGTGGCGGAGCAGGAAGGAATCGGCTTCCGCCGCTGCTGAGTCGATCCAGTCCTGGCGGTTGAGGGCCATTCCAGCCTCAACCAGCGCATGGGTCATATGCGCACCCCAGTCATGCCAGAAGCCGGGAGCGTTGGCCCGCACGGGGTGCATCCCGAAGGGGTAGGTGGCATGATCGCCCAGGCGCAGGGCGGCGATCCCGTCGGCGAGGGCTGTCATCACTGCCGCGGTATCCGGATTGGGACGGGCGCGGTAGTAGGCGGCCATACCCAGCAGGCCAATGGCGGAGACGTCGGCCTCGCCGCCGGGCAGCCAGGCGGGCACCTCAAAGCCGTGAACGCTGATCGTCGTTCCCACATTGCCGAGCGTGGCTCGCAGGGCCGACTCGGTTCGCAGGTAGGCTTCCGCCAGCATATCCGCATAGGCCGGGTCCACCCGGTCAAAGACGCGCACACCTTCCCCCAGCGCCCACAGGCCGCGCATGGCCCACCAGCCCAGGCTTCTATAACTGGTATTGCCCTGTGTATTGATCGTCCCTTCCCGATCGGTGACAAAGTTGTAGAAGGCCCCGTCTTCCGCCTGCATGTAGCGCACGAATTCCAGTGTGGCGCGGGCCAGATCGAGCAGGGTCGGATCGCCGCTGCGCTCGTACTGCCACAGGTAGACGATCGCCGCCCTGGCCACATCATCGACACAACTGAGGCCCTCGCCGGCGGCGTCCACCCACTCGTAATCCGGGTACTCGGCGTAGATATGCACCAGGGCCATCGCCCGGCCGTCGATCGTGACCGGTTCGGTGAGGTAGATCAGGTGATCCAGGTTAACCAGTTCGGTTTCCTCCTGGGCCAGGCCCACGCCCGGCCAGGCGGCCAGCAGCAGCCCGGCGATCAGCAACAGTCGCAGCGCCATCGCTTACCCCTTTACGGCCCCGATGTTGATACCGTCCAGGAATTGCTTTTGCGCAAGGAAGTAAAGGATCAGCACCGGGGTAGCCATCATGGTCGCCATGGCCATCATGTACTGCCACTGCGGCGCTTCTTTGGAGAGCGACTGATCGAAGAAGCGCATGGCCAGCGCCAGCGGATACTTCTCCGGTGTGGTCAGGTAGATCAGCGGACTCTGGAAGTTGTTCCAGTTGCCCTGGAAGGACAGGACGGCGATGGCCAGCAGGATAGGCCGGATGAGCGGCAGCATGATGTACCAGTAGATCTGGGCGACATTGGCGCCGTCCAGGATGGCGGCTTCTTCGATCTCGCGCGGCACGGTCAGGTAGAACTGGCGCATCAGGAAGACGTACAGTGGCCCCCAGGCGAAGAGTGACGGCCAGGTCATGGGATCGTAGGTGTCCAGCAGGCCCAGTTGCTTCCAGATCAGGAAGGCGGGCACACGGGTAATGATCCCCGGTACCATGACCGTGCTGAGCATGATGGCAAAAAGCAGGTTACGCCCCCGCCAGCGGAAGCGGGCGAAACCGTAAGCGACTACCGAGGCGCTGAGGATTTCCCCGACCATCGCCAGGAAGGTGATGAACAGCGTGTTGCCAATGATGCGCCCGAAGGTCATACCCGGCTTGATCGAATTGAGCTTGGTCCATACTTCCAGATAGTTGCCGGGGACAGCTGGATCGGGGATGAAGTTCACTTCCCCGGTGAAGAGCTGGTTTTCCGTCTTGAGCGAGGTGGAGATCATCCACAGGAACGGGATCAGGACCAGTGCTGCGCCAAGCAGCAGGAGACCGTAGACCACGATCTGGCGCAGGATGTAGCCTCGCCGGGTGAGTCCCCCCTGCCAGGCTGAAGGTGTTCGGGCGGTAATGGTGGCCATCAGGCTTTCTCCTCCCGGGCGCCCTGGTAAAAGACCCAGGCTTCAGACGAACGGAAGATCAGGGCGGTGAGGGCCAGGATGATCAGCAGCATGATCCAGGCCATGGCCGAGGCCAGCCCCATATGCCGCAGGTCAAAGGCCTCCCGGTAGATCAGCCAGTTGAGGAAGGTGCCGACCGACTCCGGTGTCTGGATAAACGCCGCGACCTCAAAGACCTGGAGCGCGCCGATGGTGGAAGTCACCAGGTTATAGAACAGGGCCGGGCTGAGCATGGGGATGGTGACGTGGCGGAACTTGCTCCATTCGCCCGCGCCATCGATGGACGCCGCCTCGTAGAGTTCTGCCGGGATGCCCTTGAGACCGGCCAGCAGGATCACGGAGTTGGCGCCAAAGACTCCCCACAGACTGATGATAATAAACGCGGGCATGGCCAGCGCCGGGTCAAAGAACCAGTTGGGTTTGGGGATGTTGACCAGTGCGTAGAACGGCGCAAAAGCGCTGTTGAGCAGGCCGTTGGGGGAGAAGATCCACCGCCATAGCAGGGCGGTGGCGACCGCGGGCAGGATGGCCGGCATGTAGTACAGTACCCGCCAGAAGCCCAGATAGCGTACATGCTGGTTGAGCAGCAGCGCGACCCCCAGGGCGCCGATCAGTCCCAGCGGGACGCTCAGAAAAGCGTAGGGCAGAGTCAGCCTGACCGCGCGCCAGAAAGCGCCCTCCTTGGCCCCCAGGACAAAGCCGCCGCTACCGGCCTCCACGCGGAGGATCTCATCGTAGCGACGGGGCAGGGCGTCTGAACTGCGCTGGGTGGGTGATTCCAGGGGGGCCAGGCTCAGGCTAAAGAGTTGCTCGTAGTTCGCTGTGCCGATCCACTGTGGCGCGCGGAAGAGGTTGTATTCGGTGAAGCTCAGGTAGAGTGAGGAGCCGATGGTAAAGACGTTGAAGATCAGGAACCCGATCACCCAGGGGACAACCAGCGCCCGCCCGGTAGCCGCCTCCCGGTTGACGCCCAGGGCGATCTGCACGCGGTAGACGATAATCATCAGCACGACCAGACCGATCGCGACGCCAATGTAACGCGCCAGGGTGGGGAGATAGGTGGCAAGCGGGCCAGGATCCATCGGGTGACCCTCCTCCGGGAAAAGCTACGGTCGGGAAAGGCTCCAGCCAACCGGATGAAGTGGAGGCCGCCCGGTCAGGCGGCCTCCGGTGCAGCAGGTGATGTTATGGCAGCGTGTCTTCCAGTTCAGGCCGGACTTCAGCCGCCAGTTCAGCAGGGGTGAGGTCGGTCTCGTTGTTGATCAGCGGCCCCCAGAACTTCGACCAGAAGATCGAGTCGAACTCAGCATAGTTGCCGAAGATGGGCAGGGCGCGCATCTCCTGCGCAGCGGCCACAATCGCCTCGGCGCTGGCGGCCTTGCGCGGTTCGGAGGAGACCAGGTGCTCCACGGTAGCCTGCGAAATGCGCGGCGAGACGATCTTCCAGTGATGGATGCCCTCGGTCACCGCCAGCAGCGCCTTGCAGGCCAGGTCCGGATGGGCGGTATTGGCGGAGATGACGGTGCTGGCGTTCCAGGCGAAGGTGACATGGCTGCCAGTCCGCGGATGGCCGGGGACACGCACCACGCCCACGTTCAGGCCCTCGACGCGGTCGAGGTCGTCAGCCGCGCCGCCCATGAACATGGCGATCTTACCGGCCTTGAACATCTCACCAAAGCCCTGCTCAGCGATGATCTCGCGGCTGGGGGACATCTCCGGGTTATAGGCGGTGCTCAGGTAGAACTCAAAGCCTTCCAGGAATTCCGGCGTGTCGATCGGGGCCTCGGTGAAGTCCGGGCTGATCAGCTCGCCGCCCGCCTGCCAGACGAAGATGAAGGGGGGCGGCCAGCCGTTGTTGGTGAAGCCCCACTGGTCGATCTCCCCGTCGCCGTTGGTATCCAGCGTCAGGGCCTTGGCCATGGTGACGAAGTCATCCCATGTCCAGTCGGGGGTGGGGTAGTCCAGCCCAGCGGCGTCGAAGAGGTCTTTGTTGTAGTAAGTCACGACCGGTTGGGCAATCCAGGGCAGGCCGTAGACCTCATCTTCGAAGATGTTGACGGCCAGGATGCCGGGATAGTAGTCGTTGACGTCGCCAGCGGTGCCCGGTTCAGCGCCCGCCAGGCAATCAGTCAGCGGTAGGAAGACGCCTTCCGAAGCCAGCGCCATGTTGTTCTGGTCGATCCAGTACAGATCGGCACCAACGCCACCCGCGATCTGGGTCTTGACCTGGGTGTAGTAGTCGGACGGGATGGGCGAGTGGACGATCTGATACTCGCTCTGGCTGGCATTGATCTCATCCAGGATGACCTGCAGTTCGGCGGCCTCATCAACACCGGCCCAGGTTGAGATCGTGATCGTCACCGGCTGGCTTTGCGCCAGCGAAGGCAGGGCGCTCAGCGCCAGCAGCAGAACAATGGCTAAAACTACCAGGCGATTCCGTGACATGTCTTTTCTCTCTCCTTGCTCCAGTTCATAACAGCCCGCCAGGGGCAGGGTGCAGGGAACCGATCCGGTGAATGGTCTGGGTATCACCTCCTTCTCCGGGCTACGGATGCTAAGCCGCCTGGCCGGGAGGTCTGGCGCACGTGTCGCGCTCGACCAGCCTGACCGCCACGCTGATTTCGGTGGGCATCAGGTCACCGTCCTCAAGCAGAGCCAGCAACCGGCTGGCGGCTTCCTTGCCGATCTGATGTTTGGGAACGTCGATGGTGGTGAGCGGCGGGCGGTTGAGACGCGCCCACTCAATGTTGTCGAAGCCGATCACGGAGAGATCGTCCGGCACGCGGCGACCCGCGGCCTGAGCGGCCTGAATAGCGCCAATGGCCATCGAATCGTTGATGGCGCACAGGGCAGTGACCTCCGGGTGCTGCTCAATCAGGCGGGCGTATGCCTCTGCGCCGGAATCGATCGTTGTCCGATCCATGTGGATGACGTGTGCGGGCAAACCGGCCTGTTGAAGGACCTGCTGGTAGCCGCGCACGCGACGGGTGTTGCTGGGCCAGTTCTGTGGCCCGGCCAGGATACCGATCCGGCGGTGGCCGAGCTTCAGCAGATATTCTGCAGCCAGCGCTGCCCCGCCGGTGTCATCGCAGTTGACGCAGTTGACTGGCTGGTAATCCAGCCGGTTATCGACCAGGACAATGGGCAGGCCGGTGTGCAGCATGGCCATAATGAATTCGCCGGGGATATCCGGTCCGGCCAGGATCATGCCGTCAACCCGTCCCTCCCGCACAAAGCGGAACTGCGACGGCTTGCTCAGGATGTCAGCGGTGAGGGTAGCGATAGCCACATGGTAATCAGAGCGGGCGCAGACCTGCTCCACGCCGTGCAGAATTTCGCCGTAGAAGGGGTCAGTCCGGGCGGCCAGGCCAGGCTTTTCCCGTACGAAGAAGCCCAGGGCAAAAGTGCGGGCGGTCGCCAGGCCCCGCGCGGTCACGCTCGGCGTGTAGTTCAACTCCCGCGCCTTTTCCAGGATGCGCTGGCGCAATTCCGCCCCGACGCCGGGCTTGTCGTTGAGTGCCCTGGAGACGGATGCGCTTGATACGTTCAGCGCTTGGGCGATTTGCTGGATAATGGACGGCATGGTCACTCAAGTCAGAGTCAACGTAACCGCTTACGCTCACTATATAGTACAATAGAGTCAATTGTCAAGACCTTGCACAAGAACCATTAGGCAGGCTGTATGATGACCGTGCTTGTCGACAAGCATTTGCGGCTGGACTGGGGTCTGGCGGAGGAGATCGGCCTCCATTTTGTTACGTACGTGCAGGCCGGGGATGGCGACAGCACCTGGCGACCGGCGGCGCGCGGGCCGAGCGTGCCGGTTCAGGGCTGGCTGCCAACGCGCCAGACCGCTGACGGCCTGGCCGGGGAGGGAGACGGCTTCCGCTGGCAGACGGCCATCAGCCCGCGAGCAGGGGGTGTCTGGCTGGAGACGACGCTGACTGTCACCGCGCCTGTGGATCTGCCGGTGGCTCTGGTGTTGTGGTTGGGGGCGCTGGACAATCTGGATGACCGGCAGGCGCACACCTGGCGACAGACCGTGCTGCGGGCACCAACGGTCAACGCGCAGGGACTGGGTGGCAACGATCTCATGGCGGGTTATCTCTATGACGATCAGTCGCATGTGGAGACCATCGTCTACTTTCCGCCGGATGCTTTTGCCTGGGCGCCGCACCGCTTTTACAACTTCAGCGTGCGGGAAGCGCTGGTCTATCGTCCGGAGGGACGCTATGGCTTCGGGCTGCTCCCGAATGTGCCGGAGACGCCCTTTCACTTTGAGCCGGGGCAGTATCGGCTGGCCTGGTGGTTTACGCAGCATCCCCGGCAGGGTACGCCGACACCCTGGGCCGCGCAGCGGGCGTTACTGGAGGCGATCACGCCGCTTCTCGATCCGATGCCCTCGCCGGTAGAGAATCCGCTCCCCTGGGAGGAAATGGCCCGTCGGACGCTGGTCGATCTGGAGAAGGACGCCTGCTGGGTGACTGCTGGCGACAGATCCGGCCTGCGCGCTTACGTGCGCGGGAGTTCGGCGGTCGGGCGGGA
>FWPV01009173.1_pt1 | contig 16866 bp, 15 predicted proteins | sample 2228371 | NCBI WGS metagenome assembly FWPV01 (sample SAMEA103939776, study PRJEB20133) | metagenome | reverse complement strand
CCATCTACGACGCCCTAAGATTGGAGTATGTGCCCTGTAAACCGAAAAAATATGTAACCGAGAAGATGTAGTTACCATAACGAAAATGACTGATCAATAAGGCATTGATAATATGATATTTACAAATATTTAGTGGTGAAGTTGGGTTAAGATATGCGCGTACACGGTTTGCCGCCGTCGCGTTTTTTGCAGTCGTTCCAGGCAACACATTTATAGGTGCAGATGCGCGGAAAAGGGCCTGAATTGGGGTTTTCTGGATTTGAAGCAAGGTTGTCTTCAGGATAGAGCAGGTGGGTAGTCACTATTTTTTCTACATCTTCTGCAGCCGGTGCGCTGAGCAATAACTCAAAACTGGTCAACTTTACCGCTTCGCGGATGAATTCATCGGCGCGGATTTCTCCCCAAAATTTAACCCCCATGCCGAGAATGTTTTGTACGACCAGCCGCAGGGTCTGTAATTTTCGGCGATCTTCGCTCGCTTGCACGTTGTTGACGATCAGGCGAGGACGAAACGCGGCAATCGTTCTGCGAATATGCGCACAGATAGCCGGATAAGTAGCCTGATACTCCTGTAAAAACATATCTACGGTGAGTATCTCGCCTTTGACTTGCAGATCGCCGACGGTTATGAATTGTGCATACAGATCTGGCCAGGCGCGGCCGCTCTTTTGTAATTTACGAAACAGTCCTACGCGGATAAATCCATAGGCGTCCTGCAACGATAACGAATCACAAGTAGTAATGATAACCGGATCATCGGCGAGGAGGAAAAAATCCAGATTGGTATAGGTACTACCAGTACCCAGATCGAGGACGACAAATTTTGCCGCCACACGATCGATATGGTGCATTAGTTTTTGCTTGGCTGCATAAGTCAATTGCTGATATTGCGCCATCCCCGGCGAGCCAGTGATCAAACGCAACCCTGGTTGTTTGGTCGGCAGGGCAAGTTCATTGATATCTTCGCTCTTGCGTTCGAGAAAACTCCGCAACGTCTTTTCACTATCCTCGGTTTTTAGAAATGTATGCAAATTTGCGCCGGTGAAATCCGCATCGATCAATACGGTTTCATGGCCCAATTTGGCCAGCATCAGACTCAATAAAGCGCTTACGACCGTCTTGCCGATTCCGCCTTTACCGCCACCTATGGCGATGATCCGCGGACGCGGTTGTTCCCTTGGCGGCCGCCGTCTGGATTCTTCGGCAAATAGTGCATCGAGATCGATGCTACTAAATTGCGGAGGTGGAGTGAATGGTTTCTTGGTAACAAATGGCAAAAGGAATTTCTCTCCTATCAATAGTCGTTTTTGCAAATTGACTATGCAATGCCTGGGCCAATTATTTATTATAAATTAAAAATTTTTAATTATAATAATAACAAATGGTTAAATGATATAATGTTAAATCAGGTTCTTCTCCCTACGTAGTATTTTTGTCACCCATGGATGACATGCGATATAAAATCATGATAATGGTATTTCAGTTGATAAAATAAAAAATAATTGTTACATTATCATGCTTTAAAACAGATCAAATGTTTTCAGGCGGGAGCCCCCCTGTGGTGGGGCTTTTTTCCAGCTTTAGCAGCATTCGCTCATGTGACAGGCGAGATAGATGAAAGGTGCATCCACTCAGAGACTCGTCGCTTGCTTACAAAGTTTGACGGTTTACAAGGAGGATGTCTTGCCAAAGCAGGGGGGGCTGGATAACTGACCATCGCGGCTATCAGGGAGCGAGGGCAAAAAGAGCGAGTCGCTGTCATCGTCGGTCTCTTTGGTATAGATAAGAAGCGATCCTGTTTATTTTGAGTTCACCAGTCAGCCATGCTTTGAATTCTCGAGAGCTATTATTATTAGCAACAAAAAATCAGGTACTTAAAAAAGATTAAAGGTCCTATGATAAGAAAATACCTGCTTTTAGGGATGGCGATATTTTTCATCGCCTTTATTGGTTGCCGCAGGGATCGATCGAAATGGGCGGAGATCCAATGGGTGCAGGTACCATCCGGTTCATTCGAAATGGGCGATACGTTTGGCGATGGCGATCATGATGAGCAACCGGTTTACACCGAAAAGGTTGCTGCTTTTTTGATGAGCAAGACCGAAGTGACGGTGGGGCAGTTCCGTCGTTTTGTGGAGGCGACCGGCTACCAGACCGATGCCGAGCAGGAGGGCTTTGGCTGGGCATGGGATGGCAGCCGTTTCGAGTGGACCGCCGGAGCCAGTTGGCGTCATCCGGGATTTCCACAGGGGGAGGATCATCCGGTCGTCAATGTCAGCTGGCGAGATGCTCAGGCTTTTTGCGAATGGGCGGGTTGTCGTTTACCAGCGGAGAGCGAATGGGAATATGCGGCGCGCGATGGCGGCAAAAAGATCAAATATGCCTGGGGAAATGATCCGCCGCAAGGCAGGAGAGGAGGTAACGTCGGTGATGAAAGCGGCAGCAAAGTTCTTCGTCTTATGACCTATTTCAAGGGGTATGACGACGGTTATGTGTTTACCGCACCAGTGGCCAGTTTTGAACCCAATACTTTGGGACTCTATGATATGACCGGCAACGTCTGGGAATGGTGCATGACACAGTATGAAGAATACATCGGCCCCCGTCCGCCTAAACGTGAGTTCAATCCGGCACCCATGGAGAACTCGCGAGTTTTACGCGGCGGCTCTTTTGTCGATGACCCCGCTTTCAGCCGCTGCTCCGATCGCAGCGGCCAGGATGTCGCGTTTTCGTATCCCTATATTGGCTTTAGGGTGGCAAAATAGAGCCAACGTCATACTCGGATGTTACGTTCATTGTCTTTTTGAACCGATTCCTCTTCGCTCGGTGAGTGGGCTGAAATAAGTGTAGAATCATGGTTGTACAGCATCCGAGTCATTACCTGGTTACTTGTGAATTCTACAAGTTGAATTGGGAATCTGAAATCTAGATTAACTCGTCATTCAAATTCAGAAATCCCATCCTAAGGGAAATTGGCTTGAGCTTAAATTAATGGTTGAGACAAAATCCGGGCGGAAATATAAACATCAATAACTTATCATAAGATAATGAATTGGAAGGAAACTATTCACAAAAGCATGGAGTGGATCATGAGAGGATGGAAAGAAAAAACAAAGTCGATGATGACGGTGCTGGGGGTGATATTGTTGTTGGGTTTTTTGACCAAGGTATTCGGATTAGAGGAAGAGCAACCGCGCCGGTCTCTATCCTTTTTTGATGTCTGGGCTTTGCCACGCGTTTGGGTAGGGGCATTGGTCGGATTGATCGGGTTGGTTTTGCTCATGCGTAAACGGGTGACAAAAAACCTGCGTCTGTTGGCCATGGGTATTGTCTTTTTCCTTTTCAGCATCGTAGCTATCTTGCCTTGGGGCAAATTTGCCGAGGGCATGGGACTCCACCCCAGTCCTATGTGCGTCATCGAAAAGTCGTTTATCTTTCTGCAAATGGGTCGGGCAATTCCGATCGTCTTTATATCGATTTTTGTTTTCACGATGCTCATGACGATCATTGGCAACAAGCTTTTTTGCGGCTGGAACTGTCCCATCGGCGCTTTGCAAGAAATGTTGCATCGCATTCCAGTGCCAAATAAATTCAAGTTGCCTTTTGTTTTGAGTAATGCCACTCGCGTGGTCGTTTTTGTTGCCTTTATAGGGTTGCTTTTTACTTTGGGATTCAGTATTTATGAGTACGTGAATCCCTTCGAGTTTTTGCATTGGAGCTTGGAGTGGGCCGTGGCGCCGGCGTTTTTGGTGACGTTCGTGGCGGCATTGTTCGTCTACCGACCGTTTTGTTATTTAATCTGTCCTCTGGGTCTGGTCACCTGGCTGGCCGAACATATTTCCATCATCCGGGTGCGCGTGGATAAAAAGGCGTGCACCGAATGCATGCTGTGCGTCAAAAAAAGCCCCTGCCCGTCGGTGCAGGCGATTTTGGATGGCAAATTTTCGCGGCCGGACTGTCACGCCTGCGGCGCGTGTATCGAGGCCTGTCCGGAGAATGCGTTACGGTTTAAATAATCTGCAGCTCTTTTTATTGCAACAAAACTGTTCGTTTCTGATGATTCGGAGGGCGGAGGTTCTTGTCCGCCATTTTTGTGAAACAAATCGGTGAGTTAGGGGGACGAGGACAGTCGAGGGTCCTTGACAGTCGAGTGTCGAGGGGCGAGGGACGAGAAGAGTGGAGGGATGATGACAGTCGAGTGTCGAGGGTCGAGTGTCGAGGGTCGAGTGTCGAGGGTCGAGTGTCCAGCGTCCAGAGTCAAGGGATTCCAGCAGTCCCATCCCAGGGAAGAGAATCTGTACCAGGCGGATGGTGAGCTCGCGTTTTTCGCCGGTAAAACCCGGCGCAATGATGGAGATGAGATAGGGGGTGAGGAGGATGCCAACCAATACCATGGTGGAAACCACTAACGCCAAAATCGCAGCCACCGCACCGGCCACGCGACCGGCTTCTTCCTCTTTACCTTCTGCCAACAGCTTGGCATAAATGGGGAGAGACGGTCTATGACGATCAATCCTGCTATGGCAGCGGCTTGGATCGAGTCAACACCCCCACATGGTCGGCGGGCAAGTTCACGCTCTAAAAAAAAAAGTAAACCCACTTTAATGGCGTGCACGAATACCCGCCTTCCCAACAGCTCTGTATATGGATTATTCTCCTGGCGAAGAGGCAAGCCAACCATCCCACGTAAAGCCTCATCATGGGCGGGCAGAAAAACCACCTTCCTACTCTATTCTTGAAAAACCCTTATCGGCAATAACCACGTTAACCGCTGAACGACAAGGCCATAACCAAAAAATAAAAAAACCCGACCCTCCATAGGCCGGGATTTTTTTTCGCAACCAAAGTTAGTACGGCACCTGTCCCGAAACTCCCAGGCGCGCATTGGTGCGCCAGAGGGTAAAATCATTGTTATCCACCTGAGCATTGAGATTTATGTCCGCCAAGCGATAGCCTGTTTCCAACGCAAAATGGGAATTATACCATACATAATAGTCTCGCGAGGTGATCATATTATCTTGGTTAATATCGCCGGCCCATAATCCCCAAACACCGCTTTCAAGTTCCACACAACCACCACTACCGTAATATTGGGTGGGTGCGGTGGTAAAGTCATATAAGCTAGAAGTTAGCTTATTAAGAGCAATGGGTGTGGCGCTCATGGCTGCCACATGGTTGCGATGGCGGATGATGAGGTAATAGTTGCCGCTGGGAAGACCTTCGATCATCACCTGGCCTGAGGTGCCATCGTCGTCCACGACACGGCCGTCTCGATGGAGAAAGGCGCTTTTGCGCATCCGCAGGGTGCCACCGGCGTCGCGGAACTCCAGCAACACCCAATCGGTGATAAGCGTTGGAATGGAACTCACCATGCGTCGATCCACATAGGGTGAGGTAGTGGGAAGATGGCCGCCGCGCCGGAGGAGGGTAGACATGGTATCTCCGTCGGTGTAGTAGGGTCCTTGTAAGAAGAGCTTGGTTTCGAGGAGGACAAAATTCGCATCGTCCCATTGAGCGAAATTGAAGGAGGGTTTGCTGCCGGCCATGGTGAACTGACCGCCGACGTTAGCGTCGCCGTTAGCGAGGGCAAAGACGGTGCCGTTGACGCCCTGTCCGCGGGTGTTCCAGTTGCTGCCGTCCCAATAGGCGATGCGATTGGCTGGCACGCCTCCCACTTCGGAAAATTCTCCGCCCACAAAGATATAGGAACCTTGGGCCGAAACCGCCCGCGATCGGGCGTTGGGTCCACTACCCAGCGAATGCCACTTGGAACCATCCCAACGGGCAATTCGAGGAATATCGATCTGGCCGACAATCTTGCCTGTTTTTAGAAAATTACCAACAGCATACATCCCGCTGGAGGTGGAGGTCAGGCAGTAAACAGTGCTGTCCATACCATCGCCGACGGAAGTCCAGCGGGTACCATTCCACATGGCGCAACAATAGAGCCAGAAGCCACCGCCCTGGGTAGTCATAAATTTCCCACCGGCGCAAAGCTGCCCTCCATGGTTACAAAGAGTGTAACAGGTATTGTCGAAACCAAGCCACATATTGGACCAAGCACTGCCATCCCAACGGGCGACGCGATAGGCGGGTACACCTCCTGCGGTATTGAATTCACCACCAGCGATCAGATATGTTCCATAGAGAGTTAAAGCATAGACGACGCCAGTTCCCGGTGAGCCGTTATGGATACCGCTGCCAAGGGCCGACCAAGCGGAGCCATTCCAGCGGGCGATATTGCTAACGGAAACACCTCCTGCAGAAACAAAACGTCCACCTGCATAAATATATGAGCCATCATCGGCAATAGCATAGACGGGGCCGGCTGTTCCTGTTCCCAAGGGGGACCAACTGCTGCCGTCCCATTTGACAATGTTATTGGCGGCAACCCCTCCACCCAAGGTGAATTCGCCGCCGATATAGGTATTGGAACCGGAAATCAGAATAGCGTAAACCGGTCCATTGAACCCGAAGCCGCTATTTAATGGTTCCCAATTCATGCCATTCCATCGGGCGATACCGGAGGTGGCTGTAGGACCCGAAAAGGTAAAATCTCCGCTTGCATACAATTGGCTCTGAAAAAAGGTCACGGCTTTGACGTTGCCACTGAATCCATCTCCTATTGCACTCCAAGAGCTGCCATTCCATTTTGCCATACGGTTGGCTGGAGTGCCGGAGGCTAAAGTGAAATTGCCGCCGACATATACGTCGGTGCCATTGACATAAATGGCGTGAACGCGAGCGTTGACGCCGCTGCCCAGCGCCGACCAAGAACCACCCGTCCATCGCGCAATGTAATTGGCGGGAATACTGCCCGCCATGGTAAAATCACCGCCGACGTACAAGTTCCCAGCTGCGTAATGCAATGCCCATACAGTATTGTTGACGCCATTATTAGCTCCACTGCCAATGGTGAACCATGCAGAGCCGTTCCATTTGGCGACGCGATTGACCAAGGTGCTACCTGCATAAGTGAATTCGCCGCCGACATACAATTCGCCTCCGCCAATGGTCATGGCGCGCACCCGATCGTTGAGGCCGGCGCCCAAAGCCGACCAATTGCTACCATTCCATCGTGCTATGCGATTTAAGGTAGTTCCCCCCGAAGCCGTAAAATCTCCACCCGCATAAACATAGCCACCGGAAACGGCCAGCGCGCGTACCGTATTATTGAAACCAGCCCCCATGGCTGACCATCTGCTGCCATCCCATTTTGCCACACGGGAAGCAGCCTCTCCTCCAGCCTGGGTAAATTCACCACCCACGTAGAGCGCTGTCGAACTGACTGCCAAACAATGCACCACCGCATTGCAACCTTGCCCCAAAGAAGACCAGGCGCTTCCATTCCACTTGGCCACATAGTTGGCGAAAATATTACCCACTGAAGTAAAATAACCAGCCACATATAAATCACCATTGAAGACAGCCAGCGCGGTGAGGTTATTGTTGGCACCTGGAAAACAATAGCTGTTGCTCCATTTTTCTATGGCCAACAGGTCGGCGTTTCCGCCACCATCGATGGGATAAAAATGAGGTGCTCCGCGGCTGTCCAACTTCATCTGCCAACCACTGGTTGAATACGACTTGTTCTCTGATTGGCTGAGGTCAATACTACCATCAGGTTTGATGATTTGTGCGAGCGGGTTCGGCGATTGTGCCCACAGTAAATTCCCCACTATGCAAAGTACCATGAGGAAAAAAAGAATTGGAAAGGTAATTCTGAAGGCCGAAGATGTTTTTTCCAAAGCTGCCTCCTATCAAATTTTGTTAACGGCCTTGTGTTGCCTCAAATCAGTGCAAGGTGTGTGGTTATCGTATATTCCCCTGCGTCCCTTCGACACTGCCTTAAAAACAAATAATAATTCTGCGAAAGATCATGAACTAAACAGAATATTTGTAATTTACCTCAATTCATATACCGACAAACCTCTCAATATGCGAAAAATCTCTGCAGATTTTTTTAAATATAAGAAGCATCAAGCAATATGTCAAGCGGAAACAAATGCTATCAAAAGGAAATTTTTTTTCGTATATTTTTAAAATCATTTAATGATTAAATTGACCAATCGGAAGGGAATAAAAATGTCGACATATTCAACCCGCCTTCGGGTCCGGGTGAGCGATATCAATTACGGCGGCCACCTGGGCAATGATAAGATGCTCACTTTTTTCCACGAGGCCAGAGTTCGCTACCTAGGGAGTCTTGGTTTAAGTGAACTGGACATCGGCGCCGGTGTATCATTGACGCAAACCGAAGCCCATGTCTATTACAAAGCCGAAGCTTTCTTAGGCGATGAATTGGAAGTTTTTGTCCTCTTTGATCAATTTACCCGCACCCGTTTTTCCGCGCAATATCGAGTGGTGCGAATCTCCGATCAACGCCTGATGGCTACCGGCGATGTCACGCTGGCGGGCTTTAACTATCAGACCCACAAGCCGGAAAGAATTCCGGAGTCGTTCAAGGAGACGATCTATCGTTTTCAAAATGCATAATATATGATCCATCGAGCCAGGAACCTATCGTCTGCGAAAATTTTTATATTTTTGAATAAGTTAGGCCCTGTGGTTTTGGCACCCCTACTGGTTGATGGCTCAAAAAGGCTAGCGTTATTCTCTTGCATTTGCTTAAATATTGATGTATTTTATAATAAAATATTTCCACAAATATTTTTATATCGGGATAGACTATCATGAACGATCTTCTTCCGCAGTGGTAACATTGTGATTGAAGAGAATGCTCCGAGAGTTCTTATCTGCTGGGAGGTTGACAAAAGGTTTATCCTGTAACTTTTTCGGAAAAACCCTTATAATCAACACAACGACGTGAAAAAAATGAAAAAACTTATCATCGGTTTGCTATTTTTTCTATCCATCGGCAATGCCGCGATCGAGTTTCCCCGGCCCCGCGGGGCGGTGAACGATTTTGCCGACGTCATCCCCAGCGAATACGAACGCAGGATCGAAGCCTTAGCCAGCGAAATTTGGGATAAGACCAACATCGCAGTGGTCGTCTGCACCATGCCCACCATCGGCGACGAAGATTACCGCGACTATGCCAATCGGCTCTACTCGGCCTGGGGCATCGGTCGCAAGGGTGAAGACAAGGGTGTGCTCATCTTCAACGTCGTCGACATCCGCAAAATCTGGATCGAAACCGGCTACGGTGTGGAAGGGTTCATCACCGACGGTCGTACCGGCCAGATCTACCGCCAATATCTGGTTCCCAATCTGCAAAAGGGCGATTACGGCGAAGGGTTCCTGCAGGCAGTAAAAGCGATTGCGGGGTTGATCGAGGCGGAGTATGGCGTTACCTTCGGTGAAGGGGCATTACCGCTGCGCTCGTCGCGGCAGGGGGATGATGGCGCTTCTGGAACGCCGTTGTGCTTTATCATCGCATTGATCTTGTTGCTTATCCTAACGCGCGGCAGAATCTTGCCGTGGTTGCTCCTCGGCAGCATGTCCAGTGGCTGGGGTGGCCACAGCCGTGGAGGTGGTTTCGGCGGTGGATTCGGCGGAGGTGGCTTTGGAGGCGGATTCGGTGGCTTTGGCGGCGGTTCCAGCGGTGGTGGCGGCGCCGGCGGAGGATATTAGCCGAAAAAAATTTCCAAAGGGCGCTGTCATGACCCCATGAGTGGGTAGTATGCGGAGTAGAGCAATGGTGCTGCCCAAGGGGGCTTCAAGGAAATGAATCAAAGGTAGGTTGGTTAGGATAGGGTTTGAATTGTATCATTGTCGGCTAAATTTTATATTCTTCGAAAAATGCATTCAACTAGTTATTATTAAGGGCAAAACGTTTCAATACCGTATTAATTATTTTATTAAAATGTTTAAAAAATGTCGGACAACTGCATTAGTATCTGAAAAATATTTACGTTTTATCCGGTTTAAGTAAATGGGTCAAATTTATGAAAGATGATCTTGAACTGGTAACCATCGAGGAGGCGGCACGAATTGTTGGCAAAACGCCTCACAATATTCGCGATTACATTCAACGCGGACGTATCGGAAAGTATAATGAATATGGCGAATTGATTAAACACGCCCAGAATGGACATTTGCGGGTTTCGCTCAAGGAAATAAGAATATTTTTGTCACTTGTAGAACAAGGACTCGAGAAACATCATCATGCCGGTCTTCACCCGGAACTTGGCTTTCACGATGTTCCCGAATATCAACGGACAAAACATGTACATCGCCTTCATCCATATCTTGGAAAATTCATTCCTCAACTCGTAGAATGGTTTCTGGCACGTTATTTTCAACCAGATGATATCATCCTTGATCCATTCATGGGATCTGGAACAACATTGATCCAAGGGAATGAGATGAAAATGCACACGATTGGCATTGACATCTCGCCTTTCAACTGCCTCATTGCACGAGTCAAAGCCGCGAAATATGATGTTGCTAAAGCGCGGTCGGAAATCCTGGAAGCTGAACAACGAGTTACAAGATTTTCCAGATACCTGACTCAATCTGGTGAAGTTAATTTGTCCCTCTTTCCTGAAGATAGGATGGAAAATCTCAAGACTAGTTTGTTACAGGAATGTACCAGCGAATATCTAAAAATGTGGTTCGCACCGCGCGCTCTGCTTGAGATGCTTTACTATCGCAGACTGATTCCACATTATCAGTATCAAGATTTATTGCGCGTGGTACTCAGTCGAGCAGTTCGTTCTTCTCGTCTTGTTCCTCATTATGATCTAGCTACACCCAAAGCGCCCTTGCCTGTTGGCGAAAAATATTGGTGCAAGAAACACAATCGTTATTGCGTGCCAATTGACAACTGCATAACAAAAATCCACGCTTACAGCGGAGACACAGCGAGACGCCTTAGCGAGTTTGACAGGTTGCGGTCCAACAAAACTATAACTGCGCTGCAGGCAGATTCCAGAACAGTGGATTTACGCGCAGAGTTAATTAATACAGTCATAGCCGACCGCCCCATAGATGGCACCTTTACTTCACCGCCTTATGTTGGGCAAATTGATTATCACGACCAACACATTTACGCCTATGAACTGTTTGGTTTTCCGCGTCAAGACGAACTAGAAATCGGTCCAAAGAAGAAAGGCAAATCGAAACAGGCACAGCGAGAGTACGTTGATGGCATCGTTGCAGTGCTAAAAAATGTTCTGCCACTGGTAAAGCCTGATGGGAAAATCTTTGTTGTAGCCAATGACCGTTTCCATCTGTACCCAGAGATTGCTCGACTCAGCGGGTTGCGAATCGTGGATGAATTTCATCGGGCAGTAACAAAACGCACCGAGCAGGGTGATGACCCTTATCAGGAAACTATCTTCTTCATGATGAAGGATGTGTAAATGGGCTTATCAAATAACCAACATGACCAAATAGCCAATTTGCTCAAGGAGCAAATCAGACGCAAACTATCCGACTACTCGCCTGAATCCAACCATATGCCATTTCATATTCGTCTGCTTGGCCGAGACCGAATGGCTTTATTTTCGTTTATCCAGTCCATCAATACAATGTTGGGAACGTCGGTATTCGAGCAAGTAGCTGCTATTATTGCCGCTCCAAACTTTAAGCGTGCTATCAACCAGTACAAAGACTTTAACAACACAATTAGCGACAAGGCGCAATATGTGATTCAACAAATTGTAGATGATTTGCGAGCCGCAAGAGTCAACCCAGACAAGCCCGCTGAAATAGCAGAGATTCTCCGTGTTGCACAAATTGGTACTTTGAAGAAAGTAAAACGGCCCCGTATTGACTTGTTCTTAGAATCGGAAGATGGAACTGAATACTACTTTGACCTTAAAACTGCCAAGCCAAATGTTGATGAGTTCGTCGGTTTTAAGCGGAAAATGCTTGAATGGGTTGCTATACGAGGAGCCATAAACCCCAAGCCTAAGCTTTATACTGGGCTTGCCATTCCATACAATCCCTATGAACCACAATCTTATGCCCGCTGGACATTTTAAGGCATGTTTGATTTGAACAACGAAATAAAAGTTGCCGAAGAATTTTGGGATTTTCTTGGTGGAAAGAACACTTATGAAGAATTGTTACAGGTTTTTGAAAATGTTGGTATTGAATTGCGACCTGAAATTGATGAAAAATTTAGTACCTTTAACCATAAATGTTAGCAAATTGCATTTAACAACAAGGTTGCCCAAACAAACGTTTGCCAAAAGAACTTGGCCGTTCCAAGTTTATGCGTTTGGAAGGCAAGCATAGCCTTATAGAAGTATTTGTATCTGATACTGACCCTTTGCACAGATAAAGTGCAAATCGTTAGCTCTTGTCTGTTGACATTTCTTCTTTAATATGTTTATGAAGGATATCATTAATTTTCGTTTGCCAACCTTTACCTTGTGATTTGAAATGTCTGACAACATCAGGACTCAATCTAATGGAAACGGGAATTTTAAGCGGTTCCTTCTGAGGGCCAGGTACATGTTTTGGAATATTGGGATGTGTTTTTTTAACCGGCTTCATTCGAGAAAGTATTTCATCAGAAAGAGGAGCAGATTCTACGTCTTTCCAATTCTTATTCGAAATATTTTTTGTGTTCTTTTTCATAATAATTACTCTCTCTCTTCTTTGCTTTACGCAAACTAATAATACGGATTTTACTTCCACGAATGATATATACCATAACATGGAGCTTTTTACTAATAAACCCAATGGTTACCCATCTTACTTCGCCATAGTCTTGGCGATCATCAATCGTTTCGAGTGCAGTATCCCATTCGAAATCTATCGCTGCTGTAAAATCAACGTTGTGACGTTCAAGGTTGGCCAGCCGCTTATTCTCGTTCCACTCATACTGCATAGAATGAATTTACAAAAAAGAATTGAGAATGTCGATCAAATTCTATATACAATAAAGCATAGAGTGATAAAGAATATTGACTTTTTTTGAACTTTCAGTTAATTTTTATGCATACTGGAGTGTGAGTTCCTAAATTTGAAAACACTATTTTGAGGATTCATTATCTTCATTAAAATCAATTCATATTTCGTAATTATAGTACCGAATACTACTGACCTTTTTCAGGAGGAACCATCATGGCGAAGATACCCCATTCGCCGCAAGAAATTACTGAGGAATTTGCTATCGACGTAAAAGAGATTTATGGCGATGAATTGATCGCCGTGATCCTCTATGGCAGCGGCGCCGCCGGTACCTATGTGCCAAAAAAATCGGATATCAATTTCCTGATCGTATTGTCGCAAACCGGCATCGAAAAATTATCGCGCTGCTTTCCCTTGCTGGAAAAATGGCGCCCCAGAGGCGTGGCCGTGCCGCTTATCGTGACCCAAGAATATATCAAGAGTTCTCTGGACAGCTTTCCCATTGAATTCTTCAACATGCAAAGGCACCATCAGGTCATCTATGGCGAGGATGTCTTGCGCAATCTGCACATCCCCAAGGAAAACCTACGCCTGGAACTGGAAGAGCAGATCAAAGGCAAACTGCTGCATCTGCGCTCCGCTTTTTTAGCCACGCTGGGGCGAAAACGACAACTGTACCAGCTGATCCGCATCAGTCTGCCAACGTTTTCATCGCTTTTTCCCGCTCTGCTGGCGCTCAAAGATCTTCCGGCACCAACCAAGCGAGAAGATATCTTTACCGCCACTGCAGAAACGTTTGGGCTCGATTACGGTCTGTTTCAACAATTATTCGATATTGCGAATAAAAAAATTAAATTATCGGCGGAAGAGCTGACAAAATTAGTCGAATCCTACATCATGGAAATACGCAAATTGGCATTCATCATCGATGAATTAAAATAACAAGGAGGAAAACCAATGACTACAGGAAAAAAAGTCGGCATCGGCTGTCTGGTCATCATCGTACTGGGGGTGATTATTCTATTCAGCTTGTTCAAAAATACCTATAATAGCCTGGTGCTTTTGGACGAGGATGTCAAGAAAAGCTGGGCGCAGGTGGAAAATGTGCTGCAACGGCGCATGGACCTGATCCCCAATCTGGTAGAAACGGTGAAGGGATACGCTACTTTTGAGTTCGAGACGCTGGAAGCGGTGATCAACGCCCGAGCCAATGCCACGCGCGTGCAGCTCAACGCCGAGAACCTCGATCCCCAACAACTACAACAATACATGAACGCCCAGAACGGCCTCTCCAGCGCCCTGGCACGATTGATGGTGGTGGTGGAACGCTATCCGGAGTTGAAAGCTAATGAGAATTTCCTCAAATTACAAGATGAGCTGACAGGCACCGAAAACCGCATCGCTGTGGAACGGCGAAGATTCAACGAATCCGTTCGCGCCTATAATCAAAAGTTGCGCGTCTTCCCAACCATTTTGATTGCCGGCATACTCGGCTTTCAGCAGCGACCCTATTTCGAGGCGCCGCCCGAAGCCAAAACCGCCCCCAAAGTGGATTTCAGCGGCTTGGGAAAAAAGACCAATTGAACTCTTGCTTTTGCCGCCGATTTTTATCAAGAACGATCATAAAGTATCGACGCGCGAAAGCAGGATTTTCAAGAGCCGGTGCGGTTGTTTTTACCGCCCGGCTCTTTTTTATTGATCGGCAGCCAGATAGGTGGATCCTCTCCTATGGACTATGCCGAACCTTTCGCATCCAAATAACAACCGTTGGGCTCGATTTTTCTCGGATATTATGTTGGCAGAGGGCTCGAATAAATGACTCGCCGATCAATGGAGAAAAACGTGAACCATCAGAACCCAATTGGCCATATTTTCATTGTGGCCAACTGACTCGCTGGCTTTGGCATTCAGCCTTTAGACTTTCACGGAGTCCGCCAGATCCTCATTCTCTAATCTAGACCCAACCCCCGGAATTCAGGCTTTAGCCTTTCATCGTTTTTAAACTTCCCTTGACTTTGGATTTAAGAATTTGTAAAATGATTGCAAAAAAAGAGGAGAGCGTATGAAAAGAACGATCGTATTATCATTATTGCTGTGGATGGCAATCGGCTACCCTCAAGAAGCCATCCTTTTCGATGATTATTTCGTCGACCAAGCCCTGCGCGTCGATCTTTATCTCGTGGGCGATGCCAAAGAGGAGAGCGTGACCATCGATCACCTCTATCAGGAGCCGATCTGGCCGGAGAACCCCAAGCATCTCCTCGATCCCTTCAACAACGGCGGCTATCAGGTCAAAGTGTACGATGTTGCCTCCAATCGCCTCATCTACAGCCGCGGGTTCAGTTGCATGTTCGCCGAATATCGCACCACCACGCCGGCCATCGAGGGGGTAAAGCGGGTGTTCGAGCGGCCGGTGCGGGTGCCGTTCCCCAAGCGGCCGATCATGTTGGTGCTGGAAAGTCGCGATAAAAAAAATATACCGCATCCGATCTTTTCCCAGACCATCGATCCCAACGATTATCACATCATCCGCGAGTCTAACCAAACCAAAGACTATATCTATCCCGTGCTGAAAAATGGCGATCCCCATTCCTGTGTGGATTTGGTTTTTATTGGCGAGGGATATACCGCAGAAGAGGAGCAAAAGTTCGACGCCGACTGTCAGCGCTATGTGGAAGTGCTTTTTGGCCAGGAACCGTTCAAGAGCCATAAAGCCAGATTCAATGTCACCGGTGTTCTCAGGCCCTCACCCGAGAGTGGCATGGACGAGCCACGACAACAGCGTTATAAAAGAACGACCCTCAACGCCTCGTTCAACGCTTTCGACACCGATCGCTATTTGCTCACCGAGGAGAACAAACGCCTGCGCGAGATCGCGGCGCAGGTGCCCTACGATGCCATCATCATCTTGGTGAACAGCCCGCGCTATGGCGGTGGCGGCATTTATAATGATTATGCCATCAGCACTGTGGATAACGAGCGCAGCCCCATGGTGCTGGTGCACGAATTCGGCCATTCATTCGCCGGCCTGGCAGACGAATACTATACCTCCGACGTCGCCTATAACGATGCCTACCCCAAAGGCGTGGAACCGCTGGAGCCCAACATCACCGCTTTTTTGGATCCCACCCATGTAAAGTGGCAGGATTTGCTTTCGCCAGGCATCTCACTGCCGACCGAATACGGCCAGGATGCCCTCGATAGCCTGGAGGCGCTGAAGCGCAAACTGCGCCAACAGCAGAGGGAGGAGGTACAGGCAGCCAACCAAAAGAGCGCCACAAAAGCCACGTTGGAGGCGATCGACAAAAGATACAAATCCAAGATCGAGGCGGTGGATAAGGAGATCAAGGCGGTGCGGCAGAAATACGCCCATGTCTACGATAAAGTTGGATTATTCGAGGGCGCGGGATATTCCGCCAAGGGGCTCTATCGGCCTATGATCTATTGCCTGATGATCTATCATCCCAACAATGAGTTCTGCGTCGTCTGCCAAGAGGCCATCAAGAGGATGATTGCTTATTACAGCGAGTGAGTTTTTAAATCAGGATTCTTACGCCATTAATTTGTGTTTGGAGGGTGTGAAAAGTTATCGTCAGTTCATTATTGATGGCTTGGAATAACCAACTTTTTGGTTATTGTTGTGATACGTTATCATAAGAAGCAATGAATTCGCATATCAAATCCAAAGAACGGGTGAATAAATACGCAGAGGTGCTAACACCTCCCGAGATCGTCTGCGCCATGCTAGATCTCGTGAAAACCGAGACCGAGCGCATCGACTCGCGCTTTCTGGAACCCGCCTGCGGGACGGGAAACTTTCTCATCGAAGTCCTGGAACGTAAGCTCCGGGTAGTGGAAAAAGGCTATCGCAAAGTCCAACTGGAATACGAGCGCTACGCGGTGCTGGCCGTTTCCTCAATCTATGGGATCGACATTCTGGAGGACAACGTGCAGGAGTGCCGCGAACGGCTTTTTGAAGTTTTCGATCGCGCGTATACAAAGCTTTTCGGAGCGAACGCCAAGGAAGCCTGCCGGCAA
>FWPV01009172.1_pt1 | contig 16868 bp, 14 predicted proteins | sample 2228371 | NCBI WGS metagenome assembly FWPV01 (sample SAMEA103939776, study PRJEB20133) | metagenome | reverse complement strand
CGAAGGAAGTGGGCGACGACATCGTGCCCTATCTCGTCAACATGACCAAGCGCAACGGCGACACGATCGGCGGCGCCGACTACACCTTCGACTGCACCGGCAATACGAAGGTGATGCGCCAGGCGCTGGAGAGCGCCCATCGCGGCTGGGGCAAGTCGGTGATCATCGGGGTGGCTGGCGCCGGCCAGGAAATCTCGACCCGTCCGTTCCAGCTGGTCACCGGCCGCCAATGGATGGGGACCGCCTTTGGCGGCGCGCGCGGCCGCACCGACGTGCCGAAGATCGTCGACTGGTACATGGACGGCAAGATCCAGATCGATCCGATGATCACCCACACCATGCCGCTCGAGGACATCAACAAGGGCTTCGACATGATGCACAAGGGCGAATCGATCCGCGGCGTCGTGGTCTATTGAGGGCCAATCCGCGGCCGTCCTGAAATAGTCAGGGCGGCCGCAGCCGCCCTCCCCCTGCAAAAGCGTTAAAATCTGCTAAAATGCCGCGGCTGGGATCGCCGGTTCCGCGATCCGTTTGGGGGAAACACATGTCGATCAAACACGCACTGACTGCCATTGCCATGCTTGCTTTGCCCGGCACGGCTGTAGCCGATCCGACGGGCAGCTATTCGCTTGTCGGCCGAAATCCGGACAGCGGCGAGGAATATACCGGGACCGTCGAGGTCACCCGTCACGGAGAAACCTATATCGTCGTGTGGGATATCGGCGGCAAGGAGTCGATCGGGACGGGGCTCGGCGCCAAATTCGTCGGCGAGAGCCGCTTCGAGATCGGCCCGGCGAGCACTGACGACACCGCCATCTCCGTTGGCTATGTGGCGGAGGACAATTTCGGTATCGCCATGTATTTCGAGCAGCCGGACGGCACCTGGCAGGGGGTGTGGACCTATGGCGGCTCGGAAAAGGTGACCGGCGAAATCTGGACGCGAGACTAGACCGAGGCTATCTGGCATCGGCGAAGTCAAGGATTGAAGACCTGAATGATCTATGTCGATGCCGATGCCTGCCCGGTCAAACCGGAGATCCTGAGAGTTGCCGAACGTCACGGGCTTGAGGTGACCTTCGTCGCCAATTCGGGACTGCGCCCGTCGCGCGATCCGATGGTCAAGAACGTCATCGTCTCGGGCGCCTTCGACGCCGCCGATGACTGGATCGCCGAGCGCGCCGGCCCGGGCGACATCGTGGTGACCGCCGACGTGCCGCTCGCCGGCCGCTGCGTGGCGGCCGGTGCGCTCGTCACCGGCCCGACCGGGCGGATCTTCGACACCGCCAATATCGGCATGGCGACCGCCATGCGCGATCTTGGAGCGCATCTGCGCGAGACCGGCGAGAGCAAGGGCTACAATGCCGCCTTTTCGCCGCGCGACCGTTCGGCCTTTCTCGAGACGCTCGAGCGGCTTTGCCGTCGCGCCAAGGCGTGCTAGTCGAAGCCTCCCGCCACGCGACATGCAAGGACCGGACATGGCCAGCCGCTTCGACCGACTGATCGCCCACCGGCACGGCCCCTTCTTCGCCGGGGCCGTCGTGGCCGCTCTCGCCGTCATCGCCGCCCTCTTCCTGCGGCCGAGGCTCGGGCTGGAGGTCGGCGCCGTTGCCTTCTTCCTGACCTATCTCGTGCTGATCGGCTTTCGGCTGCCGCAGCTGACGCCCGACTACCTCAAGGACAATGTCGAGGAAGAAGACGCGCCGGCGCCGGTCATCATGCTGGTGACGCTGGCAACGGTCGTCATCTCGGTCGTGTCGCTGTTTCTCGCGCTCAACCGCACCACGGGCGGCACGGCGATCGAACTGTCGCTCGCCTTCCTCTCGGTGGTCGGCGGCTGGCTGACCATTCACACCATGGCCGCCATTCACTACGCCCATCTCTACTGGCGCCCGGATACGACCGCAGACGGCCAGGGCAATCGCGGCGGTCTCGAATTTCCGGGCACGGACGATCCGGGCGGCTACGACTTTCTCTATTTCGCCTTCGTCGTCGGCATGACGGCACAGACCTCGGACACCGAGATCACCACCACCCCGATGCGCAAGATCAACCTCTTGCACTCCATCGTCTCCTACTTCTTCAACACCGTGCTGGTTGCTGCCGCCGTCAACGGCGCCGTGTCTCTGGCCGGCTAGACAACAAAGGACCCCTCGCCCATGAAGATCCTCTCCCAGAACACCGCCTTTGGCGGCATGCAGGGCGTTTTCGCCCATGATTCGCAGACGACCGGCTGCGAGATGACCTTTGCCGTCTTCGTGCCGCCGCAGGCGATCACCGAACGCCGCCCGGTGCTGTGGTATCTCTCGGGCCTGACCTGCACCCACGCCAATGTCATGGAGAAGGGCGAATATCGCCGCATGGCCGCCGAGCTCGGCCTGATCGTCGTCTGCCCCGACACCAGCCCGCGCGGCAATGACGTGCCGGACGAACTCACCAACTGGAAGATGGGCAAGGGCGCCGGCATGTATCTCGACGCCACGGAAAAACCCTGGGCGGAACATTACCGGATGTATTCCTACGTCACCGAGGAACTGCCGGCGCTGATCGCCGAACATTTCCGCGTCGACATGGACCGCCAGGGCATTTTCGGCCATTCCATGGGCGGGCATGGCGCCATGACCATTGCGCTGAAGAACCCCAACCGCTTCAAGAGCTGCTCGGCCTTTGCCCCGATCGTCAATCCGATGACCGCCGACTGGACGCAGGACGCCTTCGAGAAATATATCGGCGCCGACCGGGCCGCCTGGCGCGCCTATGACGCCTGCGCTCTGGTGGAAGACGGCGCCCGGTTCCCGGAATTCCTGATCGACCAGGGCAAGGCCGACAGCTTCCTTGAAACCGGGCTGAAGCCGTGGCTGTTCGAAGAGGCGATCAAGGGCACCGACATCGGGCTGACGCTCCGGATGCATGAGCGCTATGACCATTCCTACTACTTCATCTCGACCTTCATGGATGACCACCTGAAGTGGCACGCCGAACGGCTGGGGTGAGGTTCGCAAAACCGTCTTCTCCCCAGCGGGGAGAAGAGGAAAATCGCCCGGGTTCAGCGCCGGTAGTAGACGAAGAAGTCGAAGTCGGCCGCCTGCGCCCGTCCGCTGGTGTCGAAGGCAAACATGCCGCAGAAGGCGCCGGTGAATGAGCCGTGCTCGCCGCGGCCGCCCTCGTCGGAAATGACGCCGGCATCGAGGGCCGGCCCGATCGCCTGCCAGCCCGGCTTGGCCGTACTCCCCGTCGAGTGTCCAGCGCCACCCGTGTCCAACGATGCCGGTCGCCAGAAGAACTGCAACTCGTTATCGACCACCTCCATCGCCAGCTCCAACGGACCATCCGGCACCGACACGCCATGCCCCGCCGGAAAGCTTAGCCGGCTATCGGGATAATCGCCGGCGCAGGACATCACTGTCACCACCCGGCCCAGTTTCTCGTGCAGCGTGACACCCAGCGCATGCAGCTTGTGGCGATTGTAGTAATGGGTGAGCCCGGCCACCTGCTGATAGGTATCAGGGGCAAAGGTAATCCGTGTCTCCGCCCGGAAGCGGTGGTCCTCCTGGCGCCGCGCGACCAGCGACTGCTCGAACCAGGAACCGAGACTTTCGCGTCCGAACAGCCTCAGGAAGCCGGGCCGCTCCGTCAGCGAGAAGAGCCGCTGCGGTTCCGGGCTGCGCAGCCACTGGAACTCGCAGGGCAACTCCGGTTCATCGAAATCCCGACGCAGCGTCGACGCAGGTTCGAAGCGCTCCGCCGGCTTCGGCGGCTGAACGGTGACGGCGGGGACAACACCGCCGCCATCGAGATAGAGCCAGCCGTCGTCACGCCAGACGCATTTCTGCAGCGCCGTCTCGCGGCCGAGCGGCGAGCGGCGTTTGGGCTTCAGCGGCCGACCGCACAGATGGGTGTGATAGGCCTCCCCCTCCGGCGTCTCGACATATTGCCCGTGGCCCGCGCGCTGCAACGCCGCCTCCGGATGGTCCTTGGCGGTGATGAGATGGGTGGTCGGATGCATCTCGTAAGGGCCGTGGATGTTGCGCGCCCGCGCCATGGTCACGGCGTGACCGTAGCCGGTGCCGCCTTCGGCCGTGGTCAGGTAATAATAGCCGTTCTTCTTGAAGAGATGCGGCCCCTCGACTAGGCCGAGAGAACTGCCGGGAAAGATGTTCTTGACCGGCCCGACAAGCCGGCGGCTTCGAGGGTCCCACTCCTGCAGCAGGATGCCGTCGAAGCCAGGATGCTTCGGCGAGCCGCCGTAACTCTCCGTCCGGTGGTTCCATTGCATGTTGAGGAACCATTTGCGGCCGTCGTCGTCATGAAACAGCGACGGATCGAAGCCGGACGAATTCACATAGACCGGATCGGACCATTCCGCCTCGATCGACGGCGCGGTGACGATGTAGTTGTGCGCGTCCTTGAAATTGCCGTCGAAGCGTTTGACGTCGGTATAGACCAGCCAGAACTGGCCGTCGGCATAGGAGAGGCACGGCGCCCAGATGCCGCAGCTGTCGGGATTGCCGCGCATGTCGAGCTGGCTTTTCCGCTCCAGCGGCCGGCGCACCAGCGTCCAGTTGACGAGGTCGCGCGATTGATGGATCTGCACGCCGGGATACCACTCGAAGGTCGAGGTGGCGATGTAATAGTCCTCGCCGACCCGGACGATCGACGGATCCGGGTTGAAGCCCGGCAGGATGGGATTGATGATCATGCTGCGTCTCTCCTCCGTGTCTTTGGTCACCCCCCTCTGGCCTGCCGGCCATCTCCCCCTCAAGGGGGGAGATCGACCTTGCGGTTGCCTCCTCTGCCTGGCCGTCATAACTGGCTCGGTTGAGGCACCATCCCACCAGCTGATCTCCCCCCTTGAGGGGGAGATGTCGGCGTAGCCGACAGAGGGGGGTGTTACTGCTCCGACTTCATTTCGTTTTCCGCGCCGGTCCTTTGCGTTCCGCCGAGGCGGCCCAGAGATTGATGTCGGCCTCGCGCGCATAAGCGTCGATCTCGGCCAGCTCGTCTGCGGTGAAATCGCGCTTGTCGAGCGCCCGGACGCAGTCCTCGACCTGCACCGGCGACGAGGCGCCGATCAGCGCGGAGGTGATCCGGTCGCCGCGCAGCACCCAGGCGAGCGCCATCTGCGCCAGCGTCTGGCCGCGCCGTTCGGCAATGGCGTTGAGCTTGCGGATGTTGTCGAGATTGCGCTCGTTGAGGAATTTGCGGTCGAGCGACTTGTCCTTGGCCGCCCGGCTGTCCTCGGGGATGCCGGCGAGATATTTCGAGGTCAGCATGCCCTGCGCCAGCGGCGAAAAGACGATCGAGCCGATGCCGAGCTCCTCCAGCGTATCGATCAGCCCGTCTTCCTCGATCCAGCGGTTGATCATGGAATAGCTCGGCTGATGGATCAGGCAGGGCGTGCCGAGGCTTTTGAGGATCGCCACAGCCTCCCGGGTGCGCTTGGAATTGTAGGAGGAAATGCCGACGTAAAGCGCCCGGCCCGACCGCACGATCTGGTCGAGCGCGCCGCAGGTTTCCTCCAGCGGGGTGTCGGGATCGAAGCGGTGCGAATAGAAGATATCGACATAGTCGAGCCCGAGGCGCCTCAGGCTCTGGTCGCAGGAGGCGATCAGATATTTGCGGCTACCCCATTCGCCGTAAGGTCCCGGCCACATGCCGTAACCGGCCTTGGACGAGATGATCAGCTCATCGCGATAGCCAGCCAGATCGGTCTTCAGGATCTCGCCGAACGCCTCCTCGGCCGTGCCGCGCGGCGGGCCGTAATTGTTGGCGAGGTCGAAATGGGTGATGCCGAGATCGAAGGCCTTGCGCACGATCGACTGCTTCAGGTCATGCGGCGTGTCGTGGCCGAAATTGTGCCAGAGGCCGAGCGAAATCGCCGGCAGCTTGAGCCCGCTTCGGCCGCAGCGGTTGTAGATGATGTGCTCGTAGCGGTCTTCGGCCGGGGTATAGGTCATGGATGGTTCTCTCCAGAAAGGTCGTCGAAACAAGGCTGCCCCTCATCCGGCTGCCGCCACCTTCTCCCCGTGAACGGGGAGAAGGCCGACGCGGCCACCGTCTGGTGCCTTCTCCCCGCCTGCGGGGAGAAGGTCCCGGCAGGGGGATGAGGGGGCAATCACCGCCCCTTACTACCCCCGCCCTGCGCCGACCTCACCTTAGCAGTGCCCGCGCCTCCTCGACGCCGAGCGCCGCCGGCTGGGTGCAAGTGGTCGAGAGCGTGACGAAGCTCCCGGTCTCCCCGGACTTCAGGATCGCCGTCATGACGTCGACGCCGTGCAGGGCGCGGTCCAGCGAGCAGCGCGCGTCGCGACCTTCGAGGATGGCCACCGCCATGTCGGCAAGCCCTGCCGTGCGGTAATTGGCGCGCGGGCCGGCGGCGTGTTCCTGGTTGTCCACGCCGAAGGGATGGTCCCAACCCTCGAGCGGCTGGATGTCCTTGTTGCGGCCGGAGGCCTCGACCAGCCCGCCGAAGAAGTTGGGATCGGGCACGAAGAGCGAGCCTTCGGTACCGTAGAGTTCCATATTGGCATGGCGATGGGACCAGACGTCCCAGCTGGCCGACAGCGTGATCGTCGCGCCGGAATGGAAGTCGAGGAGCGCATGGATATTGGTCGGCGTCCTGACCGGGATGACCTGGCCGGCGCGCGGCTGGCTCGTGATGGTGCGGGTGTCGCTTGCCATCGAGGTCAGTGCCGCCACCCGCTTCACCGGACCGATCAGATTGATGAGATTGGCGATGTAATAGGGTCCGAGATCAAGGATCGGGCCGCCACCGGGCAGGAAGAAGAAGTCCGGATTGGGATGCCACATCTCCATGCCGGGGCTCATGACGTGGCAGGTGCCGGAGGTGACGCGGCCGATCCCGCCCTTGTCGATAAAGGCGCGGGCGAGCTGATGGGCGCCGCCGAGGAAGGTATCCGGCGCGCAGCCGACCGAGAGCCCCTTGCCGCTTGCGATCCGCCGCAGGTCCTCGCCCTCCTCGAGGCTCAGGACCAGCGGCTTTTCCGAATACACGTGCTTGCCGGCCTCGAGGATGCGGCGCGAGACGGAATAATGTGCATCCGGGATGGTGAGGTTGACGATGACGTCCAGTTCGCCATTGGCCAGGAGCTCGTCGATCGTCTGCGCCTTGACGCCATACTCTTGCGCCCGCAGCTCGGCGGCGTTCATGTTGAGGTCGCTGCAGGCCAGCACGTTGAGGCCCTTGAAGAGCGGTGCCAGCGAGAAATAGGTGGTGGAGATGTTGCCGCATCCGATGATGCCGACGCCGAGTTCGCGTGCCATGGGGACTTGTCCTGATTGCTGCTATGCGGATGGAAACTCAGTAGGTGTTGAAGGCGGCGATGGAGCGCGTGATGAGGCGGCCCACGTCCTTCGGATTGTCGTGTTCAAGGATGTAGTGGCGCACGCCATAGGCCTTGAGCGCCGCCATCAGGTCCTTCCACAGCACCGTGCCCTGCCCCACATCGGCCCAGCCGTCCTCGTCGGTGTTCGTACCCGCAGTCGCGATGTCCTTGACATGGACCGCGGTGATGCGCTTGCCGTAGCTTTCTATCCAGGCAAAGGGATCGGCACCGCCGCGGATGACCCAGGCAATGTCGGCCTCCCAGGCGAGCTCCGGTCCGCCGGCGAGGATCTGCTCCTGCGCCGTCGAGCCATCCTCCAGGGTGGCGAATTCGAAGTCGTGGTTGTGCCAGCCGAAGATCAGCCCGGCATCGCGGATCGCCTTGCCGGCCTCCTGAAGCCGCTGGCCGAAGGAGAACCAGCTGCCGGCATCCTTCGGACGCATGTCCGGCATCAGATAGGGGCAATAGACAGCCTCGATACCGAGCAGGCGGGCAATCTTCAGCACGCGCAGCGGATCACCCTCGATGAGATCGAGTCCGAAATGACCGGTCGGCATGGTGAGCCCGTTGGTGTCGAGATCGGCGCGAAGGGCATTCAGCCCGTCGTCATCCAGAGCCGCATACATGGCGCCATAGCCCTCGACATGGGTGTAGCCGGCCTCCTTCAACTGCGGAAAGATGGCGCTGAAGGGCTGGAAGTTGCGGGCGCTGTAAAGCTGGAAACCGAGTTGCGTCATGGGTCATTCCTCCTTGAACTGAACGTCCGCGGACCGACGGCCGGGACGGGCGAACGGGTGTATTGCGCTCAGCCGCATTGATGGCAGCTTTGAAGATCGTAGGTCCGGATGGACGGGATGGTACCCGTGGCAAGCGGTGTCGCCGGCTCGAAGACGATACGCCGGCTCATGCCGGCGTGGACGTCGAAGGCGTTGTCGGAGAAGTGGCCCGGGCAGTCGGCTTCCAGCATCACGAAAAGCGCCAGCCCGGATGCGCGAACGGTGATTTCGAAGCTGCCGTCGGCAAGCGGTTCGATACCGGTCGCAAGTCCTGAAGGCTGGAGCTCCAGTCCCTTGTAGGGTTGAAGCGCCAGGTGGCCCTCGCCGCTCATGCCGTTCGAGGCGATAAAGCTCCAGGCGAGCAGCGCATCGACCGGGATCTCCGTCTCTTCGAGCGTCAGCAACGCCGTCGCCTGATCGGGCGAACAGGTGCCCGACGCGGTGCGGATCGGCAGGCGCTGGCCGTCGAGGGTGACGGCAAAGATGTTCATGTCGATGCCGACCGGCTCCGACGTGTCGTTGACCATGGAGAAGGCGACGGTGGTGCCGTCCTCGCTCGGAATGGCGACGACCTGCACCGGCTGGAAGAAGCGCCGCGCCATGTAGTGCACCGCCTTCCAGGAGCCGCCATGGTCCAGGCTCGACCAGGAGGCGACCGGCCAGGTGTCGTTGAGCTGCCAGTAGAGCGTGCCCATGCAATGGGGCTTCAGCGAGCGCCAGTAGTCGACCGCAGTCGCGATCGCCAGACCCTGCTGGATCTGGGAGAGATAGACGAAATTAGCGAAATCCCTTGGAAAGCGGAAATAGCGGAACATCGTGCCCGCGATGCGCTCGTTGCCGCCTGCATTCTTCTGGTGCAACTCCATCACCGGCGAGGCGATGTTGAGGTCGCCGTCCTCGGCGAAACGCCGGATGACCGGCATGGACGTATAGGACTGGAAGCCGAATTCGGAGCAGAAGCGCGGTTTGACAGTTCGGTAATTACCGAAACTCTTATTTTCATGCCAGACCGACCAGTAGTGCATGTCGCCTGAACCGTCCGCGTGCCAGGCATCGCCGTAGTCGAGATAGCCCGAGGCCGGGCTCGAGGGCCACCAGAGGCCTTGCGGAAAGGCGCGCTTGACGCCCTGCTCGATCACCCGGTTCAGCCGGTCATAGGCGACCAGGTAACGGTCGCGATTGTCGCGGCTCTCCGGAAACCAGGTCAGAGCCCCGACCAGCTCATTGTCGCCGCACCACAGCACGATGGAGGGATGCGACGACAGGCGGCGCACCTGATAGTCGACCTCGGCGGCGACGTTCGACAGGAAATCCTCGCTGCAAGGATAGAGATTGCAGGCGAACATGAAGTCCTGCCAGACCATCAGCCCGAGGCGGTCACAGGCGTCGTAGAACCAGTCGTGTTCATAGAAGCCGCCGCCCCAGACGCGGATCATGTTCATGTGCGCCGCGACCGCCGACTGCAGCAGGTCCTCGGTCTTCTCGGGGCTCGTGCGGGAGAAGAGCGCATCCGCCGGGATCCAGTTGGCGCCGCGGCAGAAGATCTCGCGTCCATTGACCTTGAAGGCGAAACGCGCGCCGGCCTCGTCCGGATCGGTGATCAGCGTGACGGTGCGAAGCCCGATCTGGCGGGTTCGCGTCTCGCCGGGGATCTCCGCGGCAAGCGTGTAGAGCGCCTGCTCGCCGCTGCCGGCCGGCCACCAGAGGCGCGGATTGTCGATGGAGAAGACATGCGCAATCACCGTTTCGCCCGCGGCAATACCGCAGTCCAGTCGTTCGCGCTCGCCATCGAACTCGAAATGCACCGGCACCACGCAGGGCTCGGCGGCATAGAGGGTTAGCCGCACATGCAGATCGACATGCCCGTCCTCATGATGGACCTGCTCGGTCTCCAGATGCTCGATCCGCGCCGGGTCGAGCCGCTTCAGAGCGATCGTGCCGTAAAGTCCGAGCGGCGCCAGCGCGATGTTCCAGTCCCAGCCGAAATGGCATTGCGGCTTGCGCAGCATGTTGCCGTTGGCGATCGGTGAGTTGTTGGTCGAATAGGGAATGTAGAACGGCTGGCGCGCCTGGCGCTCAGCGCCGGCGGCAATCGAGGACCGGATGACGATGCGGATGGTGTTCTCGCCCGGCTCAAGCGCCGCCGTCACCTCCGGGCGATAGCGGCGAAAGCAATTGTCGGCGGAGAGCACTGGCACATCGTTGATGAAGACGACGGCGACCGTGTCGAGATAATCGACGTCGAGATACCAGGACCCGTCCACGTGATCGAGCATGACGCTGCGCTCGATCACCCAGTCATGCTCGGCCACCCACTGCACCGCTTCCTCGTTGCGACCGAAATAGGGTTCTGGGATGATCCCCGCATCGGCGAGCGCCGAGTGCACGTCGCCGGGCAGCCGGATCACGGCCCGATGTTGCCCTTCGGTGGTGGCCAGGCGCCATTCGCCGGCAAGATCGATCGTGGTTCGGGTGTCGGAAGCAGTCGTCATGGGGCTATCCAGTTGATACATGCAGGAGCAAGAGCGCCCCCCTCTGGCCTGCCGGCCATCTCCCCCTCCAGGGGGGAGATCGGAATACGGTGGACGCCTCGCTCACAGAAGGGTTGCTTGAGCCGCTCATCTCACGATCGTCAGTGAAGCCAGCGGCAAACGCGAGCAGCGGTAGGAACGTTCCCGACGGGAGGGCCCAGGCAAGACGCATCCGTCCTTGCCAATCTCCCCCCTTGAGGGGGAGATGGCCGGCAGGCCAGAGGGGGGTGGCGCCCGATTGCCAGCCTCCCTCACAGCCGCTCCTCCGTTTCGGCATCGAACAGCGAGGCAACCGACATGTCGAAGCCGAGCCGGACCTTTGCGCCCGGGCGATAGCGGCGCGTTCCGGAGGTGCGCACCGACAGCACATGGCCGGCATGGTTGAGCCAGAGCAGGTTGTCGGCGCCCATGGGCTCCTCGATGTCGACCACCGCCTCATGGGTCTCGGCCGTCTTCGAGACCTCGTCATCGAGCAGTATATGCTCCGGACGGATGCCCAGCACGACCTTGCGGCCGGGCAGAAGCGGTGCGACCGATTCGTACCCGTCCAGCGAGAAGTCGACGCCCTGCGTGGCAAAGACCAGTCCCTGGGGCCGATCGACCAGCTCGCCACGCAGGAAGTTCATCGACGGCGAACCGATGAAGCCGGCGACGAACAGGTTCTTCGGGCGGTTGTAGATCACCATCGGGTCGTCGAGTTGCTGGATCACGCCGCTTTTCATGATGGCGATGCGGTCGGCGAGCGTCAGCGCCTCGATCTGGTCGTGGGTGACGTAGATCATCGTGTTTTTCAGCGAATGGTGCAGGCGCTTGATCTCGACGCGTAGTTCGGAGCGCAGCTTGGCGTCGAGGTTCGACAGCGGCTCGTCGAACAGGAAGACGTCGACGTCGCGCACAAGCGCCCGGCCGATGGCGACGCGCTGGCGCTGGCCGCCCGAAAGCTCCGCCGGCTTGCGCTTCAACAGCGGTTCGATCTGCAGGATCTCGGCGGCGCGGGCCACCTTTTCGCGGATCTTGTCTTCCGGCACCTTGGCGACCCGCAGGCCGAAGGACAGGTTCTTCTCGACCGTCATCTGCGGATAGAGCGCATAGGACTGGAAGACCATGCCGATGCCGCGATCCTTCGGCTCCTCCCAGGTGACATTCTTGTCCTTGATGAAGATCTGCCCGTCGGTCGGCTCGAGCAGGCCGGCGATGCAGTTGAGCAGTGTCGATTTTCCGCAGCCGGAGGAGCCGAGCAGGACGAGGAATTCGCCGTCGCGAACCTCAAGATCGAGGTTCTTCAAGACGCTGACCGCACCCTGAAGAAGGGAGAGATCGCGAATGGAAACGCTGTTGGCCATGAATTACCCCTTCACTGCGCCGGCGGCGATGCCGCGGACGAAAAGCCGGCCGGAAATGAAATAGACGATCAGCGGAACGGCGCCGGTCAGAAGCGTCGCTGCCATGTTGACGTTGTATTCCTTCACGCCCTGGACGGAATTGACGATGTTGTTGAGCTGGACCGTCATCGGATAGGTGTCGGGCCGGGTGAAGACGACGCCGAACAGGAAGTCGTTCCAGATGCCGGTGATCTGGATGATCATCGCGACGACGAAGATCGGCAGCGACATCGGCAGCATGATCCTGAGATAGATTTGCCAGAAGCCCGCCCCGTCGATGCGCGCCGCCTTGAACAGTTCGGTCGGCAGAGACGAGAAATAATTGCGGAAGAGAAGGGTGAGGATCGGCATGCCGAAGATGGTGTGCACGATCACCAGACCCGTCAGCGTGCCGTAGACGCCGAGTTCGCGCAGCGCGATAACCACCGGATAGATCATCACCTGATAGGGAATGAAGGCGCCGATGATCAGGATCGAGAAGAACAGCTCCGAGCCTTTGAAGCGCCAGTTGGCGAGCGAATAACCGCTGACCGAAGCGACGAAGATCGACACGATCACGGACGGAACGAGGATGCGCACCGAGTTCCAGAAGCCGCGCGAAAGCCCGTCACAGTTGAGCCCCGTGCAGGCCTCGCCCCAGGCCTTGACCCAGGGTTCGAAGGTGATCTCCATCGGCGGCGCGAAGATGTTGCCCATGCGCACTTCCGGCATGCCTTTGAGCGACGTCACCACCATGACGTAGAGCGGCAGCAGATAGTAAAGTGCGGCGACGAACAGCGTGCCGTAGAGGATGATGTTGCGCCGGGAGAGCGCGCGCCGCGGCCGGCGGCCGCGCGGGCCGGAGACTTCGGGCGCGACGGCATCGAAGCCGGCGCCGACGGTATTGAGCGTCGAGACGTTAGCCACGCTTCTTCCCTCCGAATTCGAGATAGGCCCAGGGGATGATGATGATGGCGACGGTCAGCAGCATCATGGTCGAAGCGGCGAAGCCCTGGCCGAGGTTCTGCGCCTGGAACATGTAGTCGTAGACATATTTTGCCGGTACTTCCGAAGCATTGCCCGGACCGCCGCTCGTCTGGGCGACGACCAGGTCGTAGACCTTGACGATGCCGCTGGCGATGATGACCAGCGTGGTAATGAAGACCGGCCGCATCATCGGGATCACGATGAACAGATAGGTCTTCCACATCGGGATGCCGTCGACGCGCGCCGCCTTCCAGATGTCTTCGTCGATGCCCCGAAGTCCGGCCAGCATCAGGCACATGACGAGCCCCGTCCCCTGCCAGAGGCCGGCGATCAGGATCCCGTAGATGACGATGTCGGGATTGTAGAGCGGATCGAAGCGGAAGCTCTCCCATCCCAGCGAACGGATGATCGCCTGGATTCCGAATTCCGGATTGAGGATCCACTGCCACACGAGACCGGTGACGATGAAAGACAGCGCGAACGGATAAAGAAAAATGGTGCGAAAGGCGTTCTCGAACCGGATCTTCTGGTCCATCAGCGCCGCCAGCAGAAAGCCGATCACCAGGCTGAAGATCAGCGTCAGCACGCCGTAGATCGCCAGATTCTGGATCGAGATGATCCAGCGCGAGGTGCTCCACAGGCGCTCATACTGGTCGAACCCGACGAAGGACAGGCGCGGCAGGAGCTTGGAATTGGTGAAGGAATAGACGACCGTCCAGATCGAGCCTCCAAGAAAGATGCCGACGGCGATCAGGATCATCGGGATGGAGGCAATCTTGGAATTCAGATTGCGGAAAAGCTGGTTGGGGCGTTTGGCAGGCGCGTGACCTGTCATTTCGGTTCCTCCTCAAGCGCATCGTCGCAGGAAACAGGCAAGGCCGATCGGCCGGAGCCGGCGGACCTTGCGGGGCCTAGACGTTGTTCCAGCATCCGGCCAACACCGAAGGACGGTGCCGGCCGGACGCGGGTCGACCGTGTCAGTCAGCCGAGGAGATGATGTCGGCGAACCGCTCCTGCGCGGCTTCCGGGCTCATCGACGTGCCAGCGAAGAATTCGATCATCAGATCTTCCTTCTGCTTCTGGCTATCGGCCGAAAGCGCCTGATCGGTGCTGGTCAGCGCATTGCCCTTGGCAACGATGTCCAGGCCTTTCTTCATGCAGTCGTTGGCAGCCGTAAGGTCCACGTCGCCACGCACCGGCAGCGAGCCCTTCTTGAGGTTGAACGCCACCTGGGTCTTCGGATCCAGCATGGTCTGCGCCAGAACGTCCTGCGCCTTCGACTTTTCCTCGTCCTTCAGAACGGGGAAATAGAAGGCGTCACCGCCGGTGGTGATGTAGGGGCTGAGGCCGAGGCCCGGCAGGCAGCTATAATCCTTGCCGGCGACCTGCCCGGCAATCTGGAACTCGCCCTGGGCCCAGTCACCCATGACCTGACCGCCGGCCTTGCCGGTGATCACGAGATTGGTCGCCTGGTTCCAGTCCTGGACATTGCTGCCGGCCGCCATGTCGCGTGCCTGGGCAGCGGCCTGGAAGACCTTGGCCATGTCCGGACCGGCCGCAGCCTCGGCATCCTTCTTCACGTAAACCGCCTCGAAGAGATCCTTGCCGCCGAGATTGAGCACCAGCGTGTCGAACAGACCGCCCGACTGCCAGGCCTGGCCGCCGAGGGCAAGCGGCTGAAGACCGGCCTCGCGCAGCTTGGGTGCTGCGGCGACGAATTCGTTCCAGTCCTTCGGGACCGGCACGCCGGCCTTCTCGAAGGCGGCGTTCGACAGCCACAGCCATTGCCAGGAGTGGATGTTGATCGGCGCGCAGTAAATCTTGCCGTCGATGGTGCAGCTGTCCAGCAGCGACGAAGGCTTGATGACTTCCTTCCACTTGCCGGCTTCGGCCACCGCGGTCAGATCACGCATGAGGCCGGCCTCCACCAGCTCCTGTGCCTGACGGCCGTGGTTGAACTGGGTCGCGCCCATCGGATCGCCGCCGGTGATGCGGCTGATCATGATCGGACGGGCGGTACCGCCCGAGCCGGCAATCGCGCCGTCGATCCATTTGTTGCCGGTGGCATCGAACGCCTTGGCGAGTTCGGCGACCGCTGCGGCCTCCCCGCCGGACGTCCACCAATGGGTCACTTCGAGATCGGTTGCCTGCGCCAGACCGAACGGCATGACGACGGTGGCGGCCAAAGCGGCCGCGACGCTACGAAAATTCATGAGTCTCCTCCCTCACTGAAACGTTGCCGGAAAAACCTATTACAATCGATTTAAGCGCGCAACCTCCGCGAGGTTTATTTTTTGTTAAGGGATCATTTCCACCCTTGGCAGCACGCATATGCAGCATTCCGCACCGCCGAAAAGAGCCTCAGAGACGTCTACCAACCCTCAATTCTCGCTGAAAATTCCGTCAACTCCCGTGCCGCGGCATTGAATCCGCGTGCAGCGCGGCATCGAGACGGTCGAAACGGCCGCAAATCGCTCCCCGGCCCGCGACTACCCGTATAGCGCGCATACGCATCATTTCCAGAGCCAATTTCGCTCTCGACAAATCAACTGTATCGTTACAGATTTGCCATGTCGTTGATGGCACATTGATTGCCCTAGCGCGTTTGCAGCCGGCGCGCGGGGCTCTATAATGGCGGCTCAAGGGAAGCGGCGGGGACAGCATGAAACATGAATTGGCGCGAGACGGATCCGCTCTCGCGAAGGAAGGCAAGGAGCGACCGACCCTCAAGACGATCGCCTTCATGACCGGACTGGGGATTACGACGGTGTCGCGGGCGCTGAAGGACGCGCCAGACATCGGCGCCGAGACCAAGGAACGGGTGCGCATGGTCGCCCGTCAGCTCGGCTATCAGCCCAATCGCGCCGGCGTGCGCCTGAGGACCGGCAAGACCAATGTCATCGCCCTGGTGCTCAGCATCGATGAGGAGATCATGGGCTTTTCCAGCCAGATGGTCTTCGGCATTTCCGAGGTCCTGTCCGGCACGCCCTATCACATCGTCGTCACGCCGCATTCGCACAGCAAGGACCCGATGCAGCCGGTGCGCTACATCCTCGACACCGGTTCCGCCGACGGGGTGATCATCTCGCGGATCGAACCCGACGACCCGCGCGTACGCCTGCTCGCCGAGCGCAACATGCCGTTCGCGACCCACGGGCGCACCGATGCCGGTATCGTCCATCCTTTCCACGACTTCGACAACGAAGCCTATGCGCGCCAGGCCGTGCAGCGTGTCGTCGCCAGAGGCCGCAGGAAACTTGCTCTTCTCCAGCCGCCAAGCAAGCTCACCTATTATCTGCACACCCGCTCCGGCTTCCTGTCCGGCCTGCGCGATTATGGCGCCGACGAAGTGCCGCTCAGCGTCAACATCGATACGCCGCTCGCCGAGATCCGCGATGCCGTCGAGGCGCTGATGCGCTCGCCCGAGGCCCCCGACGGCATCATCTGTTCGTCGGGCAGCGCCGCCATCGCTGTCAATGCAGCGATCGAGGCGGCCGGAAAGCGGGTCGGCCAGGACGTCGACCTCGTGTCCAAGCAGTCCGCGCCGATCCTCAACTGGATCCGGCCCGAGATCATCACGGCCTGTGAGGACGTGCGGCTGGCCGGCCGCGAACTGGCAAAGGCCGTCATCGCCAGCATTGACGGCGTTGCGCCGGAACTGCTGCAGAGCATCAGCCAACCGGTCTGGGGCGACTGAGCGCGGGGCTGATCCTGGCGGGCCTATTGTCCGACTTACGGCGTGTCGGTGTGACATTCGACGCGAAGAGAAATGCGCAACGGTCGCAGTGTTTTCCCTCTTTGTAACTTCCCAAACGCCACATTCAGCGCTGTAATGCCTGATGCGGTGGCGGATGGGAGACCGATGCACCT
>FWPV01003468.1_pt1 | contig 16870 bp, 13 predicted proteins | sample 2228371 | NCBI WGS metagenome assembly FWPV01 (sample SAMEA103939776, study PRJEB20133) | metagenome | reverse complement strand
CATTCGAGCGGGTTGACCACCAGCACCAGGCGCGTCTCCCCGGCGATGGTCAGCCCGGCCTCGCCCGGACTCCAGGTGATCGTCACCCCGCCCTGGCCGTAGTAACCGGCATCCAGCACCGCCCGGCCCCAGCGGCCATCGTCAAACGGCGGCAGCAGGATCACCACCCGCCGCTGCACCGGATGCTTCATCAGCCCCGGCCCGACTGACCAGGGCCAGCTTGGCCCGCCCGGCGTGCCTTCCACCGGGATGTCAACCGGCCCCTCCAGCGCCCTGAGGTCCACCTGGGCGCTGCGCTGCGGCGCGTTGGTGCGCATCAGTTCCTGGAACTTCTGGAAGGCCTGCTTGGGGCGGCCCAGCCCTTCGACAAACAGCCCGTACTTCTTGCCGAAGTCCTCCGCGCAGAACAGCGAGGCCAGCGCCACCCGATCGTCGGCGGCCAGCAAGGACATACCCAGCGTGTTCTGGCGAGCCTGGTAATCCTCCCCCAGGTCGGATGACCAGCCGAATTCAGACACAAAGATCAGGTGCCTGGTACCGGGATCATGGGCGTGCATCACCGCCCACATGCGGTTCATATAGGAGCGGTACGTGGCGCGGATGTCCTCCGGCCTGTTCGAGCCGTCGGTGCCAGCAGGCGAGGCCGGGTCTTCCCCGATGTACAGGTGATAGCCGATGCCGTCCCAGGGAGCCTCGCCGGGCGCCCAGTTGCCGATCTGGTAGACGGTGTTCAGGTAACGGGCGGCCTCGTTGCCGTTGACCCATGTCGCTTCCAGCGGGGCGCTGATCAGGCGGATGCCGCGCTCGCGAGGCTTGAGGGTCTGGTAGAGCGTGTTCATCATGACCACGAACCAGCGCGGATGAACCAGCGCGCGGTCGCCGCCGTGCCAGCCGTTTGGCTCGTTGAGCGCCTCGTAGACGAAGATCTTGCCCCGGTAGCGGTCGACAATGGCCCGGAAGCGGGCGGCGTAGGCCTGGATCCAGGCGGCAGCATTGGGGTGGTTGGGATCGCGCAGCGTATCGCCCAGCCAGAAGTCGCGGCAGGCGTCATGGCCGACGGTGGCATAGATCTTCATCCCGCGGCTGCGGAAGCCATCCACAATGCGGTCGTAGCGGTCAAGGTAATTGAGGTCGGGCAGGATGAAGTTGAGGCGCAGCCAGTGCGCACCGGAGGCGGCCAGCAGGTCGGGGTTCTGCAGGCGGCGCGCGATATTGCCAGAGGAATCCAGCGGCTGGTTGGCATCCAGCCCGAACTTGGCGTAGTTGATCGCCATGCCTGATGCCTCCTGCGGGAATCGAACCTGTCCGCGACTGTAGGCCATCTGGCGGGATTCGTCAAGTTGGGCGTGGAAAATGGGATGGCTATCCCTTTTTGTGCCGGGAAAGATTGTGCGCTGGCCGTTGGACGGCGGGCTATTCGCCGGCGCAGTGGGCGGCTACCCAGGCCCGCGCAGCGGAATCGGCGCGGCGGCGGGTTAGTTCGCATTGCACGGCCATGATCCCGGCCAGATTGCGGGCGATCTCCGGATCGGTCCAGCTCTGCAATTCGATCGTCAGCGCCGGGATGCCCTGCCCATCGACCCAGTTGGAGGCGTCACCGGTCACACGGTAGGCCAGGAAGCGCCCGTCGCTGGGGTAAGTCGCTGCCCGGCCATAGGTGTCCGCCAGCGCCTGCGAGCCGTGATCGCCGTCGCACGCTCCAGCGAAGACGCCGTTGGCCGCGCTGTGGTAGAAGAGCACTGCCACCGGCAGATTGAGCAGGATGTAATCGGCCAGGGCCGCTGTCTCCGGTTCGGAGAAAGCCGCTGTGCCGGGGTTGACGCGCTGGTTGCGCCACATCGCTTCCGCCGACCACGCGCAACCCCAGTTGCGGTTGAGATCGACGCCGTTGCCGTTGAAGCGCCCTTCCTCCACACGCCCGCGCAGCAGACCGTCCGCGTTGAGGGCCGGGATGACCACCAGGGTTAGCCCCGGGGCAATGGCTTCCGGCGCCTCGCTGAAGTGCTCGATGACCTGCAGCATCAATTCGACCGTGTTGGCTTCCCAGCCGCCGTGAATGCCGCCGACCAGCAGAAGCTGGCGTGGGCCGTTGCCCAGCCGCCGGGCCAGCAGCGGGCGGCCTTCCGCTGATTGTCCGAAGACGATGATGTCCGGCGGCAGGGTGGCCGCCAGATCGGGCGCCAGCGGGGTCAGAAGTGCCGGGGGCAGGGTGCCTTCCGGCGGTGCGTCTTCCAGCGTGGCTGTCGGCAGGCGCGGATCAGGCGTGCGGGTGGCCGTTGGGGTGACGGTGTCCGTTGGCCGCGGCGTGGGGGAGAAGATCGGGCGCGGAGTCGGGCTGGGCTGCCGGGTAGGGAGCGGTGTGGGCGTGGTCAGTTCCAGCGGGGCGGCCAGCGTAGGCCGGGGAGCCAGCGCCTCGCAACCGGTGCCAAGGAGCAGGATGAGCATCAGCAAGCCGAGCAGAGGCAGGGCAATCGAGAAGGGTGTTTTCATCGGCTCATGGTGCGGGCCGCGGGAGGACGCGGCAGACGGCGCATTTTCACGGGCAGCATTCTAGCATATACTTCCTGTTGCCGCGCCCGCGCGGCTGTGCTACGCTGACATTGCAACGGTACTGGAAATCATCCTGGCCTGTTTGTTGGCCGGAGAGGACCCGTCTGGAGGCGAAGGATCGTGAAACGCTCGACATTTATCCTGATACTGCTTGTGCTGGTGGTGGGTCTGGTCGGTTGCCAGAGGCGGGAGATCGTCATCCCTACGCTGGCCCAGTTACCGACCATCACGCCGACCTTCACGCCGACGTTCACCCTGACGCCGACCTTCACGCCGACCTTCACGCCCACGCCAACCTTCACCCTGACCGCCACCCCGACGCTCACGCCGACACTGACGCTCACCAACACCCTGACGCCAACGCCCACCCTGACCTTCACGCCGCTGGCGACCAATACACCGGTGCCAACACCCACACCGACCGGGCCGGTGATCTACTCCTTCACCGCTGATAACTATGAGATGCGGGCCGGCGGGGTGACCGTCCTGCGCTGGCAGGCGCTGGGGGATACCGCTGTGCTCGATCAGATCGGCGCGGCGGGCAACCTGCTGCAGTCGTATTCCGTGCCGGTTACCGGCGAGCAGGCGGTGACCATCCCCGTTGGCAGCGGGCGGGTGGTCACTTACCGCCTGACGGTCATCCGGCAGGGCATCCCGACGGCGCAAACGCTGGCGATCACCGTCACCTGCGGCTACGACTGGTTCTTCGGCAACCAGTACGCGGCAGGGGCCTGCCCGGCCAACCTGGGTGCGATCGGCAATGGCCGCTTCCAGGGCTTTGACGGCGGCATGATGATCTACCTGGCTGCTTCTACGGAGAACTTCCCCGGCAACCGGGTCTATGTCCTGTTCTACGGCTCCAGCCAGTGGCAGGCCTACGAAAATGTCGGCAACGCCACGCCGACCGGCTCGCCGCCGCCCGGACGATACCTGCCCGGCGACCCGATCCTGGGGAATGTGTGGGAGACCGGCCTCTTCAACGGGCAGCCGATCAAGAATCTGCTGCAGTATTCGGCCACGTCCAGCGCCGATACCAGCCCGCGTACTGGCCAGGTGGAGGCGGGCGGCGGCGCGATCTACATCGACATCCCCGATGGGCGGGTATACCGCCTGCAGGGGGTGACTGGCGGCTCCTGGACGCAGGTCAAGTAGCGATCTGGCCCGGCAAGGAGATGCTTTGCAGGGGCGCGGACAGCCGCGCCTCTGTTTGTTTTGCCAGCGAGAGGGGTGACAGGTGGAACAGGGACACCGCATAATTGGAAGACCGGGCAGCACAGGGCGAGTCATCATGCTGCGGCGGGGTCTGCGGTGTCACGGTAACGGCGGCAGGTGCGCTGTCGCGGGCAGCCCTGCCGCTAAGATTGCCCATTCTCCGCGCCCGGTGCTATGATCCGGGGCACGACAGGCAAGTTCTCTTCAGGAGCAGGGCCATGCAGCGTCTTAAAGCCGGCTGGGAAGCCTTCAAGACCGTCGCCATTCTGTTCTCGCTCTTGGTCAACCTGGCGCTGATCGCCGCGCTGATCTTCCTGGCGACGCAGATCCTGCCGATCAAGAACACCATCGCCGAGCCGCTAATCGACGGCCTGCATGCCAGTTTCGTCGGGCTGGACAAGGCGACTATCGACCGGATCATCCCGGTACGGGAGACAATCCCGGTACAGTTCACCCTGCCGTTGCAGCAGAATACGACGGTTGTCCTGACCGCCCCTGTCCCGCTGCAAGCCTATGCTCAGTTCAACCTGCCCGGCGGCGGCGGCACGATCAACGGCATGGTTAGCCTGCAACTGCCCCAGGGCATGAGCCTGCCGGTGGCGCTGAACCTGGATGTGCCGGTGGACACCACGCTGCCGGTCAGCCTGAATGTACGGGCGGTGATCCCGGTGCAGGAGACCCAGCTACACGATCCGCTGGAAAACTTGCGCCGCCTGCTTGACCCGATCGTGCGCGGTCTGGATAACCTCCCGGATGATAGCGGGGCCTTGCTGGCCCTGCTGGGCCAGTTCCTGACCGGCCAGTTGCCTGACCTGCAGCAGCCAACCCCGGCCAGCCTGTATCCCTGGCCGGGCTATTCGATCACGGCAGGGGATGGCTACACCTGGCCGGACGACATGCCTGCCCAGCCCGGCAGGCTGACCGGCACCGTTCCCGGGGGCCTGCAGCCATGGGGCCGCGCTCCCGGCGCTCCGGACGGCATCTATGTGCCTTACGGCTGGGTCGGCCCGGCCAATATCATCCCGGCTGGCAGCGACCTGATCGATCCGCAGACTGCGCCGCGCATGCGCCCCCAGGCGCCAGCCCCGCAGTCCTACCTGGCGGGTGAGGCAGTGCCTGCCGGGACGACCGCCGTTGAGGAGGCCCCTGCCGATCAGGGCATCCTGCCTACGCCGACGCCCGGCTCCTGACTGTTTGTCTGTGCGCCTCTGGAATTCAAGCAGCCTCGTCTCCCGTCCCTGATGGGGACAGGGGCGAGGCTGGCCGGGAGTATGCTGAATGAGCCAGGTCACCCCACCTGTGTGCGATTACGAAGGCTCCGGTTACCGCCAGGACTTCTGGGAAAAGCGGGGCCGCGACTATGAGGATCGTGTCGAACGCATCGCCCTGCGGCGGCTGTTGCCGCCGGGCGGGCGACGAGCGCTGGAGATCGGCGCCGGGTTTGGCCGCCTGACGGGCGAGCTGGCCGCCTACGACCATGTGGTGCTGCTGGATTATTCGCGCAGCCTGCTGGCCGAGGCGCGCGCACACCTGGGCGACGGGCGATACACCTATGTGGCTGCCGATGTGTACCGGATGCCCTTCCGCCCCGGTGCGTTTGACGGCGCGACGATGATCCGTGTCATCCACCATATCGCCGACGTGCCGCTGGCCCTGCGGGCTATCCGCCGGGCACTGGCCCCCGGTGCGATCTTTATTCTGGAATACGCCAACAAGCGCAACCTTAAGGCCATGCTGCGTTACGCCCTCCGTCGCCAGGCGTGGAGTCCGTACGGCCTGGAACCGACCGAATTTGTCCCGCTCAACTTCGATTTTCACCCGGCTTACATGCTGGACGCGGTGCAGGCGGCGGGCTTCCGGGTGGAACGGCGGCTGGCTGTCTCCCTGTTCCGGCTGGGAGTGTTCAAGCGGCTGGTGCCGGTCGGGGTGCTGGCCGGGCTGGATGGCGCGCTGCAGGGCGCAGCGCCGCTGATCTCACCCAGTGTCTTCACCCGCAACCTGGCCGCTGGCGAGGGGCCAGACACAACGGCTGAGCCGCTGGGCTTCCTCTGTCCGGTCTGCGGTGGCGACCTGTCGCCGGAGGGGGAGGCGCTGCGCTGCATAGCAGCGGGATGCGGCCAGCGCTGGATCCGGCGCGATGGCATCTGGGACTTTAAGGAGCCTGGCTGACAGGCGGCATTACAGGCGCTTGAGCGGTCAGCACCGGCTCGTTTTGCCAGTCAGGAGTGTGCGCGATGAGGCAAAGAATGCTGTGGCTGGTTCCGGTTTGCCTGCTGGCCATCCTGCTGGTTTTCCCGGCGGCGGCCCAGCCGGAACCGACGGGCGGGACGCCGTGGGATTTGCGCAATCTGCCCCAGGAGGGCGTGTTCGTCTTTTACGACGCGCCTCTGCAGGCTTCCCAGACTGGCAAGCCGGTTGACGCAGGTGACTTCGACGGCGATGGGTGCGGCGATCTGGCCATCACCGGCCATAACGCCAGCCATACAGTCGATGGCGTCTGGCGCAACAGCAATGGTCACATCCGCCTGCTCTTTGGCCTGTGCCGCGCGGAGACCGACCGGATGGCCATGGAAGATGTGCTGGCCGGGCGGGCCGAACTCCCCCTGCCGCTGATCACGATCTACGGGGCGCGGGCGGGCGACATGGCCGGGACGGAGACGCATATCGCCGACTTCAACGGCGACGGCTACGACGACCTGCTTGTTAGCGCCCAGAATCACGACGGCCCGGGACAGGTGCGGGTCAACGCCGGAGCGGCTTACGTGATCTTCGGCGCGGCGGACCTGGCCATGCGCGGAGACATCGACCTGGCTGCCCCGCCGGAAGGTGTCCTGACCATCCTGGGCGACACGGATGGTGATCACTTCGGCATCTGGGTGGAAAGCGGCGATTTCGATGGCGATGGCCTGCAGGACATGCTGATCGGCGCCAACCAGGCCGACGGCATTGAGGAGCGCCGGGTTAACGCGGGGGAAGCGTGGATTTTCTACGGCGATGAGGACATCTTCGGGACGTATGGCGGCGTGATCGATCTGCGCCAGCCGCCGCCCGACGCTACGCGCCTGATCGGGGCTGACTATGACGACCTGTTCGGTTCAACGGTCTTCGGCGGTGATCTGGATGGCGACGGAATCGACGATGCTGTGATCAGCGCGGCGCTGTGGCGCGGTTCGGCGGGGGTAGGCGGGCTATCCTTCGGCGGCGGCGATGGCCCCGGCAATACGCGCTACAACGCCGGGGATACCTACGTGATCTTCGGGCGGGCCGATCTGCGCGGCCAGACGCTGGACATGGCGGCTCTGCTGACCGATGCGGGTCGTCCGGTTGACAACAGCCTGACGGTGATCTACGGCGCCGGGCCAAATGATCTGCTTGGTGAGGAGATCGCGATCGGTGATCTGAACGGCGACGGGCGGAACGATCTGGTGCTGGGTACGCTGGTCGGTTACGGACCGGGGGATATCCTCCCGGAAGCGGGCGAGGCGTGGGTGATCTATACGACGGCCTTCTTCCGGGGGCAGATGATTGACCTGGCCAGCCCGCCGCGCAATGCGGTTGTGATCTACCCTGACCAGCCCTACGCCAAAGGCGGGGATACGATGAAGATCGCCGATATCGATGGCGATGGGATTGACGATCTGCTCTACGGTGCACCGGACTATGACCCGCTCGGCTATGACCTGATCGTGCGGCGCAACGCCGGGCTACTGGCCGTGATCTACGGACAGGCGGATCCGTGGCCTTCCGTGAACGGCCAGATCATGTTACCGTCCGGGCAACCGGAAGGGCTGCGGGTGCAGTATGTCATCGGCGCTGACCAGAACGACATGCTGGCCTACTCGATGGCGGTCTATGACGTCCATGGCGATGGCGTGCCGGACATCATCCCCAACGCGATGGGGGGAGATGGCGCGTATAACACATTGACCAACGCCGGGGAGATTTACGTGATCGATGGTGCGGAGTTCGCTGATGTGACCCATGTTTCCGCCGCGCCACCCGCTGCCACGCTACCTCCCGCGCCCACACTGACGCCCCAGCCGCTGCCCACGCTGACGATTGACACCGGCATACCGGGCAGCGTGGACGAAGGACGGCGGCTGTACCGCATGGCCTGCGCCGGCTGTCACGGCCTGAATGCCGATGGCGAAGGCGTGGGCGTTTCGCTGCGGGATACGCCATTCATGCGCCAGACCCCGGCGGAAGACCTGCTGCGCTTCCTGCAGGTGGGGCGCAGCAGCGACGATCCGGCTAATACCACGGGGGTCGCCATGCCGGCCTACGGCGGTCGCCCGGACTGGGGCGAGGCCGAACTATGGGATGTGGTGGCTTACCTGCGCTACCTGAACGGGCTGGACTAGGCTTCCTGTGTCCGCGATATGCGCCCGCAATTCGCTTTACGGTGCGAAGCGCTCCCAGCGGGAACGATCCCCGGCCAGGGCGTAGATCTGACCGTCTGAGCCGGTGAGGTAGATCGCCCCGCCGCCCTGAGCACCGGTCTGCTGGAGGGTGGCCGTGTAGGCATCTTCCCACTCGCGCAGCGCCCAGCCCAGGCGGTTACGGACGGTCGGCGTGGTGCGCCAGAGTTGCCCAAAGCCGCGCCGCGGCTGCTGCCACAGGCCCTGCGGCCCGACGATCGATGGGTCGCGCTCCGGCATGCCCTCGGCATACGTGTCATTGTAGCGTTCCCAGGCCGGTTGCTGGCCATCGGCATACAACACATAGATCATCCGGTCGACACCCGTCCAGAACATCTGACCGCGCTCAAAGGCCAGGGCTGCCGCCGGGGAGCTGACCGCCGCTGTTGCCGGGCAGCCGCCCGGTTGCCGCGAGCTGAAGAACCAGGGGTAGACGCAGTTGCCGCTGGCATCAACGGCAGCGGGCGGCGCGCTCACCGGGGCGGCAGGCACCCCGCTGCCAGGGGCCGGGTTCACCTGCACCGGTACCACCGGGATGGGCGCCGGCTGGGTTGGCAGTGGTGTGAAGGTCGGGAAAGGCGTCTGCGTTGGCGGCAGGGTCAGCGTCGGGCTGGGCGTTTCGCTCGGCGTGGTGGAAGGCGTCCAGGTGATTGTCGGTGTGCGGGTGGGCGGCAGGGTTGGCGTAACCAGGGCGACTCGCGTTTCCGCCACAAAGTCCGGCGTGGGTGGTGCGGGGGTTGGCGTCTCCGTCAGGGTTGGGACGGGCGTGATCGAGGGCAGGACAGCGACGGTCGGGATGAGGGCCGTGTCCTCCACCAGGCGCGGGCCGCCCAGCCGACCGTTACAGCCGGCCAGGAGCAATGCGCCGAGCGCTGCCAGCATGAGCAGGGAAAATCGTCTGCCTGTGGACATGATCACTCCTGTCTGCTCCTACCCACGTGAATGAGTCCAGCAGGGGCGGCCTGTTGCCAGCCCCTGCTGAAGATACTACCACTGTTGCGGCAGATCAGCCCAGAAAGGTGAAGATGTCCCAGATGCCCTCCGGGCCGGGGTGAAGCTGGTAGACCTTACCGTCATCGCGCATGAGGAAGACGAGCGGGCCTTCTGCAGTCTCCGCTTTCTGCAGCCAGCCTTCGTAGCTGGCTTCCCATTCCTTGAGCGCCCAGCCCAGCCGATCGCTCACGGTGGCCTCTTCCCGCCAGAGCAGGCCGAAGCCCCGGCGCGGCTGTTGCCACAGGCCCAGCGGCCCGACGATGGAGGGATCGCGCTCCGGCATGCCTTCCAGGAAGGCGTCCGGGTAGCTGGCCCAGTAAGGGGCCTGAAAGTCGCGGAACAGGACGTAGATCGCCTGCTCCGCCTGAACCCAGATCATCTCGCCGCGCTCAAACTCCAGGCGGGCCAGATCGGTGGCGATCGGTGGCGTGCCGGGGCAGGTATCCACCGGGCGGGCCTGTGCTCCGAAGAACCACTCATATTCACAGGCGGCTTGCGCCATGTCCGTGGGACTGCCTGGAACAGGAACGGCACCGGCGACCGGTCGCAGGACCGGCGCGACTAGCAGGGCCAGACTCAGAGTCATGAGGGCGGACACGGTAAAATGGGGCGGGGGAACGATTCGCCTCAGGTAGGTGGTCAGACGCATGGATCACATCCTTACCGGTCATTGGACGGGAAGCGGCGGCAGAGATGCCAGAGTTGCCTGCGGGTGGAGCCGCCGCGAATGCCCATCATGACCTGGATCGGCCTGAATGTCGAGCCTGTCGCCGCTCTTCCGCCCACCGTCTGCCCCCCGCCTTCCTGACAGATCGCTGACAGATCCGCTGGCCCCCGTCAAGCGGTGTAACCTGGAGTCAGTTACAGCATCTAAGGATCGTAACCCTGAGCCGCCCGGCGTGTTTTTTGTGTTATAGATGACGAACAGGGTGTAGAGGATGCAGTCGTGATGGATCTGCTGACGGTTGTAAGAACAGCTATTGTGTGTTACCTGATCGGGGCTATTCCCACAGCCTACCTGATCGGGCGGCTCAACGGCATCAATATCTTTGAGGTGGGCAGCGGCAACATGGGGGCAACCAATGCCATCCGGGCGCTGGGCTGGGGCTGGGGGGTGGTCGTCTGGGCCATCGACATCAGCAAGGGTGTCGCGGCTGTAGCGCTGGCGATGACCCTGCTGCCCAGCGGTTATGCCCAGCTCATCGGCGGGCTGGCGGCCATCCTGGGGCATAACTGGTCGCTGTTTGCCGCCCTGCTGACCGGTCGTCTGCGCGGGGGCAAAGGCGCGGCTACCTGGATGGGGACCTTCCTCATGATCGCGCCTACGCCATCCGTGGCTCTGGTGGTGGGGTTGTTCGCCGCGATTGTCCTGCTGACCCGTTACGTCTCGCTGGGCGTGTTGCTCAGTGTGGCGGCGGGCGCAATCTCGCTGGCCATCCTGGCCTTCAACCAGATTTCCGGCGTGCCGCCCTTGCTGGGCGCCAGGGAAGCCTACCTGGTTTACGGCGTGCTGGCCGCGGTGATGATCTTCTACCGTCACCGGGATAACATCCAGCGCCTGCTGGCCGGCACGGAGCGCCGTCTGGGCGAGCGGGCATAGGCCACACTGGTTGCCAGTTGTACGGGAACCAGGAACCCGGAAGGGTTCCTGGTTTTGTTGGTGGAGTCAGCTTGCCGTTGCCGGGCGTCGGTTATGGTATGATGGGCGTGAACGCCAGTGAACTTGAGTGAGGGGTCGCTTGTTTAACGCAGCCCACGCCAGGGACAGAATCCGGGAATTCGTCACCCTGACCCTGATCGGAGACCCGGACTACCCCCTGGCTGATGACGAACCGCTGGTTGGCAGCGGCCTGCTGGATGATGCTGCGCGGGAAGAGCTGGCCGAATTCCTGGTGGAGACGTTCGGCGTTGCGCTGGATGAGGATGAGCTGGGCACGGAGAACGTCGATACCATTGATGCCATCGTGACCCTGCTGCACAGCTATCTGGTCTAGCGGCGGTCGATGGGCCGCGTGGCCTGCCAGAAGGCGCGCCATCCAGTCTGCCAGAAGGCGTACCAGAAGCCCAGTCCCCATGCCAGATGCAGGATCAGGAAGACCAGGGGAATGGCAGGCAGCAACCGCCAGCCATGCCTGGCCGCCTGACGCAGGCTGAACAACATCACCAGCAGCAGATATATCCCCAGCGCCATGATGTAGAGCAGACGCCAGAAGCCACCCGCAGCCTGCAGTATCGCGCCGGTGACCAGCCCCGCTACCAGCAACGGCGGGGCCAGTTGACGTGGCTGGAGCGAGCGCGGATGCTGGCCGAGCATCCGGACTTTCCAGTACCCGTAGCGGAAGTACTGTCGTCCCAGGGCAAGCAGGCCAGGGCGCACGTAATAGGTCATGCGGATGTCCGGCGAATAGACGATGCACCCGCCGGCGGCCCGCAGACGATAGTTCAGTTCGTAGTCCTCGTTGGTCAGGTACGTTTCATCAAAGCCGCCCAGCGCCAGCAGACGCTCCCGCCGGTAAAAGCCATAGGGGACAGTGTCGGCCTCACCGCTCGCGGCTGCTCCGCGCCAGCGGCTGGTACCCACCCCGAAGCGAGATTCCATGGCCGCGGCAATGGCCCGCCCGGCCCAACCTTCTCCGGTGTATTCCCAGCGCCCGCCCACACAATCCGCCCCGCTTTCCGCCATGGCTCGCCCACACTGGCGGAGGTAATCCGGCGCGGCGATGGTGTGGCCATCCATGCGGGCGATCAGGGGGTAGCGGGCCGCCTGGATGCCCAGGTTGAGCGCCGCGGGGATGATCCGGCGGGGATTGTCAAGCAGGCGGACACGGGGGTCGCGGGCGGCGATCCCGGCGACGATCCGGCGTGTGTCGTCATCACTCTGGCCATCGACGACGATTATCTCGACCCGGTCGGGGGGATAATCCTGGGCCAGCATCGCGCCGAGGCTGCGGGCGATGAAGGCCGCTTCATTGCGGACGGGCATTACGACGGAGATAGGGGGCCAATCCGAATCAAAAGACATAAGTTCTTTCCCGGGATGATAGGATTTCTCCCTCAGATCGATGATGGTGGGAGGCGCGATGTTACGCCAACAGCATAGAATCCAGGCTAACTTCGGTCAAGATCAGTATTGTCAAACCGGGCAGGTGATGCTATCATAATGCACACAATCCCGGCGATGTAGCTCAATTGGCAGAGCGGGGGACTCATAAGCCCTAGGTTACAGGTTCAAGTCCTGTCGTCGCCACAGCGCCTCCCTCCCGGGAGGTTTTTTTATCTCCCCGCCATATGAGTGGATCGACGCCTGTGCCTGCCTGCTGCTTGCGGAAAACGCGGCTGTAGCCTATGCTCGCCAGAGACGGGACAGCTGAGGGAAACGGTATCGGCGATGGTCTTCAGACGTCCGGCGACAATTCTTGAGCCTGGCCAGGTCTGGCAGGGCTACCAGATCCAGCGCCTGATCGGCAGGGGAAGCCTGACGGAAGTTTACCGGGCGCTTTCCCCGGCGCTGGGCGCGCCGGTGGCCCTCAAACTTCTGCTTTTCAAGCCCGCCGATGAGCAGAAAGCGGCCGCCCTGCAGGAGCGTTTCTTCCAGGCTTTGCCCCCCTGTGCGGCGCTGGATCACCCCGGTATTGCCCGCGTGTATGACTACGGGCTGGCGGACAGGCACTACTATATCGCTTCCCGGCTGGTGGAAGGCACGGTGTTGCAGGATGTGCTTTCTGAACGCCGCAGCGGCCTGCCGCAGGCGCGCGCCCTGACGATCTTCCGCCAGGTCGCCGACGCCGTCGCCTATGCGCACGGGCGCGGCGTTGTCCACCAGGATATCCGCCCCGGTAACATCCTGCTGGATGGGCCGGATACGCCGGTCGTGGTCGACTTTGGTCTGTTGCGCATTGCGACCGGTGACGCCCAGACTACCGCCGAATTCAGCCCTCGTGCTCCGCTGTACATGTCTCCGGAGCAGGCCAGCGGGGCGGAGATCACCCCCCGTTCTGATGTCTATTCGCTGGGTATCCTGCTCTACGAGATGCTCACCGGTGACGTGCCGTTCCGCGGCAGCACACCGGTGCAGATCCTCCTTCAGCACCTGCAACGCGATCCCCGCCCACCCGGCGAGCTGGTGCCGGACCTCGATCCCCGCGTGGAAGCGGCCATTCTGCGGGCCATGGCCAAGAATCCTGCCGACCGCTTCAGCTCGCCGCTGGAGATGGTCCTCGCGATGGAGGAACCGGCGCCGAGCCTGGACTACGAGACCATCACGCTGACCGATCTGGACGCCCGCGAGGTGCGGGAGCGCTTCCGCCAGGCGGTCGCTCCGCCGCCTGCGCCTGCCCCCAGGCCAACTGCGATTCCTGAACTGCCTCGTCTGGAGGAGGTAGCGAATCGTCGTAACTGGGTATGGATCGGGGTGGCGCTGGCGGTGCTGGCCGTCCTGGCGCTGGCTGTCCTGTTGATCCTTCAGAGCGGGGGCTAGAACGGCGGATCGGCGTCAAAGAAGAGCGCCCACCACAACCGCCAGTTCTCAACCGGCGGCTCCGTCGCTTCCGGGAAGAGGGTTTCCGGCAGGGCCGGGGTTGGGGTGGCGGTTGGTAACGGGCTGCCCGCCGGGACGGGGATGACCAATACCTCGTTGGCCTGTACCATCTTGCCCTCCGAGCGCGCCCAGGAGACCACGTATTCATCGCTCCGGGCGTAGTCACGCTCCGCGATCAGGGCAGCCCGTTCGGCTTCCAGCGTGGCGATCTCCATCTCCAGCGCCTGACGGTCGCGCTGGATGCGCTGGCCAGCGGCGATACGGCTGCTGAAGTTGATGGCCAGCAGCAACCCGATGGCCAGGATGGAGGCAAAGAGGATCTGCATCCCGGAAAGCTGGCTACCGGGATTGCGTTCCTTGTCGCGCGGGGTTCGGCTCATGCTGGATATGATAGCCTCAAGCCGGGGCTTCTGCCAGCGCCTTGCCCGGCAGCCGCCAACAAAAATACCCGCCAACGGGCGGGTACTCGCTGTGCCGAAGGTGGGATTCGAACCCACACTCCCTAGTGGGAACTACGCCCTGAACGTAGCGCGTCTGCCAATTCCGCCACTTCGGCTTACTGGTTGAGATTCTAGACGGCGGGCCGGAGAATGTCAAGAGTGTTTCAGAACCGTTCCTGTGCTGCGCCGGATCGGGGAGTGTCTGGCCGGTGATAGCCTGGTCGGGTTATCATAGCGCCGGCGGAGGACATGCGGAGGGAGCCCCATGATCGAGGCTGTCGGCAATCTCCACGTGCATACGGTCTATTCGGACGGCTCGCTGACCCATGCGGCGGTCGCTGCTGCCGCCGCGCGGGCTGGCCTGGATTTCGTCGTGGTCACCGATCACAACGTCCGGGCGCGGGGGCTGGAGGGCGTGTACCGGACGGGCGACGGGCGGCAGGTGCTCCTGCTGACCGGTGAAGAAGTGCATGACATGCTGCGGGAGCCACAGCGTAACCATCTGCTGGTCTACGGTGTCGATCGGGAGATGGCGCCATTTGCTCAGGGGCAGCCGGCGCAGCACCTCCTGGACGTTGTGCGCGAGGCCGGCGGGCTGTCCTTCCTGGCCCATCCGGTGGAAGTAGCCGTACCCTGGGCCGGAGAAGGTGAGTATGGTTGGGCTGACCTGGACGTAACCGGTTTCACCGGGATCGAGCTGTGGAACACCATGTCCTCGGTCAAGCTGCTGTTGCCCGATCCGGTGCGTGGTGTATTTGCGCTATTCTTCCCGGATCTGGTGATGGCTGGCCCGCCACCGCAAACACTCCGCCTGTGGGACGAACTGCTGCGGCAGGGGCGTCGGGTGGTGGCCATCGGTAACGCTGACGCCCATGGCGCGGTCTATCGTTTTGGCCCGCTGCGCAAGGTGATCTACCCCTACGAGTTTCTGTTCCGGTGCGTCAATACCCATGTGTTGCTGGATGCGCCACTCTCCGGCGATCCGGGGGTGGACGGCGCGGCGGTGTACCGGGCGCTGGCGCAGGGGCGCGCTTTTGTGGGGTACGGACTGCCGGGCAATCCACGCGGCTTCCGTTTTGAGGGCCGGGCGGGGGAGGCTGTAGTCGCCAGCATGGGCGATTGCGTGGCTCTGGATCGCTGCCCGACACTGGCGATCACCGCTCCGGCTCCGGCGCGGCTCAGGTTGTTGCGGGATGGCCTCACCGTCGCCGAAGGGAGGGGCCGCGAGTTGCTGTACCATCCGGCGCAGCCCGGCGTATACCGCGCAGAAGCCTGGAAACGCTACCGGGGGCGCGAGCGCGGCTGGATTTTCAGCAATCCAATCGTGCTGAACGGCTGAGTTGCTGCTGGCATTGGAAATGTGTAAGAATCGCCCGGTCTGCGCCGGCTGCCGCCCGAGTCATGGTATGATGAACCGGGCAGCAATGGCCAGCCGTGCAGTCTGGCTCGCTGGTCGTCTTTTATGTTTTCGCCCTCGTTTCCGCGATGGAGAGTGCCTATGTCGCCATTCCTGCAACTTGCGTTGGCGCTGGTTGTGATCATCCTGGCGGCCAAAGCAGGCGGGTATATCAGCTATCGGCTGGGGCAGCCTTCCGTACTGGGCGGGTTGCTGGCCGGAGTCCTGCTGGGGCCATCCCTGCTTGACTTCTTCCATCTGCCCATCTTCACCGCGGAAGCACACGTTGGCGAAACGATCTCCGAGCTGGCGGAACTGGGGGTGCTGCTGTTGATGTTCATCGCTGGTCTGGACCTCCACCTCTCTGATCTGGTTAAGTCAGGCAAGGTCTCAGCGCTGGCCGGTACACTGGGGGTGGTGACGCCGGTGCTGCTGGGCATGCTGACTGGCCTGCTGTTTGGGATGGAGGTGGTTCCGGCGGTTTTTCTGGGCCTGATTCTGGCGGCAACCAGCGTGAGTATCTCCGCGCAAACCCTGATGGAACTGGGCGCGTTGCGCAGCCGGGTAGGCATCAGTATGCTTGGGGCAGCCGTATTTGACGATGTCCTGGTTGTGCTGGGCCTGTCCATTTTTCTGGCTCTGATCGGCGATGCCGGCGCGACGGGGCTTGGCGCGGTGGCGCTTGTCCTGTTGCAGATGGTTGCCTATCTTGTGCTTGCGACGGTGGTTGGCTTCTACGTGTTGCCGGATCGCCTGGCGCGGCGGGTGGAACGCCTGCCGATCAGTCAGGGCCTGCTCTCCTTCGCCTTTGTGACGATGTTGTTGTATGCCTGGGCGGCGGAGGTGCTGGGCGGCATGGCGGCCATTACCGGCGCTTTCCTGGCTGGCCTGATCTTCGCCCGCAGCCCGCAGAAGGAGCGCATTGAGACAGGGGTGATGGCGCTGGCTTACGGTCTGTTTGTCCCTGTGTTCTTCGTCAATATCGGCCTGAGCGCTAATGCCCGTGAGCTGGTCGGGAGCAGTCTGCTGTTGATGCTGGTAATGACTGTGACGGCTATCCTCAGCAAGGTGATCGGGGCCGGTCTCGGTGGACGGCTGGGCGGGCTGAGCAACCGCGAAGCGCTCCAGCTTGGTGTTGGGATGATGTCCCGCGGAGAGGTGGGCCTGATCGTCGTTTCGGTGGGCGTTAGCAATGGCCTGGTTTCTACGGATGTCTTTGCGGCGGCTGTGGGTGTCGTGATCCTGACCACGCTGTTGACGCCGCCCGCGTTGCGGTTGCTCTTTGCGCGGAACGAACCGGTGGAAGTTGCTGCTCAGAAGATGA
>FWPV01009169.1_pt1 | contig 16873 bp, 14 predicted proteins | sample 2228371 | NCBI WGS metagenome assembly FWPV01 (sample SAMEA103939776, study PRJEB20133) | metagenome | reverse complement strand
CCAACCAACCATCAAACCCCGAAGGGATGACAGGATGATAGCAACCAATCCAAACCAACCATCAAACCCCGAAGGGGTGACAGGATGATAGCAACCAATCCAAACCAGCCATCAAGCCCGATGAGGTGGCAGGATAATAGCCATGAATATCGGTTCATCCCACCCCGAAGATATTAAGTTAACAGTAACCATACCCTATCTTAAACACCAGAAGCAGGAACGCCCCACATCAAATACGAAATACAGAACGTCAGCCATCCACAACATCCTAATGTAACAAAGATCATTGGCGTTGATCTACAAATCCACTTTTGCCAACAAAGACCTGACCTTTTCCAAATCCTTCGCCACATCCACCGCTACCGGTCGATAATGGGTCTCAACGGTATGAATCTCAAAACCCGCTTCTAAAAAGCGCAACTGTTCTAACTTTTCGGCATTCTCCAATGGACTGGGTTGCAGATTCATGTATGCCTGTAAAGCCTCCGGTCGATATCCATAAACGCCAATGTGTCCCCAAAAGGGTCCGGCTTCCAGCCATCGTTCCATCGGCACATCTCGGACAAAGGGGATCGGGCTGCGCGAAAAATACAACGCCCGGCCATCCTGTGCCCTCGCTACCTTGACGATGTTGGGATTTTCTAATTCGGCACCACTCTCAATACGAAAAACCGGCGTCAACAAGTCACACATTTTCCTCTGCCAGTACTCAATCATCGCATCTATCAGATTCGGATCGATTAGCGGCTCATCCCCCTGCACATTGAGGATGAAATCCGCCTGCAATTGCGGCAACAACGAGGCAATACGCTCGGTGCCGGAACGACAATCCGGCGAAGTCATCATCACCTGCGCGCCAAAATTCTGGGTCACTACCTTTACCTCCTCGGCATCGGTGGCAATGATCACCTGGGAGGGCAATTTCGCCTGCGACACCCTTTTCCACACATGCCAGATGAGCGGCTTCCCGCCAATGTCAGCCAAAACCTTTTTGGGTAATCGCGTTGATCCCAACCGCGCGGGAATGATTACGATACAGTTTACCATAATTTATTGGAAATAATGAACGATTTGGTTAGATGCTTAGTAACCCCGATTCTGTGTTAAACCTTACATTAAGCTCAATCGAATTCACCTATCAAGTGGGATTGCAGAACTTGACACATGACTTAACACAGAATCCAGGTAGTAACTAAGGCTGTCATTCTACCTTTGTAATCCCTATGACAAGTGGAATAATGAGAAATCAAGATTTACTTCCATTCAAAACTAATAAAATAAAGGTCTGTAATATGATCAAATAATTGTGGCGATGACAGTTTAAGATGTCTCGTCGCTGGCGCTCCTCGATATGACACGACTCTTGAGGTTTTTACACCATCATCTAGTATTATATTTTATAATTACGATGACATATATTTTTAAATAGCCAAGTTATTAAACCTGATTTTCGTCTTCTATACCTTCGTAGAAAATGTTTTCCTAACCCCTTAACTTTATTACCTTTTTTAAAGCAAGGAAATGATCTAAAGGTAAAAGTTAGCATGTCTAGGGGGTTTTCTACTACCTAAATTGAGCGATTCATCTGGCCGGAATTGGAAGGTGCGCTACTTTTTAAGCACCAATCGCTCAATTTAGATACTACTAAGGTATAAAAACTAGGCTTTAACAACGTACTTGTATTATTTTTCAACACACCCTCCCTCTGATCTATCAATTTGCCGTAGAGTACGACATCAGAACGCCGAGCCAACAAGACTCCAAAAAACCAAAGACATACCGGCCTCTGCCTTCTGTCCTCTGGCCTCTGGCCGCTGATGCCTTATGTCCTCTGTCCTCTGCCTTTCGTCCTCTAACCTCTGTCCGCTGATGCCTCCTGTCCTCTGGCTTCTGTCCTCTGACCTCTATCCTCTATACCCTGATATCCGTGCCCCCCTCTGACATCTACCTTCTGCCTCTACCTTTCGAACTCTGCCTTTCGCCCTCTGATCTCTGACATCGGCCCTCTGAACTCTGATTTCTGTCTGCCAAGGCGCTCTGACCTCCAACATCCCGCCTATGCCTCTTTGACTTTAAACACACCTCTCAGCAAAGATGCCTGCATTTATCTTCTCTTCTCTTTTTCCCCTCCTTGTTCGGAATAATAATAAGAATAATAACTGCGATAATAGCCATACCCCGGACTCACCTTGACCGCATTGAGAATGGCGCCCATTACGTGGGCTTGGGCGCGCTGCAGCACACTCAAAGCATCGGCGACCATGCGTACCTGAGTGGAAGCAAATCTTATCACCAAAAGTACGTGATCCACTTTGGAGGAAAAAATCATTGCATCAGTAACCAAGTTGAGCGGCGGAGAATCGATGATCACCACGTCAAATGTTTTTTCTATTTTCTGCAGAAAATCTGTGGTGCGCTGACTGGCGATCATCTCCGCGGGATTAGGCGGCAGAGTGCCGGATGTTATAACAAATAAATTGGGCGTCTTGGTGGGATAGATGATCTTTTCTAAAGGCAAATTTGTCACCAAAAAATCCGAGAATCCCGGCGATTTCTTAAAGCCGAACACCTCATGTACTTTGGGCTTGCGTAAATCGCCATCTACCAGAATCACCTTTTTGCCCGTCTCCGAAAAACTAATAGCCAAATTTGCAGCGGTAAGAGTTTTGCCTTCACCTGGGATAGCGCTGGTAATTAATAACTTTTTGATGGGTTTGTCTACACTGCTGAATTGCAAATTGGTACGCAGGGTACGATAGGCATCGACGATGGGATCGCGCGCTTTCAGGGCCGACAATAATTGCCGCTGATAAACCCCAATATGATGCCGCGCTGCTTGCTGGTTAAGTTCACCTAAACGCGGCCGGCGGAATAGACTCCACTTTGCGGATGAGGCAAAGCCATCGTTACTGGGTATCTCGGGGATGGCACCGATCACCGGCAGTCCCAATTGCCGTTCCACCACATCTTGACTGCGAATGGAATGATCGAGAAATTCCTTTACCAACGCTAAACCAAACCCTAAACCCAGCCCCAGGATCATACCCAACATGATTTTGCGTGCACTGTTTTTTGGAATCGGTTCCAGCGGCAAACTGGGTTCATCAATGATACGGATGCCACCACTGCCAGTAGCCGCGATAATCCGCGCCTCTTCGCCTTTTTCCAGCAAAATGTTATACAAATTCTCCAAAACCTGTTTTGAACGTTTCAGTTTGGCTTCTTCGATAGCATGGTCGATCAATTTTGGATTTTCGCGACGATAATTTTCCACCAGGGAACGATAATACCGCTCTCGATTTTTCAAAATATAGAGATTGAGTTCTTCCTTGATGCGGTTCTCGCGGATCTGATCGGCCATGTTGCGTTCCATGGTAATGGTAGGATTTTGCCAGTTCTTATTGTTGATAATAGCCTGATAGAGTTGATCCTTTTTTTGGTTGATTCTTGCTTCTAACGCCGCCACCTGTGCATGAGGCGCGCCAGTGGCAAGCAGTCGGTTGCGCTCTTCATTCAGAGCATCCAATTCATTATACAACGCCCGTGCTTCGGGAGTATTGGCATCGCCCAAACCCGGCGGATTGGTCACATTGAGTTCTCGCAGACGAGCGTCGTAGGCAGCAATATTGGCCTCAGCTAGTTCCCGCTGCGTCTGAATATCGGTCAATTGTAGCTCCAGTTCCATCAGCTTATTCAACAAACCGCTCTCATCTTGGCCGATTTTAAAGGAAGGGACATTTTTAGAGAATTCTTGCAACATTCGTTCGGTTTCTTCCAATTTCTTGCCCGCAATCTCTTTTTGTTTCTCGATATAATCGGTTACATTGCGCGACTCTTCTGATTTCACCTCTCGAGCACGACTGACAAAGATACGCATGGCATTCAGCGCCACACGGTGGGCGACAATGGGTGAGTGGGCAGTAGAAGATAAGGTTATCAGATCGGTCTTTTGCGAGGTATTCAAAGAGATATTCTGGATGGCATATTGAACTTCATCTGCTGCTGGTCTTATTTTACGCAAGACAGAATCGGCAGCGATGGCATCGGATAATAATTCCTGATAAATCCGACTATTCAATAGCGCCTGATAAAATTGAATTTGCCTCTTACGCTCCTCTTCACCCCAAAACCCATAATAAGCCTGGCGGGGGTTAAAAAGAGAAGAACTTTGCACGTCTATGACAAAAGTTGTGGCCGAATAATATTGATCCCGTTGTGATACAACATACGCCAACGTGACAACGACAAACACACTAAAAGTTGCAAAGATGATCTTCCACCTGCGGATCACCAAATCCACATAGTCGCGCAGCGACCATTCGGTCGTAGCCTGCCATTCATTTTGTTCGTTCATTTTTGCCCTACCTGCTTAAGGTTGATGGTTCTGACAAATCGCAGCTGAACATAATAGTTAATCGTCCAGAGACCCATGGCGATGGCCAAGAAGCTATACTCCTGCGTCGAGAGTCGAGAGTCCAGAGTCCAGAATCCCTCGTCCCTCGACCCTCGTCCCTCGTCTCTCGTCCCTCGTCTCTCATCTCTCGTCGCTCGTCCCTCGACCCTCGTCCCTCGTCCCTATCTATAGTATTTTGCCTGCATCGTAAACAATTGCGCATATAACCCGCGCCGCCGCATCAACTGCCCATGGCTGCCTTCTTCTACCAATCGACCCCGATCCAGCACCAAGATGCGATCGGCAATGCGTGCGCTGGATAAGCGATGGCTGATAAAGATAGCGGTCTTGTTCTCAGCCAGCGATTTAAATAATTGAAAAATCTTAAATTCCGCTTTGGCATCCAAAGCACTGGTGGGCTCGTCGAGCACCACAATTTGGGCATCGCGCAAAAACGCTCGGGCAATGGCCACCTTTTGCCATTCACCGACCGACAATTCTTCTCCGTCCTCAAACCACTTTCCCAGCGGGGTATCATACCCCGACGGCAGCCGCGTCACCAGCTCATGCGCTCCGGATAATTTTGCCGCCTCGATGATGCGTCGATCATTCTCTTCCAGTTGAATATTGCCAAGCCAGATGTTCTCGCGAGCGCTGGCGTGGTATTGGGAAAAATCCTGAAACAACACGCTCAAACTGGCGCGCCATTCTTCCACTTTCAAATCGCACAGGTCAATATCGTCGACTCGAATGCTTCCCTGGAGCGGATCGTAGAGCCGACACAACAGTTTGACCAAGGTCGATTTACCGCTGCCGTTCTCGCCCACCAGCGCCACATGTTCACCGGGCTGGATGACAAAAGTGACATCCTGAAGCGCCATCCGCGCGCTCTCGGGGTAGCGGAAACTCACTCCTGCGAACTCGATGCCTTTTTTTAGTTTACGCGGCAACTTAAGCGGCTGTGGCGGATCGACAATCTCAGGCTGCAAATGCAAAAACTCAAATAACGACTGCAGAAATAAAGAGTCTTCATACAAATCGGCCATCCCCTTCAACGAGGTCTGCAAGGCGGTCTGGCCGCGCTGGAATGCCTGATAGTACATCACCAAACCACCGATGGTGATCATCCCCAATACGGCGCGTTTAGCCATGATGGCTAACAGTGCAAATGCCAATACCACCGTAAAAACTTGACCCATGAAATCGGCCGTCGCTCGCTTGCGGTTCAATTTGAGCCGATCCATCACCACCTGCCAGTGCAAGCCGCGAAAGCGAGAGATGAACAGTTCGCCCAACTGATACAAACGCAAGTCCTTGGCGTACTGCTGCGAAGTGATCAACCAGCTATAGTATTGTGCCTTGCGCTCGGCATTAGCCCACTGTTGGTACCAGCGATAGACCCGCTTGGAAAATTTAAACTTGGCCCACACGGCGGGAATCACTGCCACGCCGACAAAAATAATCAGCAACACATCAAAAGTCATCAGCACCGCCACCATGGCTCCGAGGGTGATGCCATTCTGCACCACTTGCGCCAACTTGTTGACCATCTGCACCGGCCGATATAACGCCTGGTGCTGAGCCAAATAGAGGGTGTTGAAATAACTGGGGTTTTCATAGAATTCCAGATCCACTTGAACCGATTTGCGATGGATGAGCTCGTGGATGTATTCGGCCACGCGCAGATCGCGGTATTCCTGCACCACCTGGCCGAGGGCGCTGATGAGAAATCCGGCTGCTGCAACCGCGCCGGCGAGGACGATCAATGAAAAAACGCGCCGGAAAGCGGCGTCTGAATCCGCCGCTGCCAAACCACTGGTGACCGCATCGACGATCAGCTTCATCAGATAGATGGTCAACAACGGAAACAATCCCTGCACCACCGTTAAAACCGTGCTGACAACCGTCCACTTGGCCGAGCTCTTGTAGACGAGTTCAGCGGCTCGACGCAAAGCCGGTAAGCGGTGGTAGATTTTGTTTAGGATATCACGCACGGTCACGGGGTAAGGTTACAGGTTGAAAGTTGCAGGTGAACGGTCGCTGTAGATATGACAGGTTTACCGACACTGCTTTTGGTTAGTTGATCGGAGTTATTACAAACTGCTTAAAAGCCATGCAGACTTATTTCCCAACTGAACGACCAATATTTTCATCTATTAATTTTTTCAATTCAACCAATATTTCGGGTTCTTCTTTTAACTCGACCAATGGTTGCAGCTCAGTGAATACAAGCTCAAAATCCAGAGCCGTATTCTGCCGTTGGATGATACCTTCAATATCGAACCAATCGATCTTACGGTTGGCGAATGCCTTATGGACGATAAGATCTTCGGCCGAACAAATTCGTAAATACTTGTCCTTTTCAATGTACCATTTATATGATCTTGTAATGCAATTTTCTTCAAACGGCATTGCGCCCAAAGCAATATCTATCGGAATCTGATCGTTATCGATGAGCAGAAGAACGCGGTTTTTTAAGGCAAAATTAGCTGCATCCTTGATTCTCGCTTGAAAATGTCGCAGAAGGGATTTAATAAATACGTTTTCATTACCAAAACCGGTGAATAAGGTAACATCTACATCTTGTGTAAAACGAGGCTGTCCCCAGCGTTGCACGGCAAGTCCGCCGATAAAACAAAATAACCAATCCCTCTTTTCGCAAAATTTTTGTAGGTTGTAGGCGGCCCTAAAAATAGGATTCATTTTGATCGCCTATGAAACCATCGCTGCTGTTCGACCAGGCCGGAATTGCTTTTACGCAATTGCAGAAAATGACTGCCTTTTGACGAGCATAATAATTGGTTAGAAATTTTTAATCCTTCTTCAGGACTCATATTTTTTAAAGATATCCTCTTTTGTTCTTTCAGAGCGATGCCAGCATCATGCCATTGTTTTACCCACTTTTTTTGTTGTGAAACTTTCGGTTCAAATGTTAAAAATATCTTTTCATTGATAAAATACCGCCACGGCGCGCGGATGACCCATGGCTGATCCGTGCTCTGCCGCCGGCCGATCAGGCGATGACCGAACATCAACACCTGCTGCGCGTTGCCATTTTTATGGAAAACGGCGACGCGCAGATGCTCGGCTTTGATCAACGGCAGATGCAGCGGCGCGATCTTTTGATACGGAATGCTGAAAAGACGGTAGAGGAATCGCCCTATCCTATTCTTGCCGCGGCGAAACATGGCCACTTGTTGTCCGATGAAACCATTATATTTGAACAGCGTTCGCCCACCCCGGCGCACCTTTACGACACGACCGAGGATGTCGGTGGGCTTGAGCTCATAGGGATCTGGCAGCCGGTTGTTATCGCCGCGGGTTTGGATGCCGCGCTCTGTTATACGAATGACGCGATGCACCACCTGCTTGCCGTCTTGCGGCGATTTAAAGACCACCAGATCTCCTTTTTTGATCGGCCGACCCTGATAAGGCATCACCACCAAGCCATCGCCAACGCGCAGCGTTGGATACATGCTCGGACCGATATAGTTATAGAAATGATGAGACATTTATGAAAGAGATTGAAAAATGTTGAATGCTGAATTATGAATGGAGAATGAATGTGTTCCGTATAAGTGGTAAAAACGCGTTCTATACTCACGATGGCAAAGTCACCTTGGGATGCGACTTTTAACAAATACCCGTCCCCATTGCGATCCCGATCTGTGCACCGAGATTGCAAATAACGTGAGCTAAACGCTTGTAGGTTAACAACAAAGACTCGAAAGCAACACACCTGCCCTCGCCTCTGGACCCTCGTCCCTCGTCCCTCGACCCTCGTCCCTGGTCTCTGGCCCCTCGACCTTGGTCTCTGGCCACTGCTCTCTCCCCACTACTCTTCCCTATCATCATGCTGCTAAGCCTCTCTGAGATTTGCGGCGAATTAATGCACGCAGTCCATATTATGCAACCATTGCCAGAAAACCAACTTTAGTAGCTATTATCTTCTTTCCTCCTCGAGGGCGGAGATTTTTGCATTTAATTCCTTGATCACCTCAATCAAATAAAGTGCTAATTTATCATATTTAATGGCATCCGGACGTCCCGTTTCATCATATACAACCAAATCTCTCAGACCGAGTTGATCCACTTCCTCGGCGGTATAGCCAATATCCACTTGTGCCCCCTGAGGGTATTGAAATTTTTTTGGTTGTAATTGTAATATTTTATTGAAATCATCTTTGAATGCCCGGATATTCTGCTTGTAGCGCTCAGATGAAGCATCGCGGTAAACATTGCCATTACCATCGACGCGCAAATTATAACTTCCTCCTACTGTCAAGTCGGAAATACACAAATTGGTTTGCGGATTGGTTGTGCCGATGCCTATCTTGCCAGAAAAATAATTTTTTTCTCCCATGGCCCAGATGGCAAAATTATCCACCGCATTGATTGCATTGGAATTTACAAATCTGCCAGCAATAGCAACGAGCCCACCGCCAATGTCGACACTATTGATCGTCCCCACCACGCCTGCCACCCAGTTTTGGCCAGTTCCCGTCCGTTCGAAACCCAAACCACCTGCAGCAGCCCAATTCTGCTCGCTAGACGCCACCAATACCCCATGAACCCCCGCACGATATCGCACATCAGTGGCACTTGGGCGAATTTTCGTTACCCCTTCGATGGCAACATGGATATCAGGCGTAGACGGTGGAAAATTATAATGTTCCGCATATAACGTCGCATAAATGGTGTTATTGGGTTCAACAATATAAGGAACACTTGTTAACGAAGATCCTCGGATACGCAGTTTAGCATCCGGTGAAGTAGATGAGATACCTACATTGCCCGCCTGTGTCATCGTCATCACCCCTATACCGGCACTATTCCTAAAATATAATTGACTCTGAGCATTTCTCCCATTTAACAACAGCCAGCTTAAAGCCAGGGTGATAACAACTGCATACTTTTTCATGACAGGGTCCTCCTTCGATTTTCGTACTCGTAAATCTCTGGGGCTTTTAAAGTTACCATTCTTAACCCCCATCCCATATTTTTTCTGCCACCCTTTACTTACCCGCCGAACCTACATGGTCTATTTCTGCTAAAGCACCTCTATACCTGGCTCTTGATTGTCCTTCCTCAAAAGCCCCAATGGTTTGATTTAATTACATCTACCATTGTAGCATTTTTCATGCCAAAAAATAGAAAATTATCTGATCATGAAGAATAATTTTTAGATCTTTGTTAATTAATAATTTATAATTATTCGAACGCCTTGTATGCTCATTTCTTTTCTTACCACAAAATATCGAATTTCGCTATTTCACTACCAACAGTTGGTGAAAAAACGATATTCCGGTTGGATACAAATTGTTATTACCTACCTACTGATATCATTGTTTTTCGATTCTCGTCCTCTCCGCTAATATAGTTCATCACAAACAGTTGGAAAGTATTAAGCTTTAACAGCAGACATTAGATATTCAACATTTCTCCTATCTTTTCCCAAAAACGGCCTTTTAAACTGACGCCGAGCACGAACGATGGAATTTTACCGGCTAATTGTATTGCATTATTGAGAAGCATACCATTAAAAATTTTATTTTGAATAACTCCCATCGATCGTAAATATTTGTCATATACTTGATGGGCCGAATGATTGAGCATTACAGCAGATTCCGTTTTATTCAACGGAAGGATCGTGTCTTTTTCTTCTTGTGTTATAAAAAAGAGCCCTTTAATTAAAAATGATTGCTGAATATCCCACCTTCTTGTGCCCTCTTTATTAAAAAGGAAATTACTCCAGGTAGGGAATGGATGCGCGTAATATTTCCCCTCGCCATCGTGCACAACTAACACTTCATCATCACAAATAGCTTGCCATTCCAGCGGCAGACGAGCGCAACAGGTCGATTTACCTGCTCCCCCCGCTCCAATCAAAACCACACCCCTTCCCTCTTTGGCAATCAACGCCGCATGAAGCGGTACGGCTTTTTTGGAAAGGCTTTTTTGATAAATGAAAAAAAGCGCGTACCACATGGCCAAATAAGAGTCTACTGCATCATCCCCCACTTTTACATGGATGGCGAAATCAATCTCTTCGCCAATGGTAGAACCCACCCCACAAGAAATATCACCTAATTGTATGAACGAGTGGTTGTTTTCTGGGATGATGCTGGCATGTAACACCGAAATCTTTTCCTCTGGAGGACGATGGTGATAAAAATAGAGGGTTGAGGCCGGATGAATTCCACCTTTTCGCATTCCCAAAATCGTCGCAAATTCATGAAGCCATGGCAGGGCCTCTAAGGAGGAGGAAATGTTCCACCTATTTCCGTCTTTTAGAGAAAAATGGTAATTGATATTTTTTACAGCCCTAATTATTTCTTACCTCTAGGTAATTCCCCTCCAAATATCTCATAATCATAAACGTCTTTGATTACATAATTCGAATCACCTTCCATCATGCAATGGAAGTGGTTCGTTACCATGATAAAGTTGACACTTTTCCCTTTGACCTCTTCTCCTGAGATGGTCGGGGAAAATTGCCAAATAAAAAACCCCCTCTTCAAACTAATATCACTTTGGATGCTTCAGAGAAAAATCACCTCACTTCCCAATTTAAAGGCGATAGGTTGAGTTTAGTTTGGAGAATTTCCAGACGTACCCGAATCACACAAGTTACTTGTAGGCGTAGCTCCTTCGAAGCAATTTGTAGGAATGTAACCTGACTGACATGCAGTAAAATTTTTCGACCCACTTTTACACTGTCCCTTCGCATACTGGTCGTTACTTAATTGAGTTAAAGCAGGCTTTTGCCATTTCATATTCAACTCCCTTCCTTAAATTATTCATACCTAAATCGAGCGATTGGTGCTCAAGAGGTTACTTTGCAAAAGTCGAGAACCCTTGTAAAATTAGGGTAATCGCTCCGTTTAGGTCATAGTTATTTTTACGAATTTTGGGGGAATGAATCTCTTTCTGCTGCCTGCTCACAGTATTAACAAGATTGCAAAAATATCTTTGCCGTGGGAATGATTTTTTTTGCGAATCAACTCCCCCACTACTATTTAGCCGTAAATAATACGAAATGTCTTTAAATTACGAGGGAACCCCTGACGGATATCATTCGAAATCGAATACTGTTTTCAAATCTGTGCCAACCAATCACACCGGCCGGGACCACAGACCAAGTTGGCACATCACTACCCATCCTCACTAGCGTTTGGCAACCATCATGGAGCCACTCACATTCCTCCTTCATCAAGTGAATAATAATCTGATCTCCAACTATAAGCAGGGAATAAATGATCGTACCACTACTATATAATAATCAGATTTATATTTACAGTCAAAATAATTTTTGATTTTTTGGGTCAGAAAATGGAAAAAATCGATGTCTTCAATAGCGCGAGGCTTGCCGACCATGTCGACGGCCAATCCACCGATGAGACAAAATTCGAAACCGGCCGTCGCCAATACATCGGATCGCTTTTTAAGGGTATCGATTATTTTTCTGGCGATTTCCATTGTCGCTGCTTGCGATGAAGAATTTGTCGATAAATCAGCCGCTTGGTTTGTTCCGCCGTCATATTCGGATGCCGGGCGCGAAGATAGGCCTCCTTGAGATCAAAACAGGTCTGTATGAGCTCAAACGTTTTGCGAAAATTTCTTTCGTAGCGGGTCATTATTTTACAAATGTTGAATGCTGAATTTTTAAGGTTGAATGAGAAATGACACCAGTGGATCTTTTGGGTCCTAAAAGGGTGGCATTATTAGATGGCATTTTAAGATGCCTCGTCGCTGCACTCCCTTTAAGGATATATCTTTTTTGCTCCTCTATGCCTTATCTTGGTGATGTGTAAGAGTCACCAAGGTACACCGAGCTCTGCGCCTTTGTGTCTTGGTGTGATTTTACCCTCCGTTTTCAAATAATCTCGGATTTTGGCAACAAGGAAGAAAATAACACCAGTAGGTGGACTTTTTCCACAAAGTCAATTCTTTGTGTGCTATGTGGCTTTGTAGGAATTTTAATTACGTTTTCACCTACTCTCTGGAGCTTGGTAACTAGGAAGGCGTATTATTCCAGTTTTTCAAGATCTGCCAAATCTTGTAATCTACCGGTAGCTTTCTTATACTTTCGAAGATTTTCACGATCAATGAAATGGACTACCACCCCATCGATATCTACCGATAATCGCGTATCATAACATTCCTTGAATGTCACCCCATGCAAAGTAGTGTGGATGCCGATACGATTCGGAGGATACCCCAATTGAATAACCTGGTCTTCGACCATAAAATCAGTTTCTTTCAGCCCAAAGGACGCAAAGCCGAATTGATCTAGTGCTTTTAGAATGTTTGCCGCATTTTTCGATCATAACTCAATCCAAATATCAATATCTTTGGTATAGCGCGGATACCCGTAAAGTGCGACGGCATAGCCCTCTACCACCAGGTAACGAACCTTATGATCGTTTAGTAATTGAATAAATTCTTTAAAGTCTTGATTGAACATAGTCCTTCCACCGATGATATTCGGCTCGGATTTCTTCTAAAGCCATGATACGGTCTTGATAAGACTGGGATTGCCAAAAATCAAAATCGCTCTTATTTTCATAGAGTGAGAAAATTTTTACAACAGGTTGAATATTTCTACAAGTTCTGTTTGGATTCTTTGCCATGCCCTGATTACGTCCAAAATAGTGAGTTTTTTCGTACTACTTGTTCAACCAGATTAATTTTTTTACTATTTTCATCCTCGTAAATCAATTCTTTATACTTTGTGGCTCTGTGTTCTTTAGAGTTTTCATACACCATCAGAGCTTGCTGACGAAGAGGAAAGGAATCCATCTTCAAAAGGCAAGATATATTCATTAACCAAACGAATCAGCGACGAGATATCCATGGCTTGATTTGGCGTACATCCCCAGAGCTGTGACTTTTCGTTGTTTCGCTCATACCATGCGTCTTGTAATATATAAAAGGCTGGCTTTGAATCATTCAAGGGAAGATAATCCTTGACGCCGAGAAATAAGCGGGTGATTTCAGCGATAGCGCGCCTTGCAAATTCCAAAGAGACCTCATCCCGCATATACCTCTTTAATAATTGGCACTGATAATCCTTACAAATAAATGGCCGGTCCGGATGTTGATGGATATAACAACGATCGTCGACTAAAAGCGGACAGCATAAAGGAAAGGACTGGTTATTTTTCTCCGATATAGAGATCATCACTCCGTATTGCTGTGGATCATTATCATGACGAAAGAACAATCCCTTACAACACAAACCGCAACCCAAACACAGCGCCGAACTTTTTTCATATGGATTTTTGTTCATAAAATTACTATTGTTTCCCCTCTCTTTCTGATTTCTGATCTCTGATCTCCGCCCTCTGCTCTCTGATCTATGACCTCCGCCCTCTGATCTCTGACCTCTCGTCTCTGGCCACTCGTCTCTCGTCTCTCGCCCCTCGACTCTCGTCCCTCGTCCCTTGTCTCTCGTCTCTCGACCCTCGTCCCTCGTCCCTCGACTCTCGCCCCTCGTCTCTCGCCCCTCGACCCTCGCCCCTCGACTCTCGTCCCTCGTCCCTCGACCCTGGACTTCTCTACCGCCCTACCGCTAATCATCTTCGAGAAATGCAGTAGGCAGTACAATCAATGGGTATTCTTATATCGATGTTCCTCTCACCATATCAAAGATTCCTCCTCGCTGCGCTCGTCGGAATGACAACCCGGCAGGGGGGGAACACATAAAAGCTGAACCTGGTGAAGAGGGGGAAATCCCTTTTTTTTATTGCGTTGATGTGTAACCACTTTACTGCTGGTCGACAAGTCCTTTCGCCACAAATCGCCGTCAAGGGGGCGTGTTCCAGAGTTCACGAGTGTCATGTAAAGGAACGTACACGACAAACCTTCTATTGCAAATCCTTTTTCGCCCAGAAAAACATAAACGTCGTCAGGGACGACTACTTTCCTGTCATGTCGAGGAGCGATAGCGACGAGACATCTTTTTAAAAGCGCTGCCGAGGCGGCGCATTCCAAAGGCTGCGTGTCATGATACAAATTGGCTTAATTCATAAATTTTATGACATAAAAAAAATTCTATAGAGTATGATCAAATTTTATCTTCTTGAAAAACCTTATTTTTATTCTTAGACCTTAGTAGAAGAAACCCAGAAACATAATAACCTTATTACCTTATTCTCATCTCATACCTTTAAAGAAGGTAATAAGGTAAAAACGTTGGCAAAACATTTTCTACTAAGGGGTAAAAGACGAAAATAAGGTTTAACAACACGGCTATTTTTAAAAATATGTGTCATCGTAATTATGAAATATAGTACTAAACATCTTTGAGATATACGGCAAATTGTTGCTGTGCCACCACAGCATACGGTTCATTGAATGGGTATCGTTTTCAGCAAATTGGTTCGGAATGGTAGCACCTGCCGCCATTACTAAAAGGTTCTTACAGAATGACAGGGGGGGAAAATATATTGTTTGTGTTAATATGACTATTACGCCTATGGCAAATAACAACGTAGAGCTTTTGTGATAATGCTGTAAGCAGGCAGATTTTAATACGTAGGAGAAAATTATTCGTCTAAAAGATCCTCTATGATTTCCCAATATCTACAATCTAGTGTGAGTCTGAGAATATACGCTTGGATTGATTTACCCATAACACATGCATTATTAAAAACGATTTTTCTCAACAATCTTATATTTTCCTTTTTAAGATCATCACCATATTTAGAAAAAACCTCCCAAGAAGATTTAAAGATTAAATAAGAAGCTTCAATAGGTTTTATTTTAATTACTTCGCATGTGTTTGATTGTTCTAAGAAAAAAATGGTCTTTAATTTAACAGATTTCTGTACATCCCATGATTTTAATTTTTGGTTCCTAATGATTAGATCATTCCATGTAGGGAATGGATGTGCAAGAAAACCTGATAGCTTATTACGGACGATAATTGTCTCATCATCACATAAGGCATGCCAGGGTTGAATTAGTCTGGAACACGCTGTACTCTTACCCACACCTCCCGCTCCGGCAAGTAGTACCCCAAATCCCTTTTTTTCAATTAAAGCAGCATGACAAGGTAGTCCCCCATTAAAGGTTATAACACTATAAATAGGTAAGAGAGAGTACCAAATTGCTTGATATATATTTTCTTTATTTGTATATTTAATGAAAATTGAGAAGTGTTTAGTATTTTTATAAACAAGCACTTTTCTACAAAATGGATAGATAATTAAATTCCATCCAGTACCAGATATTTTTAATGAATCTTTACCTTTATTATTTTTATAATAAGAATCATTATATTTAATTATAGTATATTTAATAGAATAGATTTTACTTCTTATATATTTAACTGATTTACATAAGTTGAAAACATTAAATAATATTGCTAATATATTTTGTTCTCCTTCATTAGCATATATTTTAAAAATAGTAGAATCTGAAAATAGTATGTATCGACTATTTAAAGTTTTAAAAAAATTACTAATTTTTGTATCCACAAAAACTTAATTAACCTGAATAATTCATAAAAAAAGCTGTTTCATCTAACAAGTTTTTGATTTATATTGAGTTGTACACATCAATAGTCAAAAACAAAGTTGGAGAAACAGCTATGGAAGAATCTACAAATCAGATGTACCTTTTCAAAGAAATTTCTGATAAAAAAATCATCGCCGCATTCGATGCAGGTCAAGTCAGTTCGGATGGCGGACTGCTTTTGATCCGGGAGATAGAATCGCGCCTTGGTTTGATATCCAAAATTGCCGGTGTGATAAGAGACCTTAGACATCAAAGTTACATTGAATATTCTATAGAAGACCTTTTGAAACAACGTGCTTTTCAAATCATCTCCGGATATATCGATGGGAACGATTGTGATACCATGCGCCATGATCCCGTCATGAAGATAGCATGTGAAAAGTTACCTAATGATGAACATGTCCTCGCCAGTCAACCGACTATGTGTCGATTCGAAAATGCTCCAAGCCGGACAGACCTTTACCGTGTTGCCAAGGCTATACTTGATGTTTTTATCAATTCATATGACAAGGCTCCAAAAGCCATTGTTTTGGATATTGATGATACTTGTGATGAAATTCATGGTGCCCAGCAATTAAGCTTGTTCAATGCCTATCATGACAGCTACTGCTACATGCCGATCCACATTTATGAAGGTAAAACCGGCAAACTGGTTACGGCTATTCTACGACCTGGTAAAAGACCGAATGGCAAAGAAGTCGCTATGATTTTCAAACGACTGATCAAGATAATCAAAGCTGCCTGGCCAAAGGTTAATATTTTGGTTCGTGGCGATTCTCATTATTGTTCACCAGAACTTATGGATTTTTGCGATGCAAATAACATTCATTATATATTTGGACTTACGCCTAACAAAAAGATAATAGCAAAATCTAAGGGTATTATCGATCAGGCGCTGGCGCTATTCAACAAAACCGGCAATCCGTCCAACACATACCAGGAATTTCGCTATCAGGC
>FWPV01009168.1_pt1 | contig 16873 bp, 14 predicted proteins | sample 2228371 | NCBI WGS metagenome assembly FWPV01 (sample SAMEA103939776, study PRJEB20133) | metagenome | reverse complement strand
GCAGCGGGACATGCTGGCCACGGGAATGGGCCACCGGCTGGAAGACGTGCGCGCCTATTTCAGCCAGATGGCCGAATTTCGGGCTGGCCGCGCAGAGCGGCCGACCCCCTTGGTGCCCCAGAAACTGCTGTGAGCGCGGGTGTTTGAGGTCATATTCACACCGCAGGCGCTGGCCGACCTGGAGCGACTGGAAGCGTTTCTGGCGGCCAGCGACGACCCATTGGCTTACCAGCTGCTGGACTTTGTGCTGGACGGCGTGTTGGTGTTGACCCATCAACCCGCCGTCGGTCGGCCCTTGGGGCAAGGCCATAGGGAGCTCATCATCAGCCGGGGCCGAGGCGGTTACTTGGCGCGCTACGTACTTCACAGTGCGGAACAACGGGTCATCGTGCTGGGGATTCGCCACCAGCGAGAAGCCGGCTACACCATCAAAGAGGTCTGACACATGGTCACCAAAAAACCCAAAGGCCTCGGCCGCGGCCTCGAAGCCTTGCTCGGCCCCAAGGTGGACGACGCCGCACCGGTTGCGCCCGCTGCCGAGGGCCCCCCCTCCACGCTCACGCTGGACCAACTCGTGCCTGGTCAGTACCAGCCGCGCACCCGCATGGACGAAGGCGCGCTGTACGAGCTGGCCGAATCCATCAAGGCCCAGGGCGTGATGCAGCCCATCCTCGTGCGCCGCCTGGCCGATGGCGACAACGCCGGCAAGTACGAGATCATCGCCGGCGAACGGCGCTTCCGGGCCTCCCGCCTGGCCGGGCTGGACACGGTGCCGGTGCTGGTGCGCGAGGTGCCCAACGAGGCCGCCGCCGCCATGGCGCTGATCGAGAACATCCAGCGTGAAGACCTCAACCCGCTGGAAGAGGCCCAGGGCCTGCAACGGTTGATCAAAGAGTTCGGGCTCACTCACGGCCCAGGCTGTGGGTCGCTCGCGCAGCGCGGCCAGCAACCTGTTGCGCCTGCTCAACCTGGCCGACCCGGTGCAGACCATGCTGATGGCCGGCGACATCGACATGGGCCACGCGCGCGCGCTGCTGGCACTGGACCGCGCGGCGCAAATCACCGCCGGCAACCAGATCTCGGCCAAAAAGATGTCGGTGCGTGAGGCCGAAAGCCTGGTCAAAAAGCTGGCGGCCGAGTTCGCGCTCACGCCCCAAAAGCCCAAAAAAGAGAAGTCGCGCGACATCCGCCGGGTGGAAGAGGAGCTGGCCGACCTGTTGACCGCATCGGTGGAGGTGCGGGTGAAAAAGCGCGTCAAGCGCCACGGACGCTTCGAAGACCAAGGCGAAATCGCGATTTCGTTTGGCTCGCTCGACGAACTCAATGGCTTGATCGATCGCCTGCGTGGCGGCAATGGCGCCGTGCACTGAGCGGGTGCTCGGCTGGATCGCCAGCGTGAAGGGGCCCAAGCAATTGCGGCGAAACGCTGGGCCCCAAGCGGGTGGCCCAGGGTGCGTTTGATCGACAGGAATGGCCAAGTGAACCACTCCCCCTTGCACTGGCCTTGGCCTTTGCCCGCGCTTTTGACCTGGGCCGCCGGGTGGGGCAGCTTCAAGCTGGCGGCGTGGGCCGGCATGCCGGCTGCCGTGCCTGTGCTGGTGGGCGCCACCACCGGCGTGGTGTTCAGCACCCTGGGCAGCACATTGACGCGCAAGCTGGTGATGGCGCTGGGTTTCCCCCTGTCGTGGTGGTTGCTCACAGGTGTGCCCATGGGGGCTCAGCTGGCGTGGGCCTGGTTGTTGCCGCTGGGCCTGTTTCTGGCGGTGTACCCGCCGTCGAGCTGGAAGGACGCGCCGCTGTTTCCCACGCCGCCGGGCGTGTTGCAGGGCTTGCGGCAGGTTGCGCCTTTGCCCTTGGCCGGGCGGGTGCTGGACGCCGGTTGTGGCCTGGGGGACGGCCTGATCGAGCTGGAGCGGGAGTACCCCGACGTGCACCTGGTGGGTATAGAGCGCAGCCTGCCACTGCGCTTGCTGTGTGCCCTGCGTTGCCGCTGGGCGCGGGTGGACGGGGGTGACATGTGGGCAGCGGATTGGTCGGCGTACGACATGGTCTACCTGTTCCAGCGACCTGAGAGCATGGGCCGCGCCATGGACAAGGCGGCGCGTGAGCTGCGCCCCGGCGCCTGGCTGGTGAGCCTGGAGTTCGCCGCTGACGGGTGGGTGGCGAACGCCTGTTTGCAGGACGACGACGAGCGGCCGGTGTGGCTGTACCAGGCGCCGTTTCAGGCCGCCGGTGCGCCGTCTGACGAGGCGTCCGACCACGCCGCCAGCACCTCTGCCGCCGGGGCCGGCCGGCCGAACAGATAGCCTTGGTGGATCACGTTGGCGCGCTGGTTCAGGAAGTTGGCCTGTTCCTGCGTTTCCACCCCTTCGGCCACCACCTTCAGGCGCAAGTGGCCGGCCACCGACAGGATGGCTTCCACCAGCGCGGCGTCGCTGGGGTCGTGGGGCGCGTCCTGCACAAAACTCTTGTCGATCTTCAGCTCGTGGATGGGCAGGCGCTTGAGGTAGGCCAGCGATGAGTAGCCGGTGCCGAAGTCGTCGATGGAAAAACGCACGCCGCGCTGGGTGAGCTGGCTCATCTTGCGCACCACCGTGTCCACCTGTTCGATCACCACCCCTTCGGTGATTTCCAGCACCAGATCGCCCGGGTGGGCGCCGGCCCGCTCCAGCGCACGCAACACGCCGGGCACAAAGTCGGGCTTGTGGAACTGGCGTGGGCTGACGTTGACCGCGATGGGCAGGCGTCGCCCCTGTGTGTGCAGTTGGCCCAGACGGGCACACACCTGGTTGAGCACCCAATCGCCCACGTCGGTGATGAGGTCGCTTTCCTCGGCCACGGCGATGAAGGTGCCCGGCGGCACCAGGCCCTTGTCGGGGTGTTGCCAACGCACCAGGGCTTCGGCGCTCACCATGTGGCCTTGCCGGTTCACTTGGGGTTGCAGGTACAGCCGCAGCTCGTTGGCCGCCAGGCCACGGCGCAAGTCCTGCTCCAGCGCAAAACGCTCGCTCACCACGCGCCCCATGGTGACGTCGAAAAACGCCGACTGTTGTCCGCCACCCGCTTTGGCGCGGTGCAGGGCGGTGTCGGCGCGGCGCAGCACGTCACCGGGGGTGTCGGTGGGGTCGTGTGGCAGCAGGGCCACGCCCACGCTGGCGGTGACGTTGATCGCTTCGCCCGACTCCAGCTCGAAGGGGGCCACCAGGGCGGCGTGCACCGCTTGTGCCGTGCGCAGTGCGCTGGCCGAGGTGGTGGTGGCCAGCTGTTCCTGTGTGTGTTGCAACAGCGCAAACTCGTCGGCGCCCAGGCGCGCGAGCATGTCGCCGGGGGCCAGCAGCTGGTTCAGGCGCTGAGTCAGCTGGCGCAACAAGGCGTCGCCCGCCGCGTGACCCAGTGCCTCGTTGACGGTTTTGAAGCGGTCGAGGTTGATCAGCACGATGGCGCTGTGGGCACCCTGGCGCCGGTCGGCGGCCAAGGTGTCGGCCAGCTCGTTCAGCAGGCGGTGGCGGTTGGGCAGGCCGGTCAGGGGGTCGAACCAGGCCAGGCGGTGGGCGGTGGCCTCGGCCTCGCGCTGCGCGGTCACGTCCAGCTGCACCGAGAGGTAGCGCTCGATGGCGCCGGTGGCGCCGCGCACCGGGGCGATGGTGACACTCTGGACGATGAGCGTGCCATCCCTGCGGCGGTTGATGACCTCGCCGTCCCAGTGGCGGCCCGCACGCAGCGCCTTCCACATCGCCTTGTAGGTGCTTGAAGGTGTCTGGCCCGATTGCAGGAAACGCGGGTTGCGCCCCACCACCTCGTCCCGTGTGTAGCCGGTATTGCGTTCAAAGGCGGCGTTCACGTACTCGATCTCGCCGCGCAGGCTGGTGATGATGACGCTGGCGGGGCTTTGTTCGGTGGCCTGCGAGAGCTGGGTGATCTGCGCCTGGGCGGCCTTGCGCGCGGTGACGTCGCGGCTCACGCCCTGCACCTGGACCACCTGATGCTGCTCGTCGGTCACGAAGGTGGTCACCAGTTCCATGCACACCAGGTGGCCGTCCTTGTGGCGGTGCATCAGCTCGTCGGTGCTGCTCATCGCGCTGGTGTCGCCCTGGGCCAGCGCCTGTTGGCGCTCGCCCAGGCGCGCCTGGGCCTGCGTCTGGGCGTCGGGTGTGAACAGCATGGTGAGCGCGTCGCGCCCCACCAGCTCGTCCACCCGGTAGCCCAGCAGCTTTTCCACCGAGGGGCTGATGTACATCATCTGGCTGAGCTGCAGGTCGTACAGCCACACCACGTCGGCGCTGTTTTCGGCCAGCAGGCGGTAGCGCGCTTCGCTGTCGCCCAGTTCGGTTTGCATGTGCTGCAGCGCGGTGTAGCTGTGCGCCATGTCCTGCATGTGACGGCGCTGGGTCAGCAGATAGACCAGCGCGGACGCACTGAGCAGGCTGAGCAAACCCAGCAGCATGAGCCACAGCGAGCGCAGCACGGCGTCGCCCATCAGCTCGACCTTGTCCTGCTTGGCCAGCAGCCACCAGTCGGTGCCTTCGATGGCACGCACCACACCCAGGGCGGGCACGCCTCGGTAGTCTTTGCCGTCCAGCACGGTGTTGGGCTGGGCGTCGCCGCGCAGCACCCGTGCGGTGAACAGTTCAGGCGTGTCCAGGGGCAAATGCTGGTCGTCGGCCCGGCCGGTCTCGAACTTGCGTGCCGACAGGAAGCGCACCTGGTCCGCTTCGCGTGTGAACAAAAAGGCCTCGGCGGTGTTCTGCGGCAGCGGCCACTGGGCCAGTGCGGGGTGCAGGTGGGCGGGCGGGTCCAGGTGCAGGACTACCACCGCCGGTGTGCCGCTGTCGGCCGCCACCGGGGCCAAAAAGGCCAGGCGCAGCTGTCCGCTGCCGTCTTTCCAGGGGCCAGCCCGCTCGGTGCGGTTGTGCTGCAACGCGCGTGCCAGCGCGGCCTTCAATTCGGGCTCCTGGGTGAGCGTGGGCCCGCCAGAGTGCCACACCACGCTGCCATCGGGGCGCAGCAGGCTGGCGCGCCGGAAATGACCGTCGTTGAGGTGGGTGGCCAGGCGTTGCCCCAGGGCGTCTATCGCCCCGGGTGCACGCGTGTGGTGCCAGACCAGCCAGTTGACCTGCAGGTCTTTGTCGGCTTGCAGCCAGCGGGCGTCGTGCTGGCGTTCGCTGTACCACAGCGCCACCTCGCGGGCTTGGCTTTCGGAGATGGCCAGCAGCTGTTTGCCGGCTTGATCGCGGTCGTTGCGCCACACTCCGTGGATGGCCAGGCCGGTGGCCAGCAGCACCAGCAGCAACAGCCCGGCCAAGCCCCACCAGGGCAGGGAACGCACCGGTGCCGGCGTCTCGGGGGCCTGCCGTTCGCGCCGCATCAGCAGCACAAACACCAGGGCCGTGGTCACGCCCACAAACAGCCAGCCCTTCGTTGTGCTGGCCAGCAGCACCACGGCCGGGTCTTTGAAGAGCCAGCCGACGGCCCGGTCCGACAAGGTGATCCACAGCGAGGCCAGCACGCCGTAGATCAGGGCCACCGACAGGGGTTGGAGTCGGCCCCGCAGACGGGAACGTGGTGTCATGCCGTGGTGCGCCGGGGTGTTGGGACGGCGGCGCTCACCACGCGAAGATCTTGCCCGGGTTCATGATGTTGTCGGGGTCCAGCGCGCGTTTGATGGTGCGCATCATCTGCACCGCGCCATCGCCCGCCTCGGCGCGCAGGAAGTCCATCTTGTGCAGACCCACGCCGTGTTCGCCGGTGCAGGTGCCTTCCAGCGACAGCGCGCGCGCCACCAGCTTGTGGTTGAGGTCTTCGGCCAGGCGGCGTTCCTCGGCGTTGTCGGGGTCGATCAGGTAGCCGAAGTGGAAGTTGCCATCGCCCACATGGCCGACCAGGAAGTAGGGCAGCCCCGAGGCATCGGCCTCGGCCACCGAGTCGAGCAGGCAGTCGGCCAGGCGGCTGATGGGCACGCAGGTGTCGGTGCTGATGGCACGGCAGCCCGGCTTGCTCTGCACGGCGGCGAAGTAGGCGTTGTGGCGCGCGGTCCACAGGCGGGTGCGGTCCTCCGGGGTGGTGGCCCATTCAAAGGCCTGGCCGCCGAACTCGCTGGCAATCTCCTGCACCGTCTCGGCCTGCTCCTGCACGCTGGCGGGCGAGCCGTGGAACTCCATCAGCAGCATGGTTTCCTCGCGCAGATTCAGCTTGCTGTGGGCGTTGACCATGCGGATGGTGCCGGCGTCGATCAGCTCGCAGCGCGCGATCGGGATGCCCATCTGGATCACCTGAATCGTGGTGCGCACGGCGGCTTCGATGCTGGGGAACGAGCAGGTCGCGGCCGACACCGCCTCGGGCAGTGGGTAGAGCTTGAGCGTCACTTCTGTGATCACGCCCAGCGTGCCTTCGCTGCCCACCATCAGGCGCGTCAGGTCGTAGCCGGCGCTGCTCTTCTTGGCACGGGTGCCGGTGCGGATGATGTCGCCCTGGGCGGTCACCACTTCCAGCGCCAGCACGTTTTCACGCATGGTGCCGTAGCGCACGGCGTTGGTGCCGCTGGCGCGGGTGGCGGTCATGCCGCCAATCGACGCATCGGCGCCGGGGTCGATGGGGAAAAACAGGCCTTCGCTTTTCAACGCCTCGTTCACCGCCTTGCGCGTCACGCCCGGCTGCACGGTCACCGTCAGGTCTTCGGCGTTGACCGACAGCACCTGGGCCATGCGGCTCACGTCGATGCTGATGCCACCTTGCACGGCCAACAAATGGCCTTCGAGCGAGGAGCCCACCCCAAAAGGAATGACCGGCACGCGGTGTTGTGCGGCCAGCTTGACCGCATCGGCCACGTCGGCGGTGGATTCGGCGAACACCACCGCCGAGGGCGGCGGCACGGTGGTGAAGGCGGATTCGTCGCGGCCGTGTTGCTCGCGCACGGCCAGGGCGGTGGAGCAACGGTCGCCAAACCGCGCTTTCAGCGCATCGATCAGGGCGGCGGGCACCTCGCGCTGGTGGATTTCAGGCAGCAGGTGGCTGGGCAGGGGGGTGTTCATAAAAGGTCTCCAACCCGGCAGACCAAGGCCAGTGTGGCTGCCGGCTTTGCATTATCGACACATTGTGGGTGTTCTGGCCTGGGGTGACGCTGGTGCCAGAGAAAGAGGCAAGTCATCACATGACGTGACCTCGGTTCTGCGCCACTCATCCAAAGTTCTCCGATGTTTGTCCCGCGTTTGACGGGTTGGCTGTGGTCGTACAGGTCAATTCAACCCCAAAAAATTGTGAAATAGAAGGGAAAACCCCTAATTTCAGCGCATTTTTGGGCGGCATTCCGAGCTGGTGTTTACGTATGATGTCTAACAACAAAAGCGTTTGAACAAACCCCTGCGCGTTGCTGGGTGGGGGTTTGAACAAGGGAGGCGCCGGTGCCTGTGGGCAGCGGTGTGTGTGAGGCGCAATGCACGTGAGCGTGCATCAGGGAGACTGAAAAATGAAACAACGCAACTGGGTGGCTGTGCCCGGCGTGCTGGTGGCCGCGTGCCTGCAAGTGGGGGTGGCGCAGGCGCAATCCGATGTCCGCATCTACGGGCGCATCGATCTGGGTGTGCGCCACGGGCCGGTGGACCTTTCCAAAAGCGAGGACCGCGCCAGCTACATTGACGACAGCTCTCGTGGCCGCATCGGCTTTGCGGGCAAGGAAGACCTGGGCAATGGCAACAGCGCCTTCTTCCAGTTGGAGCACCGCTTCAACGGCACCACCGGCGCTCAGGATGGCCCGGTCTACTGGAAGGACAAGGCCTGGGTAGGCTTGGCGAACAAGTCCATCGGCCAGGTGCGCTTGGGGCGCATGAGTTCGCCGCAGGACTGGAAGGGCGTCAACGGCCGCTTTGAAGCGTTTGGGGGCGACTCCTACGCCTCCAACGGCAGCCGTGGGGCCCGTTCCGCCGCCAAATGGGACCACACCGTTTACTACGAAACGCCCTCGCTGGGCGGCTTCAGTTTGGGTTTGGCCGCTGCTGCGCCCGCCAACGACATCAAAGCGGCCCGCGGTTTCCACCTGGACTACGCGGGCGGCCCGTTGACCCTGGCCACCACCTACCAGACTGAACAGGACCCGCTGTCGGGAGCCAGTTCGAGCGATGGCATCAAAACGCTGACCCTCGGCGGCTCCTACGACCTGGGGTTCATCAAACCCCTATTCACCTGGGCCCGTACCGACGATCTGGGTGCTAGCGACAGCGGGCGGCAAACGGTGGTGACGCTGGGTGCACGCATTCCGGCCGGGCCGGGCGAGGTCCGCGTGTCCTACCGCCGCCTCAAGGACGACATGGCTAACGGTTCGTCGCGCGCCTCTGACCGCGAAGGCGCCCGTCTGGGCCTGGGCTACCACTACCCCTTGAGCAAACGCACCTCGGTGAACCTGTCGCTGATGCGCGATCAGCTCAAGGCCTTCGAGGCCGATGGCACGCTGAAATACAAGCGCGCTGGCACCGGCTACGAAGTGGCTTTGCGGCACAACTTCTGAGTGACCCCATGGCCGAGACCCTCCGCCACCATCACCCGCCGTGCCGGCGCTGGCCCTCAGGCGGGCGTGGCACTGGCGCGACGCATGCGTTCCCGGCTGCTGCTCAGGTGCACCAGCATGGCCGCCCGCGCACCCATGACGTCGCCTTGTGCGATGCGCTCAAACAGGCCCTCGTGCTCGTGGGCGGTCATGGCCTTGCCCGGCAACAACGTGGCCACTTCCGCGCCAAACTGCGTGGGCGAGGCCGCGTCCTGATCGGTCACGGCCTGGGCCTCACCGTGCCGGTGGGCGCCACCCGACATGGTGGCATGCCCCAGGTTGTGAAGCACCTGCTCGAAGTAGGGGTTGTGTGTGGCCTGGGCGATGAGCCGGTGGAAATCGAAGTCGGCCGACAGCGTACTGCGGCCCTCGCGCAAGGCGGTGTCGAAGTCCTGCAAGGCGCGCCGCATGCCAGCGAGCTGGGCGTCGGTGCGGCGCATGGCGGCCAGCGCAGCGGCTTCGGTTTCCACGCCGATGCGCAGCTCCAGCATGGCCAGCACTTGGTGTGTTCCGCTCAGGCCCTCGGCGTGCAACAGCAAGCCGTGGTCGGCGGTGGGCGCCAGCACAAAGGTGCCCACCCCACGGCGCACCTCCACCATGCCCATGGCCTGCAGGCGTTGCACCGATTCGCGCACCACGGTGCGGCTCACGCCAAAACGTTGTGCCAGCTCAGGCTCGATGGGCAGCTTGTCGCCAGGGCGCAGCACGTTGTTGCGGATGTCGGCGCTGAGTTCGGCCACCAGCAGGTGGGACAAAGCGCGGTGGGGTTGTGGGCGAGAGGCGGGCATGGCGGCAGCGTGAACACAAAACGCAGGACCGTGACCACCCGTGGTGGGGCGAGGCATCTCCCTGCAGTGGGCTTATTACATCACCGAACCCCGGCCGCGCGCGCCGGAGACTGGGCCAACCATGTATGAAAACAAACGCATCGGCTTTCTGTTTGTGTTGCCCTTTGTGTTGGGCGTGCTGCTGTTCAAGCTGTTCCCCTTTGTGATGAGTTTTGCACTGAGCTTCACGCAATACGACGTCATCAACCCGCCCGAGTACATCGGCCTGGACAACTACCGGGAGATGTTCACCACCGATCCGCTGTTCCACAAGTCGCTCGGCGTCACGCTGCTGTTCGTTGCCATCTCGGTGCCGCTGCGGGTGGGCTTTGCGTTGTTCATCGCCCACGTGCTGAACTTCAAACTGCGTGGCATCAACTTCTTCCGCTCGGCCTTCTACCTGCCCTCCATCCTGGGCGGCTCCATAGCCGCGGCGGTGATGTGGCGCTTCATCTTTTCGCAGAACGGGCTGGTCAACATCGTGCTAGCCAAGTTTGGCTTGGAACCCATCGCCTGGCTGGCCGACGAGCACTATTCCATCTGGACCGTGATCCTGTTGTTCACCTGGCAGTTCGGCTCGGCCATGGTGATCTTTCTGGCCGCGCTGCAGAACGTGCCCACGTCTTTGTACGAGGCCGCTGAAATCGACGGCGCCAGCAAGACACAACAGTTCTTCCGCATCACCGTGCCGTTGATCACCCCAGTGATCTTCTTCAACCTGATCATGCAGATGGTGCACGCCTTCCAGGAGTTCAACGGCCCCTACATGATCACCGAGGGCGGCCCGCTGCACTCTACCTACGTGCTCTCGCTCTACATCTACGACCAGAGCTTCAAGTTTTTCAACCTGGGCTACGGCAGCGCGCTGTCGTGGGTGTTGTTCGCGTTGGTGGGCAGTCTCAGCGCGATCTCCTTTTTCACCTCCAAGTACTGGGTCTTTTATTCCGGCGAGAAGGACAGCAAGCGATGAACGCGCTCACCTCACACAACGCCACCGACACGTCCGTGGCAGACCACGAAGCCGCCGTGTCGCAACGGCGCGAACGCCTCAACGCCCTGATGCGCTACCTGGTGCTTGGCTTGGTCGGTCTGGTCATGCTCTACCCCATGATCTGGCTGGTTTTTGCTTCCTTCAAGACCAACACCGAGATCTTCACCGAGATGGGTTTCTGGCCCTCGCGTTTTGATTTCACTGCCTACGCCAAGGGCTGGAAGACCAGCACCGAATACACCTTCGCCACCTACTTCCTCAACTCCTTCATCATCACGGTGCCGCGCATCATCGTCACCGTGATCTCGTGCGTGCTGGTGGCTTACGCGTTTGCACGCTTCGAGTTCTGGGGCAAGAAGACGCTGTTCGGGATCATGGTTGGCACCATGATGCTGCCGCTCATCATCCTGCGCCTGCCGCAGTACCTGATGTTCAAGGAGTTCGGCTGGCTCGACAGCTACTTGCCGCTGATCGTGCCTTCGGCTTTCGCCACCGACACCTTCTTCGTCTTCATGTTGGTGCAGTTCCTGCGCGGCATCCCGCGCGACATGGAGGAGGCCGCGCAGATCGACGGCTGCAACCCGCTGCAACTGCTGTGGCACATCATCGTGCCGCTGCTCAAGCCGGCCATCATCAGCGTCATCGTGTTCCAGTTCATCTGGACCATGAACGACTTCATGGGCCCGCTGATCTACCTCTCCACCGTGGAGAAGTACCCCGTGTCGCTGGCTTTGAAGATGAGCATCGGCGCCACCGAAGAGGTCGAGTGGGCCAGCGTGCTGGCCATCTCGGTGGTGGCCCTGCTGCCGTCCATCCTCGTGTTCTTCGCCGCCCAGCGCCACTTCATCGAAGGCGCCTCCAGCAGCGGCATCAAGGGCTAAGGCCCACCCACGCATTCCAGGGAGACCACACCATGGCACAAGTCCATCTCAAAAAAATCCAGAAAACCTACGCCAATGGGTTCACCGCCGTGCATGGCGTTGACCTCGACATCCACGACGGTGAGTTCATGGTGTTTGTCGGCCCGTCGGGCTGCGCCAAAAGCACGCTGCTGCGCATGGTCGCGGGGCTGGAGACCATCAGCGGTGGTGAGCTGCGTATCGGCGGCAAGCTGGTCAACAACCTCGCGCCCAAACAACGTGGCATCGCCATGGTGTTCCAGAACTATGCGCTGTACCCACACATGAAGGTCTACGAGAACCTGGCCTTTGGCCTCAAGCTCGCGGGCACACCCAAGGCCGAGGTGGACAACCGCGTGCGCGACGCCGCCAAGCTGCTGGAGATGGACCACCTGCTGGACCGCTACCCCAAGCAGCTTTCGGGTGGACAGGCGCAACGTGTGGCCGTGGGCCGCGCCATCGTGAAGAAGCCCGAGGTGTTTTTGTTCGACGAACCGCTGTCCAACCTCGACGCCAAACTGCGCGCGTCCATGCGGGTGCGCCTGACCGAGCTGCACCGCACGCTGCGCGAAGCCGGCCGACCGTCCACCGTGATCTATGTCACCCACGACCAGACCGAGGCCATGACCATGGGCGAGCGCATCTGCGTGCTCAAGGAAGGCACCATCCAGCAGGTGGACCGGCCCACCACGCTGTACGAACGCCCGGCGAATGCCTTTGTGGCCAGCTTCATCGGCTCGCCCGAAATGAACATCCGCCCGGCCAAGGTGAGCGCCGCAGGTGCCGGCCTGGGCATCGAGTTGGGTGGCGCCACCTTGCCGCTGCCCGCTGACCGCGAGGCCAAGCTGCGCTCGCTGGTGGGCCAGCCCATCCGTTTTGGCATCCGTCCCGAGCACGTCACCGCTGGCGCCGAACAAGACGGCGTGCATCGGGTGGAAGGCCGTCTGCGTTTCATGGAGCACATGGGCAGCGAGGTGTTTGTGCACTTCGACATCGGCGACGTGCCGCTGACCTGCCGCGTGCCGCCCGAACAGCTCCAGGGCCTGGAGCACAAGCAGCGTGGCGACAAGCACACCTTCGGTTTCCACATGCACCAGTGCCACGCTTTTGCCCACGAAGGCGATGGCCGCAACCTGTTCCTCTGATCCGCTTTCCAACACAACAACACAGGGAGATCCACATGCAACGCCGCACCATCCTCACCGCCGCCGCACTTGCCGCGCTGGCCAGCACCGCCCCCGTTCACGCACAGGACGCCACCTTGCGTTTTTCGTGGTGGGGCGGCGGCGAACGCCACGAAACCACACTCAAGGCCATCGCCGCTTTTGAGGCCAAAAACCCGGGCGTCAAAATCAAGGGCGAGTACATGGGCTTCAACGGCTACCAGGAGCGCCTGTCCACGCAGATCGCCGGTGGTTCCGAGGCCGACATCGTGCAGCTCAACTGGGCGTGGTTGTCCAGCTACTCCAAGAGCGGTACGGGCTTCCTGGACCTGGGCGCCCACAAGAACCTGCTGGCGCTGGACCAGTTCGCGCCCGCCGACCTCAAGATGGGCACCTTGGGCGGCAAGCTCAATGCGTTGCCCGCGGCCTACACCGCGCGGGTGTTTGTGTGGAACCAGGCGGCCATTGAACGCGCCGGCCTGAAGCTGCCCACCACCTGGGACGAACTGTTCGCGGCCGGCAAGGCCTTCCAGGCCAAAAACGGCGACAAGGCCTACCTGCTCGACGGTGAGCCTTACGACGTGCTGTTGCTGTCGCACGCCTACGTGCAGCAGAAACATGGCAAACCCTATGTGGACCCCAACGAGCCCAAGGTGGCCATGAGCCAGGAAGCGGTGCTGGAGTGGGTGCAGATGTACAAGAAGCTGGTGGACAGCAAGGTGGCCACCCCGCTGCCCTACCGCGCCAGCCTGGGCGGTGCCGAAAAGCCTACCGAGCAGCAGCAGGACTGGACCAACGGCAACTGGGCCGGCAACTACACCTGGGATTCGGTGATCCGCCTGCGTGAGAGCACGCTGGACAAAAACCAGAAACTGGCCATCGGCCCCTTCCTCACCTTGCCGGGCGCCAAACACAGTGGCATGTTCGGGCGGCCTTCGCTGATGTTTGCGGTGAGCAAGCGCACCAAACACCCCGAGGTCGCGGTGAAGTTCCTGAACTTCCTGCTGACCGATCCCGAAGCCGCAAAGATCTTGGGCCTGTCCCGAGGCGTGCCCTCCGCCAGCGGTGCGCTGCACACCCTGCTCAAGGACAACCGCATCGGTGCGCTGGAGCAAGCGGCGTACCAGCAGATCAAACAGCAGAAGGAGGCCGGTGGCATCGACCTGCCTTCGCCGCTGTTCGAGAACCAGCGCTTCAGCAAGTTCATGCGCGAGGTCTTCGAGACCGTGGCTTACGGCAAGGTGACCGAGCAGGAGGCCGCGCGCCGCTTGTACGAGGAAGGCAACACCCTGCTCAAGCGCATCAAGTGAAGGGGGCACACATGTTCAGCTTGCACAACGCTGCGCGCCGCCGCCTGGTCCTGGGTTTGTCGGCGGCAGGTACCGGCATGGCCCTGCTGCCCAGCTGTTCCAGCACCGGCCCGGTGGCCACCAGCCACCCGTGGGAGCGCCAGGTGCTGGCCGCCAACGATGGTTGGGCAGCGGCCGAAGGTGGCACGCGGGGTGGTGCCGACGCCTTGCCCTCCATGGTGTTCGACGTGCGCAACCGCGCCGAACTGGTGGCGGCTTTGGCTGCCGGTGCAGCCGGTGCGCCCCGCATCGTGCGGGTCCACGGCCGCATCGATCTGTGTGTGGACGCGCAGAACCGCCCCGTGGCGGCCGGGGCCTTCCGCGACCCGGCCTTTGACTTCGAGGCCTACCTGCGCGCCTACGCGCCTGCGGTGTGGGGCAAACAGCCGCTCAAGGGGCCGTTGGAAGAAGCCCGCCAGCGCTCGGCGGATCGCCAGCAGGCCACGGTGGTGGTGCCGGTGCCTGGGCGCACCACCGTCATCGGCATGGGGCCCGACGCCGGCTTCAAGAACGGCACGCTGTTGATCAAAGACGTGGACAACGTCATCGTACGCAACCTGCACTTCAGCGACGCCTACGACTTTTTCCCCGCCTGGGACCCCAAGGACAACGCCAGCGGCGAGTGGAATGCGGAGTACGACAACCTCTCGCTGAGCAACGCCACCCACGTGTGGGTGGACCACTGCACCTTCGACGACGGCCCGCGCCCCGACCACAGCGCCCGCACCGCCTTGGGCCGCCCCATGCAGCACCACGACGGCCTGCTCGACATCACCACCCGCTCCAACTGGGTCACCGTGTCGTACTGCCACTTTCGCGACCACGACAAAACCAACCTCGTGGGCAACAGCGACAAGGCCGATGACGGTGAGCGCCTCAAGGTGACCTTCCACCACAACTGGTGGGAACGCTGTGGCGAGCGCGCGCCGCGTGTGCGTTTTGGCCAGGTCCATGTCTACAACAACCTCTACACCGGCAGCGACCAGGGTCCGTACCCGCTGGGTTATTCGATTGGCGTCGGCGTGCAGTCGCGCCTGGTGGTGCAGAACAACGTGTGGGAAACACCGGCCCAGGTGCCGGCCACCCAACTGGTCAAGCTCTGGCGAGGTCAGGTCCTGACCGCCCACGGTAACTGGCACAACGGCCAGCCGGTCGATTTGTTGGCCGCGCTCCGACAAGCCAATCCCAACGTCACGCTGGGGGCCGATGTGGGTTGGGTGCCGAGCTTGCACGGCCCCATCGATGCCACCGCCGAAGTCGCGCGCAAGGTGCGCGCCCAGGCAGGTGCCACACGGGTGTGATGGCCCCTTTTGTTGATCAGGACGTTTGAATGAAGATCGAAAAAATTGACGGTCAGGTGTTCACCTACCCCACCCGCCGCAGCGTGGACAGCGCAGGCCACTCGCACCCCGGCGAACTGGGGCAGGCCAAGCAGGTGCTGCTGAGCATCACCTGCGACGACGGCAGCACCGGACACTGTTTTGCCCCTTGCGAAGTGATCCGCCCCCACGTGCTGGACAGCTTTGTGCGCAAGGTGCTGATCGGGCGCGACCCCATGCACCGCGAAGCGCTGTGGCACGAGCTGGAGCACTGGCAGCGCGGCAGCGCCGGCCAGCTCACCGACCGCGCCCTGGCGGCGGTGGACACCGCGTTGTGGGATCTGGCCGGTCGGTCGCTGGGCGAGCCCGTCTACAAGCTGTTGGGCGGTTACCGCGACAAGGTGCCGGCCTACGGCAGCACCATGTGTGGCGACGAAACGCCGGGCGGCCTGTCCACGCCAGACGAATACGCCGCCTTCGCCGTCAAGCTGGTGGCCCGTGGCTACCGTGGCATCAAGCTGCACACCTGGATGCCGCCGGTGTCCTTCGCGCCCGACGTGGACATGGACATCCGCGCCTGCGCCGCCGTGCGCGAGGCCGTGGGGCCCAACGTGCCGTTGATGCTCGACGGCTACCACAGCTACAGCCGCACCGACGCCCTGCGCATCGGCCGCGCCCTGCAGCGCCTGGACTTCACCTGGTTCGAAGAGATGATGAACGAGCAAAGCATGGCCTCCTACGTGTGGCTGGCCGAGCAGCTCGACATCCCCATCCTCGGGCCCGAGAGCCTGTCCGGCAAACACCACAGCCGTGCCGACTGGATCAAAGCCGGCGCCAGCGACATCCTGCGCGCCGGCGTCACCGGTGTGGGCGGCATCTCGCCGGCGCTGAAGGTGGCGCACATGGCCGAGGGGTTTGGCATGAACTGCGAGGTGCACGGCAACGGCGCCGCGAACCTGGCGGTGTGTGCGGCGGTGCGCAACTGCCGCTGGTACGAGCGTGGCCTGCTGCACCCCTTCCTCGACTACGACGAGGTGCCCGCCTACCTGCACCGCCTGCCCGACCCTATGGACGCGCAGGGCTATGTGCACCTGTCGCAAGCGCCGGGCCTGGGAGAGGACATCCACTTCGAGTACATCGAAGCCCACACGGTCGCGCGGTTCTGAGCGGCGCATGGGGCTGAGGGCCCATGCGTCAAAATCGGCGCTTCCTCCACCGACACAGGAACGCGCATGGGCAACCGACTCACTCAAATCGCCACCCGGACCGGCGACAACGGCACCACCGGCCTGGGTGACAACACCCGGGTCTCCAAGAACAGCCTGCGTGTGCACGCTATGGGCGAGGTGGACGAACTCAACTCGCACATCGGTGTGCTGCTGTGCGAAGAGGTGCCGGACGATGTGCGCCAGACCCTGGTCGAGGTGCAGCACCAGTTGTTCAACCTTGGGGGCGAACTTTCGATCCCTGGCTTTGAGTTGCTCAAGCCCGAGGCGGTGCTGGCGCTGGACGAGGCCCTGGCCACCCACAACGAGCGCCTGCCCCGCTTGCAGGAGTTCATCCTGCCGGCGGGCAGCCGTGCGGCCGCTTTGTCGCACGTGTGCCGCACCGTGGCCCGCCGCGCCGAACGCGCCGTGGTGGCGCTGGGCAACGAAGAGGCCATCAAGGACACCCCGCGCCAGTACCTCAACCGCCTGAGCGACCTGATGTTCGTGTTTGCCCGCGTGCTCAACCGCATGAATGGCGGAGACGATGTGTATTGGAAGAGCGAGAGGCTGAAGCAGGCAAC
>FWPV01009167.1_pt1 | contig 16876 bp, 13 predicted proteins | sample 2228371 | NCBI WGS metagenome assembly FWPV01 (sample SAMEA103939776, study PRJEB20133) | metagenome | reverse complement strand
GTCCCACAGGGCCAGGGCTTTTAATCCGGGTGTATCGGCAATGTAGCCGCCGCCTTGCAGGGGGATGAGTTGGCGCATGACGGTGGTGTGACATCCCTTGTTGATGGCGCTGCTTATTTCGCGCACGGCCAACCCCAACCCCGGCTGAATGGCGTTGAGCAGGCTGGATTTGCCCACCCCACTGGGACCGGCTAGCCCGGTTAGTTTGCCGGTCAGGCGGGCGCGCAGGTCTGCTATGCCCAGGTTTTGCGTGGTTGAGGTGTAAAGCACGGGGTAGCCAATTGCGGTGTAGCGCCCAAACAGGTCTTGCGCGGCTGCCACGCCAACCAGGTCCACTTTGTTGGCGACAATGACAGCCGGGATGTTCTGCTTTTCGGCAATGACCAGAAACCGGTCGAGCATGCGCAGGCGTGGGGTGGGTTGGGCGCAGGCAAAGACGAACATCATCTGGTCGGGGTTGGCCAGGATAACTTGCCGATATTCGCCCTGCGGGCGCGGATCCAGCCGCACCAGGGCGCGGGCGCGTTCTTCGATGCGGTCAATTACGCCTGTGCCATCGGGCAGGGGAAGGATATGCACCCGGTCGCCAATGGCGGCAATGTCGCTTGTGCGCGGGCCTTGCTTAAGCCGCCCGCGTAATTGACAAACAACCTGGCGGCCGTCTTCGGTTTGAACGGTGAAAAAGCCCGATTGGGCGCGGATGATGAGACCGGGCAGGGTGGCTTGCGGAGCGGGCATCCTGAAGGATCAGGGGGTGGGGGTTGCTTCGGCTTCGGCGGTTTGGGTTTGCTCGAAGCCTTGGGGCGTGGGGGTGCGGGTGACGCCAAAGTTGGATTCCCACGGGTAAAGGCGCTGCGGCCGTCCGGTGAAGTAGATTTCCAGCACGCGGCGGAAGACTGGCGCGGCCCATTCCGAGCCTTCGCCCTGAAATTCGATGATGACGGCGATGGCGATATCGGGCTTGTCGCTGCGTCCGGCATCTGTGTAACCGGCAAACCAGGCGTGCGGTGTGTTGGTGCCGTTTTGGGCGGTGCCGGTTTTGCCATAAACCGGGGTGCTAATGCCCACAAAGCGGTTGTAGGCCGTGCCGCGCGGGTTATCTACCACGCTGCGCATCGCGTCTTGGATAATTTTGAGATTTTCGGGGCTGATTGGCAGCACGCCGCGCGATTCGGGGCGGAAGGCGTTGCTCTCGTTGCCGCTGGGGTCTACGATTTTTTCTACCAACTGCGGGCGGTAGAGCGTGCCGCCGTTGCCCAGGGCGGCGGTGAATACGGCCACTTGCAGGGGGGTGACCAGCACCGGGTCTTGCCCAATGGCTTCGTTGGTGGCTTCTAGCGGGGATTCGGGGGCGCGGATGACGCCGGAGGCTTCGGAGATTTGCCCAATGCCGGTGGGCTGCCCCAGCCCAAAGGCGCGGGCCATATCGGCAATGGCGCTGCCTTTGCCGTTGCGGAAGAGTGTTAGCCCGATGTGGTAGAACCAGGGGTTGCACGAGCGCATCAGCCCTTCGGGCAGGGTGAGCACGCCGCTGGGCTGGGTTTTGCCTTCGCCGGTGGCGGCCAGTTCTCGCTGGTAGCGTTCCCAGGTCCAGTCGTAGAGGATGGGCGAGCCGAGTTCGGTAAATTCGTACTGGCAGTCGTAGGTGCTTTCGGCGGAGAATTCGCCGCTTTCCAGGGCGGCCGCCATGGTGATGATTTTGAAGACCGAGCCAAGCGGGTAGGTGCTTTGCGAGGCGCGGTTGACCAGCGGGTTGGCCGGGTTGCTGAGTACCTGCCCTAAAATCTGGCGATTGGGGTTTTGCCCTTCGAACAGGTTTGGGTCGAAGGTGGGCGAGGCAGCCATGGCCAGCACACGCCCGGTATCGCGTTCAATCACCACTACCGCGCCGGTTAACCCTTTGAGGGCGTCTTGCACCTGGCGCTGAAAGTCGCTTTGCAGGGTCAGGTAGATATCGGAGCCGGGCGTTTGCCCGCTTTGCCCAAGCGCCGCGCCGACGGTGCCATCGGGGTTGAGGACGTACAGGCGTCCGCCGCGCTGCCCGCCCAGGATGTCTTCGCCCCATTTTTCGATGCCGCTATAGCCGACCTTTTCGGCGCCGCTGTACCCGCGCCGCTTATACGAGTCGAACTCTTCGGCCGGTACGCTGATGACATAGCCAACGACGTGCGGGGCCAGCCCCCCGGCGTAGTAGTAACGCGAGCGGTATTGGGTGATGAGCACGCCGCCCAGGCTGGAGATAAGCCCCAGGCGGTTCTGAATTTCACCTGCGCTGGCTTCGCCAACGGGGATGTACCAGTTGGGTTGGGCAAAGCGGTACGAGGCGGCGATGTCTTCGGGGGTGGTTCCGGCCAGGCGGGCCATTTCGCGCAGCAGGGTTTCTTCTTGTTCGGGGACGATGTTGCCCGGCTGCAGCCCAATGGCGTACACGTCGTCTTCGGCCACAATCGGGTTGCCGTCGCGGTCGTAGATGTTGCCGCGTTTGGGTATCTGGTAATCCATTACCAGGCGGCGTCCGCCTGCCAGTTCGGGCAGGATGAGCGTTTCGCTCCAGTCCAGTTTCCATTGACCGCCTTCGTTGCGCCAGCGGGCGGTCAGGTCGCGTTCGATGTCTCCGGCGATGTAGGTGCGGTAAATGACCTTGAAGGTCACCTCGGCGCTTTTGGTGGTGGTGTTGGTCGCTAGAATGCTGTAATCTAACTGCCGCAGGCTCATGGTGTTCATGGCGTCTTTGTAGCGCGCCACGAAATCGGCTTCACTAATGGCTTGCTGGCTTTCCGTGCTGAGCATGGCGTACATGGCGGCGTAGTCATCGGCGCGCCAGGCGTTGACGAAGGTCTCGAAGGTTTGTTTGATGTCGGGCAGGGCCGTGACGTTGACGACCGGGGTGGGCAGACTGCTGGTAGGCGCGCCCGTGGCGGGCGGCGCTTCGGTGGCGGGGGCGCAGGCGGCCAGCAAGGCCAAAATGATGACAATGTGAAGCAGATGAAGGAATTTCATTACAAAAACCTTTTGCAGTAAGAAGGGGGGCGTTTCAGGGCAAACGGCTAAATCTACTAACCCTGCGTCAAAATGGCGGTGTATACCGGGCAGGCATAGTCCAGGGTGGTCTGGCATGCGGCCGGGATGTCCGCCGGGGCGGGTACGTCGAAGCGTTGCATCAGCCGCGCCAGGTGACAGAGCGGCAGGCCCATTACGCTGGCATAGCAGCCAGACATGCTGGCCACAGGGCGAAACCAGTCGTGCTGAATGGCATAGGCCCCGGCTTTGTCCAGCGGGTCGCCGCTGGCAACGTAGGCTTCAATTTCGGCGTCGCTGTAAGCGCGCATGGGTACATCGGTGATGCACACGTCGCTGTGCATCCGTCTATCCGCAAGGCGCATCACCGCAATACCGGTAAAAACCTGGTGCGTGCGTCCGCGCAGGCGGCGCAGCATGGCGGTTGCTTCGGCGGCATCGGCGGGCTTGCCCAGGATGTCGTCGCCCAGTACGACGGTGGTATCCGAGCCAATCACAAAGGATTCGCCATGGGCTTTATGGGCGGCGGCGCGGGCTTTTTCTTCGGCCAGGCGGCGGACGTAATCGTCTGGGCGTTCGCCGGGGTGCACGCTTTCATCTACGTCTGAGGCAGCCACGCTAAATTTCCAGCCTGTCAGCGCCAGCAGCTGGCGACGGCGTGGTGAGTTGGAGGCAAGCAATAAGGGCAGGTTGTTCATGGTAACAGGTAGGATTCTAACACAGGAAACCCGTCAGACTTTGCCATGCGCTTTTCACAGGTAGGACAAACGCTAGCGTTTGTCCTACCAAAGAAGCAGTAGAATTATCCGCTAGCCCAGAATTTCTCCCCCCCTACTTTTCTGCCCCAGCCGGGGAATGGGCAGACAAGGGACGGAAACGCCCGCAACTTGCATTTCAAATTCTCATTTTTTCTCCTGGCTGGTTTCGCGCACGCAAACTTTATCTGGCTTGTACCTTCAAACGGATGTAAAATCAATCCATACTTGACCAGACATGTGATGGAGGCCGTGTGGACGAATTAAAAGAGCGTATTCGCAAAGACGGGCGCAGCCTGGGCAATGGCATTCTCAAGGTGGATGGCTTCATCAACCACCAGGTGGATGCGCGCCTGATGGATGCCTGCGGGCGCGAATTTGCGCGCCTGTTTGCGCATGTGGGCGCAACCAAAGTGCTCACTGCCGAAATTTCGGGTATTGCCCCCGCCCTGATGACCGCCATGCACCTGGGCTTGCCGGTGGTATATGCCCGCAAAACCAAGCCCATTACCATGCCCGACCAGATTTTCCTCACCCTGGCGCCTTCGCACACCAAGGGGCGCATGGTGGAACTGATTATCTCGCCAGAATACCTGGCCGGGGGCGAGAAAATTTTGATTATTGATGATTTTCTCGCCAGCGGGGCGACCATTATGGGGCTGGTGCGCCTGGCTCAGACGGCCGGGGCACAGATTGTGGGCATTGGCGCGCTGATCGAAAAATCGTTCGAGGGTGGGCGCGCAGCGCTTTCGCACCTGGGCGTGCCGATCGAATCGCTGGTGTGCGTCCAATCGCTGGACAGCGACCAGATTGTCTTTTGTGACCGCTAAGGCTGCCATGCACAACGCTGTTGCCATTCTCGATTTCGGTTCGCAATATGCCCAACTGATTGCCCGGCGCGTGCGCGAAGCCAACGTGTATTGTGAACTTTTCCCCTGGGATGCGCCGCAGGAAAAAATCCTCTCCATCCATCCTAAAGCCTTCATCCTCTCCGGCGGGCCCAAGTCGGTGTATGAACCGGGCGCGCCATACATTCAACCCTTTATTCTGGAAAGCGGATTGCCCATTTTGGGCATTTGCTATGGCATGCAGGCCCTTACGCATGCCCTGGGCGGCAAGGTGGACCCCAGCGCCCAGCGCGAATATGGTCATGCCATCGTCGAGACGCAGTTGCCCAATCCGCTGCTGCCGTCTGAGCCCTTCCAGGTGTGGATGTCGCACGGCGACCGCATTACGCAGGTTCCGCCCGGCTTTCAATCCTATGGGCGTTCGGCTCACAGCCCATACGCTGCCATGGGCGACCCGGCGCGCCGTTATTATGGCTTGCAATTTCACCCGGAGGTGAATCACACCATCGGCGGCGCAGAAATCATCCGCCGCTTTGTGGTCGAAATTGCGGGCATCACGCCCGATTGGACGCCCGCCTCTATCATCGAAGAGAGCGTGGCGCGCATCCGCGCCCAGGTGGGCAGCGAGCGCGTGCTGGCCGCCGTCAGCGGCGGGGTCGATTCGTCTGTGGCGGCTGCGCTGGTTCACAGAGCCGTAGGCGACCAGCTGGTAGCCGTGTTTGTGGATACGGGTCTGCTGCGTAAAAATGAGGGCGCGCAGGTGGTCAAAGCCTTCCGCGAGATGCTGGGCGCCGAGTTTGTGGCTATAAACGCCGCCGATGAATATTTTGCCGCCCTCAAAGGCATTACCGACCCAGAACAAAAACGCAAAGTGGTGGGGGAAAAATTCATCCGCATTTTCGAGCGCGAGGCCAAATCGCTAGGCAAACCGCGCTTTCTGGTGCAGGGAACGATTTACCCAGATGTGGTCGAATCCTCGGCCCCCGACCGCAACAAAGCCGATAAAATCAAGACGCATCACAACGTGGGCGGCTTGCCAGACGACATGCAGTTTGAACTGGTAGAGCCGCTGCGTTACCTGTTCAAAGACGAAGTGCGTGCCGTGGGCGAGGCGCTGGGCCTGCCTGTGGAGATGGTCTGGCGGCAGCCGTTCCCCGGCCCCGGCCTGACCGTGCGCGTGCTGGGCGAAGTGACCCCCGAACGAGCCAACCGTCTGCGCGAGGCCGACGCCATTTTGACCGAAGAACTGGCCCAGGCCGGGCTGCTAGGCAAAAATGCGGGCACATCGCAGGCGTTTGCGGTGCTGCTGCCGGTGCGCTCGGTAGGCGTGATGGGCGACCAGCGCACCTACCAGGAAGCCTGCGCCATTCGCGCGGTGGTGACCGATGATTTCATGACTGCCGATTGGGCGCGCATTCCGCACGAGGTGCTGGCGCGCATCAGCAGCCGCATTGTCAATGAGGTGCATGGCATCAACCGCGTGGTGTATGATATTACCAGCAAGCCGCCTGCAACCATCGAATGGGAATAACCGTAAAGGAAATGAGCGTTATCCATGAGCAATGAACTGCACCGCCCCATTACCGCCCCGCCCATCCATGCCCTGGCTGCGTTGGCCGCCATTGTGCTGGATGGCGTCTTTGGCGTGGTCGAAATTGTCAACCCGCTCTCGCTGGTACTCACCAGCCTGGGGTTGGGTGCGCTTGGTTTTCTCTCTACGACTTTTGTGCAGCGCTTTTTGGCGCGCGATGCCTGGGGCGAATCGGTGGCCAAAGGGCTGGTGATGGGCATTGTGGCTGGTGTGCCCTACCCGGTGGTCGGTACGGCCATTGGCGTGCCGCTGCTGGCCTGGGCTGGGCTGCATCAGTGGGTGCGCCTGCCCGCTGGCGGCAACAACCGTCTGATAGACCGCGCTGCGTCTTCCCGCCCCAAACTCAACGATAGGAGCAGCAACGATGAATAAATCAACCTTCAGCATTGGCGAAGTCCTTACCCGCGCCGGACAAATTGTCTGGAAGTTCAAAGTGTTGTGGCTTTTCGGCATCCTGGCCAGCTGCGGCACGGGCGGCGGCTCAGGCGGTGGCGGGGGCGGCGGCTCAGGCAGCGACTTCGACTTTGGCAATGGCGATGTACCGCCGCAACTGCGCGCACTGTTCCGCAGCCTGGAGCAGTTTGGCGCCTGGCTGGAGAACAACCTGTGGGTTATTGCTGTGGCGTTTCTCCTGCTGTGCATCATCTGGATTGTGATCATCTTCCTGAGCACCATCGGGCAAATTGGCGTCATCAAGGGCGCGCAACTGGCCGATGACGGCGCCGAAACCCTGGGCTTTGGCCAGGTGTGGCGGGCCAGCCTGCCTTACTTCTGGCGCGTGCTGGGGCTTACGCTGGCCGTTGGGTTGCTGGCCTTTGTGCTTGTTCTGGTCATGTTGCTGCCGCTGATTGCCCTTTCGGTTGTCACGATGGGCATTGGCATGTTGTGCATCATTCCTTTCCTGTGCCTGTTCATCCCGCTTATGTGGGTGCTGGGCGTCATCATCAATCAAGCCACGGTTGCGATTGTGACCGAAGACCGCGGCATCCTCGATTCCGTGCAGCGCAGTTGGGCGGTGGTGCGCAGCAACGTGGGGCAATACCTGCTCATGGCGCTGGTCTTGTTCATTGGCGGGGCCATTGTCGGGCTGGTCATTTCCCTGCCGGTCATTCTCATTGTTGTACCGGCTATTTTCTCCCTGGCGTTCAGCCAGGGGCAGAACTTCACCGGGCTGATGATTGCCGGTCTGTGCCTGGTGCTTTACCTGCCGGTGGCGCTTGTGCTGCAAGGCGTTCTCATCACCTACGTCAACACCGCCTGGACGCTTACCTTCCGCCGCCTGGCGGCCATCCTGGATGCCCCCGCGCCAGACAACGCCCAGTTCGAAATTCTGGATGCGCCCATCTAAAACCCTTCTCCTGCTTGCGCTTGCCAGCGTTTTCCTCGCCCTGGCGTTGGCAGGCGGGCCTGCGCCCGCCGCCCGCGCCCAGGGCGGGTATCGCTTAATCCTCTACCCGGCCGATACAAGCGGCTTTCCAACCATCTCGTTCAAGTTCGACCTGTACGACCCGCAGGGCAACTACATTGGCAACCTGCTTCGGCAATCGGTCACCCTGCTGGAAAACGGCGAACCCGTGCCATTCGACCGCTTCGAAAGCCAGCCGCAAGGGATGCAGGTGATTGTGGCCGTAAACACCGGCCCGGCCCTGGCCGTGCGCGATGGCTTTGGCGTTTCACGTTACGACAAAGTGGCCGGGGCGTTGTTGGCCTGGGCAGAAGCCCTGCCCGCCGAAAACAGCGACCAATTGGGGCTGGTGACTACCGTTGGGGTCATTCACTCGCAAGGCACGCCAGAAACCTGGCGGCAGGCCTTCCTTACTTTTACCCCAGAAAATCGCAGCGCCACACCCAGTTTGCAATCGCTTTCGGTGGCGCTAGCCAGCCTGGAACAGACCGCCCCCCCGCCTGGTCAAAAGCACGCCATCTTGTTCATTTCTCCGCACATTGACGGCGCGCCCCAGGCTGCCTTCGACGATCTGACCAACCGCGCCCTGTCCAGCCAGACGCGCGTTTTTGTCTGGTATGTCGACTCCGATGCCTACGCTAATCACTCCAGCGCGCAAGGGCTCAAACTGCTGGCCCAGCGCACTGGCGGCAGTTTTGTTCAGTTTACCGGCGTCGAAACCCTGCCCGACCCCGAATCCTATTTCAGCGCCCTGCGCAGCGTCTATGCGCTGACTTACACCTCGCGCATCAACCGCCCCGGCGATCAGGTGCTTACGTTGCAGGTCACATCTCCGCTGGATGGTCAGCAAATCAGCGCCGAAATGACCTTCCCCCTCAACGTTCAGCCGCCCAATCCCATTTTGCTTTCGCCGCCTTTTCAACTGGTGCGCCAACTGCCCGAAGGCGTGTACGAACTAGACGCCCTGACCCCCACCCAAACCGAAATTACCATCCTCATCGAATTTCCCGATGGCTTTCCGCGCAACCTGACGCGCACCACGCTGTATGTGGATGGGCAAATCATGGACGAAAACACCGCGCCGCCGTTTGACACCTTTACCTGGGATCTGAGCGCCTATACCACCACGGCCGAGCATTCCCTTTCTGTCGAGGCGGTAGATGTTTTGAGCATGAGCCGCGTCAGCCTCTCGCTGCCGGTGGTGGTGACGGTGGTGCAGCCGCCTAGCGGCTGGCGTGTCTTTTTGGCGCGCTACCAGTCTGAACTTACCCTGGGCGCTTCGATTGCCGCTGGGGTTGTGGTTGTGCTTATCATCCTCATGGGGGTGCGGTTGCGCCTGCCCTCGCTGTCCGCTGCACGGCGCGCCGACCCGGTAACTCAACCGGTTAAGGCCAGCATCGAGCCGCGCGGCAAGAAAACGACCCAATCCCCGCTCGATTGGGTGCGCCGCATGCGTCAATCGCCGCCCCCCGCTGTGCTGGAACGCGTAGATGCAAACGGGCATCCACTCACCGGCGCGCCCATTCCGCTGACGGCCAGTGAAATCACCTTTGGCGCCGACCCTACCCAGTCCCTCTACATTCTGGATGACCCCTCAGTGGCTGGGCTGCAGGCCCGTTTGTTGCACGACGACAAAGGCAACTTTACCCTCTACGACCAAAACTCCATCAGCGGCACCTGGGTTAACCTGGAGCCAGTGCCCCCCAGTGGACGAATCCTGCGGCATGGTGATATGATTAATTTCGGCAGGCTTTCTTACCGGTTTATGTTGCGTAAAACTCCACCCACACCCGCCCCCCGCATCGAGCAAGGAAAATGATTCGCACATCGCAGGCTCATCTTTACGTTGCTGCCAAAACCCATGCGGGCATGAGCGGCAAAAATAACGAAGATAACTTCGGCGTGACAGCCTTTCGCATGAGCGAAAGTAACCCTACGCCGGTGCTTTTTGCCATTGTGGCTGATGGCATTGGCGGGCATCAATCGGGCGAAGTAGCCGCCGAAATGGCCATCGAAATCATTGCCAACGAAGTGGCGCAATCGAGCGGGACGCATCCCCTGTCCACTTTCCAAAAGGCTTTCCACAAAGCCAGCGAAGCCATTTTTTTGCGCGCCGAAGAATCACACGGCAAACACAAAGGCATGGGCGCTACCTGTGCCTGTGCCATGGTGGTAGGCGAACGGCTTTACATTGCCTGGGCAGGCGATTCGCGCATCTACCTGGCGCGCGGCGAGCAATTGCTGCGGCTGACCACCGACCATTCCTGGGTGCAGGAAGCCATGGACAAGGGTATCCTCGATCCCGAAATGGCCGACAAACACCCCAACCAGCACGTCATTCGGCGCTACCTGGGCTCGCCCACCCCCGCCGAACCTGATCTGCGCCTGCGCCTGAAAGCCGGCGAAAGCGACGCCCAAATGCGCGCCAACCAGGGGCTGCTGCTTCAACCCGGCGACCGCGTGCTAATGTGCACGGACGGACTGACCGACCTGGTAAAAGACAACGAAATCAACGCCTACCTGCAAACCCGTGACATCAACGCCGCCGTCGAAAACCTGATTGACCTGGCCAACGCGCGCGGCGGACACGACAACATCACCGTTGTCCTCATGCGCGTCCCCGAAGGAATCACCACCGGCCCGTTACGCTGGCCGGGCTGGCTGCGCAAAGGCTGAGTTTTCACCGCCTCCGGCCCGACCTGTGGTCGGTTTTGCTAATCCAACGCTGTTGTTTCAACAGGATAAAAGACCCCCTGCAGGGACGGACGTACTCAGCCCGCCCCGGCGCAATGCAGCCAACGCTAATCCTGCAGGTGAATGCCGCACTCCACTTTTTTGTGCCCCACCCAGCGCCCCGAGCGCGGGTCGGCGCCATCTTGCACCGGGCGGGTGCACGGCCAGCAGCCAATGCTGGGGTAGCCTTTGTGGTGCAGCTCGTTGACGGGCAATTCGAAAATTTCGATGTACGTCCACACCTGCGCCTCGCTCCAGTTGATGAGCGGATTGACCTTGACCAGCCCGTTGGCCTCATCCCATTCAATGGCTTTGGATTGGGCCCGCACAGCGGTTTGCTCGCGCCGAATGCCGGTGATCCAGGCGCGTTTGTCTTTCAGGTAGGCCCGCAAGGGCTGCACTTTGCGGATGCGGCAACACAGGTTGGGGTCGCGCGTCCACAGTTCGGGGCCGTGCTGGCGGGCCTGTTCCTTCAGGCTCAGGTCGGTGCTGATGCGTTGAAAATGGATGCCGTAACGGGCTTCTAATTTTTCGCGCAGCGTGTGCGTCTCTGGAAAGAGCAGGTCGGTGTCAATGTAAAAGATGGTGGTTTTTGGGGCCACTTTCTGAACAATATCCAGAATGACGATTCCCTCTGGCCCAAAGCCAGTGGCCATCACCAGTTTGTCGCCATAGGTATGGGCGGCCCAGGCGATGATTTCGTAAGGGTAACTGTTTTCAAAGATGTCGGCCAGGATGACAATCTGGTCGCGTTCAGAAAGTTCGGGCATCTTTCACCATGCTTTACGAATGCAAGGCCAGGTACATCACCCCGCCAAGGATGGCTGCGGCAATCAGCGCGCCTGCTGTGCGCAGAATGCGGTGCAGCATGTTCGCATCCAGGATGAAGCGCCGCAGCCCCAGTTTGCGCGCTTGGGTGGTTGGGTCGTCGTGCGGCTCTAGCAGCGGGGGGGTGAGCATGAGCCAGTTGATGAAGGCCTGAAAGGCAGCATGCGGCAAAAGGGCGCGCGCAAAAAACATCACATCCACGTCGGGGCCGGTGGTATAACGCAGACGCGGCCGGGGGGATTGCACAATGCGTGCAATGATGCGCGCCACTATTTGGGGGTCGCGCCCGCGTTGCAGGGCAAAATGGTCAATGAGCGCGTTGTGCTGGCGCAGAGCGGCGTAATCGGCAATTTCTTTGGGGGGCGCATCAATGCTGCCAGCCAGGTTGGTGGCAAAATAACCCGGTTGCACGCTCGAGACGCGAATTGCAAGATGTCTCAGTTCGCTGGCCAGGGCTTCGGTGTAGCCTTCTAACGCGTGCTTGCTCGATGTGTAGGCGCTAAAAAAGGGCGGTACGGGCATTTCGCCGCCTGCTGAACTGATGTTGATGATTTGTCCGCTCCGTTGGGCGCGCATGGCAGGCAGCACGGCGTTGACCATCTCAATAACCCCAAAAAAGTTAGTTTCAAACACGCGCCGGTAATGTTCTACGCCGCCTTCTTCGCTGGCGGCGGCTGCGCCAATAACCCCGGCGTTGTTTATCAGCACGTCAATGCGCCCGGCTTGTTGCAGCACGGTTTCGACACAGGCGCGCACCGAACCTGGGTCAGTGACATCCAGCGGTAGAAAAGTGATGCCGCCTGGATGTTTTTTGGGGGGGCGGCGGCTGGCCCCAAAGACGCGGTGACCCTGCCGGGCCAACAATTCGGCGGCGGCCAGCCCAATGCCGCCCGATGCGCCTGTAATGAGGATAACTTTGGGGTGAGATGTTGTTTGCATTGTTCAGTTCAGCAGCCCTTCGCAAAAGGATAGAAATTTTTGAATATCGTCAAAGTTGGTGACCATGCCCACCGAGATGCGCACTGCCCCGCTGGATTTTCCATCAATGCACAGGCGAAAATCATCCATCGTCAGGCGCTCCTGGTGACCGGGACCGTTGAAGCACACATCCAGTTCTACGCGTGAGATGCCCAGGGCAATTTCGCCTGCGCCGGGGTTGCAAAAACACCCTGTGCGTAGCGAGATATTGGCCTGGTTGGCCGCCGCCTCGATGGCGCGGTGGTCAATCGCGCGCCCGTCGCAGTCGAAGAAGTTGACTGTGACTGCGCCGCCCCGCCCATCCGTATTCGTCGGGCCATAGACCCGCACCAGCCCCACGCCGCTGCTGTGGCGCATGGCGGTCAGGTTGTCCAGCAGCCAGCCGGTCAGGCAGCGCACGCGCGTATTGATCACATCTATTCCGATGCGCTCCAGGTGGCGCAGCCCTATTTCCACTGCCGGAATGTTGAGGTAATCCACAGTGCCGTCTTCGAAGGCAGCATGCCCCTCGGCCAGGTAATATTTGTTGCCCTGCACCGAGGCCACAGTGATCGTCCCGCCTGCAAACCAGGGGCGGTGCAATTTGCTCAATGCCGATTTGCGGGCAATGAGCGCGCCAATGCCAGTCGGGTAGCCAAACATCTTGTAAAAGGACAGGGGCACAAAGTCGGGTTGATATACGGATAGGTCGAGCCGGTTGGTGGGCGCAAAAGCGGCTGCATCCAGCAGCACATCCCAGCCGCGGGCGTGGGCTTTTTCAATCCAATCCAGCGGGTGCTTAACCGAAGAGAAGTTGGATTGGGCCGGGTAGGCAAACAGGTTGTGGTGACCGGCCTGGGCGTGGCTGAGCAGCCTGTCCAACATGGCTTCGTCCACGCGCAGGTCGGGCAGCATCACGGGCACATAGGTCACCTGCGCTCCGCGTGCATGCGCAAACTCGCGAATGCCGTTGACCGAGTTGTGGTTATCGAATGTCAGCAGGTAGTGTCCGCCTGGTTCAAACGGGTAACTTTCCCCCACCAGTTTGAGCGCGCCGCTGGCGTTGGCGGTGAAGACGACATCGTACGTTTGCGGGTCGGCGTTGAAATATTGCAGCACATAGGCGCGCGCGCTTTCCACCAGGCGGGTGGCGGCCATCGAGGTGGGGTTGGATGAATGCGGGTTGCCAAACACGCCCGTTAGCAGCAAATCCATGTGCTGCCGCACTTGCGAATCGGCGTACAACCCGCCGCCAGTGTAATCCAGATAAACCTGGCCTGTGCGGTCGAGCCGGGCGTAGTCCTGCTGGCGCAGGGCGTCTATGCTTTGGGTAGATGCGTAATCGGGATAGCGCTGGATGAACTCGGCATAAGAACCTGGCATGGCGGACCTCCTGCCGTAATTTAACCACAACAAAATCATCTTGAATACAGCGCAAGTTAAGACTTTTGAAATGCCGCCGCGACCTTCGGCCGGTTTTGCCGGGCGCAGCCTGGCGTTACTGACGCAAAAAAGGACATGGCGTTTTTGCACCCAAATCCTTCGGCGCGCCTCAATAAACGGGTAGAATTGAACCATCCTCCCAACCAGGTCAGGCTTATGGAATTTGAACCCGTTATAGGATTGGAAACCCACATCGAGATGCAGACCGCATCGAAAATGTTTTGCGGCTGCCCGGTGATCGATTCGGTCACTGCGCCGCCCAACACCGCCGTTTGCGAAGTGTGCGCCGGGCTGCCCGGCACGCTGCCAGTGATCAACCGCCAGGCAGTCACGTTTGCGCTGCGCGTGGCCCTGGCGTTGGGGTGCGATATTCAACCCGTGAGCGTCTTTGCACGCAAAAATTACTTTTATCCCGACCTGCCCAAAGGCTACCAGATTTCTCAATACGAACAACCCCTGGCCATCAACGGACAGTTGCGCATCGAAACCCCGCAGGGCGAGCGCGTGATTCGCATTCGGCGCGTGCATTTGGAAGAAGACACCGGCAAACTGACCCATGTCGAAACGCCCGAAGGCCCCCACAGCCTGGTGGACCTCAACCGCGCGGGCGTGCCGCTGCTTGAAGTGGTGACCGAGCCCGATTTCCGCAGCGCCGCCGAAGTGCGCGCCTATGCCGAAGCCCTGCGCGCCCTGGTGCGCGCCCTGGGCGTCAACAGCGGCGACCTGGAAAAAGGCGTGATACGCATCGAACCCAACATCTCGGTGCGCCTTGTTGGGCAGGCAGCCCTGGGCACAAAGGTAGAAATAAAAAACCTCAACTCCTTTCGCGCCCTGGAGCGCGGCGTGGATTATGAAATTCGGCGTCAGCTTGCTTTGTTGCAGTCTGGGCAAGCGGTGACGCAGGAAACCGTGGGCTGGGACGAAGCCAGCCAGTCCACTTACAGCCAGCGCTCAAAAGAAGACGCCCACGATTACCGCTACTTTCCCGAACCCGACCTGCCGCCCCTGGTGGTGAGCGCCGCCTGGGTGTCCGCCGTGCGCCGCAGCCTGCCCGAACTGCCCTGGCAGCGCGCCCGCCGCTATCGCGAGCAGATGTCTTTGCCCGCGGCCGATGCCGCCCGCCTGGCCGCCGAACGCGCCCTGGGGGAGTACTTCGACCGGGTGGTGGATTCCGGCGCCGGGGCGAAAGCAGCCGCCAATTGGGTGTTGGGCCCGCTCATGGCGTTGATGAATGAGCGCGGCCTGGGCGTGGAGTCGCTCCGCGTTTCCCCAAATCAGCTGGCAGACCTGATTGCCCTGGTTGAAGATGGCGTCATCAACCAGAACACGGCCAAAAACGTGCTGACCGAAATGTTTGAAACCGGGCGCGACGCCCGCCAGATTGTGCAGTCTGCCGGGTTGGGGCAGGTGTCGGATGACGCCCTGATTGCCCGCCTGGTGGCCGAAACACTGGCAGAAAACCCCGCCGAAGTGGCCAGTTACCGCGCTGGTAAGGCGGGCGTGGCCAACTGGCTGTTTGGCCAGGTGATGAAGAAAATGAGCGGGCGGGGCAACCCCCACATGGTGCGCCAGGAATTGATGCGCCAGTTGGGCGGCTGATTGGGCGCAAGCGGCGTGTTCGGTTTTCTTTCTTGAACGCTGTGCTATACTGATAAAGCCTAAGGAGAGATACATGAACGTGTCGTATTGTCTGCACGATTTGACGCATCATGCGCAGGTGATTGCCGAAATGCTTGCCTCGTTTGACGAGGCTGCGGTGCGCTGGCAGCCCGATGAGATGTCCTGGTCGGCGCTGGAGGTGATTTGTCACCTGCGCGATGAAGAGCGCGAAGACTTCCCCTTCCGCATCCGTCACCTGCTTTCGGGCGCAACCGAAAAGTGGCCGCCCATTCTGCCTGCCAGATGGGTCAGCGAGCGCAATTACATTGCCGATGACCCGCGCCAGGCGCTGAGTGATTTTTTGACAGAACGCCAGCGCAACCTGAACTGGCTGGCTGCCCTGCAAGCCCCAAACTGGGAAGCGCGCTACACCCACGAGCCATTGGCAGGGCTTTCTGCCGCCGATTTGCTGGCCGCATGGACGGTGCACGACCTGCTGCATATCCGCCAGCTGAATGAGATTAAGTACCGTTATGCCGAAACGCTGCAATTCCCCGGCCGCATGATTGCCTATGCCGGGGAATGGGAATAGTTGTCTGACAATTCATGACGAAAATATGATAACCTTCATATTGACTTGTCTGGCACAATCGAGTAACGTTAAAGGGCACAAGACAAGAGGCAAAAAGAGAATTATTATGACCTGTGTGCGCGACATACTGTGTTCATCAAGCGGGCATCCGATCCGGGTGCCCGCTTATATCTTAATTTGCCCCACCCATTTTTTAGCAGAGGAGAATATCCATGTCTGGTCCGATTAATGCCTTTGAAATGGCGCAAAAACAATTCGATGGCGTCGCCAAACTGCTCAATCTTGACCCTCAAATTGCTGAGGTGTTGCGCTGGCCGATGCGCGAATACAGTTTCCGCATTCCGGTGCGCATGGACGATGGTTCGCTGCGGGTCTTTCAGGGCTTTCGCGTGCAGCACAACGATGCGCGCGGCCCCAACAAGGGCGGCATTCGCTTTCACCCGTCCGAAACGTTCGATACCGTGCGCGCTCTGGCAACCTGGATGACCTGGAAATGCGCCGTGGCCGATATTCCGCTGGGCGGCGGCAAGGGCGGCATTGTGGTAGACCCGGCCACGCTCTCGACCAGCGAAAAAGAGCGCCTGTGCCGGGGCTGGGTGCAAGCAATGTGGAAAAATATTGGCCCGCGCCAGGATGTGCCCGCGCCAGACGTTGGCACCACCCCGCAGATGATGGGTTGGATGATGGATGAATATTCCAAACTGGTGGGCGAATACACCCCCGGCGTGTTCACCGGCAAACCATTGGGCGGCGGCGGCTCGGAAGGCCGCACCGAAGCCACCGGCTATGGCGTCATCTACACCGTGCGCGAGGCGATGAAGCACCTGGGTATCGATTCAACCAAATCGGTGGCGGCGTTGCAGGGCTTTGGCAATGTGGCCCAATATGCGGCCATCGGCTTTGTGGAAATGCTGGGCGGCAAGGTGGCCTGCGTCTCGTGCTGGGACCGCCATGACCGCACTTCTTACACCTATAGCCACAAAGACGGCTGTGACCCGCGCTTCCTGCTTTCTATTACCGACCAGTATGGCACGATTGACAAAGAAAAGGCTGTAGCCGCCGGGTACATCGTTGAAGATGGCGACGCCTGGATTACCAAAGAAGCCG
>FWPV01009166.1_pt1 | contig 16877 bp, 15 predicted proteins | sample 2228371 | NCBI WGS metagenome assembly FWPV01 (sample SAMEA103939776, study PRJEB20133) | metagenome | reverse complement strand
TTTCGCTTCACGGCAGGCCAATTTGCCCGGCTGGGTGTTGATAACACTTTGCAATTACCGGGCGAACCGGAAATCATCTGGCGTGCCTATTCCATGGTTTCAGGTCCGTTTGACGAACATCTCGAGTTTTTCTCGATTGTTGTACCCAACGGGGCTTTCACCAGTCACCTCAGCCAGCTTCAGGTGGGTTCTCCCATCTATATCGACAAAACCAACTTCGGCTTTCTCACCACGGCCCGCTTTGAAACCGGCAATGATCTTTGGCTGTTGGGCTCAGGAACCGGTTTGGCGCCGTTTCTATCGATTCTTCACGACCCGCACACTTGGGAACAGTTCGAAAACATCGTGCTGGTACACAGTGCCCGCACCGCTGAGGAACTGGTGTATCAAGACATGATCAAGGGATTTGTGGAACACCCCGTGCTTAGCGAACTGATCGAGAACGTCAAGAAACGATTTGTCTACGTGCCCGTGGTTACCCGCGAGAAAGTGCCCAATTGCTTGGGCGAACGGATTACCACACTGCTGGAACAGGGTAGCCTGGCTGAACACACAGGCTTGCCCATGAATGTTGAACGCAGTCGATTCATGATTTGCGGCAACCCGGATATGGTTACAGATATTCGCAAAGTACTGAAACTAAAAGGTTACTCCCCAGCCCGACGAAACACCCCCGGTGAAATTGCTGTAGAAAACTATTGGTGATCGAAGAATCATTCAAACATGTTGCGTTGCAGCAATGTTTGCAAGATAATCGTCAGGAACCTGACACATAATTGTCAAATCAAGACAATCGCCTAAAAAAGCCGGAGGCACTTCCATGCTGTACCAAATGCACGAATTTCAGCGAGCGCTGCTCAACCCCATGACCATTTGGGCTGAAGCAGGTTCCAAGCTATACAGCAACCCATTCAGCCCCTTGGCGCATTTGCCCATGGCACGTCGTATTTCGGCGGGTTTCGAATTGATGTACCGCTTGGGAAAGGAATACGAAAAACCCGAATTCGGCATTACCACGGTGAAGTGCGGCGACCGCGAAGTGTCGATTGCCCAGGAAATTGTTGAAAACAAGCCATTTTGCAAACTGATTCACTTTCGCAAAATGATTCCTGCTGAATCCAAACCATTGAAGCCACAACCCAAGGTATTGGTGTTTGCCCCTCTATCGGGCCATCATGCCACCCTGCTGCGCGACACTGTCAAAACCCTGCTTCAAGACCACGATGTCTACATCACCGATTGGGTAGACGCACGCATGGTGCCATTGTCAGAAGGCGAGTTCCACCTGGACGACTACGTGCATTACTGCATCGAATTCATTCAACTGCTGGGTCCCGATGTCCACCTGATCTCGGTATGCCAACCCACCGTACCGGTGATGGCAGCTGTGTCGCTGATGGCATCCAACAAGGACCCCAAGCAAGCCAAAAGCATGACCATGATGGGCGGCCCCATTGACACACGTGAAAGCCCCACCGAAGTGAACAATCTGGCCACCAAAAAGCCCTATTCCTGGTTTGAAAACAATGTGATTTACAGTGTGCCTCACACCTACCCAGGCTACCTGCGCCGCGTGTACCCCGGCTTCTTGCAACATTTGGGTTTTGTTAGCATGAACCCGGACAAACACGCACAAAGCCACTACGACTTTTACATGCACCTGGTCGAGGGTGACGGAGAAAGCGCTGAAAGTCACCGTCAGTTTTACGACGAGTACAATGCGGTGCTGGACATGCCTGCTGAGTATTACTTGGACACAATCAAAACTGTGTTTCAAGATCATGCCCTGCCAACGGGTACCTGGGAAGTTCGCGGCCAGCGCGTAAAGCCGGAAGACGTGAAAACAGTGGCACTGTTAACCATTGAAGGCGAGCTGGATGACATTTCCGGTCCAGGCCAAACGAAAGCTGCACTCAAGCTTTGCAAAAGCCTGCCTGCAGACAAGAAAGAACATTACGAAGCCATGGAATGCGGACACTATGGTATCTTCAGCGGTCGCCGTTGGCGCGAGAAGGTTTACCCGAAAATCCGCGAATTCATAGCCAAGAATGCATGAGCAACTTGTACAACAAATAGACGATCTACTTCCTCAAACCCAATGCACACAGTGCGGGTTTGAGGGCTGTTTGCCATACGCCAAAGCCTTGGCGAGCCGGGAAGCTGATTTAAACCGTTGCCCCCCGGGCGGCGAAAGCACAATCGCGGCCTTGTCTGCCCTGTTGAATCTTCCAGAAAAACCAGTTGACCCCAGCTGCGGCACCACCATTGAACGGCACATCGCCAGCATCCATCCCCAACATTGCATTGGCTGCACCTTGTGTATCAAAGCATGCCCGGTTGATGCAATTGTAGGCAGCAGCAAGCGCAGGCACGCCGTACTGGCTGAGTTGTGTACAGGCTGCGAATTGTGTATTCCCCCCTGTCCTGTTGACTGCATCGACATGGTGTTCATGCCTGAATTCAGCGCGTGGGATCAAGCACAGGCGCATGCTGCCCGCGCGCGCATGCACACTCGGGAAAACCGTTTGAAGCGGCAAAAGGAAGAACAGGCTGAAAGACTTGAGGCCAAGGCAATTCACAAACTGGACGAACTAGACGACACACCCAGCCCCTATGCAGCCTCCAAAAAGGCCGTGGTGCAAGCTGCACTGGCCAGGGCACGGGCGCGGCGACAGGCACAAACACCATGAACAAAGAAAAGCGTACCGAGATTTTCAAACGGTTTCAGCAGGCCAACCCGGAACCAAAAACCGAGCTGGAGTATTCAACTCCGTTTGAACTTCTGGCTGCGGTTTTGCTGAGTGCACAGGCCACCGACAAAGGCGTGAACATTGCCACACGAAAACTGTTTGCCGTGGCAAATACACCAGCAGCAATCGCAGCGCTTGGTGTTGCCGGTGTTGAGGAATACATCAAAACAATTGGTCTGTTTCGGTCGAAGGCAAAGCACCTTGTGCAAACCGCGGAAATTCTGCGAGATCAACACAACGGTGAAGTACCAGCAGACCGGGAAGCACTTGAAAGCCTCCCAGGCGTTGGCCGCAAAACCGCCAACGTGGTGCTGAACACCGCATTCGGGCAACCCACAATGGCTGTCGATACGCATATTTTCCGCATCAGCAACCGCACCGGCATTGCCCCAGGGAAAGATGTGCTTGAAGTTGAAAAAAGGCTGTTGAAGTTGGTGCCCCAAGAGTTTATGTTAAACGCTCACCATTGGCTGATTTTGCATGGGCGCTATGTGTGCAAAGCACGCAAACCGGAATGCACTCGTTGTAGTATCGTGGACTTGTGCGAATTCAAAAAGAAAACAACATGACCCACGCAATTTGCGTTCAGGTGTTCAGTGATGCCAGCCTTGAAGACGCGACCACGCTGATTGAAAGTGCGGTTGAAAAGGCCGGGCTTCGCCGCCACTCCGACTACATCAGCCGGGTTATTATGTTGTGCACACCGCATTTCGCTCCGCTTTTACAAGACCTGGCACAGTTGTGTGTCAGCAAAACCAACTGCATGAATGTGTGGGGTGGCTGTGCCTCAGGCCTGCTGGGCCAGGGCCAGGTGTATAGCAACGAACCCACGATATTGGTTGCCGTGTTTGGCAAAGAATTTGAAATGCCGCAAGGCAACATTCCTGCACGGCATGCTGCCTTGAACCTGTGTATGGTTGAGCATGAGCAGGTGCTGACCGACCACTGGACTTTGGCCGACAGCGAGCCTGATTCTAGCGTGGTACAGGCAGACACCCTGGGCTTGTTGTCGTATGGTGCCAATTACGCAAAAATGCCGCGCGTTGAACACGGTCGCATTTGCGGTGAAGCCATTTGTACTACCCAACTGCTGGTGCATACCCCCTTGGTTCTCAACTCGGAAGGACTCACATTTCTGGGACCGTATCAAACAGTGAGCGAAAGCAATGGCCTGTTTCTGATTCGAGTGGGCAATGAAAAAGCGGCTACGGCACTTCAATGCCCTGCCGAACAACCCCGCCCGGTGGGTATGCGTTTGCAAGTGGTGCACGACAAGGGTGAAAGCTGGATACCCGTGATGGAAATCCATGCCGATGGCACTTTGGGACTGGCCGCGCCGGTGCTCAAAGGGCAAAAAGTGCGACTGGCCCACCGAACCCCCAAGGCCATCGATCAAGAAATCCATGAGTGGATGCCCGCCGTGCGTACTCATTTCAAGGCCAAAGCGCCTGAAGTGGGAATCCTTTTCGCGGGTTTCGAGCGAAGCCAAATGTGCCATGCCGATGACAACGACATCGCCACTGTGTTGGCCAGTTTCCCCGATACAGAATGGATAGGCGTATTTGGTCAAGCCGCTTGGTTAAACCAGGGTGACACCGTGGTAACACCCCCCAGAAACAATCGACTCAGTCTGTGCCTGTTCAACAGCCCACAGATGTAATACACGAGGTAACCTTTTCATGTTCAACCCAACGCGAGACCAGGCAAGGCTGTTTTTTTTGAACAGCTGGAAGAAATACCACAAGGAAGAGCCACTGAGCGAAGCAGAAAGCCTTGCCCTGCAATGGATGACCAAGCATCCCGAATATTTTGAAGTGTTTGATGCTGAACCAGAATCGATTCTTGCCGCTGACTTCTCGGTGGAAGCGGGACAAAGCAACCCATTTCTACACTTGTCCATGCACCTGGCCGTGGCTGAACAGGTCAGCATCGACCAGCCGCCTGGTATTCGTGCGGCTTTCGCCAAACTGTGCGAAAAAATGGGCGATGACCACAAAGCGGCTCACCAGGTGTTTGAATGTTTGGCTGAGCAAATTTACCAGCAACAGAAAAATGGTGTCGCGTTCAGCAGTGAAAATTACATTCAATGCATTCTGGAACACAGCGGGGTTTGATCCACTCCCATTCATCGTAAAAAAAACCCGCTTGAGCAACAAGGCTTGAAGCGGGTTTTTTATTAAGCCCAGTCCCATTCAGACTGGCAAGCAATTTACTTCTTCAGGTACAAATCGCCCTCAAGCGAGGCAAAGAATGCTGACAAATCCTTGATGTCTTGCTGGCTCAGGCCGGCGGCCATACCCGCCATAATCGCGTTGTTGCGGCCACCCTTCTGGTACTGCTTCAAGGTGTTGGCAATGTAGTCCCCATGCTGACCAGCCAGCTTCGGGTAGGAAGGATCCATGGTTTTGTTCCAGTTGCCTTCCACAGCATGGCATGCTGCACACTGGGCTTCGGCCTTGGCCTTACCTGCCGCAATATCGGCAGCCTGAGCTGAGAATGATGCGGCAAACAAGGCTGCGGCGATAGTGAATTTAGTTTTCATATTGATTAGTCCTTGTTGCAAATCACTTGGCTTGTGCGTAGTACGCAGCCAAGTCAGCGATGTCTTGTTCGGTCAGGGTTTCAGCAATGCCGCGCATGGTCGGGTGTTTGCGATCGCCTTTTTTGTAGGCATTCAGCGCGGCCTCGATGTACTTGGCGTTCTGGCCTGCAATGTAAGGTACGTTGTACACCTCGGGGAAGCTGGCTTTGTAACCGGGAATACCATGGCAGCCAATGCACATGGACTTCTTCGATGCCGCTGCTTCGGCGTTGCCTTCAACAGCCAATGCGGGGGTAGAAAAAGCCACCGCAGCCAACAGGCCGATAGCGCTCATCGCGCGAACAGTCAAACCGATACGTTTCATCTCGCTCTCTCGTCAACAAATGTAATTGGTGGTCAGCCGCGCCATTTTGTGTAAGAGGTGGCGCTGGGCAAAAACCTTGCTATTTTACGGTTGATCTGCCGCTTAGTCTATGAACTGCTGGTCGAAAGCGCCAAATTGGATGAAAAATTCAGCAAATTCGCCCTGAAAAGCACTTACACTGGCGATATTGAATTACAAGGAATTACAAAAATGCGTTTTGAAGGTAGCAAAACCTACGTCGCCACTGACGATCTTAAACTTGCTGTCAATGCAGCCATTACCCTGCAACGCCCCTTGCTGATCAAGGGTGAACCCGGTACCGGTAAAACATTGCTGGCCGAAGAAGTGGCGGCGTCACTCGGGCTTGAACTGATGCAATGGCACATCAAATCGACCACAAAAGCTCAACAAGGTCTTTACGAGTACGACGCGGTCAGCCGTTTGCGCGATTCGCAGCTGGGCGAAGAGCGTGTCAAAGACATCGCAAACTACATCGTGAAAGGCGTGTTGTGGCAAGCGTTTGAGAGCGACAAGCCTGTTGTGCTGCTCATCGATGAAATCGACAAGGCCGACATTGAGTTCCCGAACGACTTGCTGCGTGAAATTGATCGCATGGAGTTTTTCTGCTACGAAACCAAGCAGCTGATTAAGGCCAAGCACCGCCCTATCGTCATCATCACCTCCAACAACGAAAAAGAGTTGCCCGATGCTTTCCTGCGGCGCTGCTTTTTTCACTACATTCAGTTTCCTGACAAAGCCACCATGGAAAGCATTGTGGCTGTGCACTTCAAGAACTTGAAAAAAGAACTGCTGGATGCTGCCATGGCCAGTTTTTTTGGCATTCGCGCCCTGCCCGGCTTGAAGAAAAAACCGACCACATCGGAGTTGATCGATTGGCTGCGCCTGCTGCTGGCTGAAGACATTCCAGCCAGTGCACTGCAAGCGAAAGACGGAAAAGACGCCATTCCACCCATGCACGGGGCGTTGCTGAAAAACGAGCAAGACATTGAACTGTTCAACCGCTTGGTGTTCATGGCCCGCCAGGGTCGCTAATAAAGGCTTTTGCTGTGCTACTGGATTTTTTCTTTCAACTTCGCGATGCCAAAATTCCCGTCACCGTGCGGGAATACCTCACCCTGCTTGAGGGGATGAAGGCGCAATTCATGACCCCAAGCCTGGACAATTTTTACCATCTGTCCCGCCTTACACTGGTGAAGGATGAACGGTTCTTTGACCGGTTCGACCAGGTGTTTGGCAACTACTTCAAAGGGCTGGAAAAGAACATGGACCTGTTCGCCCAGCTGCCGAAAGACTGGCTGGAAAAGCGATTCAACCGCGAATTCACGCCTGAAGAAATGGCGGCCATTGAAGCCATGGGCGGGTTGGACAAGCTGATGGAACGCCTGAAAGAACTGCTGAAAGAACAAAAAGAACGCCACGAAGGTGGCAGCAAATGGATTGGCTCGGGCGGCACCTCGCCTTTTGGCAACAACGGATACAACCCGGAAGGCGTGCGTATAGGGCAAGATGAAAGCCGCAACCGCCGTGCAGTGAAGGTTTGGGACCAACGCCTTTACCAGGATTACGACGACGAGCTGGAAATTGGCACACGCAATATCAAGATTGCCCTGCGCCGCCTGCGCCGCTTTGCGCGGGAAGGTGCGCAAGAAGAACTGGATTTGGACAACACCATTGAATCGACAGCGCGCAATGCGGGCTGGCTAGATTTGAAAATGCGCCCCGAACGGCACAATTCAGTGAAGGTGTTGATGCTGCTGGATGTGGGTGGTTCCATGGACGACCACATTCGCCGCACCGAAGAATTGTTCAGTGCCGCGAAAAGTGAATTCAAGCATTTGGAGTTTTATTACTTTCACAATTGTGTGTACGACTTCTTGTGGAAAAAAAACCACCGCCGCCACAGCGAGCGATTTCAGACCACAGACATATTGCGCACCTACAACAGTGATTATCGACTGATATTCGTGGGAGACGCCACCATGAGCCCCTACGAAATTCTGCAGCCCGGTGGTTCAGTCGAGTACAACAACAAGGAAGCTGGCGCAGTGTGGTTGCGTCGTTTTCTTGATCGTTTTCCGAAAGCCGTCTGGCTGAATCCGGAACCCGAAGGGCTATGGCAATATCGCCAAAGCGTTGAAATCATTCAAAATATCATGGAACATCGCATGCACCCCCTCACGGTCGGTGGGCTTGAAACTGCAATGCGATACCTTAGTAAGTAATCCTTGTATTCCTTTTTCTAACTCTCCCCGTTATTAGCAACACAAACACATTTCGTGTGGAGAAAGAAAATGGAAACCAAACGTACCCATCCCCTGATTATTACTGCCGCTGTTGCTGTTATTTTGGCCAGTGGCATTGCAATTGCATCCATGACTGGCCTGCTGCCGAGCAGCAACGCCAATATGAGCGACCAGGAAATCGCGCAACTGGAAGAAGAGGCACGCCTGGAAGAAGAAGCAAAAGCCAAGGAAGAGGCCGCTGCCAAGAAAGCAGCTTCAAAGCCTGTCGCTTCCAAGCCCGCACCCGTGCAAACAGCTGCAACTTGCAGTACCTGTGGCCGCGTTGTGGAAATTCGCCAACGCACCATTCAAGGTGAAGGCTCCGGCATCGGCGCAGTGGCTGGTGGCGTGGTAGGCGGCCTGCTGGGCAACCAGATTGGTGGCGGTAGCGGCAAGAAAGTGGCCACCGCAGCTGGCGTGGTCGGTGGTGCGGTGTTAGGCAACAAAATTGAAAAAGACCGCAACTCGACTACCCAGTACGATGTGGTGGTTCAGTACGACGCTGGCGGCTCAGACGTGTTCAGCTTCAGCAGCCCACCCAGCTGGCAGTCTGGCGACCGCGTGAAAGTTGTGAACGGTCAGATCACCTCTAGCCTGTAAACCCGCTCATCTGTTTACAGGATTTGTTTGGTCACCCAGCAATGGGTGGCCTTTTTCATTTGAATGGCCGGTTGTGGAACCAGTTGAAATTGTGGGGCACTTAATTCAAATTTCCTTTTGAATGGAATCTCCACATGACCGCATTGCATGACCCCGATTTGATCAAGGCATTAGCCGCCTGGGTGGGACAACTGAAAAGCCCCTATCATGAGGACAAACAAGTGGACAAGTACCCTGTAAAGCTGATGTCAAGTTCACCGAATGCCTGGCTTGAAATCAAGCAGATTGACCAAGGCGTGATGGAAATAACCTGTATTCATCGGGTGATGGAGCAAGACGAGCACAGCGATCTGGAAGGAATTCGCAAGGAGTGCAGCCAGTTCAATGCACTGATGGAACGAGTGCGCCTTCCTGCGTATATGTGGGAGGACAGCCACAAGGCGGAATTTCAGCTGCGGTGGCAAGAAACCCTGGTAACCCAGGCAGACCTGAAGTACGTACAGCGATTTTTTGAGCAATCACTTTACCTGGCCAACGCCTTGCAAAGCAGGCTGGGCTGGGCACTGAATAGTCAGGCCCAGCCACTTAGCCATTAAAACTTGTCAGCCCTAGGCTTTTACGGTCAGTAACAACATGTTCAAGCGGCGAACAAACCCAGCAGGGTCTTCAAGCTGGCCGCCCTCAGCCAATACGGCCTGATCAAACAACACATTCACCCACTCATCAAAGTGATCTTTCTCGATCTTCAAACGCTGAATGAATGGGTGGTCAGGGTTTAGCTCCAGAATCGGCTTGGTGTCGGGTGCATTCTGGCCTGCCTGCTTCAGCATTCGCTTCAAATGCTCGCTCATGCCCATTTCGTCAGCCACGATACATGCAGGGCTGTCGGTGAGGCGCAAGGTAACACGGGCCTCTTTGATGCGGTCCTTCAGCAGGTCTTCGACCTTCTTCAGCACATCTTTAAACTCATCCTCAACCTTCTTCTTGGTTTCCTTGTCCTTTTCATCCTCAAGGGCACCCAGATCAAGGCCACCTTTGGCACAGCTTTGCAGCTCCTTGCCATCGAACTCCTGCAAATACGACAACATCCACTCGTCCACGCGGTCGCTGAGCAGCAGCACTTCTACACCCTTTTTCTTGAACACTTCCAGGTGCGGGCTGTACTTGGCCGCAGCATAGGTATCAGCCGTCACGTAGTAAATCTTTTCTTGTCCCTCTTTCATGCGGCCCACATAGTCAGCCAGTGAAACAGTTTGTGCCTCGCCTTCGCTTTGTGTGGTCGAAAAACGCAGTAGTTTGGCAATGCGTTCTTTGTTGGCTGGGTCGTCGCCCATGCCTTCTTTCAGCACCTGGCCAAACTCTTTCCAGAAACTGGCGTATTTCTCGGCTTCATTGGCGGCCATGTCTTCCAGCAAGCCCAACACCTTCTTCACAGACCCTTCGCGAATGGCTTTCACATCACGGCTTTCCTGCAAAATCTCGCGTGAAACGTTCAAAGGCAGATCGGAGGAATCGATCACACCTTTGACAAAGCGCATGTAGGGGGGCATCAACTGCTCAGCGTCGTCCATGATGAACACACGCTTCACGTACAACTTGATACCTTTCTGTTGGTTGCGGTCCCACAGGTCATAAGGGGCCTTGGCGGGAATGTACAGCAGCGAAGTGTATTCAGAACGACCACCTTCCACACGGTTGTGAGTGTAGGCCAGCGGGTCGGCAAAGTCGAAGCTGATGGTTTTATAAAACTCGTTGTACTGTTCAGCAGTGATGTCGCTTTTCGAACGGGCCCACAAAGCATTGGCCTTGTTTACATTCTCCCACTCGCCAGTGGCCTTCATGCCACCGGCTTCTTCATCCCATTCTTCTTTCAACATTTGGATGGGCAGGGAAATGTGATCGGAATACTTGGTCAGAATGCCCTTCAGTTTCCAGCCAGAAAGCAATTCGTCTTCATCAGCCTTCAAGTGAAGAATGATTTGAGTGCCACGGTCTGCTTTCTCAATGGCTTCCACGCTGAATTCGCCATCACCTTTCGATTCCCACTCCACGCCTTCCGCGGCCGGCAAACCAGCTTTGCGCGAGCGCACAGTCACCTGGTCAGCCACAATGAACGCCGAGTAAAAACCCACGCCAAACTGGCCGATCAAGGCCGCGTCTTTTTGCTGATCGCCACTCAATTTGCCAAAAAATTCTTTGGTACCACTTTTGGCGATCGTGCCCAGGTGTTCAATGGCGTCTTCGCGGCTTAAGCCAATGCCATTGTCTTCAATGGTGATGGTGCGGGCTTCCTTGTCAAAGCTCACACGAATTTTCAGTTCAGTGTCGCTCTCGAACAGCCCAGCGTTGTTGATGGCTTCAAAGCGCAGTTTGTCGCAAGCGTCCGATGCGTTGGATACCAGCTCGCGAAGAAAGATTTCCTTGTTGGAATACAGGGAATGAATCATCAAATGCAGAAGTTGCTTCACCTCTGTTTGAAAACCCATTGTTTCCTTCATTGCACCCATGTTGTTTGCTCCCTTCATCTTCTTGGTTTGGATGTTGGGGAAATGGGGATGGATTCCTGAATTTCAAGACGAAAAAAAAGCCCCGAAGGGCTTTTTTTAACTGACCTTGCGCAAGGCATCTGCCTTGAACTTGATGTCCAGTTCCTTGCCTTTTCTGCCGCGCTTGCCCAGCCGCTCAGCCAGTAAGGCAGGTTTCAAAACCTCCTCCCGGTCTTTGCCGCCGCGGCCTGTGCCCGCAATCACCAGGCTATCCGACGGACCGAAAGCAACCGCGGCCACCAACGAGTCTTTGTCATCGAGTGGCAACAGTTGTACGCCGCGCCCTCCACCTGAGAGTTGTTTGAGCTCGTCCAGCATAAAGACATGGAAACGTCCGCTCTCAGCAAGCACGGCCACCCGGTCGTCGGTGGCCTGCAACAGCACCGGCGGCAAAAGCTTTTCACCCGGGTTCAGGCTGATAAATTGCTTGCCCGCTTTCATGCGGCTCTCCATATTGCCAGCCATGGCCAAAAAGCCGTAGGCCGCGCTGCAAGCCAGAAATACGGGCTGGGTAGCAGGTGCGGCAAGCGCATGGCTCAACGTACCGCCATTCAACTCCACAAGGCTTTGTGCGGGTATGCCATCGCCACGGCCACCCGGCCATGCAGACACGGGCACACTAAACACCTTGCCAAGTGCATTGCCGGCACCAAACAAGTAGGTGTTGTCGGTGGTTTTGCATTCAAAAGCGGCGTACAAGGCGTCGCCCACTTTAAAACTGAACTGGGCGGCGTCGTGACCGTGGCCCTGGCGGTTTCGTATCCAGAATTTCTGGGAAACAATGACCGTGGTCGGTTCTTCAACCACTTTCACTTCCACGCTGGCCTTCTCGGCCTCTTCAATCAGCGTGCGGCGGTCATCGCCATAGGTGTCGGTGTCTTTGCGAATTTCACCAATAATTCGGGTTTTCAACTTACCCTCATCGGCCAGCAAAGCCTCCAGGTCGGCTTTTTCCTCTCCCAACTTGGCCAGTTCCTGCTCAATCTTGATTTTCTCAAGGCGGGCCAATTGGCGCAGTCGAATTTCAAGAATGTCCTCGGCTTGACGGTCGCTCAGTTTAAAAGCTTCAATTAGGGCAGGCTTGGGCTCATCGCTTTCGCGAATCACCTTGATCACTTCATCAATATTCAACCAGGCAATCAACCTGCCTTCCAGCACGTGAATACGATCATTGACCTGCGCCAAGCGGTGTTGGCTGCGTCGGGTTACGCACACTTTGCGGAACTCGATCCAGTCCAGCAACATGGCAATCAAACCACGCTGGCCCGGGCGGCCCGAATTGTCGATGCTCACCAAATTGATGGACGTGTTGGTTTCCAAACTGGTGTGGCTAAGTAGCAGGTTCGAAAACTCCTCTACCGACACATTCCGGCTTTTCGGCTCGAAGACCAGGCGTACGGCGTTCTCTTTGCCCGATTCATCGCGCACCGCATCCAGCATGGCCAACACTTGCGCCTTCAGGTTTTGCTGCTCTGTACTCAGGCTTTTCTTACCAGCTTTTACCTTGGGGTTGGTCAATTCTTCAATTTCTTCCAGCACCTTGGCAGTGCTGGTGTTGGGAGGTAACTCTTTCACCACCAACTGCCACTGGCCGCGCGCCATTTCCTCAATTTCCCAGCGCGCCCGCACTTTGATGGAGCCCCGACCACCGGCATAAATTTCTTTCATCGCACTGGCGGGCGAGATAATTTGCGCACCACCCGGGAAATCTGGAGCTGGCAAATGGCCCATGATGGTGTCCAGGTCCGCATTCGGGTGTTTGATCAAATGAATCGTCGCGGCGGCCACTTCCCGAATGTTGTGGGGTGGAATGTCGGTGGCCATGCCCACTGCAATTCCCGAAGCGCCGTTGAGCAACACAAAAGGCAAGCGCGCTGGCAACAGTTTGGGTTCCTGAAAGCTGCCATCGTAGTTCGGAATGAAGTCGACAGTCCCCATGTCCACTTCGTCCAGCAACAGCTTGGCGATTGGCGTCAGGCGGGCTTCGGTGTATCGCATGGCAGCGGCGCCATCGCCATCCCGGCTGCCAAAATTGCCCTGACCATCGATCAGCGGGTAACGCAAGGTAAAGTTTTGCGCCATGCGCACCAATGCATCGTAGGCGGCCTGGTCGCCATGCGGATGGTATTTACCCAAAACATCGCCGACCACACGGGCCGATTTCACAGGCTTGGCATTGTTGCCCAGGCCCATTTCATTCATGGCATACAAAATTCGCCGCTGAACAGGTTTTTGACCATCCGCACACTCGGGCAGCGCCCGGCCCTTCACCACAGAAATGGCGTAATCCAGGTAGGCGCGCTCGGCATAAAGACCAAGGGTAATCGTTTCAGAATCGTCGCCGGAAGGTGGCGTTGCATCCAGAGTGAGTTGTTCCATGCGGTGCTTCGAAGTTTCTTATTTTGAGAATTGACGTTGACGAAGGGTTTCAAACAGGCACACCGAACTGGCCACCGACACATTCAGGCTTTCAACACTGCCAATCATCGGAATTTGTACCAGTTGGTCGCATTTTTCGCGGGTCAAACGACGCATGCCGTCGCCTTCAGCGCCCAGTACCCACGCAATCGGGCCGTTTAAATCGGCGTCATATAGGGTGTCTGTGGCCTCACCGGCAGTGCCGATGCACCAAACGCCCGCCTCTTGAATTTCTTCCAGTGTACGGGCCAGGTTGGTGACGGTAATGACGGGAATTGTTTCAGCCGCGCCGCAAGCGACTTTGGACACCACTGGGGTAATACCCACCGATTTGTCTTTGGGCAACACCACAGCATGCACGCCGGCTGCATCCGCGCTGCGCAGGCACGCACCCAGGTTATGGGGGTCGGTCACGCCATCCAGAACCAACAGCAGAGTGTTTTTGCCGTGGGTGTCGATGATCTCAAACAGGTCGTTGCTTTTGACCAGTTCCTTGGCAAAAGCCACCACCCCTTGATGCTGTTTGTGACCCGCTGCTTTTTCCAAACGGTCTGAATCAGCCGCGCTTACCTTCACGCCAGCAGCTTTCACCTTGTCGATGAACTGCTGCATGCGTTTGTCTTTTCGGTGCTGGTCCACCAACACCTCTTCCACGCTGGCTGGGGCTGTTTTAACCCGGGCCGACACGGCATGAAAACCATACAATATGGCCAATTGGCACGCTCCGCTTATCTAGATTTTTTCGCTGCAGTGCGCATTTTAGACCCAGTGGCAGGCTTGGTACGGCTGACACGCTTTGCTTTTTGAATTTCTTCTTTGCGCTTTTTCTCGGCCGCAGCCTTGCTGCGAGATTCATCCGCAGCCCGCCTCTTGTTCACGCCGCGCGTAGTGGCAGCCTCTTCGGGTGGCAAGACAGGCACAGTTTTACCCGCATCTTGCACGGCCTGCTGCATTTGAGCAGTGTTGGTACGGCGGCCTTGCTGGCGCTGCGGCCGGTTGCCTGCCTTGCCATTCAACTTGGCCGAACCAGGATCACGCATCAAGCTTTCAAACTTCAATCCCTGCACCAAGCGGAATTCAATCCGACGGGCATCCAGGTCAACCCTGGACACCTGGACATTGATCGGGTCAGTCAGCCGGTAGCGGATACCACTGCGCTCGCCACGCAATTCATGCAGGCTGTCGCTGTACTGGAAGTACTCTGTGCCCAGTTCAGAGACATGCACCAAACCCTCCACATACAAGGCATCGAGTGTAATGAACAAACCGAAGCTGGTTACGCCTGACACATGGCCCTGGAAGGTATCGCCAACTCGCTCTTTCATAAAGAAACACTTCAGCCAAGACATCACATCGCGAGAGGCCTCATCTGCACGGCGCTCCGTGGACGAAAACCAATTACCAGCTTGATCCCAACGCGCAATTTCCTCAGCTTTGTCCACTCGACGCTTGGGATCGAAATCCTCGAATTCACGCTCATCGAGTGGCAGTGGTACGTAACGCTTGCCAGCCAACAAAGCCTTGATACTTCGATGAACCATCAAATCAGGATATCGACGAATTGGAGACGTAAAGTGGGCATAGGCCGGGTAAGCCAGGCCAAAATGACCACTGTTGTGTGGGGTATAAATCGCCTGCTGCATCGAGCGCAACATCATGGTTTGCAGCAAGGCTTGATCAGGGCGCCCCTGAATTTTCTTCATCAGATTGGCATAATCGATACTGGTGGGGTCATCGCCACCATCCAGCGTCAAGCCCACTGAACGCAAAAAGGCACGCAGGTTTTGCAATTTCTCAACCGTTGGGCCTTCATGTACACGATACAAACTTGGGTGTTTGCTGCGTTCCAGAAAATCAGCAGCGCACACGTTGGCCGCCAGCATGCATTCTTCAATCAAACGATGCGCATCGTTTCGGCGCTTGGGCACGATTTTATCGATCTTGCCATCAGGGTCGAGCATCACCTGGGTTTCAACGGTGTCGATTTCCATGGCACCGCGACGCTGGCGCGACTCAAACAGCACCTTAAACAGCGTATACAGGTTTTCGACATCGCCGTACACATGGCCCATGGCTTTGGCAGTCAGGCTTTGCGGATCAGTCAGTGCATCCCACACCTGGTTATAGGTGAGGCGCGCTGCGGAATGAATCACTGCATTGTAAAACTGGTAGGCCTTGATGGCTCCCTTAGGTCCGATGATCATATCGCACACCAGAACCAGGCGGTCCACGCCAGGGTTCAACGAACACAAACCATTCGACAGTTTCTCGGGCAACATGGGAATGACCCGGCGCGGGAAATACACCGAAGTACCCCGCTTGGTGGCCTCTTGGTCAATCGGAGTGCCGGGTAACACGTAGTGACTCACGTCAGCGATGGCCACCAGCAAACGCCAGCCACCCTTGGTGTCGCTCGATGGGGTGCAATAAACTGCATCATCGAAATCGCGGGCATCTTCCCCATCGATGGTGACAAAAGGCACATCACGCAAATCCACACGACCTTTCAGGTCTTTGTATTCAACCTCATTGGGAATACTTTCGGCCTGATTCATGGTCAGTAAATTGAATTCATGCGGCACATCAAATTTGCGCACCGCAATCTCGATTTCCATGCCGGGATCGTCCAATTCACCCAGAACCTCAGCCACCTTGCCGATTGGCTGTGAATGACGGGTAGGCTGCTCAACAATTTCAACGGTCACCACTTTGCCCGGCGTGGCATTGCCAACATCTTTCGGCGACACCAATATGTCGTGCTTGATGCGCTGGTCTTCCGGAATAACCAGCAAAATGCCGCGCTCAGACACCAAACGCCCCACCAAGCGATTGGTCTTGCGTTCGGTGACTTCAACAATCGTCCCCTCTGGCTTGCCACGGTGGTCAGTGCCGGTAATCCGCACCAAAACGCGGTCGCCATGCAGCACTTTTTGCATTTCGCGTGGGGAAAGGAAAGCGTCTGGCCCGCGATCGTCGCGAACCAGGAAACCAAAACCGTCGCGGTGACCGGCCACTCGGCCAGCTACGAAATCAAGCTTGGTGGAAAGCAACAACATGCCCTTTCTGTTGGGCATTAATTGGCCATCCCGCTCCATGGCGTTCAGGCGTTTTTCAATAATGGGGATTTGATCTTCAGTAAGCTTCAGGTGCTCAAAAACCTGTTCGCGGGTTAAAGGGGCTTGCGCTTGGCGCAGTACAGCCAGAATGTCTTCACGACTTGGAATTTTTATTTCTGTTTTATGCATTGACAAATTTATTTATTTCATTAGAATTCACGGCTCGCACCTGTGCCCAGGTGGCGGAATTGGTAGACGCGCTAGGTTCAGGTCCTAGTGGTGGTAACACTGTGGAGGT
>FWPV01009165.1_pt1 | contig 16878 bp, 14 predicted proteins | sample 2228371 | NCBI WGS metagenome assembly FWPV01 (sample SAMEA103939776, study PRJEB20133) | metagenome | reverse complement strand
CACTGCTGGATTCGCTTATTCTGCAAATAAACAAAAGTATAAAAACCGAAATTATCGTCGTCACCGATTATCCGGCAGGCAGTCTTCAGCAGGAGTATCCTGAGTGTGTTTGGCTTTTTATCGCCGACAGGAGCATTAGTAAAAAACGCAACGCGGGAGCCGGTATCGCAAATGGAACATATCTTGCCTTTATTGACGACGACTGTATTGCCGCTCCCGACTGGATCGAAAAAGGCGTTGCCTATCTCCAAGATCATCCTGAAACGACAGCCGTCGAAGGCGCCACTACAATTGCCGCCTCTTCCTTTCCACCGGCAGCAACGCGGGAATACAGGAGGCTTGAAAATCCGGGGCTCCGCACCAACAATCTTTTCTTCCGTAAAGCGCATTTCATGGCAATAGGAGGATTCGACGAACGTTTCACGGTTCAGAGGGAGGACGTCGATCTTGCCTTCACAGCCTTAAAACAGGGCTACCGCATCGATTACCGCCGCGATATCCGGGTTACACACCGTTTCCGCAACGCAGAAAAATGGGATCTTCTCAAAAACTGCTGGAACCGCAGGTTCGATCCGTTACTTTACAAAAAGCATCCGTCTCAATATATGAAAAACGTCGGTTTCCCCATGCCACCTTCACAGGTAATAATATTATTTTTTCATACTTTTTTTCTTTGTTTTTCCGTTTTGAGGAAGAAAAAAGCAATCCTTCTGGCTGCAGCAGCCAATATACTTACCGTCGGCGTCCTCGGACTCAGACGAAGCGGTATACGTCCGTTTTCGTTTACAAGATGGCTACGGGAATCTCTGCAGCTTATAATTGCTCCACTTGTAGTAATTGCGGCGCTTATATACGGAGGGATTGCAATTGTAAGGAAGAAACGCTTGTAATGATTCGGCGTTCCCTTTCTTTTTCAGATGTTATTTTTTAATATAGGACTATATCTATAACAATAACACAATAATCAGAGACAGAGGTATATGATTCCAGCCACTCAAATCCGTAAAGGTATGATAATTCTTCACAACGGCGAACCGCATCGGGTTCTGAGCTTTCATTATACCATGCAGGGACGCGGCTCGAATCAGATCTCATGTAAGATGAAAAACATCATTACGGGATCGAACGCGGAATATCGCTTCAGATCCGACGACAAGGTGGAAGAAATCGAAATCGATCAAAGGGATCTGGAATATCTATACGAAGAAGACGGACGCTACTGGTTTATGGATTCCGAAACCTTCGATCAGTTTACTCTCGAAAGCTCCGATGTGGAAGGCGTCATCATATATGTGGTTCCGAATACGCATGTCAAGGGGGATTTCTACGAGGGAAGATGCATCGGCATTACTCCGCCCAATACGGTGCAGTTGAAGGTAGCCGAAACGGAGCCCGTGATAAAGGGCGCAACAGCTTCCGGAAACGTCACTAAACCCGCTAGGCTCGAGACCGGCCTTACCATACAGGTGCCGATGTTCGTATCTAAGGGCGATATTGTAATCGTAAATACAGTTACGGGCGAATATCAGGGAAGGCCCGGAAAGACATGATTATGTAGTCCCATGCTGAGGGCCGATTCTAAAGGGGGGGGTTTTCAGTCTCGCCTTCTTCTCCAAACAAGCCGGCAAAGAAACTACCCAGAAGTCCGGCACAATCTGTTTCTTCATCGGGAATCAGAAGATTGCCTTCCTCGTCTTCAAGAACGCCGGCTTCACGGTACCCTGCTGAATCTTCCTCTTCGTCAATCAAAGGATCGAAGCCTTCCGGTCTTAGAACCCATCCTGATGCTCCCACTCCGCAGTCGTTGCTGTAATCATCGGCAGCGATATCGGCAAACTCCACCGGCATTAACCTTATACCATCCATAGTTTCGCATCCGCCTGAAGCCGCATTGTCGCGTATCACGAATCGGGTAATGCCGGAATTCCCCGACAAATCCGTTTCTCCTGATGAACAAACAGACTCCTGAACAACAGCATAAGGTTTTCCTTTGCCGAAAATAAGGTTCTTCTCCAGAATACCGCTTGCTCCGTGATCGATCATAACACCCGCTACCGATACGGAATCGTCTTTACTAAGGGCTGAACCACAATTGATAAAAGTATTTCTTTCTATAAAACAGTTCGTTGCAGCTCTCCCTTGGGTCTGTGGCTGTCTGCCGACACGGATCGCACCGCCTGAGCAGCGGATCAGACAATTATCCGAAATCGTATGCCCGCTTCCGGCAGCCACAATGCCGCAGCGGCAATCCACAATACGGTTCCTTTCAACCGTGCAATCGAGTTCCGAGAGCAATAAAAGCGCATTGCAGTCGCTCTTTTCGATGATGTTTCCCCTAACCATCGTGTCGCCGCTTTTAATTAAAATCCCTTCGTTTGTACAATTGCTGATAGTATTGTATTCTACAATATGTCCGCAGCGGACGCTCTTTGATTCGTCGCCGCCTATAATAATACCGTACGAGTAATTGACAAAACGGTTTCTGCGCAATAGCGTCTTGACAATAGGCCGTCCGGCCGATATGTCGCCCTGGGCGACCATAAGCCCGACAGAGGCCTCGTCTGCGACGGGTTGCCTGCCTGCGGAGACTGGCGCATGTTCGAAGACACAGTTTTCTATGATGTTGCAGGCGCCTCCCGAACCCCCGATATAAAGTGTGCATGATGCGCCTTTATGCAAACCGCAATTAATAAAACGCAGGGAATCGAAAATATTTCTGCTGCATTCACCGATAACGGATATAGCGCCGTATGGAGCGTCTATAAAAGTAAGGCCCGAAACTATAAGATCTTCTGTATCGTAAAAAAACCAGCAACCCCCTCTTACTATTACCTTTGCTCCGGGTTCTGCAATGATACGTATAGGACGGCGCGCCGTTCCGCTTACCTCAATATTGAGATCCCCTGCATAATCTCCGCCGCAAAGAAGTATCGTCTGTCCCGGCGCCACTCTTCTGAGCCCCTCTTCAATAGTGGAAAACGGCTCTTCGAATGTACCGCAACCTCCGGGAGCGGCATCGGGATTTATTACTATGATATTGGGATCGTCTCTCTCGATATTCATAACTGCTGCTTCTAATCAGGAAACGTGAGAAGAATCCGGCTCCTTCTATTTACTTTCGCCGCCTTCCTTTTTCTCATTTTCTTCTCTTTTCTCTTTTTCCTCCTTTTTTCCCTTTTTCCTGAAATATTTCGAAACATTGGTTATGACGTCCGGAGCAATCGACATTATTTTGCTCATTATCGGATCGGACGGCGTAAGTGGTTGAACCTGTACCCTTTCTTTGTTAACCACTATTATTGCAACCGGCGTAATACTGATCCCGCCGCCGGTGCCTGCACCGCTGTCTTTTTTTTCTTTTTTGCCTGCTCCTCCCGCGGCAAATCCAAGAGATATACGGCATACCGGTATCAATGTCACCTCTCCGGAAACAATAGGCTCACCCACCACTGTTTCGGTTTTTGCAATATATTTCATCCGATCCAATGCGGTATTTATAATATCAGCAAGAGCCATTTCTTCCTCCACAATACATATTATTAAAAAATAAAATAGTTCATTTCCTCATCCCATTACCATTATATTGATTGATTGACACCCCGACAGTCGATTCTTTATATTTTCTCCGTCACCGAAAGGAAATCAGATACATGCATCCGCCGCGAGACTGTTTATATGAATTTTCTCAGTTATATAATGTCGTTATTATAATCTTTTCGATTTTAAATATTCCTTCACACGCGCAACTGATCATATCCGAGATCTACCGCGATCCGCCTCTGAATGAAAGCTCGCTCGGCGGAGGGTTGAGTCATGAATTTGTAGAAATTACTAATCTCGGGCCTCAGGCGTTCTTAATCGATTCGGTGTTTATAACAAACGGCCTTGAAGCCGATTCGATAATCCCCATATACGATACGCTTCCGGGGCACGAACAGTGTGTATACAAAAGCCGGATCATCGCCCCGGGGGCCGCCGCGCTTATCCTCGATCCCGATTACCGAAGAGCAATAACCGAAGACCCTTTGAGGCGCTTTCCCATAGCCTTTTCAACGATACTTCTTCAATGCGGAGACGACGAATTCGGTTCCGGCGGTCTGGCTTCCGATCACGGGGTGGCTCTTTACCGCGGCACAAAAACCCGCATCGACACCGTCTTATGCAGCGCCGTGGACACTGAAACAGTTATTCAGAAACCGACCGGCGACAGATTGACGCTGTCGAACCAGGTAAACAGAGAAGGAAAATCTCTGGTGCCGGTAAAGATACTTTTCAATCGTTCAGAATTCGATTATTCGGATATTTCGCCGGGATGGTATGAGCCGTTAAGAGAAGGCTGGCTTATGGAATACGTTTTTTTAAGCTCTCAACCGCAATCGGGAGGTATAGAGTGCGTTATAAAAATATTAAGTGCGGCATCACGGTTTTCCGGCGAGATTTCATGGACGATTGTCGCTTCAGGTAATAAAAATCGTAATGTCTTGACCGGAAGCATAAAATGTCCTGAAAGAAAAGGAGAGATAACTGTCCAACTTCCGATTGATTATGTAATACTACGTTTCATACTGATGACGGAAAACAACCCTGGTTGGGACATCGACCTGTCGCCGGTAATATCTCCCCCTTGTCAGGTGCGCATTACGGAAGTTTTTCCGAAAGCAACCTCATCGGAGCCCGAGTGGTTCGAAATAACAAATTCAGGCAGCATACCGGTCAATCTTAAAAACTGGCGGTTCGGCAATGGAGAAGACACGGTGATGTTAACCGGGAGCGATTTCCGGATCCATGCCGGAGGGTACGCAGTGGTTACGAAAACCGGTTCGTCTCTTTCCAATCGATATAAAGGGGTGGACAATCCGATAGTTCCTTCGGTATGGCCTCCGCTGAACAACTCTTCCGATACCTTGATGCTGTTCGACGCTTCTGGTATGCTGCGGGAAACGGTCTGCTGGGATGCGCGTTGGTTTGAAAATTGGCCTTATCTATCGCTCGAACGAAACGATAACGGCGACGGGTGCAGCCCTTTGGCCTGGAGCGTCGCGGCACGTTCCACACCCGGCCAGCCCAATTCATCGCTTTACTGGCGCTCAACCGAAACGCCTTCGCTCGACGTCGGCCCCATACCTTTCACGCCCGACGGCGACGGCCGTGACGATAGACTCGCCATCCGGCTCTTACTTCCGGCCGACGCTTCGGTCGCTCTGAAAATTTACGGGTTCGACGGCCGGATAATCAAACAATTCTCCGGCTTACCGCAGGAAATCTGTTACTGGGACGGCAGATCCGATTCAGGCGCTCCTGCTCCTCCGGGGCCGTTTTTCGTTGTCGCGGAGGTCAGACAGGGGAAGAGGCTGCTTCGCATCAGGAAAAAAGGTATACTATGGAGAAAGTAGCGGTCGCCGCGTTGACTTTACTTTTAATAACCTTCGTTGACGGCACCCTCCGCGAGCCTTTCCCTCTCGGTTATGAGATGGGAAATCTCGGAACAATATTGACCCCGGATTGCCCGGGCGGCAGGGAACCATTTTCTCCGGCGGCATATCTTGGAGATTCCCTTTTTGCAGGGATCTGCGCATCGGTTACGACATACTACGATGATATGGATAATTTTGGCGATAAGTTTATTGCGACCGTTGCCGGCGGAGGCTGGCTGAGGGCGGGCAGGGTGGGATTAAAGGCAGGGATTTCGCATTTCGATGCGCTTGGCGCTTACAGAGAATTGACGGGACGGTTTTCGGGAACCGTAACGATATGGAAAGGAATCCGCATCGGAGCGGATATTACAGGTATAAGGCTTTCCACGGTTTCATCGGAAGGATATGTAAAGACCCTGGGAGAAAGCGGCTTTTCGCTTTTCGTCCCCTTGCGCATGATCTCTTTTTCCTTTTCCGTTGATAGGCTGACTGTCAAATCAGCCGCAACCGCAGGAGTAGACAGAGCGCCGCATATAAGATGCGGTTTACATACCGCAGCCCATACATTCGGCGCTCAGGGAGTACGTGTGGATATACTTCCTGAAAACCCGCAGCCGGTGAGTGTCGCAATAGGAGAAGAGTTACGGATATCGAGAAGTCTTGCGCTTCAGGGAGCAGTTGCAAATAATCCGATTTTCGTGGCAGTCGGAATATCACTGTTTATAGCCGACGGCTGCGCTTCCGCTGCTCTTGTCAACCACCCGGTTCTCGGTTGGTCGCGGGGATTCGGAGCGCAGTACGGATGGAGGCGTTCGGGAAGGAAAAAAGATATAAACTTATGACCAAAGCCCGCGCGGCTGCTATTTTTATATCATATGATCATTAATTGAAAAACAACAACTTTCAAATAGAAATCATAACGTCTTTTACAGGAGGGAGATATTATGAAAAAGATAAAAAAAACGTCCTGTTTATTTGCATTATTAATATTTTTTACCGGATGCAACAAACCCAAAGAAGAATCGATCCGGCAAGTCCCATTAAATACAACCAGAGATACTATCAGCTATCTGGTAGGATATGATATAGCCAGATCTCTGAAGGAAATCAAGGATGAAATTGAGCTTGACAAAGTATTTGCAGGTATAAGGGACTGGCTCGAAGGTAAACCGCCGCGCCGCTTTACAGCAGAGCAGGAACGTTTTCTGATGGATGCATTCTCGATGCAGATGGAGCAGAAGAGGATGGCCAAATCCGAGGCTGAAGCAAAGGCAAACCTCGAGGCCGCCAACAGATTTCTTGAGGAAAACAAGAAAAAGCCAGGAGTAATAACCACTGAAAGCGGCCTGCAATATATTGTGCTTAAGGAAGGCGATGGCCCTACTCCGACGGATTCTTCAAAAGTAAAGGTACATTACGAAGGGGCGCTTCTCGACGGAACGGTATTCGACAGTTCCATAAAGCGCGGTCAGCCGTCGCATTTTAAAATGACCGATATAATTGCCGGATGGAGAGAGGGCTTAAAGCTTATGAAAGTGGGAAGCAAATACAAATTTTTCATACCTCCCGATCTTGCCTACGGACGCCGCGGTATGATGCATGCAATACGACCCAATATGCTTCTTATCTTCGAGGTAGAGCTGCTCGGAATCGAAAAGTAGCCGATTGCCTGCTGTACAAAAAAATCCCCCCTCCCCGAGGGTCGTCCGAAAGGAGGGGGTGTGGCCAGTCAGGTGTGCTGGTTGACTGGAATCTATTGTCTGCTGTTACCTTGCCATTTTTATCAGACGAGAAAAGAGAACGTTTCCTTCTTCCCCTGAAATCCGTAAAACAACACTTCTGTAAGCAGTATTGACCCGTAGAGAAATAGGACTCCTTGTTTCTTCTTTATTATATTTACGGCTGAAGACTATTCTTCCGTCAATGCTGAAAAGCTGAATTTTTGCCGTTTTTTGCAGATTATTTATTGTAATAACGCCGTTTCTGGAATGATCTATTCGAAAATTAATAGAAGCAGCTGTTAAAGGTACATAATGCGGCTGCGAAACGTCGGATGGCCTTTCTATCATTTTAATATTTACTTCTGTAGTTCCGGAAGTATCGAGAGTGATATTTCTTGTTACTGTACGATAACCTTCGGCAGTTGCCGATATAGAGGCGGACAACACTCTTGCCGGTATGCCGCCGATGGTAAAACTTCCATTCTCATCAGTAAATGCAGCAAGAGTAACGGTGCTTCCCCCCGCGCCTCCGCCGCCCGTTGTAATGCGCAGCGAGATTTCCGCACCCTTGATTGCCCCGCCTGTCAGAGAGTCGGTAACTTTTCCGCTTATACTCCCTGTTTCACCTTCCGCCGCAGAAAGAAACAAGACAACCGAATCGGTTGAGGAGGCATTAAGGGTATATCGGATCGCTCTGGGTGTGAAACCCTCTGCCGATGCTGAAAAAGTATAGGTACCCTCATCAAGATTTTCGAAAATTGCTTTTCCTTCAGCATCGGCAACAACCACCAGCAGCGCTCCTCCTGCGGTGGTAGTAACCACCGACGCTCCGGACAATGCAGTACTGTCGGCGCTTTTCTTTACAATAACCGCAACGTTTTTAACGACTATCTTTGCAATATAGATATTTAAAGGTTCCACCCTGCCTGCCGACACCGAAATGTTGACGGTTTTTGTTCTATATCCCGAAAGCGAAACCCGCAACGTCAGGTTACCTTCTTCAACATTTGCAAAAAAGAAAGATCCGTCTTCGCCTGTGGTATCTGCTGCAATTAAGCTGTTCCCTGAACGCAGCTGAACCACGGCATTGCCGAGAGCCGAGCCGGTTGCGGTGTCGGTGACCTTCCCTTCAATCGTTACTTTTGCCGCCTCAACCAACGGTATATTGACTTCAACCGGTTCGGTTCCGGTCGCAGTTATATTAATCGATTTGGTTATATACCCCTGTAAAGAAGTCCGGACAGTATAATCACCAGTCTGTATATCAGCAAAAGAAAATTTACCGTCGCTGCCTGTCGTGTCGGTGGCAATAGTCCTGTTGCCTGAGCGCAATTGTACCACGGCTCCCGGAAGAACCGTTCCGTCTGCGCTATCGGTCACAGTGCCGCTTACGGTGGTCTGAATGACGGCTGTAAGCGGAATATCGATGGTTATATCATCAGCAGAGACTTCAATATCGACGGATTTGGTGGTATAACCGCTTCTTGATACCCTTATAGTATATGATCCGGTATCTACATCGGAAAACACGAACTTCCCTTCTTCATCTGTTGTATCTGTTACTGTAGTACGGTTGCCGGAACGTAACTGGACGCGTGCATTATCCAGTTTTTCGCCCGTCAGGCTATCGGTAACCACGCCGGTTATAGCTGCAGCGTCAAGAAATCCGTAAACAATACACAACATCACGATAAATTTGCTGAAACATTGCTTCATAAAAACCTCCTGAAAAAAATTGTTTACAGCACCCCGCGGCCCATTTAATCCAACCTTTACTTTCGACCAGAATGTAATATCATAAAAAAATTTCATCAGAGAAACTTTTTTTTTCAACACACCCTTATTTTCTGTTCTCTGCACGGAACGCCGAAAAAACAATCAATAGCCTGTAAAAGATATAGTAAAAACCATTTGTGATTTAATTTCTTCCCATCATAGAGAAAACAAAAAATTATTTTAATTCCCTGACAATAATAATCTCTTTATATTCAAAGGAATTTGGTCATGTCTGATGAAAAAACAATAGGTCAGAGTCTTTTAGGATTCCAATCCGCATTAAGGCAAGACGGAGAGTCGCTGGAAAGTTTTATTATTAAAACTTACACCAATAAATGGATGGGTGACGAACTGTATCATGCATTGGCAATACGGACAACATTTGTAAATGCAATGCATAATTTCCTTACCAATTACGGACTTTTCAATATGGAAAGGGTGCTGTTGAGTCCTGTAACCGACCCTCTTGCCCACGATATAGAGCACATTCCGTCGATAAGTTACAAGGGCCATATTTACCGCGGCACACATTCGATGATATACTCGAAATTCCTTGCCTGTTTCAACAAAAAAATTAAAGGTATCTATGTCGATTCCCCTAATATCCGGCTGGAACTGGAAAGCGCAACCGGTATACAACGGGGAAAATATCTTATCGATTTCTCGCAAATGGATATCGAGGTGCGCCGGAACAGAGGAATTACTCTCGATATGTATTACAACGATACAAAAAGAGTATGCGCCATACTGAAGGAAGATATGGAAAGGGCGATTGATTTCTTCGAAAAACTTATTACATTCAGCGTCGAGGCGATAATAGGAAAGAACGACGATGATCTTAAGGCTCTGGGCGTCGCTCTCGAGGAACCAAGACCGCCTTTTCCCCGCTTTCGTAAAGACGAAGCACAGAAAAAGTTCGGAGCGTCGGGATACGAACAGAAGCTCGGCAAGGAGGCAAAATCCCAGTTTTTCTGGATTACCGGTCTTTTAAGAGAAAATTACGATCTTATATACCCCTATCTTAATGCCGACGGTTCCAAAAAAAAGCTCTCTGAATTTACGTCGGATATGATTTACAATTACGATATATGCGCCCAGTCGCTGCAGCGCGACACCAACACTTACGGAGACGCCTACGAGATCTGCTCTGGTGCGATCCGCGAATGGTTATACGAACCCATTATCGAAAGGCTTCTTGACAACAACATAATCAGGGTAAGACCGCGCATGGTAAACGGCAATATCGAAAACATCGAAGAACTCGACGGCTACGGTCCTTTCCTTATGGCGGCCGCTCTGAAAGACGAACAGGGGCTGCCGCTTTTCCCCGAAACCTTCGGAGGAGGAATAGGAATCGAACGAGCCCTCTTTGCTCTCTGCAAAGGAAAGAAGATAACTAAAGTGGACGACGTCACCTTTTTCGGCAAGAATCCCGACTCGCATCCGCTGTATCTGTTCTAAAAACCGCATCGGGGAGCAGGATTTATCTTGATTATTACTTTACTTTATATATATACTATCCATTAATGTCTTAATGGTGGGAAACGATTGTATGTAATGCTCCCATCAAACTGGGCACTATTGAAAACGGCAAACTTCACCTGTATTTTCCCGACGGTACAGTGGTTACCCACGTACTAGAAGACGTAAATCAGGTTGCGGCTTCGTCGAATTGAATTGATTATTGAGGAGACTGCACCCGGTTATAAGGGAGCAGTCTCGGATAATTCACAACAAAAAAGCGGTATCCGTTCAGTGAACCCGTACATCTTTAATCAGAAAAGACGCTTCTTTTGATGGTATAGGTTTACTGAATGGATATTATTTTCCTCCGTGCTCTCCGTGGTGAAAAAATTATAATAAAATATAAATATTGACAAATAATATCCAGTTATACTCTTATCTTCTTGCCCTTTGTGTCCTTCGTGGTTAAAACATTCTTCTCTTAACTTCCGCGTCAACCTCTGTCCCCCTCACCCCTTTCCCCTCTCCCATAGGGAGAGGGGAAATTGACTATTACCTTATGGGTTCACTTAACAGATACGCTATTTTCTGCAACGAAAAGTCCTAATGCATAAAATGGGTTTAATTTCTTTGTGTTCTTGCGTTTCTTTTCTTTGCGGACTTTGTGGTTTATTTTATATACCTAAGCCTCTCAAACTTACATTAACCGTGTGTGTACTGTGCTTTAGCACAGGATTTTTTTATCCGCGCGTTGACCATTCCGGGCACGTATCAATTCCTATTTTTTTAAGGCATGGGTTTACTGAACGGATACTATTTTATTCCACCGTCTCGTGATTGTTTTTGATGAGTTCGATAAGTTCTTCCGCGTGACAGAATGCAAGGCATACATAGGTATCCGCCGCTCCGTAGTAAACCGCGATGCGGCCTGTTGCAGAGTCACAGATACAGGCGCACGGGAAAGTAACATTTGGAACAAAACCCGTAGTTTCGTACGGTGTCTCCGGCGTCAGCAGATAATCGGCCAGACGGTATCTAACCTTCCATGGTTGTTCTAGATCAAGAAGCACTGCTCCGAAGCTGTATACGAAACCGTTGCAGGTGCCCGATACTCCATGATAGAAAAGCAGCCACCCTTCGGTGGTTTCTATTGGTACCGGTCCGGCGCCTATCTTTACTCCCTGCCACCATCCCTTTCCTCCTCTGCTCATAACAAAACGGTGATTGCCCTAATAGATAAGGTCGGGACTTTCGCTTAAAAAAATGTCGCCGAAGGGAGTATGGCCGCTGTCGCTCGGTCGGCTCAACAGATAATATTTCCCGTTTATTTTCCGTGGGAAGAGTACGCCGTTGCGATTGAACGGCATCAGGGGATTTGGCATGCGTATCCATGTATTGAAGTCTTTTGTTCTGCCGAGACCTATTGAAGGGCCGTGCATATCATCACACCAGGTGACATAAAAGGTATCATCGATCTTCACCAGCCTGGGATCATATCCGTAACTTACCGGGGCCGGATTTCCGTTTTCATCAACCCACGGTATGACTTCATCATTTATTTCGAACTCGAATCCGTTCTTGCTGCGGCCGAAATGAATATAAGCTCTTCCGTTTTTATGGTCCGCACGGAAGACGCCGATAAATCCCTCTTCATGCGGAAGAACCGCGCTGTTGAAGATTCTTGCGGTAGAGAGGGTAGGATTCCACCCGATAAGCGGATTCCGAATCGATCGCCACATAATACTGCAATCGTTTTGCGGACGTTCCTCCCATGGGAGATTCGGAATCGGCCGGCCAACAATAAGTTTGTTCATAATGTATCGGCTCCATTTGTAAATAATAAAGAATACAAAATAAAAATTGAAATTAAAAAAAATAAACATAAAAATAATTTATATATTTATATTACAGGATAATTGAAAAAGGGGGATGTATGTTTCGGTTAAAAGAGTGTTATCTTAAACCACATGTTGTTGAATTCCTTTTAATATTAATACTGTTACTTTTTCAGGTCTCAGGACAGACGGGCAACTACGTTTCGCATTCTCAGTCCGGCAGAAGCGTGATTGTTAAATGTAGTTCTGCATCCATTCGAATAACACCTTACGGCGATTATATAGTACGTGTTCAGTTTGCCGGAAATAATGAAGAGTTCTATCCCGATAACCGTTACGAGATGGTCGAAAGCCATAATTGGGAGGGAAAGTTAGATGTTCTTGACGAGACTTCATCACTTACGCTTTCCACACCACCGGCTGACGGTATAAAGATTTTAATCGCTAAAAGTCCGCTTTGTCTTTCTTTTTATAATAATAAAACCGCGGCAAAACCGGTTTTAGAGGAAAAAGAGGGGGTTACGTGGAGCTCGACGATAGTAGCCGAATCATTTGTTGCTACAAACGATGAGCATTTTGCAGGACTGGGTCATGAAGCCTACGGACGCATCCCGAAACTCGACAGAAAAGGAACATCCCTGAAGGTAAGGAGCGGTTCAGAGGGCGCCTGTGTGGTACCGTTTTATCTCTCGTCAAGAGGTTACGGAGTGTTTCTGAATACTACCTTTACACATACAATTACTTTATGCAAAAACGGCGTCTATTCTCTTGAAATCGATGGCGAGGGTTACGGCGGACAGATGGATTATTTTTTCATTTCCGGCCCCACCCTTACCAATGTTATCGATCGCTATACCCGGCTGACAGGACGGCCGCGGTTGCCGCAGCGATCGATTTTTGGTCTTCACCTTTCCGATAAATCCGATCCCACAAACAACGGCGAACAATGGTGGAAATCCGCTATCACAAACCACCGCAATGCCGGGTTTGCATTCGATCATCAGGTCAACGACAATGCATGGCGGGCGTCGAATGAAGCCACATCCGGACAGAATAATTCGTGGTTCGAATTCCGGAAAGACCGATTTCCCGACCCTGCGGAATATAAACGATGGTGCGACGCCAACGGAGTAACCGTTACACTTGATCTCAACCGCCCCGGCATACCATTAAATCCGAGCTGGAAAACCTCACTTAGTATACCAGGTACAAAGGATTGCCCTGATTTTACAAATGAGGCTGCCCGTAAATGGATATGGGAACTTTTCTGGACTAAAGCCCTCAATCCTTCGCTCGGCTACCCCGGAGACGCGATATGGCTAGATGAATTCGATTACCCCGACCATCCCCATTCGACAACTCTTTACAGCGGAAAGAAATGGGCCGAAGAAGCTATCAATTACCATTTAAACCTCCTAAAAGCATGCGTTCATGAAGGATGGGATAAGGCTATAGGAGAAGCCAAGCGGCCTTATTTCTGGAGCCGCGGCATAACCGCGGGCGCACAACGGTGGGGTCAATACTGGAGCGGTGACATCGACGGCAACTGGAATGATATGAAATACCAGGTCAAGGCAATGCAATCCGCAGGAATATGCGGGTTCCCATATTTCAACCACGACGCAGGCGGGCATTTGAATCTTACCAATAACGGAGACAACAGTTACCGTCAATGGGACATGGGTTTCGGCAGTTTCACTCCCATCTGGAAACCCCACGGCCCGTCGCATAAACACTGGCCGCTTCAGCGCAATACCACCTGTCAGAATACGGCAAAAACTTACATTACGCTTCGCTATCAGATGATGCCGTATATCTATACTTATGCTTATATAGCCCATGCTACGGGAATACCCATGGCACGGCCGATGTTCCTTGACGATCCGGAAAACGCAACGGCATGGCAGAGAGAGATGCAGTATTACTGGGGAAAAGAACTCCTTGTCGCTCCAAACTGCTCCGATGGAAACAATACGGTAGAGGTCTGGCTGCCCGGCGGCACCTGGTACGATTTCTGGAACGATACGAAATACAACGGAGACCGGATTATAAGTTATTCCGCAGCCACAGGCGTAGTGCCGGTTTTCGCAAAAGCGGGCGCAATTATTCCGACGGCGCCTTTCGCCAAGTCGACATTTTTCATTCCCAAAGACACGCTTATCATACATGTGTATACAGGAGCAGACGGAAAATTTCAGCTCTATGAAGACGATGGGGTAACCGAAAAGTTTAGAACCAAAAGCGAGTTCCGCACCACGGACGTCACATTTACACAGAATAATCTATGCGTTACTATAGGAGCCGGCGTAGGGTCATTCAACGGCGCCTCCACCCGTCGCTCATATCAGATCATCTATCATGGATTACAGAGCGCTGCGGCATTATACTACGATACTACGGCCCTGCAGGTATACTCCTCCCTATCCAATATTCCTGCCGATAAAAACGGAACCGTATGGGATGCCGCCAAGAAAGTGCAAACCGTCCGTATCGCTTCACTCCCGGTAAACAGATCTTTTACGGTAGCCGGAGTACCTACAAACATTTCGATACGTGATAATATGAAAAGAATTAATAATACGTTATGGATCGTCGGAGATAAGTTACTTTTTGAATACCCGTCATATGGAGAATATGATATTTCTATATATCAGCCAGACGGCAGCAAAATTAAATCTTTCAAAAAAACTATTTGCTCAAAAGAACCGGTTCAGAGCTTTTCGGTCGGCTCCCTCAATTTAAGCAAAGGAATTTATATCATAAAAATAAAAACTACTGAATGCCCGGCAGTTTATCCGATGTTACTGTTACGCTGAAGAGGTACAGGCAGGAGATTCCCGGTAGTAAAAATAAATAAAATTGATTATGAAGTTTTCTAAACCAAAGAGAGAACATCATGAAAAAGCTATAGTTTCGTGGAAACTGCAGTTTTCTCTTTTTTCCTGAAGAATCGTACCGCCTCTTCGACGAGCTTCATATCTACGCAGGTGTTGACACAAGGGCCGTTCGGTCTGTCGTTGATTACTCCATAGACGGGAATCGGATGTACGTCCTGAATGCCGAGTGTAAGATCCCTTTCGCAAGCCACAGCCACTATTCCGTCGGGTTTGAATTGAAGCACCCGCCTTCTGGCAAGTGTGCCTCCGTTGACGACTTCGATTTTGAGGCCGTAGCTTTCGCCCAGAGAAACCAGATCTCCTACCGCACAACGTCCGCAACGTACACAGTTGTTGATGTCGCTTGTGATTTTACGGTTGCATATATCTATCTGAAGACAGTGGGGAAGAAGTATCAGAATACGGTCGCCTCGTATTCGTTTTGACTGAGCTTTTGTAAGAGCGTTGTTGACCTTGACAAAAGAGGTACGCAGACGGTTGCGGTCGAAGCGGATAATCTGACTCATTGCGGCGGCAATCGGGAAGAGAATTTTTACGGTAATGGATTGTTTATTATGAGGGTATAAAAGATCGATACCGGTAAGAGCGGTAATTGTGATAAGGAGAAGTCCTCCGGCGAGAACTGCAAAAAAAACAAGAAGGAATAAACTTACGATCGTTTCGGCCGTCGGGCTGATCGACATCATTCTGGGGTAAATTAAATATCGAAGAGCCAACTCAATCAGACCTACGATAAATAAGCTGGCCCAGCAAAATGCAAGGAACGGAAACTTGGTCCATGCGGAACGCCAGGCGGATTCGGCCGCTATTTGTCTACGCTCCGGCGATGAGCGGCAAAAATCCCTGATTGCCCCTTCAAACCCAGTCATCAGCCTACATTCTCGATCCTTTTGACTTCCGGAATACGCTCTTTAAGTAGTCTTTCCACTCCCATTTTAAGAGTCATCGCGGCTCCGGGACATCCGTGACAAGCACCGCGAAGTTTTACTTTTACAATACCGTCATCGGTAACGTCCACAAGCTCGATATCGCCGCCGTCAGCCTGTAAATTGGGTCTGATCTCATTGATGACTTCTTCAACTTTTTCTTTCATTGGAATCCTTTCAATTTTTTAAACGATAATCATCATTTCTCTGTTTTTCTAAGTCTATTTAAAATAAATCCCTACGCCTGAAGTTTTCAATATACCCTAATGGCCTGAAGTCTGTTACGACAATCTATAATTTTTTATTAAAGGTTTTTGCGTTGGAAACCGATAATATCATTAGAGGAAACTATATAACAAATCGAAACCTGATTAAATAAGAGGAATCCGCCGATGCTTATCCAGGGAGGGAGAAAGAATAGGGCTTCGTTATTGGGAGATGATTCCGTAAATCCTGGCGTCGTCGCATCCGTAAAAAATCAAGAAACATCCTCCTTTAAAACCGTCATGAGCCAACCTCTGCCCGATCCCGGTCGGATGGAACTTCGCCCCGCACCCCTTCGGTCACCAGGATGCCCTCGACGCTCGGCGGCCAGATCATCCCGGTCGGATGGAACTGCTTAAAACGATCAGAAACCGCATAAAAAGCGGGTTCTACAACAGCGAAGCCGTTATCGATGATCTTGGATACAACTTTGCCCAGGCTCTTGACAATACAGTATAAAGGAAGCATATAGATATTATTCTTTACGAAAAGGACAGACGTCACAATCTGAAACTTATTGCCGGTTTCTTACTGAAAAAAGGATTTGAGGTTAGTGCCGGTTTAAGGTTCTCGTCTGGCGC
>FWPV01009164.1_pt1 | contig 16879 bp, 11 predicted proteins | sample 2228371 | NCBI WGS metagenome assembly FWPV01 (sample SAMEA103939776, study PRJEB20133) | metagenome | reverse complement strand
GTTTTTTTTCTCTTTTGCAATTTCATATTCTTTCTTTGCAAGTTTGAGTATTTCTTTTGCTTCTTTTAAATATCCATTCTCCGTTGCACTTTTTTTCATTTTATCCCATTTTTTATTCCACTAATATATTCTTTTACATCTTCAAATCTTTCTTCGAGCAGATTATAATCTATATCGCCATTATAATAGCCTGCGATATGGATTTTCCCATAAGAAGCATCATATATTCTCCTCAATTCTCTTGTAGCAAATTTTCCTAACAAATAATTTACTCCTCTATAATTTTTAGGTAACTCTTTTTCTTTTATCCCAGATTTTACAAAGAGAGCCTTTGAGGCATTATCGATAGCGAGCCAAGCTTTTCCACAAGCATCTCTGGCTTTAACCTCGTTCTTTTTGCTTTTTGCTTCTTTAAGTTCTTTCACTGCTTCCTTATAAAAAGTTTCAGCTTTTTTGATATAATCTTTGAACATTTCTCCCATTTTATATCTGCAGAGCAAATGAGATTGCTTCGGGACTTCGTCCCCGGCGATGGCAAAATATAGGGCAAACCTTTAGTTTTGCGAAACGCAAGGCTTTAGCCTTGCCCTACAGTCTGCCCGGAAGGCGCAGTCATTGCGAGCGACTGAATGGATAAATTTATTCTGGTTGCACAATAATATCCAATGTGCAACTATCACCTTCTCCAACCGTATAATTTGCTTTGCCTGTGTATGTTGTATTATCAAGAACTCCATCAGGATTAACAGGATTTGAAAATTCAACATCATATATTTCAATTTCTGTTTCGTCTGATAGATTTCCTGTCACTATAAAATCAGCCTTTATTAATTCACCATTAGAGTTTGCAGGAACAGAGTTTTCAATCCGGCAGGCTTCATCGCAATTTAAATAACATACAATAAGTTTCCACCATTTTTCGCCATTAGTTATTTCATCAGGTGATAATGAACATTCAAACATAGAATTTAACAATTCTCCTCTTTCAATAGAGGCAAGGCGTAACACATTTGTTGCATAAGAAGGTGGAAAAGTAACTTTCATTCTTAAAGCTGAAATTTTATCAACGTTGTTTGAAATTTTAATAGAAGCATTCTTGAGTTCTGAGCAAATTCGTTTTACATTTACAGAAGCATTTCCTTCTTTATTTGCTGTATTTTTTGCTTTAATTGTAATAGTGTTAGTTCCAACTATTGGGAGTGGAACATTAGAGCAAGTAAAATTATCTGTGCCCGTGCAGGTTGTCCCATTATACTTAATTTCACTAATACTACATTCAGAATCGGATGCTGTGCCTTTCACCTCAACTTTGTCTGTTTTGAATACTTCATTATTAGTTGGTGAAGTAATAGTAACAGTTGGGCTGGTTTGATCAAGTTCAAGAGTTATAGGTATTGTTTTAGATGAAGGATTACCTGCCTTATCAGAAGCGTGGATTATAAATGTATTGGTGCCTGAATTTAAAGTTGTATTAAAGGACCAGGAGGTTGGTGTTTCATCAGTTTGAGTTAAACAAGAAGGGCATTTAACTTCTGCAATTCCTGAAGGTGAAGTGCCAGGATCTGAAGCAGTGCCTTCGATAGTGTAAGTGATGAAACAATGTTCCGTATGAGGCAGGGCAGAAGGTTTTGTAACATTTATGTCTGGTTGAGTTATATCGTAATTTACCTTTACTGTCTCTGATTTAGTTTGCCCTTTACTATCTTTAACTGTGATATTAATGTCTTTTACTCCTTCGCTTGTTAGGCTTATTGGGCACTCCCAAGGTGTAGACAAACCTGACAAATTTTGTTTAGAACCATTACAATCAAGCTCTGAAAGAGCTTTATCATCTGTAGCAGTCCCTTTAATTTTAATTAAAGATTGATTTGTATCTGTTGACTTGGATGATGGCTCTGTAATGGTAAGTGTAGGGGGATTATCAACAGTGTCGTATATAACTACAATTTCTTTACTCTCAGTTTTATCTGCATGATCGTATGCTTTAACAGTAATGGAGTTGTTTCCCTGAGACAAGTTTAGGGAGCAAGACCAGTTTTCTTTTCCGGTTGCGGTTATTGTATTACCTGATAGAGTGCAAGTAATTTTGTCAAGTCCACAGGTTTCTCCAGTGTCGGTAGCAGTTCCAGTAATTGTAATAGTATTTTCTGTGGTTGAATAAGGAGTGGTTGGTGGGAAAGTAATTGTTAAGGTTGGGTTTGCACTATCAGCCTTGTAAGTGATTGTTAATGTAGATTCTTTCTTATTTCCCGCCTTGTCGTAAGCAATAACTTTTATTGAATTACTACCTGCAGACAAAGTTACAGAGCAAGACCAGGATTCTTTCCCAGATGCTGTGGTATTGCCACATTTAACTTCTTTTATTCCGGAGCCTGAGTCGGAAGCAGTGCCAGTAATTAGAAGGGGAGATTTACAAACGGTGGAATTATTCTGTGGAGAGGAGATTGATAGTGTGGGAGGTGTTGTATCGGATGGACCACAATATTCCATTGAGCAAATCATTGGATTTTTATCTCCACCCCCACCACAGTTTGACAGGAATACTAAAAGCACAAATAAGATTATTCCCCTCATAAAAAAATTCGATTTCACTTGTGATAAAAAATGCATTTTAATTCTTAATTTTTCCAAGATATTTACCCTCACTAATTTAAACCATACTTATCCACAAAAAGTGGCAATCAATTGCGATAATTCAAACATTAAATGTTGCAACAATCCAAATAGCAGGTGCTTCAAAAATCTGCAATCCATTGGATTGCACAAATTCATTTGTTAAATCAAAATCTGAATTTCAACCCATAATGAAACTCTTCGTTTTCTCCTTCATAAAATCCTTTAAGAGAAATATCGAGAGCCAGATTTTTTGTAAATAAGTAATCTAAGCCCACTTCATATCTTGAAGTAGAATCGTTATCATATTTCATTAAGTATGTTAAGCCATATATATTAAGCACATTAGATGTTATATTTCCTGAAATACCAAAAAATGGTCCTGAAAGTGAGATTGTGCGATAGGAGGCGAGGTCAGGGTCATAGTAGTTATCTAATTCCCATTTGAAACCACCAGCAAGTAGAGAGACATTTGTATTTCCATTAATTTTTCCAATGCCGTTTTTATTGTTTATTTTCAATATTCCAAAGAGAGCATAACTGCTCAAGCCAGAGCCATGAAGGGAAGAAAATCCAAATCCCAGGTTTTTATGTTGAATGCCAAATGCTCCTTGGAAAGATGTAATTCTTCCTACATAATCATTTCCACTATAGGTTTGTATTTTCAAAAATCCGTGTTGTGGTGTTAAATCTGAGAAATAAGTTGGTAATCTTTCTGCTGGAGGTGAAGGTTTTTTTACTTTTTCAGGTGCTTTTTTCTCTTCTTCAATTTTTATTTTTTCTTCTTTCTTTTCAATTTTCTTTTCCTCTTTTATTTCTTCTTTAACAATTTCTTTCTCAAGGAATTTAATTTTTGCCTCTTTTCCTTCTAGATTTTTAAGGTTTTCGTAGCCACTTTCAATTTTTGCTTTTGTCCAGTGTTTAGTCACTTCAAGTGTTTCAATTATTCCCTTTTCTTCGCCATCTACGATTATGGCGTATCTACTTCCCTTTTCGATTCCAGCTTCTGTTCCTTTATAAAAAAGGAGAACCTTTTCTGGGAAGACAAAATCTAAAACTATTCTATCTTTTTCATCTATTTCTGTTTTTTTTTCTTCTTTTTTAGGTGGTGGAGGGATGAAAATATCCTTCTTTTCACCTTTTTTAAAGATTTCAACATTTTTAGGTGCTGGGATGTCTCTTTTCTTTTCAATTATTTTTGCTTTTGACCAATTGTTACTAATTTCAAAAAATTCAATAGTGCAGAGTTCAACATTATCTAAAAATACGGAATAAATTTGTTTTTCGTCGAGCATCAAACGGACTCCATCAAAAAACAACAAACTATTAGTTTTTTCATCGTATTGGCTTAAAAAAATAGTTTCACAATAAATTAAATTATTATCAACAAAACAATAAAAGGCAGTAAAAAGGAGAAAAAAAATAATTATTTTTTTCATTTTTCTTAAAATGTAATTGATAAGCTGTTTGGTTCGAGGACAACATCTTTAAATGCACCTGAGGATGAAATTTTATAGTTAATTCTTCCAAGTTCAGTTTTCTTATTTTTTTTGTAATTAGTAGAACAAGTTTCAAGGTTAGTTATTCTAATATTGCCATCGCTTGCACCATTTAATTTAATTGTTAAAATAGCTAATTGTCCTTGTGAATTTGGTGGAATTGCTTTTGAAGCATCTGTTGTATAGCACAATACAGTTTTTTTATTTTTTCCAATAGCACAAGAAAAATCTTTCAACAATTCAATGGGTTCAATTTTTTCCAATGAAGCATCTTTAGGAAGGATAACATCAAATTTCAAAACTTGGATATTGTCCTCTATTTTTTCAAGAGTTATTGGTATTTGTTTTGCTAATGATGAAGTTGGGGGAGATGTAATTGGATTACTGCTTGAACTCTTTTTACCTCCGCCACCGCAAGAAGAAAATATTAATCCACAAATTATAAGTAATACCCATAATTTAATTAATGCAGGTGTTTTCATAAATTATCACTCCTTTAAAAAAATTAAAATTTTGCTCTCTACCTAATTAATATCCATTTTTGCTGAATTTATTTTCTTATTATAAAATAATATGAAAATTGTGCCAATGTCAATAATTATTTTAAGTTTATTGTTGAGGCACAGGACATAATATGTTTAAGTCTTTATAATAGTCTGGGACTGTGAAAGTTATTACAAATGAGTCTGAGATTTCGCCAGAATCTAATAAGTTATTATAATTAGAATCTGAAAAAATAAATTGAGTGCCACTATATTTACCTGGGTTTGCGGTATAAGGAATTTTTACATAAACGATAAATTCAGTTTGAGTTCCTGCTTTAATAGATGAGATAATAGAAGGTTCAAATTGAATATTAGTAGATGGTATAGTGCTGTAATAATTTGAAATCAATTCAGAGCGAAAAAATTTTATGTTGGATGTTTCATTTTTGGACAAATTTTTAACGGTAATTGTTGCGGGCAAAGAATTACTGCCAGGGGAAACCAATCCAAAATTAATTAGTTGTTCTTCAATAAATAATCCATATTGATTTTCCTCATCCTCTTTTATGACAACAAGTTGAAATCTACCATCAGAGGAAGAAGTATCATTAATATCTAAATCACTTTTATTAGCAGAGAAGTTAAAAGTTTGGGAAGCAATTTTCCCATCACCGAAGTCGGCAGTTATGGTAAAGGGTCCCTGAAATGCACCATCTTTATAAGTTGTTACTTGAATTGAATAAAAGGCATCAAGTTTTTCTGGAACTGGTTGAGAAGGATATAAACCGTAAGAATCAGTTCTTCCTCTTACTAATAGTTCTCCGTTTTTATCTTTTACTTCAATGATAGCGTTTTTAAAAGGCAAGCCAAACTTATCAACTACTTTAACAAAAGCGAAGAAATCTTGTTGTAATTTCACATTGTCTGCTAATGTGTTGTTTAGGAAAAATGTGCTTGTGGAAAAAACAGATGTAGTGTAAGAAGGAATTATGTCCACGAAGCGAATACTTACACCACTCTCATTAGAGTTAATTATATTATTAGTGATTGATGGAAGTGAAAAAATATCTTTTCCATAAGAAGATTTAGAATCTGTATCTGAGAAAGTATTTTCCCCAAAGTAAACAGTATTTTGAATACCGTCGCCTTTATTTTTTTGAATTGTATTACTACTAATAAAAGGTGAAGAGCCCTCAAGGTAGATTCCAGATCTTCGGGTTGAGGATATAGCCTGTCCATTTTCGGAGATGGTGTTTTCTTGAATTGTATTTGTTGAAATTTGGGGAGGAGAGAAATTAGAGTTTAGAACATATATGCCTGAAGAGTTATTATTTTTAATTTCATTTCCTTTAATTATATTTCCTCCTGAAGACATAATTAAGATTCCATCTGATTTGTTATTTTGAATGACATTTTTATCAAGAGGAGAACTGCCTCCTATAATGTTGCCTGAAGAGTAATCAGAAATTATTAAACCAGTAAAATTACCTGAGAGGGTATTTCCAGAGATGGTATTAGAAGAAGAATTTTTGCCAGTTATTAATATTCCGGCATATGGGAAATTAGAAAATCCGGTTATAGATAAGCCCATTATTTTATTATTTGAGGTAGGAATAATAAAACCGTAGCAAGTAGAACATCCTGAACCATTAATAGTAATTCCTTTACCCAAAGCATCGATTGTTAGTTCATAATAGGTGCTATCTGAAATGCTATATTCTGACAAAGTAGGAAAGGGGGATGAAGGAGAAATTGTTATGTTAGAAACTAAAAATGAAATGTAACTTTTAGCATTGTCTGATAGAGCCTCTTGCAAATAGTATCTTAAACTTCCTACGCCTGTATCTTTATTATTGGTAACAAAATAATAGTGAGAAGGGTTAAGGCAGTTAGAGAATTGGGAAGTATTGCCTTCTGAATCTGTTACTGTTGCAGAAACATATTCGCCATTATGGAGTGTTACATTAGCAGAAGCAAATTTTCCAGTTGAATCGGTTACAGTGGTGGTAAGGTAGATATAACCTTCGCCACCGAGGTAGTCTTTTTCTTCAGGGAAAAATTTAACAGGGTCGGTGCTATTTGCGATAAACAGTTCTATAACTGTTCCAGGTGATGCTGTGCCTGAAATAGAATATGTATTTATTGAAATTCTCACCGCAGAACTTATTTTAGGTGGTGAAATATTTTTGTTGGCATTATCTTCAAGCTTAATTCCTAACTCCTGATTTTCAAAAATTGAATTTCTTGAAATTTTGTTTTTATTAGCGTTGGTGCCACTTATGTATATCCCATTTTTAGTATTGTACGCGATTATGTTTTTTTCATAATTATCACTTATTCCATCTCCATTTGAGCCAATAATATTATTCCCATAATCTATTATTGAAATACCGTTTTCGCCATTGCAAAGAGGTGATTTCCCATCTGAAGCAATGCCTATCTTATTGCCCGCAATCTTATTAGTTGTAGTGGCAGAAAATCCAGGTGTTCCATCAAAGTAAATACCATTTTTAGTATTGCCAGAAATTATATTCACCTCGTTTGAATCATCTGTATAATCTCCATTTGTTCCTATTATAATATAACTGCCTTTGACTATATGAATTCCATTACTACCGTTTGCAATTGGTGAAGTTCCTGAAGCATTGGTCCCAATAAAGTTTCCTTGAATTTTTATAGATTCAGAATTTTCTATTTTGATACCGCAATTTCCATTGCCAGAGATTGTATTTCCAATAGCCATAGTTCCTGTGCTTCCAATCATTGTATTGTTCCCATTTTTTATGTAGATTCCATATTCGTTATTTGCGAGGCTTGAAAGCCCTGGGGAGTAAATTCCTATGTAATTTCCAATTATTATATTTGAAGTTGCCCCATTAATGTATATTCCACTCTTCCTATTTCCCGAAATGATATTCCTTGCTGAAGATGTATTACCGCCTATTGTATTTGATGAGCCTTCATTAATATCTGTCCCATAAATATATATACCATATTCATTGCCAATTCCAGCATTACCTGCTGTATTTGTTCCTATTTTATTTCCTTGTATTAAATTGGAATTACCTTTATCAATATAAATACCATAATTTAAATTTCCTGAGATGTTATTTCCTTCTATTATGTTTGAATTACTTCCAATGTAGATTCCATTGTAATTTCCATTTGCTGGGTCATTATCTGAAGTGATTCCAATGTAATTATTGGAAATAAGGTTAGAAGATTTGTTTGAATTAATTAATATTCCAGCCTTACCAGTACCTGAGAATTTGATAATTTTTAAATTTTTAATTGTATTATATGAAGAGTTTATAGTGATACCATTACAATTATCGCAATACACACCGTCAATTACAATGGATTTATTTTCACCATTAATAGTTATTGAGTTTGTTGTTAAAGCAGGTAATTCAGAAGCAGGATAGATAGTCATATCACTGGCGAATGTTATAGTTGAAGGTTGTATAGAAGAATTTGCCATTTCAATTGCCCACCTTAAGGTGTTAGCACCACTGTCAGCATTGTTGGTGACTATATAAGCTTGAGAATGTAATTTAGAACATATTAAAGTAAAAATAAACAAAGGAAGTAAAAATTTAAAAGTAAATTTCATAATAAGATACCAGAACCTGTTGCAGAACTCCATTTTTGTTTATTTACAGGAGTAATCTACTTTATTTCGTGTCTATTTATGCGGTTTTCTAACGCAGGTTAAAACTTGCTACCGTTAGTTACCAACAAAAGTAGGGCAAACCTTTAGGTTTGCGGAAATGCAAGGCAAAAGCCTTGCCCTACAGGGATCTTCGCATTGTTGGACGACAATGTAGTGAGGGGCTTTTAGCCCCGTTGTGATGTGGTGTCAATAACCTGAGTTTTTGACAAAACAGAGTCTGACACTGATTTGTCAAAAAGTAGGGCAATCCTTTAAGTTTGCATAAATGCAAAGCTAAAACCTTGCCCTACAGTTTTTATAATACGATAGTGGACGGTCTTTTTCGCCGATGCAGAAATACCTTTTTGGGAAGACCGCTCATTATCAAGCTCATTATCAATGAATATAAACATATCAGATGGTTCAAAGAGGTCAAACAATTAGTTGAGAAATTTCTTGCTATGCTCTGTAGGCACCCAACCCTTGCAGCTTACCCCCTCAAGAGGGAAACGACACTGACTTAGGTGTCTAACTTTATTTTATGCTATTGAAACACAATTGATGTAACAGCTATGCAAGAAACAGCCTGCTTTCCCTCGAGTTCTGCTATTGCATAACCGAAGCCCTCCCTTGTGGCTGAAAATATGCCATTTTCAGATATAGTCCCTATATTGCCATTCAAAGTCCACTTAATAGGGTCTGTAATGTTATTTCCAAAAGCATCTTTTGCGATAATATTAAAGGTGGATGTTGCTCCAATAGCTACGGTCATTGGATCTACCCAAAAAGTCTTTAGGTCGCCTGGTAAAACTGTAATTAAACTTTCTGCAGATAGAGTTTTGTTATTAATATCTAATTCAGCTTTTACATTAAATGTTCCTGTGGCTTCAGAATAAAAAATTCCATATGTGCTTATTGAAACTTTGCTATTTTGAGGGGCAAAACTCCACCGTGGTGAAATATCAAATTCATTACTTGCTGAATCAACTCCTTTTGCTATGAGGGGCTCTTTTTTGCCAGCTTTAGTTGTTAAAACAGGTGGTGTAATTTTAATAGCGATTGGGTTTCCGTAAGTTATTGTAACCGTTATAGTGTCTGTTGCAATATGTCCAATTTCATCATAAATAGTTAACATAACCGAATAAGTTCCAGGGGTAGTATATGTATGTGTTGTGATAATTCCTTTTGCATCTTCTGTTATGCCATTTGAAGCATCAAAGTCCCACATATAAGAAATGATTCCCTTATCGTCATAAGAAGAAGAGGCGTCAAAAGTCAGTGTGGTACTTGCAATTCCAGTTTTATCTTTTCCTGCAGATGCAACAGGAACAGCATCAATAGAGCAAGTGCCTTTTCTATAAGATGCGACATTATTTTTACAAGCTTCACACCCGCTGATATAATCTTTGCCGTCAAAACCGCATACAGGGTCATAAACTTCTATGCAATAAGATGGCCGAGTTTCACATTTAAAATAAGATGATGTAACATTAATATGGAAGGTTTTTGAAGAGGATAAATTAGGGACACCAAAATCTTTAACACTTAACACAATAGTAGAAGTTCCGGGATTTAAAGGTGCTTTCCAAATAGAAAAATCCTTTTCCTTTTTTTCGAATGTTCCGTGAGTTGATGTCCAGGTTGTTATAAAGTCATCAGAATCAGGTTCAAATATTAATGCAGTAAATTTTACATTTTGTAGAGGATACACATTTTCTAAAAAATAAACTTGTTTTATTTGAGGAGGATTATTTGATGGAGTTGAAGATTCAATTTCTTCAGTAATTTTCCAGCCAGAAGATGAGGAATAAGTAAAATTAAATTTTGACAGAGAACTTTTAATTACCACATTATTGTATGCAGAAAGGACAGTTCTTGCCGATAAGGTTGCAATAGAAGAGCCTGGAATGTATGAAATTTGAGGATTTTGTTTTGTGAAAGTAAGAGAATCATATTCATTAAAAAGGCCAAGGATGTAGGTTTTTCTACTTTGTTTATTCATAGAAATTCCGCCGGTTTCCTGTTGGGTAAATAAATAGTTATCTGACATTAAAGAATCGCAAATACTTATATCTTCTTTTTCAAAGCAGGTTTCCCACTGTTGAATAAGGGAAGTAAGTGCAATTTTTACCGATTCATATTCGATGCTGCTCTTGTTTGTCAATTCAGAGAATACATTTTTTTCAATTATTCCATCGCTATCTATATCAAAATCAGAGATTTCAAAGATGCCATTTCTATTAAAGTCAAAAGAGTCCATCGTGGACACAATTTCATCAATATTTATTGCTTTGTCCAGCAATTCACTTTCAGTTTTGTTGTAAAAGTTAGGAAAACTTTTTAATTTTTCTAATATTTCTTCGACATAAAAGGCAATTAATGTTGTATGTTCTGTTATTGGGGGAGCAGTATTAACAACTCCGTTTTTAACATCTAAGATGACTTTCCCAACTAAATTTTCTAAGGGAGAGGAGACAGTAACAATTCTATTTTTACCTTCTGGAACTGAAGTGAAAATATAATAGCCATCATCCGATTTTGTTTTTACAATAGTAGAGGTGCCTGTGATTGAAACTGATAGACCAGAGTAGGAAGAAGTGTTGCTTAGTTGCCTTGCAGTGGTTAGTTGACCAGTTGATGATATATTGGCTCTTATCAATGATTGAATATGACCTTCAACAGTTCCTAAATTATCTTTTGTAGGAGGACTCTCTTTAGGGGGTTCAAAAGGGGTTGTTGTTTTACTTTTCTTGCCACAAGAAATTACAATTGCAAAGCTTATTAAAATAATTAGAGAAAAATAAATTAAATGATTTTTTTTCATTTTTAATAGAAAAATTTTAATCCATATTGAAAGGTCATATTACTTCCTGAAGTAAAATCTTTTATGCTTAATGAAAAATCCATATAATTTGTCAATCTTCTTTCCAACCCTAATTCATAAAGAGATACATCCTCTTCTCTATTTAAAAAATAATGGAGAAGTGAAAAATAAACAAGTAATTTATTGTTAATGTTCCCTGAAGAAAGAAGACCAATTAATACTCCATCTTTTTCTTTAACATTTGAAATATCCCAGTTATAATAGCCAGCTAAAATACTTAAGTGGATGTTATCATGAGAAAGGAGATTAAAGGGGACTCTTCTAATAAAGAATACAGAAAAGGCATCAGAATAAGATGAGTGAAGGTAATTCACTCCTCCGCCAAAGTTTTTGCTTATTCCCCACAGAAGTTCGCCGGAAGAATGGGCATAATCAACATCAGGAGTATATTGTATTTTTGCTAAAAAACTTCTTTTTTCAAAATCTGCAAGTGTGGGTGAGGTTTCTCTTTTTATAATTCTTTGCATTTTTAAGGGTTTAGGTTCATCATACTCACCATTTTCAAAAGTAGTTTTAGTTTTGTAAGTTTTAATTTCTTCTTCTTCAAGTTGTTTTAGTTTGTCATCAAAAAAAGAAAATTTATCTTTAAAACTTTTTTCTAAATCAGTGCTCAGCTCATCCAATTTTTTGGTAACTTTTATTTCAAGTTCATTTATTTTTTTATCTATTTTTTCAAAAAGTTCTTTTTCTCTAAAAGAAGAAAATCTGACATATTTTATTCCAGAATGAGTAGGTTTAAATTCCTTATTAATTAATTCTGACTTTTGGGGATGCATTTCTTCAATTTCGATTTTATTTTTACTTTCTTCCAATTTTTCTTTTGCAAGTTTAATTATTTCTAAATTATTTGGTTTAACTGGAGGGGAATCTTTCACTTCACTAACTAAGTGAAAATTATATTTTTCAATTTTTGGGGGTAAATTAGGTATGTAAATTTGGGTATGAGTGAAACCGTGATTTAAAGTTGGGAATAAGGTTATTCTCTCAAAACGGCTGAGAGGTTGTCCATAGTATTGCCCTCGAATTAATTTTTTATTTTCTTCAATAGTAATAAGTTTTGGGAGAAACTCTCCTTTAAAAATATCATTTGAGTATATTAAATATGTTTTATTTTTTTCAATTGGTATGGAAACATCAGTTCTTACTAAAATTTGTTTTTTTTCTAAAGCTATTTCTATTGTCGTTGCAGGAATGCCATAACTTGTTAATTTTGATTTTTCAGGTATTTGAGAATAACTATAGGAGGGGGAAATTTTAATAGGTCCTATTGGTAGTTCTACATCTATATATCCGGTATCAGCCAAAATAAAAGAAAGAAAGTTAAAGTAAATAAAGAAAGTAAAAAGGAATAATTTTAAAATCGGCAGAAAAAACAACTTTATTTTTTTATTCAACATTGTAGAAGTTTTAGTTAAAGGCTTGCACAAATTAGACGAAAGGCTTTCCAAAGACATGTTTAATTTGTCTCTAAATACTCTTACGAGTTAATTCTAAAACTTTTGTCCGGAATTTAGGGTAAAACCTTTCATAAATGAAAGCCTTATGAACATGAAATTCTTTCGAATTAACCACGGGACGGTTATGGAATTCAGGCGTAAACTTTCCATTATTGATAACTTAGGAAAATTCTTAAGTGTGCAAATTAATGTAATGAAAATTTTGAAAATTAACTTCAAATGTTATGTCTGACAGAGAAACCAATTCAGATATGAATAGGACTTAACAATTAATTATAATATCCATTTAAGAAATGTTCAATGACCATTTAATATAATTTAGTAATTTCATCAACTTCAAACCTGTCCAAAAAAGTTACAACCCCATTTTTATCAACAATTTTTACTCCATTATTTTTAGGAACAATTTCTCCAATTATGGTATTTAAAATTTTGGAAGAAAATAATTCATTTTGAAGTTTTGGAGTATCTTTTTTAGAAACTGTGATAAGCAAGCTACCTGATGAAATTGTGCCTAAAGGATTTATATTAAAATATTTACACAGTTTTTCCCCTTCAGGGAATACATTTATTTTATTTTTATAAATAATTGCGCCGACATTTGAGGCAGTTGTTAACTCGTATATACCTGATGATAGACCACCTTCAGTGGGATCATGCATGCAATGAACGCCTTTATACTTTGCTGCAATTAATGCTTCTTTTCTGACGCTTATTCCTGGCTTATAAATAAAGTTACAACACTTTGTTATAAATTTATCTGAAAAATGTTTTTTTAAGATTAATTTTTTTTCTCTGGCTATAATTGAGATAGCCTCTATAGGAATTCCTTTTGTGAGTATTATATTATCTCCAATTTTTGCTCCTGATGTTTTAATTATTCTTTTATATAAGAGTTTACCTATCATTAGGCCAATTGCAATTGGTTTATTAACAGAACTGGTAATTTCAGTATGACCGCCGCAATAGGCTATTTGAAATTTTTTGCAGGAATTACTAATTTGCTTAAAGACATTATTAATATACTTTTCAGTTGTTCCAATGGGAAATAATAAAGTTGTTAGAAACCATTTACCTTCTGCCCCAAGAGTTGATAAATCATTCAAGTTTATGTTAATTAAGTAATAGCCCAAATCCTTTTCTACAAATGTGATGGGGTCGGTTTTCAGAGCAATCAATTCATTACTTATTTTTATAACAGCAGCATCTTCTCCTACTCCCGCGCCCAGAATGACAGTTTTATCTTTAAGACAATATTTATTAAGTAGTTGTGATAAGAGTTTAAGAGGTAATTTCCCTTGTGTTAATTTCATATGGATTATTTGCTTTGCATTTTAAAATATTTTCAATTGTCTCGCTCAGGGGTATAGTTTTTGTTCCTTCTATTTTAACGCCTCCTTCTGTTGAATCTATAAAAGTAATTTCATTTAATTTTTTATTGATATATCTTTCCAGACTTTTTTTCATCATATAAAAGGCAACTGTTGTGGTAATGGTTTTTCCGTCATAAGATTCGACAATTCTTGAGCCTGTATATGGGATAACAGGTTTAGAAACGGGGCAACCTTTCGCATGTGATAATTCAGAAGGAAAACATAAATCTAAGCCGATGAAAATAATTGGGTTACAACCTATTTTATATGCGAAGTCAGTAGCGGCAATAACGACAGTTTCCCCTGTTTCTAATATCGCCTGTGAGTTTATTGAATTATCATTAAATGCAATGTATTTATCTCCTTTGTAATTTTCAATAAGTTTAGGAGCGGAATAGTGCATGCAAATTAAAGGGATATTTGAATTGATTCCTTCAAAAAAAAGTTTTGGTATATTTTCATAAGGGTCGGAAGAAATAACAAAGTTTGGTTTTATTTGCATATCTAAACATATTTTTAATGCTGAATCAACAGCAATTAAAACAATTTTTGATTCTAAACCTTTTAGAAGTTTTATATTCTTATCAAGCGAAGGTCCTGCTGCAATTATTATTGCTGGCGTGTTTTGAAATGTTGAGAATAATAGAGAAACAGGTTTACACTTTTTAATAAATTTTGTATTTTCTTTAATATTATTTTTGATTTGGTCTTTAAATTTTTTTGTAGTTGAATAAGTGATATAAAATTCTTCAATTAATTCCCTTGTTTCAGGTAATTTTATTGATTTGATAGATGGTAAATGGAAAAAAGTATCTATTCCTGAATCAAAGTCTTTTGATAATTCTTCCAAAGTAGAAATTATTTGTTCATTTTTAATTAATTGAAGTGAAAAGTTTTTTGCAGAAAATAAGTATGAAAAATCCCTCAGAGCAATAGTATGTAAAAAAAGTGTTAAATTTGGTTCATAAACTTTCAACAAGTCGTTGGGAGAAATTTTCATATAAATTTGTTCGATGTGATACCCCAGACCAAATCCTACCACATTTAATTTATTACAGCTTACTTTTATGTCTTTTACAAGGTTATTTGCCTCTTCCAATGGAGAAATAGAGCTTGCAAGAGTTAAAGTTCCAGAACTTGAAGTTGTTGTTAATATAGGGTAACCATCTTCTGAAAATTCAGGAATGAAATCATTACTTGACAATAACATAGGAAATATGGAATCATCGATTAAGATATTGAACCTTCTAAGGAATAAGGAATTCTGTTTGAATAATTCCTGTGAAAAGTAATTAATTACTTCCATTGAAAAAAAAAGTTTTTTATATATAATTTAAAAGATTATTTTACACTGACATCAACAAAAAAGTAATTTTTTTATCTTCTGTGAGGTGAAATTATATGGTTCTACCAAAGTCAGCAAAAATAATTATAGCATTTTCAGATGGTTCACATTTGATAGCAGAATTAACGAAGGCGATAGGTTCCTCTGACAATGTATTACATTGCATAAATATGAATGAAAATCCAAAAATATCAGCAGGGCCTAAAACTTCTATTGCTAATATGTTGTTAACTCTAAGTAAAGCAAACCAAAATAAAGAAGTAATAATTCCCATGACGAGGATTATTGGAATAGGTGTTTTGGAAGAGCAACTTAGTATTTCTGTTTCAAAAGATGTAGAGGAAATGTGGAGAGAGTAGGTTATTTGGGGGTTTTGAAGAATAAAGGTGATAAAGAGGATTATTGTGTTTTAAATTTTAAAGCTAAAATAAAGGAGGGATTTTTATGGCAGTGATAATTGATGGTAAAAAGGTGTCTGAAGATGTGAAGGCAGATGTAAAAAAGGAAGTTGAAATTTTAAAGAAGGAAAGGGGTATCACACCAGGACTTGCAGTTATTTTAGTGGGAGAAAATCCAGCTTCTGTAGTTTATGTGAGAAATAAAAAGAAGGCCTGTGATGAATGTGGAATAAATTCGATTGAACACAAAATACCAGAAACTACAAAGCAAGAAGAACTGATAAAATTGATAAACGAATTAAATAATCAAAAGGATGTTCATGGGATTTTGGTTCAATTGCCTTTACCAAAGCATATAGATGAAAATGAGGTGTTGCTGAGCATTTCTCCGGAAAAGGATGTAGATGGATTTCATCCTTTTAATGTAGGCAAATTTATGACAATAAAAAATTTTGAAGATATTGTTTCAATGAAACTATTTGTTCCATGTACTCCTGCAGGTGTAATTGAATTACTTGACAGGTATAATATACCTTTAAAAGGAGCAGAGGCAGTTGTTGTTGGTAGAAGTAATATTGTTGGGAAACCAGTGGCAATGTTACTAATGGCGAAACATGCTACAGTCACCATTTGTCATTCAAGAACAAAGGATTTACCAGAAGTTGTCAGGAGAGGGGATGTAGTAATTGCTGCTGTTGGGGTTCCAGAGATGATAAAAGGAGATTGGATAAAAAAAGGTTCTGCAGTTATTGATGTAGGTGTTAATAGAACTGATAAAGGATTAGTTGGAGATGTTGAGTTCTCTAAAGCCCAAGAACTTGCAGGGTATATTACACCTGTGCCAGGTGGAGTTGGACCTATGACAATAGCGATGTTGATGAAAAATACTGTAAGAGCAGCAAGTAGGTAGTTGGGTATAATGCTTTACAAAGTTAATTTCAAAGAAAGAATGAGTGAATGAGTTTAAAAAGTGCTTGCAGTGGAAGAAAAACGAAAGAGTTTTTTTTATCATCAATTAGAAAAACGAAAACAAATAAATGTTTGCAATTAAGAGTAGGCTACTTTTAAAAAGGGTAAAATAAGTTTGGTTCATCTCCAAAAAGTGTTGAATAGATAAAAACTAATAAAAAGAAAGTCAAAAATAATTAGTCAAGTTAGTAGCAATTGAGAGGC